>Ga0302322_100002112_pt1 | contig 16681 bp, 15 predicted proteins | sample Fen_T0_2_FD_203757 | JGI IMG/M metagenome (GOLD analysis project Ga0302322, IMG submission 203757) | Peat permafrost microbial communities from Stordalen Mire near Abisko, Sweden - Fen_T0_2 | ecosystem: Environmental > Terrestrial > Soil > Wetlands > Permafrost | place: Sweden: Abisko... | reverse complement strand
ACGCAACGAAATGAAGTGCTTGTGTTCTCGCCATACTTAATTCATGGTGGGGCCGTCAATCTTAATCACAATCAAACACGTATATCTATTGAACTGCGACTCTGGAAAAAGAGTTAGTCGTACCAAAGTTGATGATACTTGCTCCTTATCCATGACCAAGGCATTGGTATATAATAAGCGAAATGAATAAAATAAAATTGAAGGGATATTTTACCTAACCTTCTAAGTAACTCAGCAAATAATTTTGCTTCTGTTTTATTCTGAGAGAAGACAGATTGCCTAAACTCATACAGCGCGCGCCACCGAAGCGCATCAAGATCATGCTCATCACGACAAAGCTTCTCAGCCTTAAGACAAACTAAAAAAGTGGAGAGGAGTTGCTTGTCTCCTTTCTGGTACCAACGGGTTGACATAGAATCTTGCGACTTTCGAACCTTTGTAGTTTTCTCATTTAGGAAAGCAAATTGAAAATCACGAGAAGCCCTTACCCAAAAATCAAAATCCTCATACGATAAGGTCTCATCGTAACCATGAAGGCCATCCATCACCTTTTTTTTTACCATCATAGTCGGACTGGAGATAAAGTAAGTGGTAAGTACATCACGAAAAACATCTCCATGAGGAACGTGATCAATTAGCTTTTTCTTAAAAAGATAATCGTAATGGTTCCTAATCGATGCCCCATTTTCATTGATGTAAATAGCATCAGTAAAGACTACCCCTACGTTTTCATTCTGTTTTTCAAAAAACCTGATTTGTTTTTCAATGCGGTCAGGCATCATCACGTCATCGGTAGAAAAATCAATTACAAAATCGCCAGTAGCTGATTTAAGTCCCAGATTGAATGCTTTACAGTTTCCCATGTTCTTTTTTAGGAACACGTGTTCAATCTTTTGTGGATATTGACTGATGACGCGTTTAATTGTTGATACACTTCCGTCAACACTGCAATCATCAACAATAATTACCTGAATGTTAGAATAGGTTTGACGAAAAACAGATTCTAGCGCTTCTTCAACAAAACGTTCATGATTATAACACAGACAAACAATAGAAACTAAAGGCGATTCCATTTCAAATCAAGTCTTTCCCAAACATAAGTTTCAGCGAAAGCTGCCCGCCAAGTTGGGTCTTAAAATTTAATAAGCTAAAATTAATTTGTCTATCTACGGCTGAGGTTCCTAAATCGAGTAACTCAAATTTATTTTGTTGGCAATACCCGTACATTCCGTTTACCAGCGCAACCACGGGGCTCAATTGATCAAATGACTTCGGGTGAGCATGATAGAAATCGTACAGAATCCGTTTGTTCACTTTTACTGAAATGGAAGCTGCTATCAATTTATCTCCTTGAAATATTCCAAATAAAAGAAAATCGTCAGGGCAGCTTTCAATTATACTTTTCAGTTGGGGCAGGGTCAAACTCAGCGACATTCCACGTTCCTTACGGCATGACAGAATAAATGAATAAATCTCATCCAGCATTTTGGTAGAAAGAATTCGAAATTCAAGTTTTTCCTGCCTGCTTCGCTTCAAACGTTTTACTTCGGCATGTGAAATCATTTCTTCAAAATTCATCTCATCCACAGCAATGGCCGAATTAATTTCCGCATTGATTATTTCAAAGCCAGAATTCAAAAGTAAAACACTTAACAAAGTTGATTGTTGCGGGCGGTATTGTTGAGCTGTGTCCTTAATTACAATTTTCCTTACGCCTATTGATTTTAATTTTTGCTCCGCCTCATTCAAAAAAATTAATAGAACTTCTGGTTCTACATCAGAAAATTGAATCGAACCAAACGGAGCCTTACAGGGGCTCGAGGCTATTTCATCAGATATATTAAAATGAATTTGAGCTACAACTTGTCCAGCTTGCTCATTAATCAAAGAGAGTGTATTCCAATTGTTTACCGACTGAGAATACCTATGCCGTTCTTCATTAAAAAGAAATCGCTCAAAAGCTATTTTGAAATTCGCAGAAACAGAACCTTCTAGAAACGTGTATTTACTCAATCAGTATGGAATTCCGATCCGTTTATAAATGAAGTGCATGAGCCAGGCCGGGCCGATTAATAAGAATTGTAAATCCTTAAGAAATGAAGGTTTCTTTCCTTCTACTTTATGGCCATAGAATTGACCGATCCATGCCAGCACAAAAATGATAACGCATGCCAACCACAATGGAACAATGCCAGACAAAGCAATCACCCTCGCAAGGTACAAGCAAACCAATGTGAACAGTGCCATACCGATACTTAACGATACAGACAATGAGAGATAATACACCAAAACTAAAATCATGGCCACTGTTGCCCAATTGAAATAAGATCCAACTAAATTTTGAAGGAACCCTGAAGGAATTGAAGCAATAAGACCCACCACACTAAAAAAAATCAATGGCACGCAAATCCAGTGGATGGTTTTATTGGTTGCGTTCTGGTGGCTTTCGCCATACTCAGAAAGAAGTTGATCTATTCTTCGCATATAATCATTTTGTATATCAAAGCTACCGCAAACTTACCAACTCATCAAGCCTTGGTTTTCACTTTATCCCACCCTTTGATCTGCCAGGTGGCACGGCCCTGCGTGAGTTGGTTTCCTTTTTCATCTTTGATTATCACTTCTGAAACAACTTCTACAGACTCAGCTGATTTCAGTGGGGTAATCACTTTTTCATTCATCCACGAATCCGTAATTCGAAATTCGCCAAACGCATCCGTTTTACCCTGATACAAATAATCTACTTCCAATTTTTTCAAAATTATCCGGTATTTCCCTGGATCGAGTTGCGTCACAAAAATAAATCCGCTGGTAATCTCCGTGAGTGTGGCAAGAGCACAAGCATGTAGGCCTTTCAAATGATTGAGGTTTTTTGTTTTATAAGGCAAGCGGGTGCGCACATGATGGTCGCCAATTTCAATAATCCGGAATCCATGAGGCCGATTGAACGGGACCATCCGGTCAAACGACTGGTTGAGTAACCATAAATAAAATGTCGAGGTCTTTGCTTTTTCAATTAACTTGGCAGGATTCATAGTTTCGCTAATGGTTATCCTAACAATATTAGCCAATTACGCTTAACTATTAAGTAAATACCGATTAGTATCTCATGGAGCATCATCATTCTATACAAAAAGTTACTATCACACACGAAGAAATCAACGAGCTGCCACTTGGCGCATTTGAAGGGCAGGTTGAGATGGTTGATGATGCCAAGCATCTTACCGAGGCATTCGCAGAAATCAATCATCACCGCATGGTAGGTTTTGATACGGAGACCAAACCCGTTTTTATACGCGGTCATCAAAACAAAGTAGCCCTCATGCAAATTGCCTTGCATGAGAAAGTGTTCCTTATCCGCATCAACCATACCGGGCTTCAACCGGAGATCATTCAATTTTTAGAGAACGAACATATTTTAAAAGCCGGCGTTGCACTGCGAGATGACATCAAAGCCCTTCAACGTTTAAAACGTTTTGAGCCTAAGGGGGTGATTGAACTTGCTGACCTGGCAAAAAAAGCAGGACTAGAAATAGAAGGAGTGAAAAAACTTGCTGGTCTACTATTGGGTTTTCGAATCTCTAAAAGTGTTCAAACGAGCAATTGGGAAGCTCCTACCTTGAACGAAAAACAAATCAGCTATGCAGCTACGGATGCGTGGGTTTGTTTGGAGATTTTTAAAAAATTGAAAGCGGCAACTAAATAGATTTCACTTTTTCAACTTCGGATACTTCTTAAATCCACGTACGATAACCATATCGATCGTTCGCTCGGCATCTGTACCAATCACATCAGCTATCGCATTTACTCGCCAGGCCAAATATTTCTTTCGATCGTTGAGATCAAGGATAACGCTGGTTTGTTTGTAATCGCGCGACCATGTTCTATCGTCAGATCCGGGCGTCATGCCCAAAGGCCCGATAGCTTGTGCGTCAGAACGCGCCATGGTGCCGATAACATACGTAACTATTAAATCAGCCAAAGAATCAACAGGTTTTAATCCTTTGAACTCAAGTTCCCGTGTAACTCCCGCTTTAACCCATTTGTCAATCGTTGCATCACTTACTTGCTTTTGATCAGCAGGAGTCACCACCTGGCTCTCGCCAAATGAGAAGGTTTTATATTTTGAAAAATCATGCTTCTTGTCGTACTCTATTTTTATTTCCTGAGCTGAAGCACAAAAACTTAGTGACAATAAAAGGATACTTAAAAATCTCATATGCAAATTTAATTAAATGTTAGCTCTTCCGTTGCGTTTAAAGTCAAGTAGTAAAATAATTAACCTCTCGGATGAAACTCCTGAACTACCTGCCTTAAATAATCCCGATCCAAATGCGTGTATATTTCGGTAGTTGTTATAGATTCATGACCAAGCATTTCCTGTACCGCCCGTAAATCGGCTCCTCCTTCAATAAGGTGTGTAGCAAAAGAATGCCTGAACGTATGCGGACTTATTGATTTTCTTAACCCAATTTTCTCAACCAGCCCTTTGATGATGAGAAACACCATCACACGAGAAAGCTTACGGCCCCTCCTATTTAAGAACGCATAGCTTTCAAACCCTTTTTGTTTTTGGAAATGACCCCGAACTTCTTCAATATAAATTTTCAAATATTTCATGGCATCGCGCCCAATCGGAACCAATCTCTCTTTGTTGCCTTTGCCTATCACACGCAAAAATCCTATATCAAAATAAATATTTGAGAGCCGAAGCTCTACCAATTCAGTAACGCGAAGGCCAGAACTGTACAATGTTTCTAGCATCGCTCGGTTGCGTGTTCCTTCTGGTGAAGAGAGATCAATCGCATCAAACATCTTTATTATCTCAGTGTATTCAAGCGTGTCGGGCAATTTGCGACCAAGCTTGGGGCCTTCCAATAAAGCTGCCGGGTTATTTTCGATGAGGTCTTCGTAACTTAAGTATTTAAAAAATGCCTTCAGGCCGGAAAGAATCCGCGCCTGGCTGTATGCACTCATCCCTAACTCATTGATATAATGAATAAATTTTTGGAGCTCTTTCGATGAAGTTCTCAGTGGACTGGTCTTAGCACCTGATAGTTCCATGAACTGTTTTAATTTCTCTACATCCCGAACATATGCCTCGATAGAATTCTGTGAAAGAGAACGCTCCAGCTTTAGATACTGACCGAATTGCTTGATGTAGCTATCCCAATTCAAATTAGAATGTATTTATCAATTGATCCTATTAACTTGCAAATTACAATATAGGATATGAAAATACAGATCATTAATGGCCCCAACCTGAACCTGCTTGGAAAACGAGAACCGGAAACCTATGGCTCAGAAAGCTTCGAAAGCTATTTAGAAAAATTGAAGAGTCGGTTTCCTTCAGCAACTCTTGATTATTTTCAATCGAATGTAGAGGGTGAAATTATCAACCAGATACAAAAAGTTGGATTTGATCACGATGGTATCGTCTTGAATGCCGGGGCCTATACCCACACCTCAGTGGCCATACATGATGCAATTGGAGCAATCAAAACTCCTGTGGTTGAAGTTCATATCTCCAATATTTATGCACGAGAAAAATTTCGGCATAAAAGTTTGATCACGTCAAAGTGTGCAGGCCTGATTACTGGCTTTGGCATGGAGGGTTATGCCATGGCTATCAGTTATCTCGTTAATAAGAAATAAATTGTCACGCGGAATCACTGTTTGATAGACGTTCAAGTCATCTGACCACTTTGAGTGGCCGAAGCGACCATCTAAAAAATTATGACGAACGATAAGCCATCTCAAAGATTGATTTAACATGAGGGCCAAGGAAAACACGCGCGTAGATCCGAATGATGGCAAGGCCGTCAAGGATAAAACTTAAGGCTGTAATAAAAGCCAATAGAATCTGATCTTCATGAATGTGAGTAAACACCAAGTCTTCTCCAATAAATGTTGGTGTGATTGGAAATCCGGAGGCCCCCAAACAACAAAAGAAAAATACTAAAGCTATTTTTGGATGCTGGTAGGAGTATCCGTGAAACTGATGCAACCCGATACTTCCTTCGATTTTCCTCAATCTGACCAAAGTAAAAAAACCTATGACCCCTGCCACAATGACGCCACTTAAATACAAAACCGGTTGACCGTATTTAAATTCCTCGTTAAATGAAATCGCCAGTGCAATCCACAAGTGGTTCATTATAATTAGCAGCCAGCTCTTCCTTGCCCATCTGCGCTCAGTAAACGACTTAAGTATCATGATCAAGCCAATAAGAGAAAAGACGATCGGCAAATTTTCTACCACACTTGATGGAATTGATTTCCGAAAGAAAAAACAAATCAGCCCTATAGCGTAAGTGGGAACAAAAAACAAAATCACACCTCTTAAGGTTAGGAAATTAAGTTTGTTGCCTACCCATTTAAGCGGGTTCCAAAGGTATTGGTACATCATCGAGTCAAGGTTCCATTCTTTAATGCAAAGAATATATAGTGTGTACTCCATCGTTTTTGGAAAAGTGACCTCGATGGATCGCTCACGAGGAGAATAATTGTAGAACTGCTCTCTGATCAAATAACTTACCACCGAAGGTGAAACCAATAATTGGTATGTCCTTAAAAATGCATTGCCAGCGAAATGAAACAGAGCCAGGTTCTCATAGCCAGCTGCGATTTCAATAAAGATTAATCCAATCTGAGCTATGGATGCGTAGGCTATCTGACTTTTTACCGAGGATTGCACACGCCCTATGCCAGTAGCAATAATGGCTGTAAGTAAACCCATGGCTGCAATAAGGATGCGAACGGATGTCTGTTCTTCCCAAAAAGGATATGTGCGAAGCATAAGGAAAACACCCAAATGCACAGCCAATGACCCATAGAAAATAGCGCTGGATGGAGTGGGACCTTCCATCGCACGCGGAAGCCATGAAGAAAAAGGAAGCTGGGCTGATTTTGCGGCTGCCGACAAAAGAAACATCAATGAAATGAAAACGCCAATTAGGGTATGCGATTGCAAATGCTCGTGTACCAATTCAAGGTTATTTAATTTCAAGAACGTAATATTCTCATGCCACAAGTGATGGCTCATCCACATGGCCAGGATCAAACCAACGTCTGCCACCCGATAAATCGAAAATACTTTTACCGCATTCTTCACAGGCAAATACCGATGCCTGTAAAATGAAATCAGTAAGAATGATGATATACCGAGAATCTCCCATCCGATAAAAAGTGTTTCCAGATTTCCTGAGAGCACGGCTACATTATAACCAAGGTAAAAGAAAAGGATGGTGTTGAAGAAACGCTTGTAGCCAGTTTCCCGGTGCAAATAGTAGCGACTGTATATGGTAACCAAAAATGTGAGCAACGCCCCTACCAACAAATAAACGGCTGTGATTTTATCAAAATAAAAGTCAATGAAAAAGTCATAGTCACCAGTTTGGTATAGGGTGATGGATTCATGATTAAGAATGGGATGTCCATTGAATAACCAATATACCAGGAATAACACCAAGGCGTTGAGGTTTATCCCTACGGCACCAAACGAAATCGTTGAGAGTAAATCTTCATTTTTTTCCGGAATCAAAAGACTTAAAATAAATCCAGCGAAAGGAACTAAAATAAATAACTGAAGTAGCAAATCCATTGACATAGTCGGTATTATGAAAGTTCGTAAACTGGAAGATTCTCGTGCGTGGACTCAAACAAAGACAACTCGTCCCTCATCGCTTCTACTTTTTGAGTCATGGGCTGATAAGGGTGGAACTGTTCGTCTTTAAAGACAAAAAGTTCATATGTCTCCGGATGTACGGCCACCAAATGCACCCATTCGTTGACAAACCATTCGTACGTTTCGGGTGATCGTTGAAGGGTTTCTAGTATAACATTCGGAAAATGTTCAACGATCATTAACAAGCGAACTGGATCATGAACTTCAATCATTTGACTGGGAAGCCCAGGGCGCAAGTCGCCATCGATGCCATTGGCTACACCAAACAGTCCCATCACGTTATGAGGCAATTTTGTTCCGGCACCCAACTTTTGATTGTCCACACGGGAGAAGAAGTATTCCAAATTAATACCACCACACACCGGAGCGGCCGGCCGAAGAATATTCAATAAATATTTTCCTTCAGGATCAATTTTATAATTGTAGGAATTATGAAATGCTCTTCTATCAAGAAATAGATTTTTCGATAACGATCTACGCGCTACAATACATAGTGCATTGGTGGCATGGTTCAGCTCGGGACGAGGTTCAAATAGTGACACAGCCCTTCTGCGAACATCATCATGAATTTTTTCAGCGCTCTTATGGGTATCTACCGACAGGAATCGTCTTGATCTTTCTTTTGCATTTATATCAAGTGCCTGCGCAAATACTTTCTCATTCTTGCGATGCTGAACCATGTTTGCCTCAGAAAGTGACTGTTCATCAAAAAAGACAATGTCGTCCCTTGTCGTGTCATGCAACCCACCAACAAATTGTGTCGTGGCTGGAATATCAATTCCTTTTGTCTTAAGAATTATTCTCACTTCAGGATGATTGGCCATATAGCAAGCAACTCGAGCATTCACTGAGCCGGGCCTTCCCGAGCAAGCACCGCAATCATACGCAGCATAATGTGGGTTATTCACGCTGCTTGCTCCATGACCCATTAAATAAACGACCGGCGCAAAATCATTTATTAATCCAATACTCATCAACATTCCTTCCAGCCGCGCGGCCATCTCGGCTACGGTAAATCCAATTTGCAAACCGCTTTCCTTATCCTCAAGATTTTGATTTTCAATAGTGAGTTCCGAAAACCGATCCATGTGTTGAAAAGAAGAAGCGGTAGCCGGCCCACTGGAAGGCTTGAAAATATTAATAAACAATTTTAATGCAGACCAAAATCCAAGTGTTTGAGAAAATAACCAGCCGGAATAAAACGAAGTAGCGTGTTTCGAAAAATGAATATCCTGTTTCCTCTTCTCCTGGCTATTGAATCCCTTAATTAAATATTTGGGTGTCATCGGAGCCGGACAAACCTTTGTTAAAAACTTGCCATCTTCAGGTTGATAGAAAAATTCCATACTGAAAAACCCTGGTGTGGCAAATGTTTCGCACAGTGGATCTAATTTTTCCAGATGTCGCCTCAATGAATCTTCCCGATCATCGATGCAAAACAAGGATTGAAAAGTTTTTGTATTGGCGGATCTATGGTTTTGATTTTTTGGTACCTGCTTAATCCCGGCCAATACCTGATCGTAGTATGACCACTCATAAGCATCCTGCCATATCGAAAGTACTTGATGCAATTCCGTTTCCTCCACTTCATCAAACAAGTCCACAGGCCTGTCGATAAGCCGGCTTGCCAGCGGTGCCCATTTCCCTTCGCCGAAATGAAAATCCATGGCATCAATTTCAAGTAACAACTCAAAAATAATCAGATCATGGAGTGATATTATGCGAGTATCAAGCAATGTCGATGGATTGGTTTCAACCACTGCCACCATACCAGACCAGCCCATGTGCGCAAACTGTTGATCAAAAAGGTATTGTCCGAATAACGATTCATCTCCAACAAGCATTTTCATGAGGTTGGTCATGTTGCATTGCTTAGAAAACAGTAAGTTCTTCGTACTCCTTTTGCGGAAAAAACTAGAGCCGCTAAATTTTTCGATTTCTTTAATGGAATTTAAAAAACCCTTTTCACGTGCCGGGAAATTCCAGATCGCAATTCCCTGATCCAAATAGCTACAAAGAATCCGAAAGAGGATTGGAAAAACGAGCGAGTCCATATCAATCCGGAATTCTTGTTTCCAGTTAGCCCGCAATCTTCCTATGCGAGCCAACCCCGGGGCTCCGTATTTCTTGTGGAGCAATTTTTCCGACCATTCTTTAATTGCATTTGCTCCCTCGCGTTGAGCTATAACTTTCTCAAAAATTTCTGTTTTAATTTGCTTTGATTGGTAAAGCGCGCGGTATTCACCGAGTTTCAAGCAAACCTTATAACCAAAAGTTTCTGAAGCTGTAACTAAGGCATTATGAAACTTCAATTTTTGAAATGCTTGTAAAGTGTTTTGATGAATGAAATCCTTAAGCGAAGCCTGCTCCGGTAAGTAATGCTTTAGTAAATGAAGCACTTCGTGTTCATCGAATTTTGGATTTTGAATTTTCATCAAGTATTTAAGATTATCCTTTTGAAAAATAGTTTAAGCCTGGACAGTCGTCCAAAACAGAAATGTGCTAACGCACAATTGGTATAGTCAAATCAGCAATACCCGCTTGGATAAATACAAGGGAATGTCAATGATCACATCGACAGGTCGTAAGGCCTTATCGCTACACTTTTCCTGATCATTTAGCGGTATGAAAAATACAGGTTCGGCAAGAAGGCAAACCAGCGAAAAATTATCCTGCAGTTCATCGTCTTTTTCGGTCTCTCGTTCTTCGTAGGGCAACTGATTGTCTGAACTAGCTGGCGTTGTGCCTTTTTTAGAAATTGAATGCTCCTTGCCATCTGGGCAATTTTTTGGCGAAGCCATGGTAATGGAAACAGTCAATGAGAATAACACCATGGCAAGCAAGGTGCAGAAGACCGAACTAAAGGATTTTACTGTTCTCATACAAGCGGACAAATGTAAAAAAATCCAAGACAATTATAGATAATCATTATGCGGCTAGCTCAAGCCATGACTTCTTTCAAAAAAAACTATGACCAAAATCAGTAAGCCGTTGATGAAGTAAAGCAAGGAAGCTTAGTAATTTTGTACTAAATTTAAAGAGTTAGGCACATTCTTTCCCTGTTCATGAATTTATCGGAAACCAAAATAGATTACGCAACTATTAAAAATCAGGGATCGATAGCATTACAAAAAGTGCCTGTTCTTCCTTACGATCAATTCTATCACACCATAGCAGCACTCTTACGGCAACCGGAGAATCACTGTGTCAATTATTACGCCTACCCTATTGGCAGCCAATTAAAATTTATTGCATGTATTGCAAATGACAAGAACGGAACAATCACTTTGGTGTCGCATGAAATTAATACCGTTCAAAAAAAAGAACTCCCCTCTTTATCAAAAGAGTTCTTCGCGATGCACATCTTTGAAAGAGAGATAGGCGAAAACTTTGATATCACCTTTATTGATCACCCCTGGCTAAAGCCAGTGCGTTATGCCTTCAATCGTGCTGACAAAAATAAAGTCATTACAAATTATCCCTTTTATCAAATTGAAAGTCAGGAATTGCATCAGGTGGGTGTTGGTCCTATTCATGCGGGTGTAATTGAGCCAGGGCACTTCCGATTTCTTTGCAATGGAGAAAATGTGCTTCACCTGGAAATACAATTGGGCTGGCAGCATCGCGGCATTGAGGATTTATTTCTCAAAAAAACTTCGCTGATTCAGCGAACTGTTTTAGCTGAATCCATCGCTGCGGATACGGCTGTTGGGCACTCGGTCGCGTTCGCCAGTTTGATGGAATCACTTTCTAACACGAGAGTAAATCTGAGATTAGAGATTGAACGAGTATTAGGATTAGAGTTAGAACGAATCGCCATGCACGTTGGGGATTTGGGCAACATGAATATTGGAACTGCTTATCAATTGGCTGCATCTGTTTATGGAACACTTCGCACTCCAGCTATCAACTATACCCAGACATGGTGTGGTAACCGGTTTGGCAAGGGGCTTGTGAGAGTTGGGGGAAGTCACTATCCTTTCACTGAAGAGCTCCGCATTAAACTCCTTAGTTTTCTTGACAAGTTTGAAGAAAGCTTTAATCCCATGTGTGAGCGACTTTTTTCCTTGCCGTCCGCATTGAGCCGATTTGAGAATATTGGGAAAGTAACCCAAAAGCAAATGCACCTGATAGGGGCAGTTGGAATGACAGCTCGCATGACTGGCATAGCCCGCGACATAAGGATTTCACACCCGTTTGCCGGATACAAATTTCAAAATATCACTTCCGCTACTTTAGATAACGGAGACGTTTGGGCGCGTGCATACCTCAGAAGTATCGAAATCAAAAACTCAATCGAATATATCCGTGACTTAGTTTCAAAACTTAGCGACTTGGCTGATGAGCCAGCCAAACCAAAACCAGAAAAAGATTTACAGTTAGCACCCGATTCACTCTGTGTATCGCTGGTAGAAGGTTGGAGAGGAGAAATCTGTCACTGCGCCATCACCGATAACGAAGGAAAAATCATTCACTATAAAATAAAAGATCCTTCCCTTCACAACTGGTTTGTGGCCATGACTTATAAATTAAATATCTGATGAGCATGGTTAATATTTTTGAAGCGATTACAGTTCTCACTTTGCTGGTTTATTTCGTGCCCGTGCGATGGAAACAACCGTTGTGTCTCGTGCTTTCACTCGGGCTCGCTTTCATCACGACATCATGGGCTATAGAAAGTTTTACCAGTGAAACTGTAAACCAGCAACTTTCCATGCCTTTCTGGTTTCATAATTCAGTATTGGTTATTGATAAACTTACAGCGTTCTTTTTGGTGGTCATTAACTTCGGAACACTCACCAGTATATTATTCAGCCGGGGTTACATGAAAATGTATGAGTCCACCAAACGAAGCCAAGACTTCTCACTTCATTATTTTTTCCTGCTCTGGCTACAGATTGCGATGACGCTGGTGGTCACCTTACAAGAGGGCCTGCCCTTTTTGGTGGCGTGGGAGATCATGTCGCTCTCATCGTTCATGCTGGTGATTTTTGAAAGCGAGAAAAAAGAAATTCTCAATACCGGGATTTACTATTTGATTCAGATGCATGTGGCGCTCTTCTTTGTTCTAGCTGCATTTGCATTAGTAGAAGCTAAGACGGGCATTTCAGGTTTCGATGGACTTGCTATCTATTTTAAGACATATCCATCTATTCCTATGTTCCTTCTTTTCTTCGCTGGGTTTGGAATTAAAGCGGGATTTATTCCATTACACAGCTGGCTTCCTCACGCTCACCCGGCCGCGCCTTCTCACATCTCAGGCATTATGTCAGGTACAATGATTAAGATGGGCATTTATGGGATCTTGCGCGTGGTAAGTTTCTTGAACGAAAGCTTGATGGAGATCGGCACCATCGTTTTGATTGTTTCACTTATCTCTTCCGTGTTTGGAGTATTCTTTGCCATATTCCAACACGATCTCAAAAAAATGCTGGCGTATCACAGTATTGAAAATATTGGGATCATTGGGATCGGCATCGGCACAGGCCTCATCGGAAAGGCACTTGGCAATCCGGTTATTTGTTTGCTTGGTTTTAGTGGAGCGATTTTGCATGTGTTGAACCACAGTCTATTCAAGTCATTGTTGTTTTACTGCGCAGGCTCCGTATACAATCAATGCCACACTCGCGATGTAAATGAATTAGGCGGCTTGATCAAGAAAATGCCAACCACATCAATGTTATTTCTATTGGCATCCGTTGCCATTTGCGGATTACCTCCCTTTAATGGTTTCATCTCTGAGTTTTTGATTTACAAGGGATTCTTTTCAGGCTTAGACAAGAATATCTTTATCTCTCTTCTTTTTCTTGGCGGAATTATAGGGCTTACTGTTACAGGCGGGTTGGCTATATTTTGTTTTACCAAGGCATTCGGTATAGTCTTTCTTGGTGCAGCCCGAACCAAGAAAACAAACCACGCGCACGAGGTTCCATCATCCATGTTGCTTCCTAAATTTCTTATCGCGATTCCAATTGTTTTGATTGGGATCGGTTCATTCACACTGATACCCTTCATCGAAGGGATTGCAACCATGTATTTACCAAATGGAACTGTTGCACCAATCAATTTAATTAGTCCAATACTTCAACCGTTGAGCATCGCCCTAGGATTATTCATCCTTCTTCTGATTGTTTTATTTGTATGGCGAGCCTTCCAACAAAAAAATGTTGTAATAACAACTGGACCGACATGGGGCTGTGGCTATGCTGGTCTAACGCCAGAACATCAATATACCTCCACAACCTTTGCCGACAATCTCAAAAATCTTTCCATGTCCCTTTCGGGGATGAAAACACATTATCATCCCATTGAAAAAGAAGATATTTTCCCCGCCGAGAAAAGGAAATACGAAACGCATCAGGTAGATGAACTTGAAAAAATATTGATTTTAAATCCTTCAAAGCTTCTGCTGACGGTCATGCTTAAATTTACTTTTTTACGAAGCGGGAAAATTCAGCACTATATTTTGTATGGCCTCGGGTTCATATTGGTTGTTGCACTTTTAACAATTGTAAATGCCCTATGATACCAGCAGCACTTATCCTCCTGACCGCACTCCTCTTCCCTGGGATAATTACCAAGGTGAAAGCCATGGTAAGCGGACGCAAAGGCCCGGGGTTGTTGCAACCACTTTATGACATCTATCGACTTTTGCGCAAAGGGAATGTTTACAGCACTACCACAAGCATTATATTTCAGATTTCACCGGTAATTTATTTTGCCACGATTTTATTTTCCGTATCGTTTATCCCGTTTGGTGATGCACCCGGGCTCCTCTCCTTTCAAGGTGACTTGTTCTTGTTTGTTTATTTGCTTGGCCTAGGGAAATTTTTTCTAATCATCAATGCATTGGATGCTGGAAGTGGATTTGAAGGAATGGGTGCAAATCGTGAAGCACTCTACTCCATGTTAGTCGAACCGGCCTTTGTTATTCTCTTTGGTACTTTCGCTATGATGGCAGGATACGATTCCTTTTATGGAATCTTTTCGCACTGGCATTTGAACTCGAGCACTTACCTGGTATTGTCATTATTGGCCTCTTACATCTTGATTCAAATCGCCATGATAGAAAATAGTCGATTGCCAGTGGATGACCCTAAAACTCACCTGGAACTAACCATGGTTCATGAGGTGATTGTGCTTGACAACAGTGGATTTGATTTAGGATTAATTCAACTTGGAAATGCATTCAAGTTTGGAATTTTCGGTGCACTGGTAGCGAATTTTATTTTACCAGAACATCAATCATTGTGGATCAGAGCACTTATTTTCATTGGAGTAATTTTTGTTTTTGCTGTGATTGTTGGGTTGATGGAATCTTTTAGGGCGCGTTCAAAAATGGAGAAGAACCCTCAATTCATTTTAACCCTCTCCTCCATTGCAGCAATTGCATTTTTAGTAGCCCTTATCATAACCAATAAACTCATATGATCAGCTTGCTTATCATAGCATTTGGAGTTACCCTCATCTACTTAGCTGTAGCCGAACGAATGAAAACCTACAACACGTTGATTGCCGTGCAGGGGCTTTTGCTGTTTTTCATCACCTTCATTGAATTGGGAAGTCTTGATGTGTGGCACTTGGTTCTGATCCTTTTGGAAACCCTGGTGATAAAAGTGATTGTGCTTCCTTACTTTATTCATCGACTATTAATCAAAAAAGGTGGTGATCGACCCGTAGCACTCGTGGTTCCTGGATACATTTCGTTAACTGTTGTTTCCACTATCATCTTCTTTAGTTTTTTGCTTTCCTACTTGCTGCACGACCAGCAGATCCAAGTAAAATATTTTACGGGTGCTATTGCAGCAATCTTCACAGGACTTTACCTGATCATTGTACATAAACAAGTATTTACTCACATGATGGGATACCTGACTATTGAAAATGGAATTTTTCTTTTATCACTGGCCATCGGTAACGAAATGCCTTTGCTAGTAAACTTAGCCGTATTGTTGGATGTGTTCTCTTCGGTGCTCATCCTTGGGATTTTCATTGATCGCCTCGAGGCCTTCAGCACGTTGGACGTTGATCAACTTGAAGAATTAAAAGATTAATGAAATGACCGAAATCTATTTTATCATTTCAGTAGTTTTAATCATCACGTTATTTTTCGTGCGGGTTATTGCGATCAGTCATGCTCTTGTTTTCATTTTTATAGGACTTCTTGGATGGCTTTGTGTAAATGAGTGGCTCCTGCTTGATCTTCCAGTCGAAGGCCTTCTTCATGCGGATGCGTTGGGGGTTTTGTTTTTATTCATCACGCTGATAATCACTTTTTTTTCTACGATTCACTACATCATTTATGCCCAGAAGAGAAATCAAGGAGTTCGTGCTATTTCAATTCACAATGGTTCCTTTGTCATTTTTGTTACAGCTATATCAGGTGTATTTCTCTCCACACATATTGGTTTGCTGTGGGCATTCTTAGAAGCGTCTACGTTAAGCGGTGCTGCTTTAATCTATCACGATCGCGATCGGCTTGCTCTTGAAGCAACGTGGAAATATTTATTTGTCAGTTCCATTGGCGTAACGCTTGGTTTCGCGGGGATCATGTTTTTGAGTATTGCCGCACACAATACTCCTAACGATATCGACAGTCTGATTGCGGCAGCACCATTGATGAATATCGGCTGGATAAAGACTTCATTTATTTTTGTGCTTACTGGTTTCAGTGTAAAGATGGGTGCCGTTCCTTTGTTTACTATCGACATTGACGCAAAAGATAGTTCTCCATCTCCAATTGGCGCCATGTTTTCTGGTCCATTAATGAGCGTTGGCTTCATGGCTATTTTTCGGTTTTATCAGATTTATAGTCACACCTCCATTCTACCCTGGATGAATAACTTATTATTGCTCACCGGCGTGTTGAGTCTATTTTTAGCGGCTGTCTTTATTTTAAAGACAAACAACTACAAGCGTATGCTTGCCTATTCTAGCATGGAGCATGCGGGACTGATCTTAGTTGCTTTCTCAACCGGTGTAACCGGATATTTG
>Ga0302322_100002110_pt1 | contig 16685 bp, 14 predicted proteins | sample Fen_T0_2_FD_203757 | JGI IMG/M metagenome (GOLD analysis project Ga0302322, IMG submission 203757) | Peat permafrost microbial communities from Stordalen Mire near Abisko, Sweden - Fen_T0_2 | ecosystem: Environmental > Terrestrial > Soil > Wetlands > Permafrost | place: Sweden: Abisko... | reverse complement strand
GGCGAGCGTGGCCAGGTCCCGGTCCGCGAACCCTGCGCGCTTGGCCGTCACCAGCAGGGAGGCGGCGTCCGAATCCTCCGGGTCCACGAGGCGAGGGCCCGCCGCCCGAACGTCCCGCTCCAGCGCGAGGTTTCGGCCCATCTCGGCGAGGAACCAGGGCGAGATCCCGGTCGCCCGGCGAACCACCTCCTGCGGCACTCCCCGGCGCAGGAGCCCCAGGAGGCGCCACAGCCGCGAGTCGGACGGCTCCAGGAACTGCTTCAGCACGATCGGCGCGGCGGACCGCTGCGCGAACCGCGTGCTCTCGCAGGCCTCGCCGCGCTCGTCGATCCAGCGGATCGCGGTGTCGTCGTCCGGAAGCAGCGGGTCCGCGGCGGCATCGGCCGCATCCGCCTCGGGGCCCGCGTAGACCGCGGCGAGGTACTCGAAGGCCGGCGTCCACGACGGGTCCTCGCCCAGCGGCCCGGCGCCGGCCTGCTCCAGGCCGCGGAGCGCCTTGTTGAGCGCGGCTCCGAAGGTGCGGTCGATCGCCATGACCTCGCCCGTCGCCTTCATCTGCGACCCGAGGCTCCGGTCCGCACCCGGGAACTTGTCGAACGGGAACCGCGGCAGCTTGACCACGACGTAGTCCAGCGCGGGCTCGAACGCGGCGACGGTCGTGCCGGTCACCACGTTCGGGATCTCGGCGAGGGTCCGGCCGGCGGCGATCTGGGCCGCCACGCGCGCGATCGGGTAGCCCGTGGCCTTGGACGCCAGCGCCGACGAACGCGAGACGCGCGGGTTCACCTCGATGACCGCGTACTCGGTGGAGTCCGGCGACAGGGCGAACTGGACGTTGCAGCCGCCCTCCACTCCCAGGGCGCGGATGATCGCGAGCGCGGCGCTGCGCAGCCGTTGGTGCACGGAGTCCGTGAGTGTCTGGACGGGCGCCACGACGATCGAGTCGCCCGTGTGGACGCCGAGCGGGTCCACGTTCTCCATCGAGCACACCGCGATGCACGTGTCCTCGGCGTCGCGCATGACCTCGTACTCGATCTCCTGCCAGCCGACCAGGCAGCGCTCGATCATGACCTGCTTGATCGGGCTGGCGCGGAGGCCGGATCTCACGCGCTCCCAGTACGCCGCCTCCGTCTCGACGATCCCGCCGCCGGTCCCGCCCAGGGTGAACGCGGGCCGGATGATCGCGGGCAGGCCGATGTCGAGGAGCGCCGCCTCCGCGGACGCGTGCCGGGCCTCGTCGTCCGCGCCCTCCACGATGAACGAGGGCGCATACGGCTGGTCGATCCGGTCGAGGAGGTCCCGGAACGCCTCCCTGTCCTCGGCCATCCGGATCGCCTCGAGCGGCGTGCCCAGGAGGCGGACGTCGTGCCGTTCCAGGACCCCGGCCTCTGCCAGCGCCATGGCCAGGTTGAGCGCAGTCTGGCCGCCCAGGCCTGCCAGCAGCCCCTCGGGCTTCTCGCGCGCGATCACGGCCTCGATAGCGGCCACCGTCAGCGGCTCGAGGTACACGGCGTCCGCGACAGTCGGGTCCGTCATGATCGTCGCCGGGTTGGAGTTGACGAGGATCGTCCGGACGCCCTCGGCACGGAGCGCGCGACAGGCCTGGGTGCCCGCGTAGTCGAACTCCGCGGCCTGGCCGATGACCACGGGGCCGGAGCCCAGGATCAGCACCGAGGCCGGCTTGGGGCGGTGCGGCCGCTGGTACGGGGTGGGGACGGTCACGGGCGGCTCACGCGCGGGTCACGCGCCGAGGCCCCGCCGGCACGCGTCCACGAACCGGTCGAAGACCGCCAGAGCGTCGAGCGGCCCCGGGGCGCCTTCCGGGTGGTACTGGACGGTCTCGATCGGCTTCTCCGCGTGGCGGAGGCCTTCCACGGACCGGTCGTTGAGGTTGAGCTGGGAGACGCGGAACCCGGAGGCGGCGGGGAGGCTGTCGCCCACCACCTGGACCTCGTGGTTCTGGGCCGTCACCTGCACGTAGCCCGTGTCCAGGTCCTGGACCGGGTGGTTGGCACCGTGGTGCCCGAAGCGGAGGCGGCTGGTCTCGGCCCCCGCGGCCCGGCCGACGATCTGGTGCCCGAGGCAGATACCCAGGAGCGGCCGCCCGTCCTCGATGACGGTGCGCGCGAGGGAGACGGGGCCGTCGAGCCGGGCGGGATCGCCCGGCCCGGGCGAGAACACGACGCCGGCCACGTCCGAGGACAGCACGTCCGAGGCGGACGCGGTGTGCGGGAGCACGCGGACCCGCACGCCGCGGCGCCGGAGCGAGTTGACGATGTTGGCCTTCAGGCCGAAGTCCACGATGGCCACGAGCGGCGCGGCGGGGTCGTCCCCCACCTCGCGGACCTCTGCGGGCGATACCTGCGCCACGAAGTCCTGGTCCTCCCAGCGCGGCACCGCCCGGGCGAGGGCGACCGCCTCGTCCCGGTCAGTGAGGCCGGGCGCGGTGATGATCCCGCGCAGGCATCCCGACGAGCGGAGGTGGCGTGCCAGTGCGCGGGTGTCCACGCCGGCGATCGCGGGGATGCCGTTCGTCCGCAGCAGCGTCGCCAGCTGGCGCGCGTCGTCCAGGACCGCGGCGGTGGCGTGGGCCACGACGAGGCCCCGGAGCCATGGACGCACGGACTGGTCGTCGGCGACGAGGCGCCCGTAGTTGCCGATCAGCGGGTAGGTCATGACCACGACCTGGCCGGCATAGGACGGGTCCGTGGCGATCTCCTGGTAGCCGGTCTGGGACGTGTTGACCACGAGGTCCCCGCCGGCGGCCGCGGAGGCGCCGAAGGCGATGCCTGCGAAGACGGTGCCGTCCTCCAGCGCGAGCAGGACCGGGCCCGTGTCACCGACACGCGGGTCGACGATCGCGTCGGCACGCGGCAGCGGAGGGTGACCGGAAGACGGTGGGGCGATCACGGGATCCCGGCGGGCCGCGGCAGATGGCCGCAGGCGGGCATGCGCACTGGCAGGTTCCTCCTACCCGGCCTCACGGAACCGGTACGCCGGCCTCTCGGGACCGGCCCTCAGGATGCCGTGAGGGTACCAGCCCGGGACTCAGCCCGCAGCAGAGGCGGACGCGCCCGCCGAGCCCGGATGCGGCGGCAGCTCGACCCGGAAGGCGGCGCCGCCGGTGGCCCGGTTTGCCACGCCGATCCGGCCGCCGTGCTGTTCGGCGATCCAGCGGGCGATCGCGAGGCCGAGGCCGGTGCCACCGGACGGGGCGCCGGGAGCGCGCCAGAAGCGGTCGAACACGTGCCGCATGTCCTCCTCGCGAAGCCCGGGGCCCTCGTCGGTCACCTCGATGGAGGCGCTCGCCTCTGTGGCACGCACGGTCACGGTCACGGCACCGCCACGCGGGCTGTGGCGGATGGCGTTGTCCGCGAGGATCATCACGAGCTGGCGCAGGCGGGCCGGATCACCGTCCACCATCGCGGGCTCCGGGTCCACGGCGATGTGGACGCCCCCGGCCTCCGCGGTGCGGCTCAGCGCGGAGGCGGCCTCGAACGCCACGTCACCAAGGTCCAGGGGGATGCGGTCCATGGGGACGGCGCCCGAGTCCGAGCGGGCGAGCAGCAGGAGATCGTCCACGAGAGCGGTGAGGTGGGTCACCTCCGCGTCGATGTCGTCCAGCGCCTCGGTCGCGTCGCCGATGGGCCGGTCCCGGTGGCGGGACAGGTGCTCTACAGACGACCGGATGACGGTCAGGGGCGTTCGCAGCTCGTGGCTGGCGTCGGCCGCGAACTCCCGCTGCCGGCGCAAGGCGGTCCGCTGGGCCGCGAGGGACTCGCGGATCGGGATGAGGGCGCGGCGGGCATAGATCGTGCCGAGCCCGAACGCGACGAGCACGACCAGCACGCCGCCGAGGAGCAGGATCGTCAACAGGACGTTCAGGGTCTCGACCTCCGTGGAGCGGTCCTGCACCGCCTGGAGGAAGTAGGTCTGGCCGTCCTGCGAGTACACCACGCGCTGGGTCATCAGCCGGACGGGGATCCTCGTCGCGGGCGACGTCGCGATCTCCAGCGATGCCGTCCTCACGTCCGTCCCATCCGGCGCCGTGTTGGCGGCCGCGATGGCGGCGGTGTCGGGCAGGCCGCCGAGGACGGCGACCGGCTCCCGGCCGAGGCGCACAGGCGCGCCATCGGCGTCGAACGCGAACAGGTAGGTGTTGCCGCGACCGGGCTGGAAACCGAACCCCGGCGGCTGGACGGGGGCATCGACCGTCGACTCGAGCGCGGCCACCCACGGATCGACGCGGTTCGAGAGCTGGTCGATGCTGGCGGTCGCGAGCGTGTTCGCCACGGCGGCGTAGAGGGCGATCGCGAGCCCGAGCAGCACGATCAGCGTCGACACGCCGCTCCACGCGACCAGGCGCCAGCGCACGCGACGGATCAACCGCGCCTCACCCGCGAGGGCCGCCTGCTCGGCGCCGTCCTCCCCGGGATCCACCCGGTGGCCGTCAGCCATCGGAGAGCCGGTAGCCCACGCCGCGCACGGTCTCGATCTGCGACCCGGCCTCGCCCAGCTTCGTGCGCAGGTAGTGGACGTACGCGTCCACCGCGTTGGGCGTCACTGCCACGCTGAACGGCCAGGCGTGGTCCAGCAGCTGGTCCCGCGTCAGCGTCCGGCCCGCGTGCCGCAGGAGCGCCTCGAGGAGCGAGAATTCGCGGGGGCTCAGGTCCACGAGGCGCCCGTTGACAGTCACGCGACGGGCGGACTCGTCGAGGACGATTGCGCCCGCCTCCAGCTTCGGCTCGGCGCGCCTCGGCCCGGGCTGCGCACGCCGCGTGAGGGCCCGCAGCCGGGCTGCCACCTCCTGGTACGCGAACGGCTTCACGACGTAGTCGTCTGCGCCCGCGTCGAGGCCGCTGACCCGATCGTTCACGGTGTCGCGTGCCGTGAGCATCAGGATGCTCACGTCCAGGCCGTCCTTGCGGATGCGGCGGGCGACGTCCAGCCCCGACATGTCCGGCAGCCCGATGTCGAGGATCACGGCGTCCAGCCCGTCGATCGCCGCGGCGAGCTCGATCCCCGTCCGGCCGTCGGGCGCATGCTCGACGATGTGACGGTCCTCCTCCAGGAGGCGGGTCAGCGATCGGGCGAGGCGCGCGTCGTCCTCGACCAGGAGCAGGTGCATCGGTAGCCTCGTGATCCCTGGGTCAGGGGATGATGGTGACCGATCCGGCCGTTCCGAGCGTGCTCGACCCACCGGTCGCGCCGTTGTTGCCGATCTGCCCGCGGAAGCCGCCCGAGAGCTGCAGCTGCACGGTCTTGCCGGCCGTCACGTCCGAGGCGCTGGCCGGCGCCTGCTGGTGGTAGGTGGTGGTGCCGTCGAGGCCCACGGTGACCGTCTGGCCGGACGGAAGCTTGATGGTGATCGAGTCCGCCGCGACCGACTCCACGGTGCCCGTGATCGTGAGCCCGCCACCGAAGCCGCCGAGGCCGGTCCGGCCGGCGAAGCCGCCCGCGCGCCCGCCGCCGGGCAGGCCGTTGGGATCGAAGCTGGCGTTGGGGAAGCCGTTCCCGCGGTTGCCGGTCCCGTTCTGGCCGTTCTGGCCGACGGTGGCCGTGGTGCCGCCCGTGCTCGCGGCGGGCGCTGTTGCCCGGCCGACGGCGAAGGCCACGCCCGCGGCCGCGACGAGGACAGCGACGGCGAGGGCGAGGGTGAGGACCCTGGAGGATCCGCCCGAGGTGCCTTTCGGAGCGGCGACCGGGGCCGGCGCCACGGGCCCGGGCTCGGGCGGCGCGAAGGCCGGCTGGAAGACCGGCTGGGCGGGCGGTTGGGCGGGCGGCTGGATCGCCGGGACGGGCTCGGTCGGCGCGGGTTCGAAGGGGGGCGTGGTCACGGGGTGGTTCTCCTGTTCGTCGCGAAGGAGGTGACGGGATCGGTCCGGCCCGCCTCGCGGGCCGGCATGACGGGATCGGGTGAGAGAGACGACGAGTCGCCCTCAAGGGTCACCGGCGCACGTGAGACGCGGATGAGAAGCGCCTGAGAGGGGATGGCGCCCGCCGCCAGCCGGGTGACCACGGCCCGCCGACCCGTCAGGTGCCGGCGCCGCCGGTCGCCTGCGCGATGAGGGCCGCCGCATCCGCGATCGGGATCGCGAAGCCGAGACCCTCCGCACTGGTCGCGACCGCCGTGTTGACGCCGATCACGGCGCCGGAGGCATCGAGCAGGGGGCCGCCGCTGTTGCCCGGGTTGATCGCGGCGTCGGTCTGGATGAGGCCGGTGAGCGTCGTGGGCTGGCGGGTCACCTCGTCGTTGACCGTGACCTCACGCCCGAGGCCCGAGACGATCCCGCGGGTCACCGTCTCGGTATAGGTGCCGAGCGGGCTGCCGATCGCAAGGGCCGTCTCGCCGACCTGGATCCCGGTCGAGTCGCCGATGCGCGCCGCTGTGAGGCCGGTGGCCTGGATGCGGACGAGGGCCAGGTCGTTGTTGTCGGCGATCTTCACGATCGTCGCCGGGAAGGTCCGCCCGTCCTCGAGCTCGACGGTGGCCGTCGTGGCGTTCTCCACCACGTGGCGGTTGGTGAGGATGTACCCGTCGGCGCTGATGATGATCCCGGACCCGATGCCCGATGTGGTGCCGCCGAACGGCGAGAAGCGGTCCGCGCTGACTCCATCGACCGTGATGGTCACGACCGATTTGCGGGCCTCGGCGATCACGTCCGTGAGGTCCTTGCCGGTGACCGTGGTGGCGCTGGTGGTGGTCGCGGTGCCCAACGTCGTGACGGTCGCCGTGGGGGCCCCGGGCCGGAGCGCCTGCACGAGGGCGGCGGTGCCGCCCGACGCGAGCACTGCGCTCAGGACCGCGGCGGCGAGGACCGGCGCGAGCCGGGATCCACCGCGTGCGGCCTGGGGTCGCACCGGCGGCTGAGCCACGGGCGCCGGCGGCGGCGTCGGGACGCCGGCCGACGCTGCCTCGGGGGTCTGGAAGGCGACGGGCGCCGGCTCCGGGTCGGCGGGGACGAACGGGAAGGTCATCGGGGGGACTTCCTGGGTTGCAGGGAGTGGGTCGAGTGAGCCAAGGTAACCCGCCGCGCCTGAGACCACCGTGAGAACGGCGTCGGGACGCGCCGCCCGGCCCTCATTCGGTGGCCAGCAGCAGCTCCTCGATGAGCGGCGACCAGACGACCCGGTCGTCGGAGGTGATGGCCAGCGCGCCGAACCCGGGTTGACCGGCGACCCAGGCGACGCCCCTCTCCCCCATCGCGAAGGCCGCGGTCGCGAAGCCGTCCGCGACGGCGAGCGATGGACCCACCACCGTCATGCTGCGCAACGCCGCGGGAACGACGCCGGAATGCGGATCGCGGATGTGCCCGCCCCTTTCATACAGCCCGGACGTGGCGACCGCCAGGCCGGAGACGCCCAGCACGGCGGCGACGCGGTCCGGGACGCCGGGGTGCCGGATCCCGATCCGCCACGGCCGCCCCGGCTCGGGCTCCCCGGCCGCGACCAGGTCGCCCCCCGCCGTCACCTGGACGTTGCGGGCACCGGCCAGCCGCAGCATGTACAGCGCCTCGTCCACGGCCCAGCCCTTCGTGACGCCCGTCGGGTCGCGTCGCCCGTCCGGCCGGTGCGCCGCCGCATCGAAGTACCCGTCGGTCGCGTCGCGAAGCACGTCCGCCAGCGTGAACACCGCGCGGACGTCCAGGCTCGCCTCCTCGAACGCGAGCTCGCCGGTCCCGACGCGCGTGACCTCGCTGTCCTCGCGATACGGGCTGAACCGCCGGTCCACGTCGTGGAACCAGGCGATCGCCTCGTCGAGCGCCGCCTCCGCGACGAAGGGCTCGCGCACGTCGATGGAGACCGTCGTCCCCATCACGTGCTCCACCCGGACCTGGCGGGGCGCGCCCACGGCCTGCATGGCTCGATCCGGTGTCAGATGCCGGCGCTGTCGAGGGCCGCCTGCAGCGAACGGGCGTAGCCGCTGCTGGTGTAGGTCGCCCCGGAGATGCCGTCGATGTTCGCGCTCTGGGCCTGCAGCGCCTGCGTGCGCAGGACAGGCTCCGCGTAGGACGAGATCTGGTCGGTGCGACGGTCGCCGCTGGGCATCTGCAGCGCCGCGACATCGACGATCGTCGAGCCGTCGAGCGTCACCTCGACCTGCACCGCGCCGAACCGCGTGTTGACCACGGATCCGTCAACGGTGCGCTTGCCGGCAGCGGTGGCGGGCGTCGCGGCAGGCGTCGTGGCGGGCGCGGTGCTGCCGGACCCGCCCGTGGCCGCACCCCCCGTGCTGCCGCCCGGTCCCGTGGCGCCGGTGCCGCCGCCCGTGGCCGCACCGCCGGTGCGGATCGAGCCGGTGGTCGCACTGCCCGCTCCCGTCCCGCCCGCCGTCCCCGCCGCGGACGTCGGGGAGAGGGTCGGCGTCTGGAAGTTGAGCAGCAGGACGAGCGCGATCGCCGTCAGCCCGAGAGCGAACGCGCCACGCTTCGGCATTGCTGGGTTCTCCTGGAACGGGACTCGATGGGCCTCTTGGGAGAGGTTCGCAAGGGTCGCTGAGAAGGGCCTGAGAGGCCGTGGCGGCGGGTCAGTACGCGAACCTCTCCGCGTGGACCTGGCCCGCCGGCACGCCCAGCTCTCCGAGCGAGTCTTCGACCACGCGCATCATGTCCGCCGGCCCGCACACGTAGACGTCCTGCTCCGCGATGTCCGGTACAAGCCGGCCGATCGCCCCGCGACCGATGGGACTCGCCGACGGGTCGGCGGTCCGCCGTCCCAGCAGGTAGTGGACGGCGGCGCCACGGTGCGCGGCCAGGAGGTCCAGCTCGCGGCGGAACACGATGTCCGACTCCTGCCGCACGCGGTAGAGCAGGGTGAGCTCGCCGGGCCGCGCGGCAAGTGACTCCATCAGCGCCCGGAGCGGGGCGATGCCGATGCCGCCCGCGATCAGGGTCACCTTGCGCCGGGAACGCCGGGCCCCGGTGAGGATCCCGTACGGCCCCTCCACGAACACGGCCGTCCCGATCGGCATCCGCTGCAGGCGCGTGCTGTCGTCGCCGAGGGCCTTGACGGTGATGCGGAGCCAGCTGCCGTTGGGTGCCGAGGAGAGTGAGAAGGGGTGGCCGCGCCACCAGCCATCCCGGGTGAGGAACCGGACCACGAAGTACTGGCCGGACCGGACGGGCAGGCGATCCAGGTCCCGCCCCGCGAGGTAGATCGAGACGACGCCGGGCGCCTCGGGCACGACGGCCGAGACCCGGAGCCGGTGGCGCGTGGAGGTGACGAGCGGCTGGCCGACGCGGAACACGAGGACCAGCGCCGCCGCCAGCACGTAGAGCGAGATCCAGTAGATCGCCGCCAGCTGGTCGTGGATGAAGTCGGCGCCGGCGAACAGCTGGTGGAGGAAGGCGAGTGCAACGGCCAGGTAGCCGTACAGGTGGAGGAAATACCAGCTCTCGTACGACAGGCGGCGACGCGACGCCCTGACGGACGTGATCCCGAGCATCACGAACAGGAGGAACCCGACGAGACCCCAGAGCACGAACGGATACGTCAGCACCAGGGTCGCGAGCTCGGAGATGATCCCCTGCCCGTCGCCCAGCGCGTAGCCGGTGACGGTGAGGGCGAGGTGACCGCCGATGAGCCAGACAGTCGCGAACCCGAGCCACCGGTGGGCCCACGCAAGGCGGTCCATCCCGAATGCCTCGTCGAGCCACGGGCTGCGACCCATGAGCACGAGCCCGACCAGGGCGAGGTAGGTCCCCGCGAGCGCCGCCAGCTGGCCGAGACCCGTGAGGACGCCTGCGAGCGAGCTCAGATCCTGCAGGCCGCCGTGGCGGACCCACATGAGGACGATGAAGATTCCGTTCGCGACGACGAGCGCCACCACGTCCCGCGGCCTGACGCCCCACGTCCGCGGCAGCGGCACCGGGCGCGGTCGTGCGGAGGGCGTCGAGCTCATGCCGGGATCGTGCCCGGCAGCCATGAGAGGCACCTGAGAGGATGGGCCGCGATCGGGCGAGCGTCGGGTGGCACCGGGCGGGCGTCGGGCCGCCGCCGGCTCGCGTCCCGCGGGCGTGGGCCGTTCGGGGTCGGGACCGGCCGGGCTCAGCCCGCCCCGGCGCAGTCGTACAGCGTCGCGGACACCCCCGGGGCGTCAACCGGGGTGCAGGCCCCGGTGACCCACCGGTTCCGCTCACCGGCCACGTTGCCCTGGCCGTCGCCGCCGAAGAACCCGCCGGGACCGCCGCCACGGCCGCCGAGCAGGACGTACCGGAGGCTGCCGTCGCGGATGTACCCCTGCAGCTGCTCGAGGGTGGGGGCGGGATCGGAGCCCATGAACCCTCCCATGGCCATCACGGGTGCTCCCGTCGCGAGCTGGAGCGGACCGGCCTGGCTGGCGGACGAGACCGCGACCAGCCATCTCGCGTCGCCGCGGTTGGCGACGAGGTACTGTGCCAGCGTGTCGTTCGTGCCCGCGGCATCGCCCGGAAAGCCGCCCGCACCCGGCCGGAAGGCGCCGCCGAAGGCACCGTTCACCGGTCCCGCGGACGGATCGCCGCCGCCCAACGACTTGCCCATCGTCGAGCCCGTGTAGATGGCGGGACCCACCAGTGCCGCCGCCAGCCCCACGACGAGGGCGCTGCGGGCGACCAGCCTCGCGCGCGCGTCGCCGGCGACCGGCGGGACCGCGAGGACGATCGCCGCCGCCAGCGCCAGGAACAGCGCCCCGATGCCGACGCCCGGCAGCAGGTCGGGCGTCCGGCCCAGGACCTGGAGGCCCCACCACGCCGTCCCGACCAGCATCAGGCCCAGGACGACTCCGGCGAGCGCGCTCCGGGACCGCAGCCCCCAGAGCTCCGCGATGCCCGCACCCGTGAGCGCCGCCGCGGCAGGGGCGATCGCGACCGCGTAGTACGGGTGCGCGATGCCGCTCATGAACGAGAACACGGCGACGTGCACGATGGCCCAGGTGCCCCACAGCAGGTACCCGGCGCGGCGGGCATCGGTCCGCGGCGCCCGGAAGCGCGCCACGAGGCCGGTCGCGAGCCCGATCGCCGCCGCGGGCAGCAGCCAGCTGATCTCGCCCGCCCACTCGGAGTTGAACATGCGGAACGGGCCCGCCGCGCCGCCGAACGCTCCCCCGCCGCCGAACCCGCCGGGTGCTCCCCCGCCGGGGCCGCCTCGCTGCCCGAAGATCCGGCCCAGGCCGTCGTAGCCCAGGATGAGGTCGAGCGCGGAGTTGCTCGTGCTGCCGCCGATGTATGGCCTCGAGGCTGCCGGCACCAGCTCGACGACCGCCACCCACCAGAACGAGGACACGAGGACCGTCACGGCCGCCATGGCGAGGCCGACGATGCGCCTCCGGAGCCCGCCCCGGGCCGCCACGAGATACGTCAGCCCGAACGCCGGCAGCACCAGGTAGGCCTGCAGGTACTTGGTGAGGAACGCGAACCCGACAAGCGCGGCGGCGAGCACGGGCCACCGGTAACGGTCATCCTCCAGGCCCCGGACCAGCGCCCAGGCCGCGGCGACAAGCAGCAGCGTCAGCACGGCGTCCGGGTTGTTGTAGCGGAATATCAGGGCCGCGACCGGGGTGAGCGCGAAGGCGATCCCGGCGATCAGCGCGGCGGCCGGCCCGAACGAGCGGCGCACCGTGGCCCACAGGATCAGGGCCGTGGCCACGCCGGCCAGGGCCTGTGGCAGGAGGATGGCGAACGGGCTGAGCCCGAGGGCACGCACGGAGAGCGCCATCGCCCACAGTGAGACCGGCGGCTTGTCCACCGTGATGAACCCGGCCGCGTCGATGGCCCCGTAGAACATCGCGGACCAGCTCTGTGACGCGGCCTGCGCGGCGGCCGAGTAGTAGGTGTTCGCGTAGCCGCTGACCGCGAGGTCCCAGAACGCGACCACGGCGGCGAGCAGTCCCACCGCGAGGGGCGCGAGCCTCGCCCATGCGGGCGCGGGCGTGGCGATCGATGCCACGCGAACGTCGGGCATGGGGGCGTTGACGGCGGTCACGTGGCCTCGCGGGATGGGCCGGTCATGGAACCGCGACGCTCTCGGTGGGGAGGAGAGACCTCCGGGAGCGCCGCGGTGCAGGACAAGTGAAGCGGATCTCTCTGAGAGAACCCTGAGACCGGGGGAACCCTGGGGGCCTCAGCCGGCCAAGGGGGTGAAATGGATCAACAGCTCGAGGATGCCGTTGTCCTGGACCGAGAGGACCACCATCGCGGAGGGCTTGACGATCCCGAAGTCGGCGAATGCGATCGGCAGCGAGCCCGCCACGGCGATCGTGTTGCCTTCGCGGCGGGCCTGGAGCGGGATCTGCACCGACTTCGTCACGCCGTGGAGCGTCAGGTCGCCCGTGGCCGTGACCTGGACCGTCTGCCCGTCGGCAGGCTCCGAGCCCAGCTCGATCGGGGCTGTGAGCGTGAAGACCGCCTTCGGGTACGTGGCGGTCTCCAGCGCCTGGCGCGAGAGCTGCCGGTCGCGGTTGTTGCTGTCGCTCTGGAGCGTGGTGAGGTCGGCCGTGATCTCGGCCTTCGTGACGGTCGTCCCCTCGATCGTGAGGGAGCCCGTCACGTCCGACGTCCGGCCGACGGCCTCCGTCGCCCCGATGTTCGCCAGCTCCTCGCGGACACGGTAGCCCACGAAGGTGGCGGGACCCGAGGTCGACGATGCCGCGGGATCCGTCGTCCAGACCCCCTCGAGCGCGTGCCTGGCCTCGGCGGTGGACGGGGCCATGGAGCCCAGCGACACCGGCGGCGGCCCGGACGGCCGGAAGAAGAGGTACCACAGCCCGGCTCCGCCCAGGACGGCGATGGCGATCAGCACAACCCCCAGGACCGGGGCGCGGCGGATCGTCCCCCGAGGCGTGGTCATCGGGTCCGCCCCTCCGGGTGCGGCGACGCCGGGACGGTTCCGGGCACGTTCATCCTCCCGCGCTGCACGCTCATCCGCCCGCCTTGTACGGGTACGTCACCCAGTCATGGACGGTCGCCGCCCAGTGGTCGGGAGCTCCCGCCACACGGGACCGGCCGGGCTTGTAGTGGATCACGGCCGAGACCGCCGTGCCGCCGGCCGAGCGGACCCGCGCCAGCACCTCGGTCATCGTCTCGCCGGTCTCCCACACCTCGTCCACGACGAGGATGCGCCGGTCCCGCAGCAGCGACGACTCCGGGAAGTGGCCGATGACCGGCGCGGGGTGCGTACCGCCATCCGACCGGTAGAACTCCACGCCGGCGACGAGGATCTCGCGCAGGTCGAGCCGGTACGCGAGCATTCCCGCCGGGACCAGGCCGCCGCGGGTGATCGCGAGCACCAGGTCGTGGTCGCGGCCGACCTCGCCGGCGAGGCGGGCGACGAGACCGTCCAGGTCTTCCCAGGTGACCACGAGCGTGTCCGGCATGGACCCATGATCGCCCATCTCGGACGATCAGGCCGCCCCCGGCGTCCAGCGCGCCCCCCGTGCAGACCGCCACGTCTCTACCAGCCACGGCCGCCCGACGTCGACCTGCCGATCGTGCTGTCACCAGAGGCTGCTGGCCGTGGTCCTTGCCGCGAGGGCTTTCGTCAGGAGCCGGCCCCGGTCGGGCTGGGCGACGGCACAGGCGACAGCACCGGCGACGGCACAGGCGACGGCACCGCGGCCTTGATGTCGTGGCAGAGCACGCAGGTCGAATCCGCGCGGAGTGCGTGATCGATCGGCAGACCACCGGCGTCGGCCGACTGGTGGCAGGCCCGGCAGGTCAGGTTGGCGGGGTCGGGGTGCGGCTTGATCGGCGGCGGGGAGGGGTTCGGCTTGTGGCACAGCCAGCACTCGTCCTGGTTGCGCCCGACCATGCTGGACGGCAGGTGCGCCACGCTGCCGTGGCAGTCGAGGCAGGGCTTGTCGAGCTGTGCATGCGCCTGCGTGATCGCGGGCCCGTCCGCGGCCACCTTGTGGCAGTTGAGGCACTCGGTCTGGGCGATGCCCGCGTGACCCGGGGCGGTCCGGCCCAGCTTCTCGTCGGTGTGGCATGTCAGGCACGCGCCCCAGCCCTCGAGCGGGTGGCCGATGGCCGGGATGGGCTTGACACCGCTCGAGCCACCCGACTCGTGGCACAGGAGGCAGCTGTTCGAGGTCGGGATGTGGGCGATGCCCATCTGCATCAGCTCCTGCGACGGCGACGGCTGAACGGACGCGCTGGCCGTGGCGGTCCCGCCGCCGAAGGTCGGGAGGACGTCGGCCCAGTCCGCGACCATGGTCAGGGCGAGGAGCAGGACCACGACGAGGTTCAGCGCGATGAGCAGGCGCAGCGTCCTGTCGAGCTTGGATCTCATGCGGTCGCCTCTTCCTGGTGCCGGATCGCCCATGGCACGGGTCGTCCGGCCGCCGCGCGCTCGTCGAGCACGCGAAGCTCCGTTCGCGCCGTGCGCACAGCCCTGGGCACGGCGCCCTCGACGCGCGGCGACAGCCCCATGCCGAACCCCGTGTCGCCGACCTGCACACCCACCAGGGTCACCAGGTCCGGCAGCCATCCCATCAGCCGTGCGGCCGCCAGGATCTCGCCGACGCTGCCGGGGATCGTCGCGGCCCCGCGTCCGCCGGACACGAAGATCGCGTCACCGCGCAGGATGCTGATCGTCCCCGCGGCCTGGTCCAGGTTGACAGCGTCCAGCAGGAGGAGGGACCGGGCGCCGCGCACCGCGTCCAGCAGGCCCAGGCCGAGGGTTCCGCCGTCCACCAGGCGCGTCCCGGCCGGGACGGCCGCGGGGTCGTCCGCCGCCAGCCGCCGGAGCTCCTCGACCAGGCGGACCCCGACGCCGTCGTCGCCGAGCAGCACATTCCCCACGCCCAGGACGACGGCCGGGCCCGTCGCGGCTGTCATTCCGCGCGCTCCAGCATCTCGGGTCCGCCGTCGCGGGCCTCGACGATCTCCTCGCGGGTCGGGAACTTGTAGCCGGCGATCATGCTCGAGACCAGGCCGTTGTTCTCGATGTGGTCGACGAGGATGCAGCTGTAGATGTGGAACACGGCGATCGCGAGGATGGCGTACATCGCGAGGTGGTGGACGAGCCGCAGCATCTGCGGGCCGACCAGCTCGCGGAGCCAGCCGAAGAGCGTCCTGCCCGGCTCGGTGCCCATGAGGCCGTCGAGCGCAAAGCCCGTGACCACCTCGACGAGCAGGAGCGCGAACAGGGCGAGATACGCGGCCGCGGCCAGCTGGTTGTGGCCCAGGACCTTGGGGATCTCCTTGCGCACGAACCCGTAGAAGCCGGCCTGGCGGAAGATCTCCGTGGCATGGAACCTGGTCGTTGGGATGAACGCCGTCCAGCGCGCGAAGCGGTTGCCGGCGAGGAGCCAGTAGGTCCGGATCATCCCGGAGATCAGGAAGGCGAGCGCGGTCAGGATGTGGACCAGCCGGACCGTGGACATCACGTTGCCGCCGGGCGGGATCAGGAACGGATCCGCGATGTACAGCCCGGTCGCGCTCAGGATCACGATGCACCCGGCTGTGAGCCAGTGCGTGAAGCGGACAGGGATCTGCCAGATGTAGAGGCGGACCCGCTCGTGGGGCCGGTCGATCTCGTAGGCGGCGTTCGCCGGCACCGCGTCGGTCTCGCCGGGGGCCGGGACGTCGGCCGGGGCCTCCGATGGCACGCCCATCGCCACGTCGGGCGGCGCCGCCGTTCCGCGCACGGAGTCCTGGGCGGCGGTCATCGGGTCCCCTTCAACGCGCGGACGCGGATCTCGAGCGGGCCGGCGGCCCGCGGGTCGAACAGGTGGGCCGCACACGCGGCGCACGGCGCAAATGCGTGGACGACGCGCTGGATCTCGAGCGGGCGGGTCGGGTCAGCCACCGGCGTCCCCGCCAGTGCCGCCTCGATCGGGCCGCGCCCGCCCGTCGCATCGCCGGGCGAGGCATTCCAGGTGCTGCCGTCCACCACCTGGTACCGGTCGATCACGCCGTTCCTGATGCCGATCCAGTGCCCCACGGCGCCGCGCGGGCTCTCGCCGATTGAGCGGCCCTCCGCCTCAGCCGGCCAGGACGACGGGTCCCAGTAGGTCAGGTCGACGACCGCCACGTCGCCGGTGGCCAGGTTGGCCTTCAGCTCCGTGAGCCACTCGTGGGCCCTGCGGACGACAACCTGGGCCTCGACAGCACGAGCCAGCATCCGCCCGAGGACGCTGGGCATGACGTCCAGCGCGAGACCCGTGTCGTGGAGGATGGCTTCGAGGGCCAGGCGGATCTCGGACTGGCCGTTGGCCACGCCGACGAGCATCCGCGCGAGCGGGCCGGTCTCCATCGGCCTGCCCTCGTAGCGCGGGGCCTTGATCCAGGTGTACTTGCCGGCGACGTCGAGCGTGGTCAGGGGCAGGGCCTGGCCCGACCAGGCCGGCACCGTCTCGCCCTCGGCGGGCCGGAGCTCCTCGTCACCGCCCGTGTAGGTGTACCAGGCATGCGTGATGGCCTCGGCGACGCTGTCCGGGACCGCGTCGAGCGCCAGGTTGAGATTGCCGCCGGACAGGCGTCCACGGGGCAGGAACAGCGACGGGTCCTTCCCGTCCTTCTCCGGGTAGTCGCCCCAGGCGAGGTACTCGCCCGACCCGAGGCCGATCCTGCCCCAGTCCGGGTAGGCACCCGCCAGGAGGCGGACGTCGGGCAGGAACACCTGATCCACGAAGGTCTGGGCCTCCGAGAGGAGCCCGTCGATCATCGCGATGCCGTCCTCGCTGAGGGCGAGCGGCGCGTTGGCCT
>Ga0302322_100002108_pt1 | contig 16701 bp, 16 predicted proteins | sample Fen_T0_2_FD_203757 | JGI IMG/M metagenome (GOLD analysis project Ga0302322, IMG submission 203757) | Peat permafrost microbial communities from Stordalen Mire near Abisko, Sweden - Fen_T0_2 | ecosystem: Environmental > Terrestrial > Soil > Wetlands > Permafrost | place: Sweden: Abisko... | reverse complement strand
TCGCACCGACTCTATTCAGAAGTCCCTGGAAGAAGCGCGTGCCGCCAGCCACGAGGCAAATCGCCGGCTGGCCGAAATCGAGAATCGTCTGCGGAAGCTGGATGTGGAGATCGGGCAGATGCAGGCGGCGGCGGAGAAGGAAGCGGAAACCGAGGAAGCACGGATTCACAAGGCTGCGGAAGAAGATATTCGCAAGGTGGTGCTGTCTGCCGAGCAGGAAATTGCGGCGGCGGCCAAGCAGGCGCGTCGCGAGTTGACCGCGCACACCGCCGACCTGGCGGTTGCCCTGGCTCGCAAGCAGATCCATGTAGACCCTGCCACCGACCAGACGCTGGTGCGCAACTTCGCCGGGCAACTTTCCCCCGGCAGCGGCGGAAAGGACGGCGACTAGCCATGGCATCCGTCGTGGGTACGTACGCCCGGGCCTTCGCCGACGTGGTGGTGGGAAGCAAGCTGGATTACGCCCGCTCGATGCAGGAGTTGCGCGATTTCCAGGCGCTCTTTGGCGAAAGTGATCCGCTGCGCCGCGTTCTGGAGAACCCTTCCATCCCGGGAGATCGCAAACGGGCGGTGTTGGACGGGATTGCGCAGCGGCAGGGAATGTCGCGGCAGGTGCGCAACTTGATTGCGGTGCTGACCGACAACCGGCGGTTGCCACTGTTTGGCGACATCCTGAAAAATATCGAACGGGAACTGAACGACCGTCTGGGGTTTGCGGAAGCTGAGGTGACGAGCGCGCGCGATCTGGGCGATCCGGAGAAACGCCTGCTGGAAGCTGAGATCGCAAAGTTGACCGGCAAGCGCGTTCGAGCACGATACGAACAGGATGCTTCTCTGCTGGGCGGGGCAGTGGTGAAGGTCGGCAGCACGATTTACGACGGATCGGTGAAGGGGCAGTTAGCCCGGATTCGGGAGCAGTTGGTGGAGGGATAGCTATTAGCTGTTGGCTTTTGGCTCTTAGCTTGAATCTCATGAGTTCGGATGTCGTGCACAAGAAAGCGGAGCATCACTGAGAAGCTAAGGGCTAAGAGCTAGAAGCTAAGAGCTGATTTCATATGGCACAAATCAAAGCAGACGAAATTACGCAGCTAATCCGCGAGCAGATCAATAACTACGAATCGAAGATCGCGGTCGACGAAGTGGGCACGGTCATCTCGCTGGGCGATGGAATTGCCCGCGTGTATGGCCTCGACAAGGTGATGGCGGGCGAACTGCTCTCGTTCCCGCACGGCATCGCCGGGATCGCCATGAACCTGGAAGAAGACCAGGTGGGCGTGGTGCTGCTCGGCGAATACACCGAGATCAAGGAAGGCGACGAGGTCAAGCGGACTGGTCGCATCATGAGCGTGCCGGTGGGCGACGCCCTGATTGGCCGCGTGGTGAATTCCCTGGGCGAGCCGATTGATGACAAGGGCCCGATCGCGACCGACAAGTTCATCGCGTTGGAGCGCATCGCGCCGGGCGTGATTGATCGCCAGCCGGTGCGCGAGCCGATGGCGACGGGCCTGAAGGCGATCGACTCGATGATCCCGATCGGCCGCGGCCAGCGCGAACTGATCATTGGCGACCGCCAGACGGGGAAGACTGCCGTTGCCCTGGATACCATCATCAACAGCAAGGGCAATAACCTGATCTGTATTTACAACGCGATCGGCCAGAAGCGGTCGTCGATTGCGCAGGTGGTGAAGATTCTGGAAGACGCGGGTGCGATGGAGTACACCATCGTCGTCGCGGCATCGGCATCGGAGCCGGCTCCGATGCAATACATCTCTCCCTATGCGGCTTGCGCTATGGGCGAATACTTCCGCGACACCAAGCGGCACGCGCTGTGCATTTACGACGATCTTTCCAAGCACGCCGCGTCGTACCGCGAAATCTCGCTGCTGTTGCGGCGTCCACCGGGACGCGAGGCGTATCCGGGCGACGTGTTCTATCTCCACTCGCGACTGCTGGAGCGCGCCGCCAAGCTGAGCAACGAGAACGGTGGTGGATCGTTGACCGCGCTGCCGGTCATTGAGACGCAGGCGGGCGACGTTTCGGCGTACATCCCGACGAACGTGATTTCAATCACGGACGGCCAGATCTACCTTGAGACCGATTTGTTCAACCAGGGCGTACGCCCGGCAGTGAACGTCGGATTGTCGGTGAGCCGCGTGGGCGGCAGCGCGCAGATCAAAGCGATGCGGCAGGTTGCCGGAACCCTGAAACTGGAACTGGCGCAGTATCGCGAACTGGCGGCCTTCGCGCAGTTCGGCAGCGATCTGGATAAGGCCACACAGCAGCAGTTGAATCGCGGCAAGCGACTGGTGGAACTCCTGAAGCAGAACCAGTTCTCGCCGTTGCCATTCTCGAAACAGATTCTGATCATCTTCGCAGGCACCAGCGGCGTGCTCGACGACTTGCCGGTGGAGTCGGTGAGGGATTTTGAGAAGGAGCTTTACAGGTACGTGGATATGACCAATCCCGGGCTGCTGAACACGATCATGGAGAAGAAGATTCTCGATGACAGCCTGAAGGCGGAAATGTCGCGAGTGATTAAGGAAGCGAAACAGCAGTTTGTAGACGCGCGGCAGGCAGTAGCGAAATAGCAGTTCTCAGTTCTCGGTTCTCAGTCCTCAGTACGGACTGGGCACGAGGAGATCTTGCTGAGAACTGAAAACAGGGAACTGAGAACTCAGTACATGGCTAGCGTACTCGATATCCGGCGCAGGATCCGCAGCGTGGTGAACACGCGGCAGATTACCAAGGCCATGAAGACGGTCTCGGCGGCGAAGTTGCGGCGCGCGCAGGAGGGTGCGCTGGCGGCGCGTCCTTATTCGCAGATGCTGACGAACGTTCTGAAATCGCTGGTGGCGCGGGCGGATATCTACGATCCGATTACCGGGGAGCCGCGGCATCCGCTGCTGGCGGAGCGGCCTGAGAAAACCATCCTTCTGATCGTTGTAACCGGCGACAAGGGGCTGGCGGGGGCGTTCAATACCAATATTCTGAAGATTGTGAGCAAGTTCATCGAGTCGAAGCCGGATCAGAATATTGATGTGGAGTGCATCGGGCGCAAGGGGCGCGATTTCATGCGGCGGCGTTACCCGATGGCGCCGGAGAGAGCACCTTCTGGCGATGGAGCGATGGGCGGAGACGCCCGGCTCTCCGGCGAAGAGACTGTGCCGCGTGCGGGACGAGTGCAGATCGTGGGCGAGCATGTAGGAGTGCTGGGGAAGGTGGAGCACGGCTTCGCGTCCCAGTTGGCCGCGCAAGTAGTGGAGCGTTTTTCCCGCTGCGAGATTGATGGCGTTTACATCCTCTATAACGAGTTCAAGTCCGTTATGGCCCAGCGTCTGATTGTCGAGCAATTATTGCCCATCAAGGAAATCGGCGTGGTTGACGTCCGCATGGCTGAGGAAGCTGAGGAGGAGGAACGCAAGCGGAGGGTGGAAGCGGCAAAATCCGCGGGCGTGGGCCTCCGCCCGCCCGATACCAGCGCGCTGGACGCCGCGGCGGCGAAGATCGCGGTCTCGCCGGTGGACTACATCTACGAGCAACCGGCGGAGCAACTTTTCCGGGAAATTCTGCCGAAGTACATCGGCATTCAGATTTTTCATGCGCTGCTGGAATCGGTCGCCGCCGAGCATGCCGCCCGCATGACTGCCATGGATTCGGCGACCAACAATGCGTCGGACATGATCGATTCGCTGACGCTAGTGATGAATCGCGCCCGCCAGGCGAAGATCACGAAGGAAATTATCGAGATCGTGAGCGGCGCGGCAGCGTTGTAAGGAAGCTGCTAGCTTCTAGCTACTAGCTTCTAGCAAGCCCTGAATGCGAAAAGTTATTGATCCGCTACTAGCTAGAAGCTAGTGGCTAGCAGCTGAGGTTCTAATGCCCGAAAATACTGGACACGTTATCCAAATTGCAGGTCCCGCGGTGGACGTGCAGTTTGTCGAGGGGGCGATGCCTCCCATCTACCAGGCGCTTCGCGTGGTCAGCGACGGCTTCACGGTGCCTTCACCCATCAACGTGGTTCTCGAGGTGCAGCAGCACCTGGGCGAGGGCCGCGTGCGCTGCATCGCCATGGAAGCCACCGACGGCATGGTTCGCGGCATGAAGACCATCGACCAGGGCGGGCCAATATCCGTCCCGGTTGGCCGGGGAACATTGGGGCGCGTGATGAACGTGATCGGAGAACCCGTGGACAAGCTCGGACCGATCGCGCACACAAAGACAATGCCGATTCACCGGCTGGCGCCGGCGTTTGACGAGCAGGCTACGACCGCCGAGATGTTCGAAACCGGCGTCAAGGTTGTCGATCTGATTCAGCCCTTCCTGAAAGGCGGCAAGATCGGGCTGTTCGGGGGCGCGGGCGTCGGCAAGACGGTCGTCATCATGGAGTTGATCAACAACGTCGCCAAACAGCACGGCGGGTTCTCCGTGTTTGCCGGCGTTGGCGAGCGCACCCGCGAGGGCAACGATTTGTGGCTGGAGATGAGCGAGTCGGGAGTCATCAAGCCGGGCAAGCCCGACGAGTCGAAAGCCGCGCTGATCTATGGCCAAATGACCGAGCCGCCCGGAGCGCGTCTGCGGGTTGCGCTGACCGGGCTGACGGTCGCTGAGTATTTCCGCGACGAAGAAGGCGCGGACACGCTGCTCTTCATTGACAACATCTTCCGTTTCACGCAGGCGGGGTCGGAAGTTTCGGCGCTGCTGGGCCGCATGCCGTCCGCCGTGGGTTACCAGCCGAACCTGGCCACGGAGATGGGCGAACTCCAGGAGCGCATCACGTCCACGAAGAAGGGATCGGTCACCTCGGTGCAGGCGATTTACGTGCCCGCCGATGATCTTACCGATCCGGCGCCGGCCACGACGTTCGCTCACCTGGACGCAACCACGGTGCTCTCTCGCGCGCTGACGGAGATCGGGATTTATCCCGCAGTTGATCCGCTGGCTTCGACATCACGCATTCTGGATGCGCGTATCGTCGGGCAGGAACACTACGACGTGGCGCAGATGGTCAAGAAGACTCTGCAAACCTATAAGGACCTGCAGGACATCATTGCGATTCTTGGCATTGATGAATTGAGCGAAGACCAGAAGGTGACGGTCGCTCGCGCGCGAAAGATCCAGAAGTTCCTTTCCCAGCCGTTCTTCGTGGCCGAGCAGTTTACCGGCACTCCGGGACGCTACGTGAAGATCGCCGACACGGTGAAAGGTTTCCGCGGCATCGTGGAAGGGAAGTACGACGACATTCCCGAGCAGGCGTTTTACATGAAGGGAACGATTGAAGAAGTGCTGGAGACGGCGGAGAAAATGAAGGTAACGGCAGCGTAGGAACCAGCCATCAGGAATACCGTGGTGGCTGACGGCTATATATATGGCAGACACTTTCCAACTCGAGATCGTAACGCCGGAAAAGCTGATGGTGAAGGAAGCGGCGGAAGAGGCGCAGATCCCCGGGATGAACGGGTATCTGGGTATTCTGCCTGGTCACGCGCCGCTGATCACCGAGCTGGCGGTGGGAGTCATCAGCTATCGCGCGAGCGGCGAAACGCACAACCTGGCGGTTGCGTGGGGATTTGCAGAAGTGTTGCCGGACAAGGTGACGATCCTGGCTGAGGCGGCGGAGCGTCCGCAGGAAATCGATGTTGCGCGCGCGGAGAAATCGAAAGAACGGGCCGAACAGCGATTGAAGAGTAACGATCCACAGGTTGATTACGACCGCGCCGAGGACGCGCTGCAGCGCGCAGAGACCCGGCTGAAGGTCGCCACGGAAAAGTAGATCTTCCCCAGAAAGAGGAAACGACCGCGAAGTTTCGGCGGTCGTTTTCTTATTTGGGGCCGTGATCTAGTAGCGGTGGCCCATGACTGCCTCGTATCCGGTGCGATAGCCGTTCGCGTAGTCGGCCTTGTACTCGTTCTTGTTGCCATACTCGCGGTGGTAGCCGCGGTCTTCGTGGCCGAACCTTCCACGCGGGTTCGGGTTGTAGGACTTGCGTTTGTAAATGTCTTCGCGTGCCATCGAACTTCCGTCTTCGTAGCCGACGCGGTAAGCGATGTTGCCTCCGTAGCCGCCCCGATCATCGTAACCGCCACGCCAATCGTGGTTGTTCGGTCGGCCGCGGCCTTCAAAATAGCTGCCTCGCGGCCCGGCGACTTCCTGGTACCCGGAGCGGAAGCCGCTGCTGTAGCCCTCCTGACATCCGCGCTGATACCAATCTACCGGGCCCATCCATCCTTTGTAGCCGTGGGTGGCGCGGCGCCAGTCGGGCGTCAGGTAGTCGTTAGGGTCGCGCTCCCGGCCTTCATGGCGGCCTTTGCTGACGCCATCCTGGAAGCCTTTCTGATATCCGTACTGCCGGGCTTGATCGCGACCGCCGCGGCGGTAGTAGTCGTCATCGTCGCGCGCCAGCGCAAATCCGCTGACCAGCAGCGTGACGGCCAGTGCGAATGCTGACATCCTTGTTGTACGCCACACCGTTGTGCGCCACATCGCGTCCTCCTGGGGAATCGCCGCATTGCGTCGCGGGCGTTCCGAATGCATGGTGAGTGGGATGCGGTGCTGTTCGGAATTTGATGCCAGGGTTGCAGGGGAAATAGTTTTGGGTGGAGTGGCGAACTGGCGAAACTTTCTTTGGGGAATGGTGTTGAGAAAACGCGGCGAGAGTAGTGAGCGGCGGGCGTCCACTCTGCTAAACTTTTGAGTTTCCATTTGTAGAAAGGCAATCATGGGTATTCAGTGTGTCGGTGTCATCGGCGCGGGGACGATGGGCAATGGGATTGCCCATGTGTTTGCCCGTAGCGGTTATGACGTTGTGTTGTGCGACGTGGAGCAGCGATTTCTGGATCGCGGGCTGGACACGATCGGCAAGAACCTGGACCGTGAAGTTACGAAAGGCAAGATCACAGCGGCGGATAAGGCGACGACGCTGGGGCGCATCACGCCGGTGCTCGATCGGGAGAACCTGGCGGATTGCGAACTGGTCATCGAGGCCGCGACCGAACGATTTGAGATCAAGGCCGAAATTTTTCGTAACCTCGATCAATTGACAAGACCAGATGTAATCCTGGCTTCCAACACTTCCTCGATTTCGATCACAAAAATCGCCACGCTGACCAAGCGTCCCGACAAAGTGATTGGGATGCACTTTTTCAATCCTGTTCCGGTGATGAAACTGGTCGAGGTCATCCGCGGGCTGGCGACGTCGCAGGGCACGTTCGAGGCGGTACGCGACCTGGCGGTGAAGTTGGAAAAGACGCCCGTCGAGGTGAACGATGCACCTGGTTTTGTCTCGAATCGGGTGCTCATGCCGCTGCTGAACGAGGCGATGTTTGCGGTGATGGAGGGCGTGGCGACGGCTCAGGCGGTGGATGAGGTTTTCAAGCTCGGCATGGCGCATCCGATGGGTCCGTTGACGCTGGCGGACTTCATTGGGCTGGACGTTTGTCTCGACATCATGCGCGTGCTGCAGGACGGTTTGGGCGATCCAAAGTATCGCCCGTGTCCGCTGCTGATCAAGATGGTGGATGCGGGCTGGCTTGGACGCAAGAGCGGACGCGGGTTCTATTCCTATTCCTAGCGCGAAGATAATAATTCTCGAATTGTGGTGTCCCCCGAAAGTGGGGGAGAGGTAACTTACGGCATCGCTGAAGCGGTGCCCTACGGCACTCGACTTTTGCGGCAGGCTGCTTGAGGATGGATAGATGACCACGGCTTGGGGCGGCATTCTTCCGGAGGGAAAGGCGGGCGGAGATTCGCTTTATCACCTGATGGCCGCCAGCTTCGGTATGTTTGCCGGCTGGATGGACATCAAGGTGGGCGACCTGCTGTTCACCGCGATGATCGTGCTGGCGTCGTGCATGCTGATGGGGTTGCTGCGGCCGCGGAAGCCGTGGCGCTGGGTTTTGCTGGTCGGGATCTTTGTGCCGATTATGGAGTGGCTTGCCTATTTCCTCTTGTCGCAAAAGCCGATGCGCGCGCAGATCTACGAGTCGTTTCTCGCGTTCCTGCCGGGGATCGCGGGCGCTTATGCTGGAGCCATGGGCCGGGGCGTGGTCGACAACCTGTTTCCCAATAAGTAATCGTTCGTTCAAAGGTTCCGGATCAGCAAAAACCCTCCCGTTTCCACAGCGGTAAAGGGTAAGCTGCGAACATATGGCAGTGTCGGTTTCATTGCTGGCCAGCGGCAGCCGTGCCAATAGCACGATGGTGGCCAGCAGTACAACACGCATCCTGGTGGACGCGGGGCTATCCTGCCGCGAAACCTTCAAGCGGCTGCGCGCGCTGGGAGAAAGTCCGGAGGAACTCTCGGCGATCCTGATCACGCACGAGCATTCCGATCACGTCGCAGGGCTGCAGCGGCTGGCGGCAAAGCTCAATGTGCCGGTATTCCTTACCGAACCGACGCACCACGCGTGGAACAAGGCCATGCGTGACGATGAGGGCAAGATTCCAGAACTGCCGAAGCCGGAGCACTTCGCGTCGGGGCGCCGTTTTCAAGTGGGCGACATCGAAATCACGCCGTTTACGATTCCGCACGACGCAACGGATCCGGTCGGATTCACGTTCCGGACCGAGGGCGTGAAAATTGGCTATGCCACCGACCTAGGCTATATGCCGGTGAGCGTGCGTGACCATCTGCGCTCGTGCGACGTGCTGGTGATCGAATCCAATCACGATGTGGAGATGCTGCGCGGCGGGCCTTATCCGTGGTCGGTCAAACAGCGGGTGATGAGCCGGGTGGGGCACCTTTCCAACGACGCTCTCGCGGAATTCTTCTCCAGCGACTATGATGGGGGAGCGGCTTACGTAATTCTGGCGCATTTGTCCGAGCAGAATAACCATCCAGAAATCGCCCGGGCGGCGGCAGAAACGGCGCTGCGCGGGCGCCAGGGGTTATGGCGCAATCAAGTGCTACTCGCTACCCAGTCGGAAGTCCTGCAACCGGTCCGGCTGTAGCAACTTATGAGTCAGTGCGCTGAACCGATCGTAGGGAAAATCCTTGCCGGATGGCGGTATGACATCTCCGGCCTGGCCCCAGAGATGCGCGGTGACTATGAGCTTCACTTTGCGGAGTGCGAGCACTGCCGCAGCCGCCAACAACTGCATCGAATCATTGACATCTCACTGATCGTCCTGGCCTCGGTTTCGGCCGCCGTGTTTCTGCTCGCCTTCGGAGTGATCCGTCATTTTGGCCCGCGCCACGCTTTCTGGCTGGAGATCGCTGCGCTGGCCGGCTTCGCCCTTTCCGCGCTCATCTGGCTGGTGGTGGCCGTGGCAACTCCGGCGCCAATGGCAGTGGTGGATGCCGCCCGCCTGGGAGCACGCGTGGTACATGACAAACTGCCGCAGGAGATCCGGGAACGGCTGCCGGAAGACATCCGCGTGAAAATTACCGGGTCTTAGCGCGCGCAGTAGTGTGACGCAAAGGATCGCGGTATCTGCGAAGGCCGCGGTCACCCACCTTTGGAAATCCTGGACATTCGCTGTTCGCTCTGTTGGTCTTCTCCTTATTCGGCGGAGGTGTTGCGGTGCGGTTCGTAATTCTGTTGATGGCTGTGAACCTGGCGGTCTCTGGGGCTCTGGCGCAGGACTCCCAGCCCGGCGGCCAGAGCGCGCATAACCATTCGGGCCAAGCCCCGCACGATATGCCTGGAATGAACATGGGCAGTTCAGCAGCGGACTGGATGCCCTCTCCTCACGCCTCGTCGGGGACGGGATGGCAGCCGGCGGCGACTCCCGCGAATTTGTGGAGCAAGAAGCTGGGAAGCTGGGAGGTGATGGCTCACGGCGCAATTTTTCTCGACTACAACCAGCAGGGCGGAGCTCGCGGCGAAGGCAAGGCTGAGTCGGTGAACTGGCTGATGCTGATGGAACAGCATGCGCTCGGAGGCGGGACAATCTTATTTCGGGAGATGTTTTCGGCGGAGTCGCTGACCGCGCCCCATCCGGGGTTCCCGCAGTTGTTTCAGACGGGCGAAACGTATCACGGGGAGCCGCTGGTGGACCATCAGCATCCGCACAACGTTTTCGCCGAGCTTGCGCTCTATTACACGCGGCCGATCAGCGAGAAAGTGTCGTGGCTGTTCTATGGTGGGGCTGCGGGCGAGCCGGCACTGGGCCCGGTGGCCTTCATGCACCGTGCGTCGGCGGCGGAGTTGCCGATGGCGCCCCTTTCGCACCACTTGCAGGATTCGACTCACACCAGCTTTGGCGTGGTTACCGCTGGACTGATCATGGACCGCGTCAAGATCGAAGGGTCAGCGTTCAATGCCCGCGAGCCCAACGAGAAGCGCTACGGTATTCAGTTCGCGGCGCTGGATTCCTGGTCGGCGCGGCTGAGCGTGGCTCCGTCGCGCAACTGGACGGCCCAGTACAGCTACGGGCGGCTGGAGCATCCGGAAGCGCTCGAACCGGGCAGCGAGCGCCGGCAGACGGCTTCGGTAGGGTACATGCGCCCGTTTGACCGAGGATCGTGGGCGACCTCTGCGGTCTGGGGGCGGAAACATAAAGAACTCGATGGCCGCAATCTGAACAGCTATTTACTGGAGTCCACGGTGAATTTCAAGACGCGCAACTACGCGTTGATGCGGCTTGAGCTGGTGGATAAGGACGAGCTGTTTCCAGACGACCCGGCACGGCCCAGCTTCCGAATTGGCGGGTATACGTTCGGCGGGGCGCGGGATATGGTCCAGAACCGACTCTGGCAAATGGCCCTTGGGGCTGATTTAACTTTCTATTCCAAGCCTCGGGCGCTGAACATCGCGTACGGCGACAACCCCGTGTCTTTCCAGATTTTTCTGCGAGTTCGCCCCGGTACGGGGACGCACCAGCACTGAGGCTTGATTCGGGCGTCATTACCAACGCGGATTCTCGGCTATCTTTATCGTTTAACTACCAGGACAATAAGTGCAGAATCATAGACCATGGGGACAGCACTCCGAACCGTGCGCCTGATCCAGATTGCGATGCTGGTCAGCATTGCGCTCTACGTGGTGGTCGGGGAACGAGTCGCCGTCCATGCTCCAACGCCCAATCTAACTTTCTTTTATGCAGTCTCGTTTGTTTCGATCAGCATGGTGGGTGCGATTTTCGTAGTACGACGAACCCTGGTCATGCAATCCGAAGGAGTGCTACGAGACCGGCCGGATGACCTTGTGAACCTGGCGCGCTGGAAGTCGGGGTACATTGTCACCTTCGCTTTGTGCGAGACTTTGGCGCTGTTCGGGCTAGTACTGCGACTGCTGGGCTTCACGCTGTCCCAGGTCTGGCCCTTCTATCTTGGGGGCTTCGCTCTAATGTTGTTTTTTGCGCCGCGTGCGCCGCGGGCAGACTGATCGCAGAGACGGATGGACCGTGCGCACCGGGGACCGCCAGGTTTCGGCTCATTTTGAGCACACTCTGGTCATCACGGCGGGAGCCCTGATCCTGCTGACGGCGGGCTGATCGGCCGTTGAAGGTACCGTTGACCCCGGGCCGGCTTCACGGTAAAGTTCACGACTGAGGTTCCTTTCCCCACCCTTTTCTTGTGTCCTCTGCCTGCTCCAAACTCGCCGTATTGGTCCTGTCGCTTGCCAGCCTGGCTTGGGCGGCGCCGCCGCAGTTTTCTTCGCAGAAACGCGTTGGACTGATGGATGGCGACCAATGGGAGCCTGCAATGGCGGCCGACGGGTCGGGCCGGGTGTATGTCCTTTACCCGCATTACGGGGAGGTGCCGGACTGCAGGAACTGCCTGGTCCCTACGATGTTGCTGGTAACCAGTGCGGACAATGGGAAGACGTGGCAGTTGCCGCGCGTGATGCTGGAGTCGGGGTCGGGGCAGTTTGATGCCCAGATTGCCGTGGATCCAACCGACCGGCGCACGCTGTATGCGGTCTGGCTGCAGAGCAAGAAGCGGGAAGTGATGCTCGCCAAGTCGGTGGACGCGGGAGCCACCTGGATGATCTCGGTCGCGGCTCGTAGTGCGGTGGAACTGGACAAGCCGGCACTCGCGGTACGCGGCCAGAGTATTTATGTCGGCTTCAATCACGAGGAAGATGTGTGGGTTGCCTGGTCGCAGGATGGCGGCCGCAGCTTCACCTCGAACCCGGTGAACGTCGCGAAGAGCGCTGGATGGTCGTTGCTGGGCGGCGCGACCGTGGATCCAGCGGGCAATGCGTATCTCGCATGGGCTTCCTACTCCAAAGCTGGCGGCGCTCGTGGCCCGGTGGAGCTTTATGTGGCCAAGTCGGCGGATGGGGGCAAAACGTGGACTCCCAACCGGGTGGACGTTTCGTCGGCGGCACCGGGTTGTGACACCTACGATTGCGCCGAGGCTTTTCTGGGAGCGCAGATTTCGCTGGCGTCCGATGCGGGCGGAACTTTGTATGCGCTCTGGAGTGCAGGGAGCAAGAAACTGGGGCCGCAGCGCATCTACTTTTCGGCTTCCACCAATGGTGGCGAGAACTGGCTGCCGCGCAAGAGCGTGGCGTCGGTGGACCTGGGAGTGGAGCACGCCTTTCCCGCGATTGTGGCTGGGAGCACCGGCGATGTCCGCGTAGCGTGGATGGACTCGCGTAAGGCCCCGTACTGGAATACCTACTACCGAAGTTCCAGCAACGGCGGCGCTACATGGTCGGAGGAGATTCGCCTCTCGCGCTATGTTCCGGGATTTAAGTACATCGCGAAGACCGGCTTCCGGTTTCCATTCGGCGACTATTTTGGCATGGCCATTGATAACCACGGCGACACCCACGTGGTGTGGGGCGAGGGGCTGAATTATCAGTCGCCGGGGGCGATCTGGTATGCGAGCGGGCGATAATTCTTGTGTTCTAACCTCAGCCCCTGAAGGGGCGACCCCAAAGAGACGTTTTTCGGTATCGCTAAAGCGATACCCTGATACACAACCCTGATACACAACCCTGATACCGAAACCTTGTTCTCAACGGCCGTTAAGGCCGTGCCTTCCTGAAAACGGTTTGCAGAAATCTAATCCGTCAGCATTCCACCCGTGAGGTCGCGGATTTTCCCGATGTGATGTTCGCGGCAGTAGCTGGTCAAGTCGTTGACCAGAGTCTCCGTGGCTACCGGGTCGAAGTAGCTGGCCGTTCCCACCTGCACGGCGCTTGCGCCTGCGAGCATGAATTCGACCACGTCCACCGGCGACACGATTCCACCCATGCCGATGACTGGGATTTTCACCGAGTGTGCGGCGTCGTACACCATGCGCAAGGCGATTGGCTTGATGGCGGGGCCGGATAGGCCGGCTGTAATGTTGGCAATGCGTGGGCGGCGGGTTTCGGCGTCGATCGCCATGGCGAGGAACGTGTTCACCAGCGAGATGGCGTCCGCGCCTGCTTCCTGCGCGACGTGGGCCATCTGCGCGATGCTGGTGACGTTCGGTGACAGCTTGACGATGAGCGGGCGGATAGCGATGCGCTTCGCGGTGCGGACGACCTCATCGAGCAGATGCGGATCGCTGCCAAACTGAATGCCTCCCTGGGCAGTGTTGGGACAGGAAACATTCAACTCATAGGCCGCGATGCCTTCGCCTTCATTCAGGATTTCAATGGTGCGTTCGTAGTCGGGACGGGTGTAGCCGAAGACATTGGCGAATACCACGACATTCTTCTTCTGGCGGAGGGCGGGCAGTTTGTCGTCAAGAAAAGCGCGCGCGCCAATGTTCTGCAAGCCGATGGCATTCAGCATTCCGGCGGCAGTTTCATACAGGCGCGGCGGAGGGTTGCCGGTCATCGGTTCCCGGGAAAGGCCCTTGACGACAAGTCCTCCGAGTTTGTCGAGATGGACGATATCCTCGAACTCGATGCCGTAGCCGAACGTTCCGGAAGCGGCGATGATCGGGTTCTTCAGTTCGATGCCGGCGAAGCTGACGGTCAGGTCGGGCGGACCGGAGGGCGTCATTGCGTATCTCCTGGGGCTGAGGTGGCCTTGTGCTGAGCCGCGAGCGCTTCGGTCAGCACGCGCCCGGTAGCCTGCGCCGGAGCATTGATTCCGAGCAGAGAGGACAGCGTGACGGCGAGATCCACCGGTTCCGCGTGCGTGCGGTAGGTTCCGGACTGGAAGGCGAGTCCATAAAAAGCGAGCGGGACGTGAGTATCGTAGGAGAAGGGTGTGGCGTGATCGGTGCCTTTCGTTACTCCTACGACAAATGGGCTGGGGACACCCATCACGTACCAACCGCCGTGGGGAGAATAGCTGTGGCCGTAACGCCGCCCAAGCTCGGTGTTGGGAACGTCCCCGCGCGATAGTTGCGATTTGGTGAAATATCCCAGAAATCCGGCCTGGCGCATGGCATCGCCTGTGTCGGCCTCGGCGTCCGACTCCTTTCGGCCCGCGCTGGCAAAGGCGTCTTCGTTGAGCCATGCCAGCGGGAAATCGAAGTCGCGGAAGTAATCCGCCTTCTTCGCGTATCTTTTCGAGAGCAGGGCATTGATCTGGTCTTGCACTTCTTTGGAATCGCGGTTGGCTGCGGGGAGGAGGAGAGACTTCGCGAAATCCGGCAGGGGCGCAATGCCATGGTCGGCGGAGAGCGCGATCCAGACATTGGCGAGGCCGACCTGGTGCCCGAGAAAGCTGAAGAAGTCGGCCAGTTGGCGGTCGGTTTCGAGGGTCATGCTGCGCGCTGCGGGAGAATCGGGACCGACCCGATGACCGAGAATATCGTTGGCCGAGAGACTGACCACCAGCAGGTCCGTAGCGGGGCCGGTACCCAGCTTTTCGTATAGAACCGCCTCCTTGGCGAATTCGAACTGGTAGTCGTTGGCGAAGGGGGTGGCTCCGACCACTTCATAGAAGCCAGCGGGAGTTCCGTCCTTGCCAGCACGCGGGGCGGTGGAGGCTAGAACCCTGCCGTCGCTGTCTTTCCATTCGCGATTCCAGTACTTGTCGGCGCGGTGGCCGCCATTGAAGTTCTTCACCCACTCCGGAAGGTCCTGCCGGTAGTACGTGGAAGTAATCCAGGCCCCGGTCTTGCCATCAATCCAGTAGGCGCCATCTCCGGAGAATCCAGCGGGCAGGACGGCTGCACGGTCCTTCAGCGAGATTGCGAACACGCGGGCCTTGCCTCCAGTGGCCAGTTTCAACTCATCCCCGAGGGTGTCGCTGAGCAGGTTGTGGGGCGAGGCTCCGGGCGCGGCGCTGCTGATGCCGACCAGCCTCGTTTTCTCGTCTTCGACGGAGGTCACCATCTTCTTCTTCTGAGGATCCCACCATTCGTTGGCCAGGATGCCGTGCCCGCTGCTGTAGCTTCCCGCGAACAGGGTTGCATGGCCGGGGCCAGTTCTGGTATTTGCGTAGTCGTAGTTGCAGTCGGTGAAGTAGGCGCCACGGTCGAGAAAGATGCGAAAGCCGCCTTCGCCAAACTGGTCACGATAGCGTTCGAGGTAGTCGCCTCGGAACTGATCGATCACGATGACGACAACCAGCTTGGGACGGGCGTTATAGGCGGAGGCGAAGGCGGCGGGTATGCAGGCCAGCAATACCAGTGCCAGGCGCAAGGACCGGGGGAGTATCATCGCGAGTTAGTTTACATGTGAGCTGCGCGCGCCGGAAGCCAGTTGTGCCTCGGGGCCAAAGAAACTATTGGCGTCTGTGAGGAATCAAAATCGAACAGGAGGATTTTTCCGTGATTAAGTTTTGCAGCGCAGCCGCTTGTCTGATCGCACTGCTGGCATTGAGTTGGGCCGGGGACAAGCCATCGATTGCCGCATCCAAACTCGAACGGGGGAAGTACCTGGTGGAGGGCGTCGGATTATGTGGCGACTGCCATACGCCGCACAACGAGAAGGGCGAGCCGGTTACCGGCCAGAAACTGCAGGGCGCGACAATTGCTTTCTCGCCCACCGTACCGGTTCCGGTGTGGGCTGGGAAAGCTCCTGCCATCGCGGGTTTGACCGGATTGAATAATGCCGACGTTATCTCGCTATTGAGTGCTGGACAGACGACCAGGGGCATTCGCCCGCGGCCTCCGATGCCGGGATACAGGCTCTCAAAGCAGGATGCCGAAGCGGTGGTGATGTATCTGCGGTCGCTCGGGCCTGCCTCGGAGAAGAAGGCAACTCGGTAGGAAAGCCGGGTCGACAGGCCTCTGGGCATTGGCGCGGAGTTGCGGCGCTGCTCCGAGGGCGAGGGCGCCCTCGCTACTGCCAGTGAGACGCCGACGGCTACCTCCGCCCGACGATTTCAGCTACATTTAAAGAGAATGCTTGATTTGAATTTTGTCCGTGAAAACCTTGCGCTGGTGGAGGAAAAGCTGCGCCAGCGCGGCATGAATGCTGCCGAGATTTTGAAGGATTTCAGTGTGATTGACACTGAACGGCGGCAGGCTATCACCCAGACCGAAACGCTGCAGGCGCGGCGCAACCGGGCTTCCGAAGAAATCGCGAAACTGAAGAAGAACGGTCAGGATGCCACCACGGCGATCCAGGAAACCAAGGAACTGCGCGAGCAGATCCAGGAGAGCGAAAGAAAGTCTGTCGAAGCGGATGCCCGCCTGCGGGACATTCTGACCGCCCTTCCGAACCTTCCGCACGAAAGTGTGCCGGTGGGGAAGTCGGCCGAGGATAACGTGGAAACGCGCCGCTGGGGCACGCCTCCTCAGTTCGACTTCAAGCCCAAGCCGCATTGGGAACTGGGTGAGCACCTTGGCGTCCTCGATCTAGAGCGCGCGGTCAAGCTGACCGGAGCGCGTTTTGCGGTTTACTGGGGCCTGGGTG
>Ga0302322_100002104_pt1 | contig 16716 bp, 16 predicted proteins | sample Fen_T0_2_FD_203757 | JGI IMG/M metagenome (GOLD analysis project Ga0302322, IMG submission 203757) | Peat permafrost microbial communities from Stordalen Mire near Abisko, Sweden - Fen_T0_2 | ecosystem: Environmental > Terrestrial > Soil > Wetlands > Permafrost | place: Sweden: Abisko... | reverse complement strand
GCTCGGGGGCGTGCCCATCGCGACGGTGCTCTCACAGCTCACCGGCATACCCGTGTACTTCGTGCGCAAGGAGGCCAAGACCTACGGCACGTGTCGCCTCGCCGAGGGCGGCGACATCGAGGGCCAGCGCATCACCGTGGTGGAAGACGTCGTCACCTCGGGCGGCCAGGTGATCATCTCCTGCGGTGACCTGCGCGAACGCGGCGCCATCGTCGAACAGGCGGTCTGCGTGATCGACCGCGAGTCGGGTGGCCCCGCCGGTCTCACCGACATCGGCGTGACCCTCCACCCGCTCTTCACCATGACCGAGCTCAACGCCACCGCGTCGTAGCGGCGCACCTGACAGTTGTGCCGGTCCTGACCGGTCGAACTGTCACACGCTCGCTCCGATGGTCAGATCTCACCGCGCCAGGGTGGGGTGCGGGGCGGGTCGAAGTCGCAAGGGCGCACGTCGCCGTCGATCGCCGCGAACGCGAGCTCACCCCAACGCTGCACGCCGGCGAGGGGCCAGGGCAGGTTGTCGCGGCCGAAGAAGCCGACGGCGCGGGTCTCGAGCGGGTGACCGTTCAGCTCACCGCCGATCATCCGGCAGTGGAACACGAGGGTGTACAGCGGCATGTGGGTGAAGCCGAGGCGCAGGCCGTCGAGCACGGTGATGAGCGACACCGGCTCGCACTCGATGCCGGTCTCCTCGTACACCTCTTTGATCGCGACCTCGCACGGCGAGTAGCCGACGTCGGCGTAGCCGACGGGGTACAGCCACACGCCGGAGTCGGAGCGCTGGGTGAGGAGCAGTTCGCCTCGCTCGTTGGCGACGATGGCCGCGACCGCGACCTTCGGGGTGACGTAGCCCTGCACGCCGTGGCCGACGCTGAGGACCCAGTCCTCGAAGAGCGCGTCGGCTTCGGCCTCCTCGATGGCGGCCGCACGGATATCGGCCGCGACCTTGAGCACCTCCTCGAAGCGTTCCTTCTCGTAGAGGCTCTGGGTGAAGCCCATGCCCGTGCGGGCGACGGCAGAGAGGGTCTCGGCCCACCGGAGCAGGTCGACGGCGGAGGGGCTGAACGGCTCGGTCACGGCCCCGAGACTAGAACGTGTCAGTCGAGCGTGACCTGGGTGGTCAGGCGCGCCACCAGCGTGGCCCGGAGGCGTTCGAGACCGTCGGGGTCGGACTCGAGGCTGCCGTCGCGCGACCGCACGTAGAAGACGTCGACCACACGGTCGCCCATCGTCTGCACGATCGCCTGGCTCACGTCGACCCCCAGGTCGACGAACACCGACGCGACCCGGGCGAGGAGACCGACGTCGTCGGGGGCGTAGACCTCGACCACGGTCGCGAACGCCGACGCATCGGTGTCGAGCACGACCTGCACGTCACGGTCGACAGGAATCGGGCCACGCGGGCGATAGCGACGGGAGCGGTCGCGCAGCGCGTCGTCGAGCGCGAGCTCGCCGCGCAGCGCCGCTTCGAGGCTCACGAGGAACTCGGCACGCGCGGCGTCGCCCGCGAGTCGCCCGAATCGGTCGACGCCCGTGTACACCTCGAGCGCCAGGCCGTCGTGATGGGTGTACCCCGTGGCGGCGGCGATGTCGAAGCCGGCGAGCGCAAGCGTGCCCGCGACCAGGGCCAGCAGACCGGTGCGGTCCGGCGCGACCACCGTGCATCGGAGGCGCCCGTCGTCGAGGGTCTCCCATTCCACCGTGGTGCTCGCCCGGTCGATGGCGGTCACGAGCTCCCGGTGCCGGGCGAGCTGCTCGACGGGAAAGGCGGTGACGTAGGCCGGCGGCATCGCGTCGAGGAAAGCAGTCGCCTCGGGACCCACGGTGGCCGCGAGCGCAGCCCGGCGCTCATCGGCAATCGCGGAACCGAGCACGCCGCCCGCGAGCAGCGTGTCGGCCTTGCCGAACAGTTCGCGGATCAGCGCAGCCTTGCCCATGCTCCACGCCGAGGGCCCGGTCGCCCGCGAATCGGCGATCGTCAGCGCGTAGAGCAGATCGTTGCGGGCGACGTCGCCCACGACGCGCGCGTAGTTCGCAACGGTGTACTCGTCGGACAGGTCGCGGCGGGTCGCAGTGTCGGCGAGGAGCAAGTGGTGCTCGACGGCCCACGCGACGAGGTCGATCGACTCCGTGTCGAGCCCGATGCGCGCGCCGAACTCGCGCGCCATCGACACGCCGAGCACCGAGTGGTCGCCCGGCTTCCCCTTCGCGATGTCGTGGAGGAGCGCGGCGAGCAACAGGCCGTCGCGGGGAGCCCGCCGCGCGACCTCGCCGTCGAAACCCTCCCCCATCGGGTCGGACGGGTCGAGCAGTGCGGCGGCCTCGGCCACCGCCTCGAGTGAGTGCCGATCGACGGTGAAGCGGTGATACGCGTTGCGTTGCGGACGGGCGCGCACCTGCGCCCACTCCGGGAACAACGCCACCAGCACGCCTTCGTGGTCGAGCGCCTCGAACACGGGAATCGCGCCACGCCCGGCTGCGAGCAGCGCCACGAACGCGTCGCGCGCGTCGGGGGTCCAGACCGGATCGGTGAGCGTGCCGATGCGGTCGAGGGTCTCCCGTTCGAAGGGAAGTTGTTCCTGCGCCGCGCGCGCCGCAACCTGCAGCACCGACGTCGCGTCCACCGCGACATCGCCGGGAAACGCCACCCGGGCGAGCTTCGGTTCGGTGAGCCGGATCCAGAGGTCGCTGGCGATCCTGACGACCGACCGCGCGGCCGCGCCCAGCCCCCGCACGAGCGCGTCGGCATCGTCGGCGCCCACCAGATTGGCCACTGCGTCCTGGTCCTGCAGGAGGAGCTGATCGGACTTGCCCCGGTTCACCCGGTGCAGGCCGACGCGGGTGTCGAGCAGCACGGCCTGCGCGGCCGCGAGGCGGTTGACGTCGCGCTCGTGCAGGTGCCCCTCGGCGACGAGCGCGGCCAGTCCTCCCCGGGATGGCCCGAGCGCCCAACCGGCCCAGCCGAGCGACTGGAGGTCGCGGAGCCCACCCCCGCCCTCCTTGAGGTTCGGTTCGAGCATCTCGGCCACGGGACCGGGCCGCACCTGCCGGAGCCCGGCCGCCGCTGCCAGCGCGGCGATGATCCGGTCGCGCCGCTTGCCCGCGAGTTGCCGCACACGCGTCGTGAGATCGTCGACCAGCGCGATGTCGCCAGCGACCACGCGCACCTCGAGCAGGGCGGTGAGCGCCTGGAGGTCGTCGTCGGCGACCGTGAGCGCCTCCTGCACCGTGCGCACCGACTGGCCCAACACGAACCCGGCGTCCCACAGCGGATACCAGAGGCTGCCGGCGGAATCGGTGACCGTCGGGCGCCGGCCCCCGCCGTGGAGCAGCATCACGTCGACATCGGAGCCCGGGCACAATTCGCGGCGCGCGTACGACCCCAGGGCGACGACTGCCCAGCGCTCGTCGGGGAGACCCGCCGACGCGGCGATCAGCGCGTCGTCGACCAGTGCCGACAGTTCCTCGCCGAACCCCGCGCCGCGATGCGCGCCGTCGGCGACGAGCGCGTCGCGCGCGGCGCGCAGGTCGGCGGGCGTCAGACCGGCCGGCGTCGGGTCAGACCGCGTCGGGGCCCGCTTCGCCGGTGCGGATGCGCCACACGTGTTCCACCGGCACGACCCACACCTTGCCGTCACCGATCTTGCCGGTGCGCGCGGTGTCCATGAGCTTCTCGGCGACGCGCTCGACCTCGTCGTCGTCGACGAGGATCTCGATGCGCACCTTGGGCAGGAAGTCGACGGTGTACTCCGCGCCGCGGTACACCTCGGTGTGCCCGCGCTGACGGCCGAAGCCCTGCACGTCGGAGACGGTGAGTCCCTGCACGCCGAGGTCCTTCAACGCGTCCTTCACATCGTCGACCCTGAACGGCTTGATGATTGCGACGATCAGCTTCATGCGACTCCCATCGTGAACCGCCCCATCATTGCGCGCCCACCCACCACCACGGGGGCTCGGGAACCTCAGACCCGGTCGAGTGAGTAGCCGACCTCGGAATGCTGCGTGAGATCGAGCCCCATCTCCTCGTCCTCGGCGGTCACCCGGACGCCGCCCGGCATCAACCGGTCGAGGACCTTGATGATCACGATCGTGACCGTGAACGACCAGATCAGCGTGGCCCCCACGGCGATGAGCTGTTCGCCCATGAGGTGCCAACTCCCGCCGTCCATCAGCGCGCCCTGACTCGTGACCCCCGGGTTCACCGCCTTGGTGGCGAAGAGACCGAGGAGCAACGAGCCGAGCAGCCCTCCGACCAGGTGCACACCGACGACGTCGAGCGCGTCGTCGAAGCCGAACTTGAACTTCATGCTCACCGCGAAGAAGCAGATGGCGCCGGCGAGGAACCCGATCACCATCGCGGCCCAGCTCGTGACGAATCCCGCGCACGGCGTGATCGCGACGAGACCGGCCACGGCCCCCGACGCCGCGCCGAGGGTGGTGGCGTGCCTGCCGCGCCAGCGCTCGAAGAGCAGCCAGCCGAGCATGCCCGAGGCGGCCGCGAGGTTGGTGTTCATGAACGCCTGCGCCGCGATGCCATCGGCCGCGAGCGCAGAGCCGGCGTTGAATCCGAACCAGCCGAACCACAGGATGCCGGTGCCGAGCAGCGTGAGCGGCAGCGAGTGCGGCGGTGTGGGATGACCGGGCCAGCCCTTGCGCTTGCCGATCACCAACACCACCGCGAGTGCCGCGATCCCCGCGTTCACGTGCACGACGGTGCCGCCCGCGAAGTCGAGCGCGCCGCGCTTGAACAACCACCCCATCGGTGAGAACACCCAGTGCGCGACCGGCGTGTAGACGAGCAGCGACCACAGCCCCATGAACCAGAACCACGCGGAGAACTTCATGCGGTCGGCGATCGCGCCGGTGATCAGCGCGGGCGTGATGATGGCGAACATCATCTGGTACCCCGCGAACGTGAGCGGCGGGATCGTGAGCCCGAAACCGGTCGGCTGGATCTTCCCCGCGCCCTCCAGGAACGCGAGGTCGAAGTTGCCGAGGAACCGGCCCCGTCCGCTGAACGCGAGCGAGTACATGCACACGGCCCAGAGCACGCTCACCAGGCCGAGGCAGAAGAAGTTCTGCATGAGCATCGCGAGCACGTTCTTCGCGCGCACCATGCCGCCGTAGAAGAGCGCGAGGCCCGGTGTCATGAACAGCACGAGCGCGGCGGCGACGATCACCCACGCGGTGTTGCCGGCATCGATCTTCATGGATCCCCCCTGTGGTTCCCGAGCAACCGGTCGGTCGTCCCCGCCCGGGCGTTCAGGGAACATACAGAGAAGTCAGATGTCGACCAAACCCCGAAACACGCCGTTCACACGAACGCTCGGCATCTCGTCACCCACGCTGGCGGGCCTGCAGCACGCGGGTCTTGGCCATTCCCCAGGCCAGGTGCAGCGGGCCGAGGTCGGGGTCGCCGAGATCGCCGAGGGTGTGCGGGACCAGGCCGTACACGTCGTCGGGGAACGACCGCTCCTCGAACTCGTCGCGCACAACGTGCGGCACCCCGAGTGACGCGAGCAATGCCGTGGGCTCATGATGCGCGGTGCGCACCACCTGCAACGGTGTCGCCCGTTGTTCGGCCGGATCGAGGGCGAACAGGGCTTGCAGCTCTGCGACCACACGCGTTCGGGCAACGTCACCGGCGGCCTCGGCGTCACGGTCGGCCTGCGCACGCGCCGCGGCATCCAACTGCCCCCATGCGTCGAGGATCCTCGCGACACCGCGAACCGCCCAGCCGGGGAGCTCGCGCTCCACCCCGGCGACGATCGCGTCGTCGGCCTGACGCAGGAGTTCCAGTGCGGCGTCTTCGGCGCCCGTGCCGGAGTTCGCAGTCATCCCTCGATGATGTCGCCTTCCATGGTGTTGACGGTGCAGCCGACACCTTCGAGGTACGCGATGCCCGCGTCGATCGCGGCGTCCGAGCCCTGGAGCTCGAGGATCACCCAACCGCTGTGGGCCTCGACGTTGGCGCGGCGGATGTTGGGCACGACGTCGGTCTGCTTGACCAGCTCGTAGATCATCGGCCGGTCGACGAGTTCCTCCGGGAACGACACGAACAGGCGCACATGGTCGGACATCGCTGCTCTCCTCTCGATCTGCGGCTCGATCCGCGGTGCTCAGGCACCCGGCAGGCCGGCGGCGCGCAGCGCCTCGGCCGGCTCCGCGAGCAGCCCGGTGACGAACGGTCCGAACTCGGCGTAGTCCGCCGAGACGGGATCGAACCGCATCTCGTACACGATCTCCTTCAGCGCGACGGGATCGTCGGCGAGGAGGGTGACGCCCCACTCCCAGTCGTCGAGACCGGTGGAGCCGGTGATGAGCTGCAGAACGCGGCCTGCATAGCCGCGGCCGACGCGCGCGTGCCCGCCCATGAGGCGCTTACGGTCCGCGAACGGCAGTGAGTACCAGTTCTGGTCGCTGGTGCGGCGCTTCGACATCGGGTAGAAGCAGATCGACTTCTTCAGCGGCAGCTTCGGGTGCAGCCGCTGCTCGTGGTAGTGCTCCATGCGCTCGCGCCACGCGGCGAGGCGTGCCTCCTGGGCCGGGCCGACGAGGCCTTCCTCGGCCGCGAGGCGGGCGCGTTCGTCGTCCTCGGTGGAGGTGTACTCCGACATCTCGGTGAGGGAGACGTAGGAGTCGCGCAGTTCGAGCGGCGCCTGGGCGAGCTCGGCCTGGAACGCCCGCAGGCGGGCCAGGTCGGGCCCGAGCGCCATCACCCCGAGGTCGGCCTTGTGCCCGAGCACGGCGAACACCAGGGCCTGATGACCGTCGGCCTCGAGTGACGTGACGGCATCGACGATGCGCTTGGCGCCGTTGGGATCGGCCTCCGCCCGCTCGCGGTCGATGCCGTAGAAGAGGTGGAGCACGCCCCACCCGATGGACAGTTCGACGGGTTCCACGGGGCTCAGGGTACCGCTGGTCAGGCGGTGGACGACCCCTGGAGTGCAGAGGCGCTGATCACCTCGTCGGCGGGCGGCGCCTGCACGTCGAGGGGCTCGTCGTAGCCGGTGATCTCCATGGTCATCTTGATGCTGGCGCCGTCGGTGCCCATCGCCGAGCCGTCCATCTCGAAGGACAGCTTCACGACGCGGTCGTTGCCGTCGATCCAGACGTCCATCGGCGCCTTGCCGAGCTTGGCGATCTTGGCCCGCTGCGCGTCGGTGGCATCGGGCATCTTCTCGGCGGCGTACTTCGCGTAGTCGACGTCGGCGCGGTAGTGCGTGGCCGGAGCGCCGTTCACCGTGTCCTCGCCGACCTTCTCGACGTTGCCGCTCGTGGACTGCAGGTACTCGAGCGCCTGGGTGCTGCTCTGGTTCTGCTGCTCGAGCTTGCGCAGGTCCTGGCCGGACTTCGCGGCCATGTCGTCGTAGCTCAGGAAGAGCCAGTGCTTGCCGTCGGGCAACTTGCCCGCGCCCAGGCTCCCCATGTCGATGTAGAAGCCGTCGGGGGTGATGCGCTCCTCGATCGCACCGACCGGGGGGACGTCCATGGTGAGGGTGCCGGAGCTGCCGTCGGTGGCGACGACGCCCGAGCCCTTCATGGTGACGTGCTCGCCCTTGGCGGTGACGTCGGCGGTGAACTCGTAGGACTGCGTCTTCGCGTCCTGGGAGTTGGCGGCGGCGGCACGCAGGGTGCCGATCGAGATCGTGGCGGGGCCCGACGACCCACAGCCCGTGGCCACGACGGCGAGCACGCCGAAGACGCCGATGATCCCGAGACGACGGATCGTGCGCATCACTGCCCTCCACGGTCGACGCGAACCGAGCAACGGTAACCCACGCAGAAGGGGCGCCCTGACGGGCGCCCCTTCCAGTGGAACTGTGAGCAGTGGGGACTAGAAGTCGCCCATGCCGCCCATGTCGGGCATGCCGCCGGGCATGCCGCCCGCGCCGGCCGGCTCGGGCTTGTCGGCGATGACGGCTTCCGTGGTGAGGAACAGGGCCGCAATCGATGCTGCGTTCTGCAGCGCCGAGCGGGTGACCTTCGCGGCGTCGATGACGCCGGCCTTCACGAGGTCCTCGTACTCACCGGTGCCGGCGTTGAGGCCGTTGGCACCCTTGAGGCTGCGGACCTTCTCCACGATGACGCCGCCCTCGAGGCCGGCGTTGACCGCGATCTGCTTCAGCGGCTCTTCGAGCGCACGGGCCACGATCTTGGCACCGGTCGACTCGTCACCCGTGAGGGTGTCGGCGAGGGCCAGCACCTTCTCCTGGGCACGGAGCAGGGCGACGCCACCACCGGGCACCACACCTTCCTCGACAGCAGCCTTGGTCGTCTGCACCGCGTCCTCGATGCGGTGCTTCTTCTCCTTGAGCTCCACCTCGGTGGCCGCGCCGACCTTGATGATCGCCACGCCGCCGGCCAGCTTCGCGAGACGCTCCTGGTGCTTCTCACGGTCGTAGTCGGAGTCGGTGTTGTCGTTCTCGTTGCGGATCTGCTGGACCCGGCCGTTGACGTCGGCCTTGGAGCCGGCGCCCTCGACGATCGTGGTCTCGTCCTTGGTGACGACGACCTTGCGGGCCCGGCCGAGCAGCTCGATGCCGATGTTGTCGAGCTTCAGGCCGATCTCCTCGGAGACCACCTGGCCGCCGGTGAGGATCGCGATGTCCTGGAGCATGGCCTTGCGGCGCTCGCCGAAGCCGGGGGCCTTGACCGCCACCGACTTGAAGGTGCCGCGGATCTTGTTCACCACGAGGGTGGCGAGGGCCTCGCCCTCGACGTCCTCGGAGATGATCACGAGCGGGCGACCCGACTGCATGACCTTCTCGAGCACGGGAAGGAGGTCCTTCACGGCCGAGATCTTCGAGCTGACGAGCAGCAGGTACGCGTCGTCGAGCACCGCTTCCATGCGGTCGGTGTCGGTGACGAAGTAGGGCGAGATGTAACCCTTGTCGAAGCGCATGCCCTCGACGAGGTCGAGCTCCATGCCGAAGGTCTGGCTCTCCTCGACGGTGATGACGCCGTCGGCGCCCACCTTCTCGAGGGACTCCGCGATCATCGCGCCGACTTCCTTGTCGGCCGCCGAGATGGCGGCGACGTTGGCGATCTGCGCGTGGTCGGTCTTGACGCTCTTCGAGTCCTTCTTGATGGACTCGACGGCCGTCTCGACCGCCTTCTCGATGCCGCCCTTGAGCACCATCGGGTTGGCGCCCGCCGCGACGTTGCGCAGGCCCTCGCGCACCATCGCCCAGGCGAGGACGGTCGCGGTGGTCGTGCCGTCACCGGCGACGTCGTCGGTCTTCTTGGCGACTTCCTTGACGAGCTCGGCGCCGATCTTCTCGAACGGGTCCTCGAGGTCGATCTCCTTGGCGATGGAGACACCGTCGTTCGTGATCGTGGGTGCGCCCCACTTCTTCTCGAGGACGACGTTGCGGCCACGCGGGCCGAGGGTGACGCGCACGGCGTCGGCGAGCTTGTTCATGCCGGCTTCGAGTGAGCGGCGTGCGTGCTCGTCGTAGGCGATCTGCTTGGGCATACGTGAACCCCCTGGGAGTGGGTGGTGGGCGGGAACTGACCGGCCGGAGCCGTTGGTCCGAGCCGGCCTCCCGTAGCAGGGAGTTAGCACTCACTCGGACCGAGTGCTAACCATGTTGGCACTCGCGAGCCGAGAGTGCAAATTCTCCTTCCGGCCCGTCTCCCCGTGGGCCCGCGGAATCCCCCGTATCCTCGGTCCGTGACCTCCTCGGTGGTGAGTACCCGCGAGACGATCCTCGTGGTCGCCCGCCAGCGCTTCGCCGAGCGGGGATTCTCGGGCACCTCCCTCAACGACATCGCCGAAGAGGTGGGGATCCGCACCCCGAGCCTGTTCCACCACTTCCCCTCGAAGCTGGCCCTGTACCGGGCCGTGCTGCTCGACGCGTTCGAGGACTGGTTCGAGCTCTGGGACCAGACCACCACGAACGTCCCGGTCGAGCAGTCGCAGGGCTGGCCCCAGGTCGAGCGGGTGGTGCGCACCGCGTTCCGGTTCTTCGTCGAGCGCCCCGACTTCGTGCGCCTCGCCCGCTGGGAGGCCCTCGAGGGCGGCACCGTGCTCGTCGAGGAACTGGCCATGGTGCTGCGCCCGCTGTTCGAACGGGGCGTCGGCTTCCTGGAACGGGAGATGGACGCCGGGCGCATCCGCCGCTGCGACGCCCGACGCCTCGTGATCACCGGCTACGGCGCCGTGCTGTCCTACCTTTCCGACGCCCCGCTCGTCGGTTCGCTGCTCGGTGAGGACCCCCTCACCCCGGCGGCGCTCGCCACCGAGCAGGAGCACGTGCTCGACCTCTTCCGCCATGCGCTCGTCCCCTGGGACGTCGACGGTCTACCTATCAGTCGGTAGGCTGCGAAGCGACCCACGAGGAGCCCCCCACCTGTGACCGACACCCAGATCTCCGCGGTGTGCGATCCTGCACTCGCCGAGCTGCTCATGCGCGACCTGTGCTTCTCCCGGCGGGCCTCGGAGCGGTGTTGGAACCTGCAACGCCAGGGCCGGATGACGCTCGTGGCTCCCCTCACCGGCCAGGAAGCCGCAGTGTGCGGCATGCTGCGCGGGCTCGACCTCGCCACCGACTGGGTGGTCCCGTACTACCGCGAGCTCCTCGGCCTCGGCGCCCTCGGCGACGACCTCTTCGAGACCGTCGTGGCGTTCTGGCGGGGCCACCCCGACGGCTCCCGCATCCCCGACGGCGTCAACTGCCTGCCGCCACAGATCGCCCTGGGATCCCAGTTGCCGCACGCCGCCGGTCTGGCCTGGGGTCTCCAGCTGCGCGGTGATCCCGGTGTGGTGCTGGCGTTCACCGGCGACGGCGCCACTTCCCAGGGCGACTTCTCCGAGGCGCTCAACCTCGCCGGGACCCGCCGCCTGCCGCTCGTGGTCGCGGTCATCAACAACGGCTGGGCGATCTCCACCCCGTCGGCCCACCAGACCGCGGCGGAGTCGTTCGCGGCGAAGGGCGCGGCCTTCGGCATCCCCGGCGTGATCGTCGACGGCAACGACGTGCTCGCGGTCGTGGGCGCGGCGCGTGAGGCCCGCGCGCACGCTGCATCGGGCGCGGGCCCGGTGCTGCTCGAACTCCAGACCTACCGCATGGGCGCGCACACCACGTCCGACGACCCCACCCGGTACGTGCCGCCCGCGGAGCTCGCCGCCTGGGCCGAGCGCGACCCGATCGAGACGTTCCGTACGAAGCTCACCGCGGCCGGCGCATGGGACGACGCGCGCCACGCCGCGGTGCTCGAGGCGGTCGAGGCGCGGCTCGAGCGCATCGTCGACGCCGCCCTCGCCCGCCCCGTCGACCCGTCCGACACCCTCGACCACCTCGAAGCGACACCCTCGTCACGCTTGCAGGAGCAACAGCGCGACTTGACGCAGCGGGTCAGCCGAGCGGCAGCGAGGCCAGAAGGCCGGCCAGTATGAGGTCTTCGATGCTCGCGGCGATCCGCGACACGCTGCTCGACGAGATGCAACGCGACGAACGCGTCGTGCTCTTCGGTGAGGACATCGCTCGCAACGGCGGCGTGTTCCGCGTCACCGACGGCCTCCTCGACGAGCTCGGCGACGAGCGCGTGTTCGACGTGCCGCTCGCGGAGTCGGCGATCGCCGGCGCGGCCGTCGGCCTGTCCATCGCGGGGTTCGTGCCCATCGCCGAGATCCAGTTCGGCGGCTTCACCATGCAGGCGTACCACCAGATCGTCGGGCAGGTCGCGCGCATGCGTTACCGCAGCCGCGGTCGCTTCCACTGCCCGGTCACGATTCGCACCCCGTACGGCGGCGGCGTGCGCACGCCCGAACTGCACGCCGACTCGGTGGAGGCGCCGTTCGTGCACGCCCCGGGCCTCAAGGTCGTGGTGCCGTCGAACGCGGCCGACGCGAAGGGGCTGCTCGCGAGCGCCATCCGCGACCCCGACCCCGTGATCTTCTTCGAACCGATCCCGTGTTACCGCACGGTGGGCGAGGTACCCGAGGGCGAGCACCTCGTACCGCTCGGGCAGGCGGCGGTGGTACGCGAACCGGGCGACGCGGTCGTGATCACGTGGGGCGCGATGGTGCCCGTGGTGCTCGCCGCCGCCGATGCGCTCGCCGAGTCGCGCGGCGCGACCGTCGGTGTGGTCGACCTGCGCACGTTGTCGCCGCTCGACATCGAGACGCTCGTGCGCGTCACCGAGGCCACGGGCCGCGTGGTGGTGGTGCACGAGGCGCCGCTCACGGCAGGCGTCGGCGCCGAGGTCGTCGCGACCATCCAGGAGCAGGCGTTCTGGTCGTTGCAGGCGCCCGTCGCGCGCGTCGCGGGGTACGACGTGCCTTCACCCACCCCGTTGGTTGAGGATTGGGTACGGCCCGATGTCGCCCGGGTGGTCGCGGCGGTCGAGGGCGTGCTCGATGCCTGAGGTCCCCGCGCACCTGGAGTACCGGCTCCCCGATCTCGGTGAGGGCATGAGCGAGGCCGAGGTGCTGCGCTGGACCGTTGCCGTGGGCGATCACGTGACCCGCGACCAGATCGTCGTCCACGTGCAGACCGACAAGGCCGAGGTGGAACTCCCGGTGCCCGCGGCCGGCACGATCACCGCACTCGGCGCGGCCGAGGGTGACATGGTCCCCGTCGGCGGGCTGCTCCTCGCGCTCGCCATCGACGACGCGGCGGTCGGGACTGCTGCCCCGGCAAAGCCGCAGCACGCACCCGCGGGCCCCGCGCCGCAAGCCGCGCCGCCGGTGCGGAAGTTGGCCAAGGACCTCGGCGTCGACCTCGCGACGGTCGCCGGTACCGGCCCCGACGGACGCGTCACCGCCAACGACGTGCGCGCCGCCGCAGGAGGCGAGACCACGCCCGCTCCGACGCCGACCCCGGTGGCCGCACCCGCGGGCACGCGCGCGCCGCTGCGCGGCATCCGGCGCGCGATGGCGCGCAACATGGCCGAGGCCTGGCGGCAGGTACCGCACATCTCGCTGTTCGACGAGATCGACGCCCGCCCGCTGCTCGCCGCGCACCGCGCCGCGCGCGACACGCAGCCCGAGCTCACGCTCACGGCGTTCTTCGTGCGCGCCGCGGTCATCGCGTTGCACGACGTGCCCGTACTCAACGCGGGCTTCGACGCGACGGCCGAGGAGATGCTGCTGCACGACGCGTGTCACGTGGGTATCGCCGCCGCGACCGACGCGGGGCTCGTCGTGCCCGTGTTGCGCGACGCGCACACGCTCGACGTACCTGCGCTCGGCACGCGCGTCAACGAGATCACCGCAGCCGCGCGCGCCGGGCACCTCACGCCCGCGCTGCTCGACGGCGCCACGTTCACCATCACGAACTTCGGCACCGAGGGCGGGCGCTTCGCGACGCCGATCGTGCGCCCGCCGCAGGTGGCCATCCTCGGCTTCGGCGCCGCGAAGGTGCGCCCGATCGTCGACGGCGACGCGGTGATCGCCGCGCCCGCGCTCCCGATCTCGTTGTCGGCCGACCACCGGGTGGTCGACGGTCACGACGCCACGACGTTCCTCGAGCGGGTCGGCGAACTGCTCTCCGACCCCGGCCTCCTCCGCGGCCCCGAGGACCACTGAGCCCTCGGCAGTAGTGTTGCCCCGTGGCGGAGTGGCACGACACAACCGAGGAGTATCTCGAGGCCATCCTCGAGATCGAGGAGGAGGGCACGGTCCCGATCCGGGCCCGCCTCGTCGAGCGCCTCGGATTGTCCGCGCCCGCCGTGTCCGAGACGGTGAACCGCCTCGTCGACCACGGCTACGCCGAGCTCCTCGACGACCGCAGCCTGCGCCTCACTCCGAAGGGTCGCGAGGTGGCCACGTCGGTGGTGCGCCGGCATCGGCTCGCCGAGCGCCTGCTCGTCGACGTGATCGGCCTCGAGTGGGAGAAGGTCCACCGCGAGGCCGACCGCTGGGAGCACGCGATCTCCGCCGACGTCGAGGAGAAGCTCGTGCTGCTCCTCGGCGATCCCGGCACCTGTCCGCACGGCAACCCGATCCCCGGTTCGCGCTCCGCGCCCACGGTGCCGCTCGGCGCACCGCTCGCCACCAGCGCGCCCGGCAAGGTGCTCGTGCAGCGCATCAGCGAGAAGGTCGAGATCGACGACGTCGCCATCGCGTTCCTCGCGAAGGCGCAGCTCATCCCTGGCCTCGACGCCGTGGTCGTCGGTCCGGAGGACGGCGGCGTGCGCGTGCAGAGCGGAGGCGGCGACCAAGTGGTCCCGCGCGAACTCGCCCAGCTCGTCTACGTCAGCCCCGCCTGAGCCCTAGCTTCTGGCGTCGTTTCGCGTCGCTATTGCGACCGCTGGTGACGCCAAAACGGTGGGTTGACGCGTCAGGCGCCGGCGGCGACGAGGATGAAGTCGGTGCCGAAGCCGAGGACGAGGCCCACGAACAGGCCCCACATCAGCATCTCCTTGTGGCCCATCTTGAAGCTGACATAGAGCAGCTGGACCACGACGTAGAGGATGGAGCCGGCAGCCAGCGCGAGGAAGGCCATGTTCAGCCACTCGCTCACCCAGGCCTGGCCGATCAGCGTGCCGAAGAACGTGGGCCCGCCGCCGATCAGCCCGAGCATCGCGAGGAAGCCCCACGACGGGACCTCCTCCTCACCGGCCAGCGGGGCGACGATGCCGAATCCCTCGGTGGCGTTGTGCAGGCCGAAGCCGATGATGAGCAGCAGGGCGAGGTCGACCGCGCCGCTCGCCGCCGACTGTCCGATGGCGAGGCCCTCGGAGAAGTTGTGCAGGCCGATGCCGATTGCGATGAACAGCGCGAGCCGACGCGGCTCGGAGAGCTGCTGGATGCGGCCGCTGACCTTGTACTCCTGCACGGAGGCCGCACCGGGCCCGACCGACGTCATCGCCCGGTGGCCGCGCTGCGACATCCACTTGTCGTAGTAGACGAGGCTCATCAGACCGAAGCCGAAGCACACGAGGAAGAGCGCGGCCTTGGCGACGAACTCGCCCCAGGTGCCGCCGCCCTCGACCGTCACGTGCGTGAGCGCCACCTCGACGGGATCGATGCTCTTCGTGAGGGTCTCGATCAGCAGGAAGATCAGCACTCCGGTGGCGATGGCGTTGAAGAAGCACTTCGTCTGGGTGCTGAGGTTCCGCATCCGCCCCACGGGGAGGCCGAGGAAGATGGTGAGGCCGGCGATGGCCCCCAGCAGGATGATCTGTCCGTCGGACATGGGACGAAGGTTAGGACAACCTCACCTGTCCTGACAACGGGACCAAAGTCCCGACTTCGTCAGCCGCCGGCGACGGCGGGGACGATGCTGACGGTGGCCCGGTCCGCGACGGGCGTGTCCACGCCGTCGAGGAAGCGGATGTCCTCCTCGTCGACGAACACGTTCACGAAGCGGCGCAGCTCGCCCTGCTCGTCGAAGAGACGCTCGGCGAAGCCGGGGTGGGCGGCCTGGAGGGAGTCGAGCACGCTCTGGACGGTACCGGCGTCGGCGCTGATCTCGGACGCGCCGCCCGAGAGCTCGCGCAGCTGGGTGGGGATGCGGACGGTGACAGACATGGTGTGGTCCTCTCGAAGTTGCCGCGGGCTCGGGTGGGCGGGCTCGGCGGAAGCGCGGGGCTCAGGCGGGCGTCTGGATGCGGTCGGGTGGGAACGCCTCGTGGAAGGCGTCGAGGGTGGGTGCGATCACCGCGGTCGGGCCGGTGGTGGGCTCGACGGCATCGAGTGTCTTGAGGCCGTGGCCGGTGATGTAGGCAACGACCCGCTCGTCGGGGCGGACGATGCCTTCCTTGGCGAGGCGCTGGAGTGTGGCGATGGTGACGCCGCCCGCGGTCTCGGCGAAGATCCCCTCGGTGCGGGCGAGCAACTTGATCGCCTCGACGATCTCCTCGTCGGTGACCGCGGCGAGCCCGCCACCCGACTGGCGCACGGCGTCGAGCGCGAAGTAGCCGTCGGCCGGGTTGCCGATGGCCAGCGACTTGGCGATGGTGTCGGGCTTGACCGGCTTGATCGTGTCGCTGTTGTCGAGCCAGGCCCGCGCCACCGGCGAGCACCCCTCGGCCTGGGCGCCCGACACGCGGAGCTGCGGCTCCTCGTCGAGGAGGCCGACCTTGTAGAGCTCGTCGAACCCCTTGCGGATCTTGGTGAGCAGTGAACCGCTGGCGATCGGCACGACCACGTGGTCGGGCGCCTGCCAACCGAGCTGCTCGGCCGTCTCGTACGCGAGGGTCTTCGAACCCTCGGCGTAGAACGTGCGGATGTTCACGTTGACGAACGCCCAGTCGTACGTGCCGGCGAGCTCGGCACAGAGGCGGTTCACCGCGTCGTAGTTGCCGTCGATCGCCACGACGTTGCCGCCGTACACCGCGGTGGTGACGATCTTGCCCTGCTCGAGGTTGGCCGGGATGAACACGAAGCTGCGCAGACCCGCGTGGGCGGCGTGCGCGGCGACCGAATTGGCGAGGTTGCCGGTGGACGCGCACGCGGCCACCTTGAAGCCGAACTCCAGCGCCTTCGACAACGCGACCGACGTGACGCGGTCCTTGAACGAGTTCGTCGGGTTGAGCGTGTCGTTCTTGATCCACAGCTCACCCAGGCCGAGCTCGGCGGCGAGGCGATCCGCGCGCACCAGCGGCGTGAACCCGGCACCGAGGTCGACCGCCGGGTTGCGGTCGGCCGGGAGCAGGTCGGCGTAACGCCAGATCGACAACGGCCCCGCGGCGATCTTCTCGCGGCTGACCGCCTTGCGGATGGCGTCGTAGTCGTAGGCGACCTCGAGCGGGCCGAAGCACCAC
>Ga0302322_100002103_pt1 | contig 16717 bp, 13 predicted proteins | sample Fen_T0_2_FD_203757 | JGI IMG/M metagenome (GOLD analysis project Ga0302322, IMG submission 203757) | Peat permafrost microbial communities from Stordalen Mire near Abisko, Sweden - Fen_T0_2 | ecosystem: Environmental > Terrestrial > Soil > Wetlands > Permafrost | place: Sweden: Abisko... | reverse complement strand
AGCCCCTACCGGCGGAGAAAGAAGAACCTTCGCTTCGGGATCCAGAGAACACTCAGCCTGCCGCCAACCACACTTAAATCCTGACTGACCATATTCGGTTATCGGTCACTGCGAGCCTCCGACGAGCGAAGGATTAAACCGCGCCATAGGCTCGCGCTCGCGCGAAGCGTGCTGCCCCCCGCATAACAAGTAGCTAGAGAAAAGCCCTCGCCCTTCGTCGAGCCAGGGAGCCGCTGCAGCATCCGTTTACTTTTTAAGCGATTTAGGAATTTGTCGCTTTGAAAATGGCGCCGTATTCCTCATCATCCCGCGCAATCGACCCCAAGGCATGAATACACTCAGCTCGCTTAAACGTCTCCTCGTCTGCGGTTCTGTCACATTGATGACCTCATCCGCGTTCGCCATCTCGAATGATAAGCTGGCCGAACTGCAGGCCAAAGCGGAAGCCGGCAACGGCATCTCCCAATATAACCTCGGGCTCGTCTATGCGGACCCACAGGAGCCGATTGGCAACATACTCGAAGCCTACGTGTGGTTCAGCCTCGCCGCCGACAATGGCGCCCCCGGCAAGGCGCTCATGATTGTAACCAACCAGTTGACCCCGGAGCAACTCAGCGAAGGTAAACGGCTGCTCGAACAACGCCGCGCCGACCTCGCCGCCCACCGGCCCATCGTAGTCGCTGCCGCCGCGAAATCACCTGAACTGGTTAAGCCGGTTGTGGCGGCTTCGCCCGTCGTCGCTGCGCCTGCCGAACCGGATACCACCACTATACAAGCTGAGTTGAAAAAAACAGAAGGTGAACTTTCCAAGGCGGCCGCCGAAAACAAACAGCTCAAGGCGCTGCTCGACAAAGCGCAGATCCAGCAGACGGCGCTCGACCAGTCAAATCAGGAACGCGAAAAGCTCGCCGCCACTGTCGCCACTTACACTAACGAAATCTCCACCATGCGGGCCGCCGCCGCCAACTTCGAAGGTGAGAAGAACGCCTTGCAGCAAAAAATAGCCGACGCCGCGAAACAAAGCAAAGACAGCGTTGCCGCTGAACTTGCCGCCACTGCGGCGAAGCTCAAAACCGCCGAGTCTGAACTCACCAAGGCTGATGCCACCGCCACCGAACTTGTCGCCACAAAACAAACGCTCGCCAGTCTAAACGAGCAGCTCCAAAAACTCACCGGAGAAAATCAACGCCTGACCAGCTTGGCGAAGCAGGCAGAAACGTCGGCCGAAGAAAAAGCCGCCGTCTCCGAAAAAGCTTTGTCCGAAACCAACGGAGAATTGCTAAAAGCTCAGGCGAAACTGGCGGAAACGGCCAACAACGCCGCGGCGACGGTTGCGGAACTCGCCGCAACGTCGGCAAAGCTTAAGACCGCTGAAGCCGAACTAACCGTAACCGGTGTAACCGCCAGCGAACTCGCCGCCACCAAGCAAACTCTTGCCGGCTTCAACGACCAGCTTCAAAAGCTTACAGAGGAAAACCAACGCCTTTCCAATCTGGTAAAACAGACTGAATCCACCGCCGCGGAAAAAATCGCGGCTTCGGAAAAAACGTTGAATGAGACCAACGGCGAACTACTCAAAGTGCAGGCCAAGCTTGCCGACGCTGGCAACAAAGCCTCTGCCGCCGAGAACGCCAGCGCCGAACTCACCAAAACCGCCGCGGCCAACGAGGCTGAGTTAAAAACCACGTCGGCTGCACTTGCTGCCGCAACCACCGAAAATCAGCAAATCAAGGCTCAGCTCGACAAGGCGCAAACTGAACTGGCCGCTCTCGATCAGTTAAAGCAAGACCACGACAAGCTCGCCACAACAGTCGCCGCCTACACCAACGAAATTTCCACCATGCGGGCAGCGGCCGCAAACTTCGAGGGCGAGCGCAATGCCTTGCAGCAAAAAATAGTCGCTGCGGCCAAACAATCCGATGACGGCGCTTCAACCGAACTAGCCTCAACCAAGCAAAATCTAGCGAACCTTGAGAGCCAGCTGCAAAAATTGCGTGCAGAAAAGGACCAGGCGGTCTCCCAAGCGGCAATCTCCGCCAGCGAAAACCAGAAACAAATCGACGCGCTCAACGACAAACTGAAAGCTTCAGAAGAAGCTGCCACAAAGGCATCCGCCGAGAAAGCCGATCTAAACCAACAGCTCGCGGCGTTGAAAACGGAGCAGCCAAAACAGAATACGGATGCGCAGGCCCAGCTCACCAAGATGTCCGCGGATCTCGAAGCCGCCCAACGGACCGCCGCCGCCGATAAAGAAGTCCTTGGCGCTAAATTAAAGGCTGCAGAAGAGTCCCTCTCCTCCGCCGGAAACGCGCAGGCCGAAATAAGCCAGCTGAAATCTCAGCTCGAAGCCGCGCGCAGTGAAATTGAAAAGAATCAGGCCAACACGGCCGAGCTAGACAACAGAAGCAAAGAGATCGCGGGACTTCAGACTCAATTGAAATCATCAGAGGCAGCCCTCGCAAAAGCTTCTGAAAAGGTCGCCGATCTGGAGCAGAAACAAAAGGCGACCAAGCCCTCCAGAAAAGAAGCCGCGGCATTGGCCAGGATCGATCAGCTCAAAGCGGAGCTCGAAACAACGCGCATTGAAGCAGAAAACAATAAGACCAGCAGCGCTGCGCTCGAAAACGCGCGAAGGGAGGTTGCCGAACTGCAAGGAAAGCTGAAGAGCTCCGAAGAGGCCCTGACGGTCGCGAAGACAGCCTCCCCTGCTTCGGAAACGACAACTCCGACGGTCGCGACCACCGCACCGGAGCCATCACCCGAGCTACAAAAACAGCTTAATGAAACGCAGCTGAAACTCGATGCCTCCCTGCGTTCATACCAACTCCAGCAAAACGAAATCGAGCGGCTGCAAAACGCGCTCGCCAACATTGATAACGAACGCGCCAAAATAGCCGAACGCCTCCAAACCGCCACGACCGAAGCAACTAGCGCTGCGTCCAAGGCAAGCGCAAACGACTCGGCCGCCGCCCAACTCGCGGGCGTGCGCGAGCAACTACGGCAGACTCAAAATCAGCTCGCCAGTATCGCCTACGAAAACACCGAGATGAAGCACCGGATTGCTTTCATGGCACCGACTCAGGGCAACATCACGCCGCTCCCCGTTTCGACACCAGCGGTCGCGCTCAACACTCCCAATCGCCCAGGTGCTAATGTTGCGACTGTTGCCCCTATACCGGCGGCAACGGCCCGCACCCACACCGTTGTGGCTGGCGACACGCTTTCGACCATCGCCAAACGCTACTACGGAAGCGCCAGTCGCTGGACGGAAATACTTGAAGCCAATAAGCCGGCACTTCGCGATCCGGCAGCCCTCAGGGTTGGCATGAAGATTAAGATCCCCTGAGCAAAGTCGCTTCTCTCAAGCACAGACGCGACGCTTGAAATGGCGTCGCATTTACGTCTCTCGACGCGGTTTTCGATTTCTTTCTGCGAAATAGAGGGCATTCCTGAATTTGCAGGTGGCTATCCATCAAATTCATAGAAATCCAAAATAGGTTTAGAGCCGAGGCACGGAAAAGCGAAGAAGATTGACCTGCCTGCCATTACGCCATTTACTTGCATTAAAGGCCTCCTTGGTGCCGTTCTGTCGTAGCTTGAGCCTCTTTTCCGAGAGGTGTTGAGCTGAGATCGGCGTTCGGGGAGTTCCTGGCAAGGCAACTCAGGTCCAGCATTTGTCGATTTTCAGGTGCCACGCGGATGTTTTATCACGTCTCGGCGTGGCGCCTGATATCTGCAAGACCCGCCACATTTGAATAAAGAATATGGGCATTGCGTTTAACCCGCGCACCCCAGTTCGTGCGGAACAGACCTCCGCATTCTCAAACAAGGCGCTGAGTCATCGCTCTTATCTACTTTGAGGGTGGCTGAGGAGCAATCGAAACGGCTGCCTAATTATTTGCGCAGCTCTGTCCATGCTGGGGCTCCTTCACGGTTCGTCGTTCACCTGCCGTCGAAGGCTTGCTGTCATCATGCGTGCACGTTTGTGTTTCCGCTCTCACATGAAACCAACGTGGTTCCGTTTCGCTTTTATCCTCACGTGTTTGTTCGTCGCCGCAGGCTGCAGCACAGCGCTAAAATTGGGCAGCGTGCTCGTCAGCATAACCGAGTATCAGACGACTGCGCTCGACAACCAGGCTCGGTTGAAACTGCGCTTTTCCAACGAAAACGTATTTCCCCTCGCGATCGCCAATACCGACGGCAAGCTGTATTTGAACGGCACCTACGTGGGGAAAATTGAGCTCAAGGAAGCCGTGGGCGTCCCCTCACTCGAAGCCGTAAGCCATGACGCCGTGCTTCACATTGAAAACGCGCCCTTTCTCCACCAGCTGCGCACAACTTCAGCAAAGACTATCTCATACCGCCTGGAGATTAAGATGATGTTGGACGTTGAGGAGAATAAGGAGAAAATCGTAACCGCATCGTCCGGCCAGATCGATGCAGCATCCCTTCAAGCGGCCGCAGCGGATCAAAAGAAGTGATCCCGCCGCCACACTAGGCGAAAAAAAAGGCTGCCCTTGTGAGGCAGCCGTTGGTTAAACACTTTTCCCGCAATCACGCGCCGCCAGCGGTGCTGACCGAAGCCTGCTGGAAACCACTGCGGACCGAGGCCATTAAGAAATCGCGGTTCAAACGGCCGATGAAATCGTGGCTGATCAGCTTTGGGCAGGCCGCGCTGCACTCGTACTGATTGGTGCAGCTGCCGAAACCGAGTTCGTCCATCGTGCCAACCATCGCCAGCACGCGGCGATCGCGCTCCGGCTGACCCTGCGGCAAGAGGCTATACTGGGAAACCTTGGCCGCAACGAAGAGCATGGCGGAAGCGTTCTTGCAGGCTGCGACGCAAGCGCCACAACCGATGCAAGCCGCAGCGTCCATGGCCAATTCGGCGTTATCCTTCGGCACCGGGATGCAGTTGGCATCAGGAGCTGCACCCGTGCGGACGCTGACGAAACCACCGGCCTGCTGGATCTTGTCGAAAGCGCCACGATCGGTGATCAAATCCTTGATGACAGGAAACGGCTTTGCGCGGAATGGCTCGATCGTGATCACGTCGCCTTCGCGGAAGCTGCGCATGTAGGTCTGGCAGCTGGCAACGCCACGGTGCGGACCGTGCGGCTTGCCATCAATAACCAGCGAGCAGGTGCCACAAATGCCCTCACGGCAGTCATGCGCAAATGCGATCGGCTCTTCGCCCTTCAAAGTCAGCTCGTCGTTCACGACGTCGAGCATCTCAAGCAGGGACATGTTCGGATTTAGATCTTTGGCCTGGTAGTTGACAAACTTGCCGGGCTTGTCCGGGCCGGCCTGGCGCCACACGCGAAGGGTGAGAGCGGAGATGTTCTTGGTGGAGGAAGTTTCGGCGACCATTTTGAGAAAGGGCTGAGGGTCTGGGTTGCGGAGTGGCGTCTTACTTGTACGAGCGAACGCTCATCTTAACGAATTCGTAGTTGAGCGCTTCGGTGTTGCGGAGCGGTTCCTTGCCTTCGCCTTGGTATTCCCAAGCGGCGACATGGCCAAACTTCTCGTCGTCGCGTTTGCACTCACCGTCCGGGAACTGGAATTCCTCGCGGAAGTGACCGCCGCAGCTTTCTTCGCGAGTGAGCGCGTCGCGGCACATGAGTTCGCCGAGCTCCATGAAGTCGGCCACGCGGCAGGCGCGCTCGAGCGATTGATTGATAGATACGCCATCGCCAGGAACTTTGACGTTGGCGTGGAATTCCTTTCGCAGCTCAGGGATTTCTTTGAGCGCGGCTTCAAGTCCGGCTTTGTTGCGTGCCATGCCGCAGTATTTCCACATGAGATTGCCGAGGCGTTTGTGGAAGCTGGCGACGGTTTCCTTGCCGTTGTTGGCGAGGAGACGTGTGGCGGTTTCGCGGACTTCGGCTTCGGCCTTCTTGAATTCTTCGCGGTCCGCAGACGGGCGTGAGCCGGGCTTCTGCGTGGCAAGGTAATCACCGACGGTGTACGGAATGACGAAGTAACCATCCGCCAGACCCTGCATCAGCGCGGAAGCGCCGAGGCGGTTCGCACCGTGGTCGGAGAAGTTGGCTTCGCCGAGCACGAACAGACCTGGCACATTGGACATCAGGTTGTAATCAACCCAGAGGCCGCCCATGGTATAGTGCACCGCGGGGAAAATACGCATCGGTGTCTTGTACCCGTTCTCGTTGGTGATCTCGTGGTAGATGTCGAAAAGGTTGCCGTAACGTTCGCGCACGCCGTCTTCGCCGAGACGCTTAATGGCATCGGCAAAGTCGAGGTAAACGCCAAGACCGGTTTCGCCGACACCGCGACCTTCGTCGCACATGCGCATAGCCGCGCGTGACGAAACATCGCGTGGAGCCAAGTTACCGAAGCTCGGATAAATGCGCTCGAGATAATAGTCGCGATCTTCCTCAGCGATGGAGGCGGGATCCTTCTTGCAGTCTTCGGCTTTTTTCGGGACCCAGATGCGTCCGTCGTTGCGGAGCGACTCTGACATGAGCGTCAGTTTCGACTGGTAATCACCGGAAACCGGAATGCAGGTCGGGTGAATCTGCGTGTAGCAAGGATTGCCGAAGCAGGCACCTTTTTTATAGGCGCGCCAGATAGCGGTCGCGTGCGACTGACGGGCGTAGGTCGAGAGATTGAAGACGTTGCCATAGCCACCCGTGGCAAGCACCACGGCGTCGGCGGACCAGCGGCGGATCGCGCCGTTGTTGAGATTGCGGGTGATGATGCCCTTGGCCTGGCCGTCAACGAGGACGAGGTCGCTCATCTCTTCGTTGGGGAACATCTCGACACCGCCAGAACCAACTTCCTTCATCAGCGCGGAGTAAGCGCCGAGGAGCAGCTGCTGGCCGGTCTGACCGCGAGCGTAGAACGTGCGGGAAACCTGCGCGCCACCGAAGGAGCGGTTAGCAAGAAGACCGCCGTATTCGCGGGCGAACGGCACACCTTGAGCGGCGCACTGGTCGATGATGTTGACGGAGACTTCGGCGAGACGATGCACATTGGCCTCACGAGCGCGGTAGTCGCCGCCCTTGAGCGTGTCGTAGAAAAGTCGATACACGCTGTCGCCGTCATTCTGGTAATTCTTGGCGGCGTTGATGCCACCTTGAGCAGCGATTGAGTGGGCGCGGCGAGGGCTGTCGTGATAGACAAAGCACTTCACCTTGTAGCCGAGCTCGGAGAGCGTGGCGGCCGCGGAAGCACCGGCCAGACCGGCGCCGACGACGATGACCTCGTATTTGCGCTTGTTGGCGGGATTAACGAGTTTGAGGGACTCCGCCTTGTACTTGCTCCACTTTTGGGGAAGCGGACCGGAGGGGATTTTGGACTCTAGTTTAGCCATGGCGGGTAAATTTTACTTGGTTTCGCAGCAAGCGTGAGCGGCGTATTGAGGATTTGCAGCGGCGGTTCCTTGCGCAGGTTTCGCCACGCCCGACAAAATCGCACCAGGAATGGCAAGACTGCCGAGGAAATAGATAACGCAGTAAAGCATCACAACGCGACGGAGGCAGCAGCCCCACTTGTGGTTGCGCAAGCCGAAGGTCTGAAACATCGAGTCCGCGCCGTGCATGACGTGCATCGCCAAAAGGCCGACCGCGATGATGTAGAAGAGTGATACAACCGGATTGGCAAACCCGAGGTAAACCATGCTGTACACGTCGTCGACTACGTCGCCCTTGGCCGCCAGCGGAACGCCGAATTCACGGGCATCTTCCAGCATCGTCCACTTGGGCAACTCAGCTTTGAAGGTGCTATGTTGCGCGACGCCGATCGTGAAATGTGCGATGTGATAAACGATGAAGGCCGCAACCACCACACCGGTCATGCGCATGTAGCGTGAAGCGATCGTAGCGTTGAGCCATTTACTGACGCCGTATTTTTCCGGACCGCGAGCCAGACGGCTTTCAATGGTCAAGGTAACCGCCGCCCAGACGTGAATGACGGTGCAGGCCAGCAGAACCAACCGCACCAGCCAAAGCGCCGGCCCGAGGCCTTGCAGAAAATGGGCGTAGCCATTGATATGATCCGGATGGAGGAATATCTGCAGGTTGCCCACCAGATGCCCGGTGACAAAACCAACCAGGATCAACCCGGTGATGGCCATCAGGAATTTGCGGCCGATGGAGGAGCGTATTAAATTAACGATGGAATTCATCGCGGAGCGAGTGACTGGTGTTTGAGTGAAGGGAACGATGCTGCGACAGTCGAAATAACAACGGGGTCGTAAACGGTGAGCGCGAGCAAGTAAAGAATTGGGAATTTATAAACACCAAGGCAACGGCGATTTATTAGTGAACCTTACCGGGTAAAGAAGCTCCAAGTCGCCCGGGACCTCCAGGTCAATCCCCCCGAACAAGACCAAGGTCGGACAGACAAAAATCATTCCACGGCTAAGTGCTGTGAGAAGAATTAGTCACACCGAGGGGAATACTCACTCTCGTCACCATAACCGGCTATACTTCCAAAACGAAATCATTCATTTTCCGTTCGAGCATCCGATCAACGAGGCTGGACTGTAGATTATTTTCCCGAGACCTGACGGCCTGCTTGCGTAAGACAAAACTTGCTTATGATTTTGGGTTAGATGGTTAAGGCATAAGAACCGAGAAATTCCCCGCAAATTTTTACAAAGCCTTTACTATTGCAATAATTGTGCAATTAGGGCCTTATCCTCTTCACTGCTTTCCTCGCTTCTCTAGAAAAAAGTACTTCATGAACCGGCTTTCGAAATGCCTCCTCTTTGGAACATGCCTGCTCCTCAGCATGCAGAGAGTTGCGCATGCAGGCACTGCGACTGCCGTGAACGGCCTCTATTACACAGGCATCAATGACAACGGTAGCATGGCGTCCAATGGCCCCGATTCAAATTGGTCGATCGGCTACGCCAGTATAGATGGTGGCGCTACTCGCAGCACCTATTATCAGGGTGCGGCTTATGTGGTAAGTAACACGACAAATTTTTCGGCGTGGACGGACGCGACCAACGCACAGTGGATCGTACCACCGAACGCGACCGCAGTTACAACCTACATCACGGGCTCCCCGGCCTCCACGGGCTATGATGCGGTCCCCGGCAATGGCACGGGCAACAAGGAAGGCATTTATGCCTACACCCTAGCCTTTCAGATTGTCGGCTCGGGCAACACTGGTGACATCGTCAGTAACGCCATTTCAATCAGCCTGACACTCGCAGCGGACGACCTGTATTCCGTGTACGTCAATCCGACCGGCAACGGCACCACGCTCCCAACGGGCGCCTCCGCGGGAGGCACGTGGTCCGCCACCACCACCATGACGCTGAAAAACGGGACTGACGGTACCGGGACGAGTGGTAACTCCATCTTCAAGATCGGCACAAACTACCTCACGATCGTCGTCTACAACACCAATGGTACCAACAATAAAAACGAGCAAAACCCGAGTGGTCTGCTCGTTTATCAAGTCGGCTCGAGTGCCACCTTAATTGACGGTCGGCCAAGCCCCGTTCCTGAGGTCGGAGTCTGGCTGCCGATCGCCGGGGCACTCGGGATGTTATTCTGGCAACGGAATCGGTCATCGATGATGGCGGTTTGTAAGGTTGCGGCGCACTAATCTTTCGTTACCAAGAAATCGGTTACACATGAAACGAACAACCCGATATGCTCTTGTGGGAGCAGGCCTGCTGCTCAGCACGCTCGAAGTCGCTCGCGCTGCTGGCACGGCAACAAATGTTACAGGGCTTTATTACACTGGCGTAAACGACGGAGGAGGCCTTCTAGCCAGCGGCACCGACTCTCACTGGAAAGTAACCACAGCCACTCTCAATGGCGTAGCCAACTCAACCTATCAGGGTGCGGCTTACGTGGTGAACCCCATCGACAGCGGCTGGGTGAAAAATACGAGTTCCGCGCAATGGATCACGGCGCCTGGCGCAGTAAATTCCTCCGGGACGGTCAATGCCGGTGGCGACGTGTTGCCCGGCAGTGGCACTGGAACCGGCCCTGGCTATAATAGTGCGTCTTACACCTACACGCTGACTTTCTATATCGGTGGCTCAGACCCGGTCGGCACTGCCGTTACAAATAACGTTTCCATCACGCTCACTCTCGCCGCTGACGATCAAGCCCAAATCTACATCAATGGCGTTGCCGCCGGTCCGTTGCAGACGAGCGCTTGGACCAGCACCAAGCCCATCACGCTTCACAATTATGACGATGGCACAGCGGCCAACGCTAACTTTAAGATTGGGGCAAATACCCTCGCGATCCGGGTCGACAATACGGACAGCAAGATCGGCCAGCAGGCAGCCAATCCCAATGCCAGCGGCTTACTGGTTTATCAAACCGGGACCGCCATCCTGATCGACGGCAAACCAAACCCCGCGCCTGAGGTCGGTGTTTGGCTGCCTGTGGCTGGTGGGCTTGGAATATTTTTTTGGCAGCGACGCCGGCAATCGGCGAAGCCGCTCTCAGTCGCTTAAGCTCGCTTGGATCACTTGCGTTTCCCGCAACGTCAAGGTGGCAGGATCAAGCGTTTCCAACAGGACCTTGGCCTTCGTTTTTTCTCCGCTGGCCGCCAGAGCCAGCCCATAAACAAACGCCACCGCCGAAGACTTACCGGCTTCCGCGGCCATTGGCTTGATCAACCTTAGCGACTCCGCCGAACGGCCACGCATCAGAAGAACAAATGCGTGTGTCGCCAGGTAAGTCTGGTTAGCCGGGTTTCGCGCGAGGTTTTCACGCGAAAGTTGCTCAGCCAGCTGCTCACGATTGCCGGTGAGCGCAGCGAAGAACGCGAAATTATTGGTTACCGCATCGTCCTTAGGATGTAGGGCGTGGAGTTGGTTAAACACCTTGTACTGCCCGACGGCATCTCGCTGCACCTGGTAATGCCGGGCCAGCGTTCCCAACGCATCAACCGCGAGATTGTTATTCTGCTCCGCTACAAGCCACCAAAGCGCCTCAGCCTCTTTAACCATTCCCCAAGTAAAAACTGTTGTGCCAGAAAAGAGCGCGTGCACGCCGTTCGCCTGGGCGTGGTCAAAAAGTTTGCGCCAGAGCTCATCAGCTTGTTTCTCATCACCCATCGACCGCGCTGCGAGCATGCCGTACGCAGAGCGCAGGAAATCCAGGTTCGCACCCCAATCACCTTGCGAGGCCCAGGCCTGTAATCTTGGCCAGTCGCTCGCTAACCTGAGAGACTCTGCTTCTGACACAGCGAGCGGCGGGCGTCGCACAGCATCCTCGGGCAAAGTTTTTACCCACTCCAGTGCCTCCGCACTTCGCCCGATTTGATTTAACCATCCGATCAACTGCGCCGCTGTTTCAGGACTAGCCAGATGAGCGTGCTTCAACTGGGCAATCACGCTGGCATACTTCTCGGCATCAGCCGCAACCAAAGCAGCCAGACAATTCGGCATGTCGCCCACCGTGCAGCGCGGATGAACGCGCAGGGCGTCAGCCCACTTCGCCATCGCAGGCCGGTCGCCCTTTTGAACTGCGTCCTTGAGCAAAATCTGGAGTGCATTCGCTCCCCACTCGCCGTCCGCCGTCCATTTTTCCAACATACTCAACCCCCGCTGCCGCTGCGCCGGGTCCGCCTGGGCGATCAAGCACAGGCCCAGCGGGATTTCGTCGATCGCAACCGCACCGTCGATCTTCGAGGCCGTTTCAAAATGATCGATCGCAACTCCAAGTTTCCACTGGCGGCGCGCCAACTCGCCGAGCAGCCGCTGCGCAATCGAGGATCGGGCAAGCTCAATTTCCGAAACAGTCGCCAGAACCTGCGCAGCCACGTCCTGCTGGTCGGCACGGAGAGCGGCTCCCGCCCATTCCAGGGCATATTTTGGATTTCTCGGCTGAGCCTGCGCGGCCAGATGCGCGTATTCGACTTCCATCGATTTCTGCCCGTGCAATCGCGCCAGTTCTGCCGCCAGCAGCCAGAGTTCCGGCTCACGTGGATTTTTTTCGAGGGCTTTCTGCACCGCCTCGGCCGCGTAATTCAGCCGGCCTGCAGCAATCCACTGCCGGGCCATGCTGATCGCATTGCGCTGAGCCCACCACGGGTAAACCCAGATCCACAAAACCAAAACCAATAGAAAGCTGGTAAAGAGTCCGTACAACAGACGCCGGGCCCGGCGATGCGCCTCAAAATAATCGAGCAAGACCCACCACCACTCCCGAAGATCGAATGCGCGCAGCCGGGCGAAAGCACGGCTCCACCACTTGGGTGACGGATTCATGTGGGTGTTTTCTGAGCGATCTTCGCCGGGGTCTTGAATGCTCATGATGGGGCCAAAAGCTGGAATCCAGTAGGCCCTGAGCAGGAAAATAAACAAGAACCGTTTGGCTGAGGCTGGCGGAACCGCGCCTGACTTTTCTTCAGGATCAGCACGTCAACGGTTTCAAAAGCGAAAACCTACTGCTCGCGGCCGGAGTAAACATGCGACGACGAAATGCATTTACGCGCACGCCGTCGGCGGGCTTCTGCGCAAGACTGGCGGCAACATCGTCGACAGCCGCCTGGAACGGCTGCGTAGAAAAAATCCCAGCGATTAGAGCATTTCAAAATAGTATGTAGCCGCGTCAATTGAGAGGCGGGATTGTGCGCTCCCCTCGTGACCGCTGCTCAATTGCAGCGGCTACGTCTACAGTTTTCCTCGATATGCTCTATCCGCTGTATGCTTGAGGCTGTGGTGCCATCCGGCAATTTCCTAGGCGGTGCCGCATCGATTTTCCAAGGCGGGACCCGCGAGCCGTCAGGACAAAAATAAGACTAAAAAAAGCAGTTGGATTTTCCGCAGGGGACACAGAGCGCGCAGAGAAAATAGCTTAGGAATAATTCCCTTTTCATAACCATTCCCCTGCGGGGTGAAATATTCAGATGCCATGAATCCTTGATTTCTACTCTGCGCCTTTGCGAACTCTGCGGTTCAATTGCGGAATTTAGGATAAATCGCATTCGCGGCCGATCAGTCGGTAGCAAGTGGTTAGCTTCACGATATCACCGGTATGATGCAGCCCGCGCACGGTCCGCCGGTAGTCTTCGAAAGATGCACCAAGCGAAATGACACCCGCTCAGCGCTTCTTAAGCTCCTGCCAGTAAGGCCAGAAATAGAAGAGCGCATCGAGCACCAGGCTATGGGTGATCCGCCCGCTGTGTGCCCAGGAAAAAACCTCTTCGACCGGCGCTGTCAGCACTTCAATCTCTTCGTCGGCATCCCAGGCAAGCTCGGTTGTGGGTACGGCCTGCTCGACTAAAATCAAGTTGCAGGCGTTGTTGAGGATTGCGGGGTTGGAATGCACCCGGCCGATGACCCGGGCGTTCTGCCCGGCGTATCCGGTTTCCTCGCGCAATTCACGCAAACCAGCCGCCACCGGCTCTTCGCCCAAATCCATGACGCCGCCCGGAATTTCCAGCGAAAAATCATCCACACCAAAGCGAAACTGCCGCACCAGCACCAAATGATGTTCGGGGGTGAGCGCGATAACGTTGACCCAGTCCGGCGAGTGCACGACGTAGAACTCGCGTTGGGTTTTTCGGACCGGATGCCGGTAATGTGCAGTGCGCAAATCGAAAATCCGCGTCCGAGTCAGGACGCTGTCTCCCAGTTTCTCCCAGCGGGAGGGCGACTTATCAGGTTCGTTCATTGGGCAGAAAAATGCCCCCCGACTCGAAAGTGCGGGAGGCATTCAAAATTTGGATACCGGTGAGGTACTTATTTCTTGGCGGGCAGCTTGATCTTCTCGCCAACCTTCAGCTTGGTCCAATTGACGCCCGGATTGACGGACTGCAGATCGGCGAGCGAAACGCCGTTGGCCTTGGCGATCTTCGAACCACCATCGCCGGCTTTGACGATGTACTCATCGGGACCGGCAACCGCCGGGCCTTTGGAACCCTTGGCACCGGCAGCAGCAGCCTTGGGCTTGGTTGCAGCTTCCTGCATCTTGGTCACCTCGCCCTTGACCTCTTGGATCTGGGCGGCGACGGCGTTAAAGGCGTCTTGCGACGAGCGGCTCAGCGAATTGATGCCCGACTTGGCGGATTCGGCGGCGCTCGTAGCGCTGCGTGCTTCGCTCTCAATCACATCGATCTTGGCGACAGAATCAGCAAGGCCCTCGGGCACTTTTTTGCTGAGTTTCGAAACAGAAACCAAGCCACCGATGGAAAGAGCGAGGGCAAGCACACCCGCCGCAACGCCGATGATCGGCAGGTAGCTGTTGTTTTCGTGAGAAATGGTATCCATGAAGTGAATAGATGAGAGATGGACGGTTATGGGTAAATGGGATTCTAAGCAAGAAGAGATTACATCAATTTGTTAACAGGAATATTACATCGCGAAGGAATACGTTGACAGATGCTTCAAAGACGAATCGTTTTCGCGCTTGGTTTTCGGGGTGTAGCTTAGCCTGGTAGAGCGCCTGGTTTGGGACCAGGAGGTCGAGAGTTCGAATCTCTCCGCCCCGACCATTTAGTCGATAGAGGCTGGTGGGAGTTAAGGCTTGGCGGGAAGGTTAGCCGCCGGCGTGGTGCCAACCGCAGGAACATTGAGCGATGCGGTCGGAGCCGGAAGTGTGGCGCGGAGCATCATGGCACGCTGAGCCCAGGTGCCGGCTTGCTCGATCGTCATCACCTGATCGAGATACTTCAGCGCTTCGTCGTTCCGGCCTGCGCCCGCAGCCTCAGATGCGAGCTGGTAAGCCGCCTCGGCCCGGACGGCTTTCATTTGTGCGGCATCGTTGGAGAGTTGCTTAAGCTGACTCTGAGCCTCCGAGGTCTGACCGGTCTGAAACTTGGTCATGGCATTGCCGAGACGGGCGCGCCCAGCAAAGGGACCGGTCTTCAACGCCTCAGCGGCAGCCTGGTATTCGGTCGCCGCCTGCGTGAAATTACCGTTACTGAAAGCTTCGTCACCGAGGCGCAATCGGGCGACACCGGCAAGCTGGTGTCCGGGATGAGCCGCGACAAAAGCCCTTAGTTTTTCGCTCGTCGAGGCTGCCGCGTAGTCCGCGCCGATTTCATTCTCGTGCCGAGCGGTGTAGAAGTCGTAAACGCCCTTGCCGATGATGGCGATCAGCACAATCGCACAAAACAGATAGACTGCATTGGCGTAATTCTCCCAGAATTTATGCAGTCGGTATTCGAAAGTCTCGGCGGCAACGGGATCGCCGGGGGTGACCGGAGTTGATTTCGGATTTAAGGGAGCAGGTGTAGGCATGGCGGGGACTGGCGATGAGGTTCGAGAGATGAAACCGTGAACAAAACAAATCGGGTGCAGCGTGTAAATGCAGGAAATCGCCCGCCTGATCACTGTCACCTATCTGCCTGCCCCTTACTCGGAGCACCCCAGCTGCCCGACGCTTGGCCGGCTCTGACCGGACTGACGCTCTGGCCCTTCCAGCGATACAAAAAGATCGGGCTCATCAACGTGCCGACCAAGTACTCGCGCCGGCATTGGGCAACAATGTTGCTACCCCTCATCCGCGGGTGACGTGCGACGTGATACGCCAGGCGCGCTGCGTCGAGTGTAAGATAAACTGTCGCGACCAAAGGACGCATTGCCGTGCGTGTGCGCATCATCCGCAAGTGATGCCGAACCAGTCCTCCAGCCCTACAAAGATTTTTCAGGTAATCCAGCTTCACCCGGGCCGGCGGCATCACGTGGTGAATTAACATCGCAGGGAAATGCCAGATTTCCCATCCCGCCCGGTGAAGGTGAGTCAGGCATTCGATATCCTCTCCACCCAGTAGATGGCCGCTGATGCGGCCCGTAAAAAACAATTGGCCAGGCAACGGCACGGCGGCCAGCCATGCTTCGCGACGCACCACCAGTCCGGCGCCCGGTGGCACGATGCCGCGCTCGGCTGCATAACGAAAGGGAGCGGGGCCCGCCTTATGACATCCCAAAAAATTCTCCACCCGGTCGATCCCGCTCGGCGGTGGCACCAACCATCTCGGCCTCACCTCGCCCGAGAAAGCTCCAAGCCGGTCGCCGCCCGACCGCACCGCGGCCGCAATTTGGACCAACCAGTCGGTTGCGGGCAGATTGTCGTCGTCGAGAAAGGCTAGCCACTGACCACACGCCGCGCGCGCCGCGGCGTCACGCGCGAAGACCAGTCCGCTTTCGTTTTCCGTCACGATGCAGCTAGGAATGGTGAATTGCGCCAGCTCTCGTTGCGCCACCGCGACAGTTGCGTCCCGACTGGCGTTGTTCACGACAATAATCTCCACGGAGGTGTCGGCGGGAACAATCAGCGCACGAAGCGCAGTGAATAAATCCGGAAGCCGATCGGCACCATCTCGGGTGCAGATCGCCAACGAAAACATTAGCGTGGGCTTGTCCATCAAACCTTGCTCTCCCGCAGGCCGAAGTGCTGCAGCCAACGTTTCAGCCAAAACTTAAAACGATCCTTTGGCGCGATCCACGTTCCCTCCCAATGGTGCACCGCCACGGTCGCAGGCTTGATGTATTTCGGACTCGGATGCTGCAACCAGCTGTAAGGATAGAACACTTCGTGCGGGTGAATCCGGACGCCAGCAACGATCTGGTCCCCGTATGCCTGCAATCCATGCTCACGTAACAGCTGCGTGGATACTTCCGGCTGTACTGTCTTGTAAGTGCCGGGTGGATTTTCAATCAGCATGCGCTCCCATAGCCGGCCAAAAAACGGATGCCCTGCCTCGCCTCCGAACACGGCACAGTTGATCCACCATGGAGTGGACTGAGGCGTCTGAAATCCGAGAA
>Ga0302322_100002100_pt1 | contig 16719 bp, 8 predicted proteins | sample Fen_T0_2_FD_203757 | JGI IMG/M metagenome (GOLD analysis project Ga0302322, IMG submission 203757) | Peat permafrost microbial communities from Stordalen Mire near Abisko, Sweden - Fen_T0_2 | ecosystem: Environmental > Terrestrial > Soil > Wetlands > Permafrost | place: Sweden: Abisko... | reverse complement strand
CAGACCGACTTGGATGCCTGCCCGTCGAGGGTGCCTTCGCCTGTGATGGCGATGTTGGACTGCTCAAAGGCGTACACGAACGGCGAGTAATTCATCATTTCGGCCACGTCACGGGAGAAAACAACCGGGAGAAATTGCCGGGGATCGGTGCTGAAACGGATCGTGGCGTCCTTGGCCAGGTGCAGGTTGACGTGGCTTTGGAGGTGGATCGCGCCGCTCAAAAAAGTCCCCGGGGGCACGGTAACCCGGCCCCCGCCCGCTTGATGGCACGCGGTGATCGCCCGGGCAAACGCGGCCGAGCAATCGGTGACGGCATCCGGCACGGCGCCAAAGTTGGTGATGGAAAATTCGCGGTCGGGGAAAGTGGGTGGGACGATGCGCGCCAGAATTTCCGGAACTTCGGCCCAGCCCCGGTCCGTAGCTGCGCAACCAGTTGTTGATATGTTGAAGAGATACAAAGCCGCCCCGAGCAGACAAGCAGCCCGAGACAATGGAAAAAGCCGATGGATCATCGGCAGAAGTTTAGCGGCTGGCGGGAAAATCGGAACCCACAGTTTCTGCAAAAGTATTTGCGAATTGTGCCTGGCCGGGCCGCCGGCGGGAGGTCATTCCGGGGCGATTTGCGGGGTCATCGTAAAATTATAGCTGCCCACGGCGACTTCGAGCGGCTGGCCATCCATGGTGACGACCTGGGCCACGGCCAAGTCGTGGATTTGGCCGGTTTTGGTTCTGGTTTGGACGGCAAACGTGATTTGCACGTTGCGTTTATCCAACAGCTTGGGGGTGACGAAGCAGTCCTTGCCCTCGCTCAGATGGACGCGGGTTTCGCAATGATTGGTGAGGGTCAGGTTGCCGAGCACATGCATCACGGACAGCACATTGTTGGTGGCCAGGTTTATGGACGATGGGGCCACTGGTGTTTTAGCGGCTTCCGGGGCCGTTTTGTGGCAACTCGCCGGCAGTATTCCCGACAAGGAAATGGCCGCGGACAACATGAGCTTCGTAATTCCCATGGCTGGGTTCCAGCAATAATCAGGCCGAGGCAATATGTGCCTTCAAACGCTTTTGAGCAAACAATGGGTGTCCCATAATCCGAACCAACCGTCCCAAATCAATTCACCCGATCGAATACGAGCAAGGTCTTGCCGTCTTTTAAGGACAGCCGCAGATCATCGGCGGTGGCCGACAAATATTTTTCCTCGCCGCCGAACAGCACATGCAGGTCGTACCCGGATGCACTGCGGGTCCAGTCACCTTTCCAAGTGTTCAATTCGGGGGTGGCTTCGCCCTTAAATTTGGGCAGGTCTTTGACAAACGCCTTGCCGTCGCCGGTGACCAGCACGCGCGTTTTGGCATATCCCTGGGTCACCAAGATGCGCAGCCCGCGCATTTCGGCCGCATTGATTTTCGGCCGGTCCTGCCGCATCCAGGCAATCGTCACGGCGGGATTGAATTCCCATCGGCCGACCAATTTCTCGCCGTCAAACTTGGCGGATTTCCCGGTCTGCAGGTAGCTGGTCAGGTCGTCGTAGTTGGTTTCAATGGTGCTCCAGATGGCGCCCGTCAAATCTTTATTCTTCAGGAGTTCGATCACCGACGGAGTGTTCATGACCTCACTGAGGGTTGCACCGGAGGCGAGGGCATTGGTCAGGACGGAATCAGTCACCAGCCCCTGCATCGCATCCTGTTCCCACAGGGAAGTCAGTCCCGGATACTCGGTGAAACGCGGGCCGGCCTGGGGGTTTTGCATCAACAAACCCGAGAGGTCGGCCAGTTGGTAAAACATCGGTGGCAGCGTGCCCACGGCAGTGGACGCCTTGCTCAGGCCGGTGGCCTGGAGGTCGGTGCCCAACTGGTTCACCAGCCGGATCATCACCGGCTGCCGGGGACCGGCGGACACCTGGGTGGTCAAGTAGGCGAAATTGAAAATCAGAAAGCCGGCCAGCACTGAATAGGCCGCGCCGTTCAGGAGGCCGAGGCAGATGCCCAGGCGGTTGTTCAGCCGTTCCCACAAGGTCAGCCGGAGTTCACCGGCGCTGTATTTATAGTGAAATTCCACGCGGTTATGGACCTTCTGGGCGGCGATGGCAAAGGCCACGGAGACCGTAACGAAACCAAGGATGGGGGCAACGACCCAGGCGGTGATGGGATTGGCCGCACCAACATGGGGCAGCAGCGGGTGAAAGATTTTCCCGACCAGTCCGGCCAGGAGCGCGGCTGCCAGAATCCCGACAAACCCGAACGCGGCGCGGATTGCACCCTGCCGCCAGCCGGCCAGCGCCATCACGCCCATCACCAGAATTACAAAAATCCAGATCGTCATGTCTTTTATTAAAAATCATCCCGCCGAAAAAGCACGACTAAAATTTTGCCGCCGGGTTGCAAACCGCCGGGCAGCCGCTATGTTGGGCGCGTGAAAATCTCCGTCATCGTGCCCGCCTTCAACGAGGAGAAGCTCCTCGGCGCCTCGCTGGCGGAAATCCAGGGGGCCAGCCGCGCTTTCACCGCGCCCGGCTGGGAGGTCGAACTGGTGGTGTGCGATAATAATTCCACCGACGGAACGGCGGCCATCGCCCGCGCCGCCGGGGCCATGGTTGTCTTTGAGCCGGTCAACCAGATTGCGCGCGCGCGCAATGCCGGGGCCGCCGCTGCGACCGGCGACTGGCTGGTGTTTGTGGATGCCGACACGCATCCCAGCGCCGCCTTGTTTGCCGAGGTGGCGGAACAAATCGCGACCGGCCGCTGCCTGGCGGGCGGCGTCACGATCCGGCTGGATGAAAGACATTGGGTGGCCGGTTTCGTCACGGAACTGTGGAATATCGTCAGCCGTTGCCAAAAGCTGCTGGCCGGCTCGTTCATTTTTGTGGAGGCGACGGCCTTCCGCCACCTCGGTGGTTTCAGCCACGAATTGTTTGCGGGGGAGGAATTGGAGCTGAGCCAGCGGCTGAAAAAACGGGCGCGCGAAACCGGCCGGAAGCTGGTGGTGCTGCACCGGAACCCGATCAAGACATCAGCCCGCAAGATGCGGCTGTACACGTTGCGCGAGCATTTCCGGCTGCTGGCGCGGGTGCTCTGCAACCGCCGGACGCTGAACAACCGCGATGCCTGTCTCCTGTGGTATGACGGCCGGCGCTAGGTTGGCTGAAAGCATGCCGGGGCTTTGGATTCACGAAGATGGGCGGAACCAATTGGAAATGTGGCGATGCAAAATCATAAACAATTGACTCCGTTGATTTTACGAGCAGCCAAGGTCAATTGAGTTTATTGTAGCGGGCCACGGCCTGACGAATGATGGCTCGCGGCAGGACACGGGTCAACTGGGCCAAAAAACGGTTTTTTGCGCCGGGCACGTTCAGACATTGGCCCTGACGAAAAGCCCGGTGGCCGGCAACCGCCACGTCCACGGCGCTCATTTGGGCTACCTGCGAGGGACGCGTACGCTGGCCGCGGGCGACCTGGGAAAATTGGGTTTCGGTTGGTCCGGGGCACAAATCGGTCAGCGTCACGCCGCTGCCGCGCAGTTCCTCATGCAAGGCTTCAGAGAAGGACATCACAAAGGCCTTGGTGGCGTAATAAACCGCCATGTTTGGGCCGGGCAGGAAGCCGGCCACGGAACCAACATTCAGAATGCCGCCGCGACGTTGCCGGATCATGCCGGGTACAAACAAACCCGTGAGTTCCACGAGGGCGGAAATGTTGACTTGGAGCATGTCCAACTGTTGCCGGAGCGGGAGTTCGGCGAACGCACCATGCAGGCCGAACCCGGCGTTATTCACCAGCACATCGACGGCGGTTCCCCTGCCCTTCAATTCGTCAAAAATACCTTGGGGTGACGCAGGCAGCGACAAATCAGCCGTGATGACGTGGACTTTGATGGGTTGCGCCGCGCGCAATTCAGCCGCGAGCTGTTCCAGCGCCGCCGTCTTGCGGGCGACCAGAACGAGATCGGATTTGTCGGCGGCAAAACATCTGGCCAGTTCCAGGCCGATCCCGGAGGAGGCACCGGTAATCAGCACGGTTTCCGGCGGGACGGGCTTCATGAAATCATTGGTTGCCCCAGCCAAACCGGGTGGTGATGGGCCAATAGACAAAGAATGATTTACCGATGACATTTTTCGCCGGGAACGGCCCCCAACCGCGCGAGTCGAAGCTGTTGCAGGTATTGTCGCCCATCACCATGTAGGATGGTTTGATGACGCCTTCCCCGGTGGCATAATTGGTCACGTCCACCAGTTGATTGGTGAAAATGGTTTCCTCATCGGGGAAATTCGGGGCGATTTGCGGATAGACGTTAAAGGTCTCGGCCACCGTGCCGTTGACATGGCCGGAGAAGACGCTCTCGTGCGGAGGTTTGGCGGGGTTGAAGCCGTAGACATTTTCAAAATGCGGCGTGGAGGCATCCAACCGCTGGCCGTTGATGCGGAGATGCCGGTCGTTGCCGATCTGGACGTGTTCGCCGGGCAGCGACACCAGCCGCTTGATGTAAAATTGGTCCTGCGGCATCTGGGGATGCTCAATGCCCTTGGTGGCGAACACCACAATTTCACCCCGTTCAGGCTTGCGGAAATTAAAGGAAATGCGATCGACAAACAAATGGTCGCCGGCGCTGACCTTCATTTTAACGATGTCTTCGCCCTGATGGTAAATGTGGTTGGGATTCAGCGCCGCCCGGCGGGCCAGGGTTTGCTCACCGAAATCAGGCGGGAACCAGATCGTGTGCACCACGCCATTGATTTTAAATTTAAGATAAATGTCGAAAATTAAAAACTTTTGCGGTTCGAAAGAGTCCAAGTCAACGGCGCCTTCAGTTTGGGCCACAACGTGAACATAAGAATTTCCCTTGAACCATTCTTTGAAGCGCTCCAGTCCGGTGGGAATTTGCAGTGTCTCGCGCAAGCGGACCTGTTCTTGCACCTCGGCTTCAAACAGCGCCGGCTTGACCGACTGCATCCAGTAATCGAGTTTGCTTGGGCTGAAATCGGGCACGGAAGTGACGCCAAACAACGTGGGCTGCATCGAACCGGTGGGAATCTTGAACGGCTGCAGGAAGAACGTGCGGATGGCCATGGCCACGGCCAGCGCGACGAGGAGCACTTCGACATTCTCGCGCCAGGTGGCGGAGGGATATGGCTTGATCCATTTCTCGGCGGCAAATTGGAGTTCCTCAGCCTTGATGCGCACGGCCCCCGTGTTGGCTCCGGAAGAAATCGCCCCGGTGAGCGCATTCAACGCCGTCTGAACCGCGGCGATGGCGTCCGGCGACAGCAAATCGCGCTGCGCCGCGAGCAAGCGGCGGTAATGCTTGTGAACCGTCGTCGCTTCGCGGACGGTCTTGGAAAAGAACCAGCGCAATGTCATGTTGGTGATAAAATTACGAATTTAATGGACCGAATTAAAGACAAGATTCGACAAGTTCTGAGCTGAGAGCATTTCCAGCAATGCTCCAGCTTCACCAAACCTTCACCCGCAGTTCGGGCGAACGCCACATGGGCTGCCCGGGCTGGACGCCGAAGGCTTCGTAAAACTCCGGCATATTTGCCAGCGGCCCGTTCACCCGCCAGTGCGGCGGCGCATGCACATCACTGAGCAGCTCCTTGCGCAAATGCTCCGTCCGGTCGTGCCGCGCCCAGCTCAGCGCATAGCCGAGAAAATACCGTTGCAGCGGTGTCAAACCGGCCACCTTCACCCCGGCCCGGTATTGTTCGGTCTTTTTAAAGGCATCGAGTCCCAACAACACGCCGCCGTAATCCGCCAGATTTTCGCCGAGGCTCGCCTGGCCGTTGATATGCAAGCCCGGCATCGGTTCATAGGCGTTGAATTGCTCGGCCAGCCGCGCCGCCCGCTGCTGGAAACGCGCCGCATCCTTCGCCGTCCACCAGTTCTTCAAGTTGCCGGCGGCATCGAACCGCCGGCCCTCGTCATCAAAGCCGTGGGTGATCTCGTGGCCGATCGTGGAGGCGGCGGCATAACCGTACACCAGCGCATCATCCAAATCCTCGTCCCGCAGGCCCGGAACCGTGAAAATGGCCGCCGGCAGCACGATCTCATTATTTGAGTCATCGTAGCAGGCATTGTACGTCTGCGGCGTCATATCCCATTCGGTGCGATCGACCGGCCGGCCGAACTTGGCAATCATGTCCTGAAAATGCCAGCGCGCGGCATGCATCATGTTCTCGCAATATGAGTTCGTGCCCACCACCAGGGTCGAATAATCCTTCCAATGGTCGGGGTAACCAACCTTCGCCTTCAACTTCGCCAACTTCTCCCGCGCCTTGACCTTGGTCGGCTCGCTGAGCCAGTCGAGCCGGTCAATCCGTTCGCCGTAGGCCGTCAAAATTGCCGTCACCAGACCCGTGTAACGCTGCTTTGCCCGCTCGGGAAAATAATCCTTCACAAAGAGTTTCCCCAGCACCATGCCCATCGCATGCTCCTGTGAATCCAGCACGCGCTCCCAACGCGGCCGCTCCTGCTCCTGCCCGCTGAGGATCTTTCCGCCAAAGGAAAAATCTTCGTCATCCCACGCCTTGCCCAGATACTCCGCGTATGCCGAAACGAGATGCAGTCGGAGATAGTCCTTTAGGACGGGCACCGGGGTCTGCTGCAGCACACGGTTCAGCGCCGTGAAATATTCCGGCTGCCCCACGACCACAAAGTCCGGATGCAGCGACAGGGTTGCCAATTCATTGCTCCAGACGATCAGCGGCGTATGTTTGCTCGTCAGCGTGGCTGGCGAGAGGCGGTGGTAATTTTTTTCCGGATCGCGCAGGTCTGCCAATTTCCGGGAAGCCCGGGCCAGCGCGGTTTCCAGCTTCATCACCTGCTCCGCGCCGGAGCGGGCTTCCGCTTCCGGACGTCCCATCAACTGCAGTAACCGGCCCAGATGGGCCACATACTCCTGCCGCACTTGGGCCGTACCCTTTTCCCGGTTGAAATAATAATCCCGATCCGGCAGCCCCAATCCGCCCTGCTCCAGATGGACGGAAATCAAATCACTTTGGCGTTCATCCTGGCCAACCAGGACGTCAAAGAACGGGTCGATGCCCACGGGGCGCAGGGCGAAGCTTGCGCGCACGACGTCCGGCACGGATTGAATCGCTTCGATCAACGCCAGTTCTTGCTGGAGCGGCGTCAGGCCGAGGGCGTCGGCGCGCGCCTCATCCATGGCGGTGGCCCAAAAATCACCGATCTTTTGCTGATCGCTGCCGGGCGGGGTCGGCGCGGCGGCGGCGGCTTCATTGATATTGCGCAACTTCAGATACAGCTCGGCTTCCACCAAATCGCCGATCCCCCAACCGGCTTCGTCGTTGGGAACCGGATGCCGCGCCAGCCAGGTGCCATTGGCGTAAGCAAAAAAGTCCTGGCCGGGAGCGACGGAGAGATCGAGGTTGGAGACGAGAATATCCGCCGCTGCCGGCGATGAAATCTGGGCGTTTGAGGGCATGGTAAAACACAGGAGGCCAGCCCCAAGGCCAAGCTGGCGAAACAGAGGCGTTAGCACGGGCACCACGATACGTTCCACACCCATGCCTGTCACTGCTGAAAGGTGGAATGGGATCAGAGGGGTCGCAACTGGACATGGTCATCCATTTTGCCATTTTGAGACGAAAAAGGGTTATAATCAGCGCCAAAACAGGCCGCGCGGTGGGTTGAAATGGGGTCTTATTGGGTTTGTTTTCGACTTTTGATTTTTCGAAAAGCACATAAATGATTACAGACAAATAAGATGTGAATTTTTGACGTGGCGGCGGTGAAAATGAAACTAATTTACGACTGGCAAGGTGGGGGCAATGGAATTCAAAACATCGGCAGGTTTGACCTGATTTCCTCCGTCCTACCGCTTGGCCGGTTCGGCCAATTCGGTGGACAGGGGCAACGGCTGGCCAAAATGTGGGGTACCGTCGGCGTTCCAAGTGAAGGGCTGCACGCGCGTGGTGCGGCCGCGATAGGTATATTCCGATGTGGTCTTGGCGTGATATACGATCCAGTCCGTGCCGTCGGCGGCTTGGAAAAAGCCGTTGTGGCCCGGGCCAAACACTCCGGCGGGATCGTTGCGAGCGAAGACAGGCTGCGGAAACTGCTGCCATGAAGCAGGATTCAACAAGTCGGCGTTGGTTGAGGCGCTCAACATGCCGAGCATGTAATCCGGTTTGCCGGTGTCACAGGCGGAGTAGACTAGGAACAATTTCCCGTCATGCGGCAGGACAATGGGACCTTCGCGCACTTCGCTGCAGCCGAAGCCGGCGGCGGGAATCACGATGCCGCTGCCCCGCAAGGACCAGGGGTTCGCCAGTTCGGCAATGGTGAGCACATGGCCCGGATGGGAGGCCCACAGGAAATACCAGCGCCCGGTGCCCGGATTTTGAAACACGCTCCCGTCAATGGCGTAATGGTCGTTGGCCGGGTTGACCAACCGTCCTTTGTAGGCATACGGTCCAAGCGGGTCGGTACCGGTGCTTTCGAGCACATGCATGCGGTGGCTCTCATCATTGTTATCCGCCGCCATGGCAGTGTAATACAGATACCAATGGTTGGTGATAAAATGAAATTCCGGCGCCCAGATTCCGCGCGACCGGGTGGGGTCAGCATCCCGCCACACGACCACTGGAACGGCGGTTTTCAAGTCCGCCAAGGTCCCGGCCTTCCAGATGCGGATACAGTCGCCCTGGGACGTGGTAAGATAATAGTTTCCAGAGTAATACTGCAGAAAAGGATCCGGGCCACGGTTGATCGGGTTATGAATGTTATCCGGAGATGGCCCGGCAAAACTGGTGCCGGCAAGAACTCCGAAGACCAGCGCCAACAGAATTTGCAATCCGCTGCGGGCTGATGAGGAATGACCGTTCAAGGTATCGTTCACGGCGTCAGCAGGATGCGATAGAATCGCTCAGGATAGATGCCGGCCGCCAAATCCGTCCATAGGAACGGTGGCGTCGGTGAACTGTTGGTTAACACGGACGTCCAGCCATTGGCAGCGCTCAGATTGGTCGCCACCTGGAGAACATAGTCCGGCCCGCTGTCGCCGTTGACGTTCAGCCGGAAGGCGGAATTGGTATATGCCATCGAGCTGAGTTGTGGTTTGGCCAACGTGCCCACCACCACTTGGAACATTTGCGTCGCAGTCATGCCCGGTGTGCCATTATCGGCCACCTGCACGGTGAAGGGATAAGCGGCCCCGGCCTGGGCAGCCGCGGGCCGCCAGGAAATTAGACCACTGCCAGCATTAATGGCCGCCCCGGCGGGCGCAGCGAGCAGGCTATAAGTCAACGTCTGCGCGGGCGCATCCACATCGGAACCGCTGTTGGTAATGCTCAGCTTGCGGCCGGCGGCGGTGAAGGTGTCAAACACCGTCAGGAGCGCGGGCGCATGATTCATGAGCGCCGGCACTTCCGCAGCGCTGAAGGCGCGGGCAAAGATTTGCACATCATCAATGGTTCCGGCCAGAAAACTGCCGGCGGCCAACGTCTGCAAGGCGCCAATCCGCCAGTTCGTGGCGGCGGCTTTCGTCCCGGCCGGGCCGAGGGCGGAGGCTTGCAGCGTGCCATCGAGATAGAGCCGCATCTGCCCGCTGGCGGCCTCGCGCGTGGCGGTGACATGATGCCAGGTGCCGTCGTTGATGACGCCGCTGGTGGTGATGGTCGTATCGGGATTGCCCACGCCAAACCCCGCGTAAGACCCCACCAACGTCAGCCCAAAGTCATCCACGCCGCCGGGCATTTCCCCATCCACCAGGCCCTTGCCGGCATACCATTGGCCGGTGCCACCGGTGGTGGTCGTATTGACCCAGCAGGCGATGGTGAAATCATTGCTGACGACGCGCGGAATGGTGACATAGCGGCCGGCGCTGCCGCTGAATTGAATGGCCTGGGCACCGAGTTTTCCGGCCGGATACGTGACACTGCCGGACGCCGTGCCGTGATTACCGTTGCCGCTGGCATCCTGCGCATTGCCCTCGAACGGATACCAGGCAGCGGGCGTTTCCGCCGTGCTGGTGGCAAATTCCTTCACGACCAAGTTGGCGTAACTGGACAACGACTGGTCGCCATTGTCACAATAATCCCGCACCCCGACCAGACCGCTGGCAAAATGCGTGTCGTTCAGATCCACCACGGGCTGGTTGGTATCCGTCACAAACAGGCGAATGCGCGAGCCCAGCGTCTGCACTTTCAAGTGGTAAAACGTATTGGGAGCGATGGTCAACGAGAGGTTGGTGATAAGATTCCAAGAGTTGTTGGCCCACCCAAATTCCAAACGGCTGCTGGCGGCGTTGATGCCAAAATAATAGCCGACATGGGCATCGGCGCCGATGTCGGGCTTGGCCGCCCGGAACAAGAGTCCAGCATTGCCAACGGCACCGACGAGGACATCGGCTTCATAGGTGAAATTGGTGAAAGCAGTGGCGATGGCGAGTGCTTTAACACCGCCGGCAGAAGCGGGCATAGTGCTCAATGTATTGCTCCGGACGGACCAGTTGCCGCCAAACACCGTCCAGCGCCGGCTCCAGGTGGCGTCGAAGTTTTCCGTGAACGCTCCCGTGGTAGGCGCAGGTGTGCCGAGATAGGCGAACCAGCTCACGCGCAAATGCTGCGAGCCAAACGGCACCAGAGCGACGGAGGTCAAGGCGCTGCCGGAGGCGACCGGGCTGATGGGCGGTTCAAATGCGTGGGTGCCGCGCCAACCGAGGGTCCAACTGGCCACCGGCCGGGCATTCGCCGTCAGCGTGAGGGGATTTTGCGCGGGATCAAACGGGTTGGCCGGCGTGGTTAACTGGCTGAGGGTCAGCGCGGCGCCGGGATTGGCGGGGTCCAGTTGGAGGGCGTAATTCCACGGGGTGGAGGGGCGCACTTCGTATTCGTCATAGCCGGCCGCCAGCGGATCGGGGGTGCGCACGGTCCAATTTTCGCCGATGCGCAGCGAATACACGAGCGGCCCGCGATTCACGGCCACCGAGCGGGACGGCCCCGGCTGTGTCTGCACCGGCATGGGGCAGTTCAGCACCACCAGATCGCCGTTGTTCCAAGTATTCGAGAGCGTCAGGAAAGTCCCGGCCACCACGCCCGTCTGCATCTGGCCATTCACCGTGACGGTGGCATTGGTGGCCCAGCCGGGAATGCGCAGCTTCAGCGGGAACGCGATGGCATTGCCCACCGAAAGGCGCAGGCGAACCTGCTCTTCAAACGGATAGCTCGTGTCCGCAGTAATTTGCACCTGTTGGCCCGCGATCAGAGTATTCACCACGGTCGGCGCGTACGCCATGGCCGCCAGCCCGCCATCGCTCGTCGCCGCCCAGGCATTCTGGACAAACTTGGGCCAGCCCATGTGAAAATTAAACCGGCAGCAGGGAAAGCCGGAGTTCGGTCCGGGCAAGGTGCCGGTGGCATAATCCTGATTGTAACCATGGTTGCCGTAGATGGCGGTGGCGTTGTTTGGCAGGATGTAATATTGCAGCCCTTTCAGGTTGGCGGTGAGGCCAGCGGGCAACGCGTTGAAAGAAATCATTTCCAGCCGGTCGGCCAGGCTGGGGTCGCCGGTGATGCGCACCGCGGTCTCCAGGCTCAGCATGGCTTCCACCACCGAGCACAATTCGACGCCCTGCACCGAGGCGTTGCCGGCCAGGAATTCCGTGCCGCCATTCAGGCCGCAGGACATCCCGTGTTCGCGCATCAGGTGGCCGAGGCCGAGCGTGAGCGCGTCGCGGTCGCCAGCCTGTTTGGAAAGCTGATAATAAATGGCAGGCATTTTCAAGGCCTGTTCCACGTTCACGTTATGCTTCGGCTGAAAATCGGTGCCGTAGAGCATGAAATTGTTGCTGGTCAGAATGCCCGGCCAGTCATTAGCCTGCTGCCGGAGCAGATTCACGAGGGTCAGCAGATTGGTGTCGCCATTGCGGTTGAACAACCAGAGCGCCACTTCCATCTCGTCACCCGCCCGCGCCCGGCCCCATTCGGACAGCGGGCGGCCGGGCAAATTCAAGCGCATGTAACGAAAGTAATTGCTCAACACATTCGGCACGCGAACATCGGCCGTGGCCTCGTAATAATCCTTCAGGGCATAGGTCGCGAGCATGCGCGGCCACCAGTCATTATTGGCCACCGGACCAAGAAAGCCGTCCGGCCCCTGATGCGTGAGCAGCCAGTCCATCCACTTCTGCGCCTTCAGCTTCAGGCCGGCGTCGTTCAAGGTGTAGGCAAGCGGGATCAGGCCTTTGAAGTAATAGGGGCTTTTCTCCCAGTTGTCGCCGGTGCCGCCCAGCCAGGCGCTATTGGCACCCAAATCGGCGGCGTAAACGGTTTCGGCATTGCCGGTGAGCCCATCGCGCTGCAGCTCGCATTGCGTGAGCAGCCAACCCTGCGGCCGCACGCTGCCGAGCGGCAGTGAGACAAACGGCGTGGTGAGCAGCGGCGTCTGATTGGGGATCACGGCCGTGGGCGGCAGATTGGTGGCGGAGGGAACTGTGGGTGCATTGGTACTGGCAAACAGCACGCCGGTCGGCACGATTTCGCGGGCCTGGCTGGCGCTGTGCCATTCCAAAACGGCGCTGCCGCCACCAGTGGAATTAAAATACTCCACCCGGAGGTCGTAGCGCCGGCCGCCGACCAGATCAACGCTGCCGGCGCAGACCGCGCCGGCATCATTCGTCAAGTGATTGATGAGCAGCTGATTATTCACCCAGAGGCGACACCCGTTATCCGTCGTAAGATGGAACGTGCAGCCCTCGGTATAACGCGGCTGAATCTGGCCGCTCCAGGCCACGGAATAATTCGTGACGGCCAATCCGGGCACGGGCGGGGTGGTGCCCCAGTTAAAGTTGATGCCCGCATCCGTGCGAGTGGTGACCAGCGTGGCCAGGTTGGTGCCGGTGAAATAATCGCCACGCAGGCCGGTGCCGTTTTCCACCCACGCGGGCAGCGCGGGCGGCAGCGGGGCGGCGGCTAAAATGGTTTTGAGGTCCAGCCCGACATCAATGTACTGGCCGCCGGTGGTCTGATGGCAATGCACGGCCAGGGTATTGTTCGCATTCAGCTTCAATGCCTCCAGCGCCGCGCTGGTCAGCGGGAAATGAAGGTAGGCGGAGGTAAAACCCGCCGACGAAAAGGCCAGCACGCCGTTCAGGTAAATTTCAACATCTTCATCGTGATGCAACTTGAAGACCAGATTGTTGATTTGTTGCGCGGTCAGCGTGCCGGGGTTGAAACTCCGGCGCAGCCAGATATCCGCGGTGTTCCACGTCGTCCGCACGACCGCGCCGGGGGTGCCCGCCGTGCCAAAACCGCCGGCCCCGTTGTTCCAGGTGGAGTCGCTGAAGCCGGGGTCGTACCAGTTGGCCGCAGGCGTGGCGGTCGTGTATCGCCACATCTGGCCGCTGGTTTGCGACGCCGGCACCACGGTGGTAAAGCTGTATTGCGCGAGCGGCGCGAGCATCGCCGCCTGCATCCGGCGCAGGTTGGGCTTGAGCACCTTGCGGTCATAGGTAAGCATGCCGTTTAACTCGACCTCCACGTCGGTGATTTCGGTATAAACTGCGGCACTCAAACCGTGGTTTTGAACATAGTCGCACAGCTCGGTGGAAAAACTTTCAAACTTGGCGGCCAGATCATCGCCGTCGGCGGCGGACACATAGCCCCAGCCCGACGCCCACGTGTGGTTGGTGATGCCCAGGCCCACGCCACCATATTCGCCGCAGACCACCGCCTTGCTGGCGCTGACGGCATAGCCGGGGTCGGGATAGGCGTGCACATCCGTGATATCGCCCACATCAAACTGGTTGTCGCCGCCGCTGGCCTGGTTGACCACGCGAGACGGGTCAAGCGCCTTGACCTCGGCCACGAGCGCCGCGGTGTCGTGCTGGCCCTGACCCTCATTGAACACCACCCAACTGACGATGGCGGGACTGTTCCAGTGATTCGTGACCATGCGTACGAGTTCCGATTCAAACTGCGGCGCATCCACCGGCTGCGGATTGCCGGTGTAGGAATTCAGGCTGGGCATGTCCTGCCAGACCATGATCCCCAGCTTATCCGCCCAGTAATACCAGCGCTGGCGTTCCACTTTGATATGTTTGCGGACCATGTTCCAGCCCAGCGCCTTTTCCTGCTCGAGGTCGCTTTTGAGGGCCAGGTCGGTCGGGGCGGTGTAAATGCCGTCCGGCCAGAAGCCCTGATCCAGCGGGCCGAATTCAAAGACGAACTGGTTGTTGAGGAAAATTTTAATGAAACCGTTGTTCGTGCCGAGGCTGACTTTGCGCATGCCGAAATAGCTGGACACGGCATCCACCTGCCCCGCCCCGTTGGACAGCGTCACATCCAGGTCGTAGAGAAACGGGTTGGTCGGGCTCCACAGGTTGGGAGCGGGCACGGGCAATTGCAGAACCGCCCCGGGCGCGCCGGAGACGCGGCCCACCACATTGGTACCGATGCGGGCAACGGCGCCAACCGTAACGCCGCTGGTAGTGCCTGCGACATTCGCGGTCACCGCGAGCCGGGTATGGTCAATATCCGGCACTAATTTAAGACTGGCAATGCTGCTGGCCGCCGGCACGGGTTCCAGCCACACCGGCTGCCAGATGCCGCTGACCGAGGTGTACATGATGCCGCCGGGAGACAGTGACTGTTTGCCGCGCGGATAGCCCGCCGCATCCGTCGGATCGTAAACCCGCACGATCAATTCCTGCGCCCCGCTGCCGGTGACATAGGGGGTGATGTTGTAAGTGGCCGGATCGTAGCCGCCGCGGTGAACGCCCAGGCTGTGGCCGTTGACGAAAACCTCGGATTCCCAATCCACGGCATCCAGGTGCAGGAGCAGATTCTGTCCGCTCCATGCCGCCGGCACCGTAAAGGTGCGGCGGTACCATGAAAAGGCGTGATATTGCTTCACGCCGGAGAGGGCTGACTCCATTGGAAACGGCACCAATATCTCGCTGGCCAGCGTCTGGCCCACGGGCACCGGATCATTTGTGGCCCCCGCTTGAAACTGCCAGATGCCGTTCAAGTTGAGCCAGTTGGTCCGCACCATTTGCGGCCGGGGATACTCCGGCAGCGGATTGGCGGGATCCACCTGCTGCGCCCAATCCGTCATGAGCGCAGCGGTCTGCATCTGCCAAGCCTGGGTGGCCACCGGGGCAACCACCGCCGCCGCCAAAGCGGCCAGCACGGGGAGCTTGAAAGAGGATCGCATTACGAATCAGTTGGCTTGAATATAAACAAAACCAAGGTCCACATATTGTCCACCGGTGGTTTGATGGCAGTGCATGGCAACCAGATTTTTACCGGGCTTCAAAGCGGCCCGGCCCGCGGCGGTCAAGGGCAACGCATCGTAATCCCCGGTGAAGCCGCCGATCTTGAGGGCGAGCACGCCATTAATGTAAACCTCGGCGTCTTCATCATGATGAATCCACGCGCTCACCTGGTTAAACTTGGCGGCCGGAAATTCCACCTCGCGCCGCAGCCAGATATCATCGGTATGCCAGGCGGTGCCCACCACGGCACCCGGCGTGCCCGTGGTGCCAAACCCGCCCGCTCCCCGTTTCCAGGAAGCATCGTCAAAAAGCGGCGACATCCAGTCACCGGCCGGCGAGGTCACGGTGTATTCCCACATGGCAGGCTTTTGATCGGCCGCCGGAATGATCGTCGTCACTTTCGGGGCCTGCGGCATGGGTGCCCAGTTGGCCGCCTTGGTCTTGTCGCGGCCGGCATACTTGTGCCAGACCGGCTGATTGTAGAGCATTTGGAGGAACACGCCGCCGACCACCGGCCGCGCCGTGAAGCCCACTTTGCGTGCCGATTTGGTCTGATACCAGTCAGTCATCGGCGAACGATCGGGCGTGGCATTCAAGAAGGTGATGATCGGGGCGACCAAGGCTTCAAAGTCCTCGCGGTTTTGCGTGAGCGAAGCGGTCCAGGTGATCCAGTCGAGCTTAGTATAGGTTTCCCGGTTGTCGAGGGGCAGACCGTATTGATTCTGCATCTTCCGATAGAAAGCCATTTCCGATTGGGCGACTTCCGCCGGGAATAGATTCAGCCCGAGGATGCGATCCCAAACCATGTTGTATTTCTGGCTCCAGGAACCGGGCCGGTCGAACGCCAGGCGCAGATGATCCCCTTCTTTGGCTTCCTTCGCGAGCCGCTGGGCGAACTCACGCGCCAGGGTGAAATACTCATCCGCCCGGGCCTGATCACCCCGCATCTGGCACAGTTTGGCAAACGAGCCGAGGCCGCAAATCGCCTTGACGGACAGGTTCACGTTGTGCGCGAGGTGGCCGGCGAAGTCATCCGTGCAGAGCTGGTTTTCGGGATCAAACCCTTTTTCCTTCAAATAAGTGGCCCAACGCTCCAGTTGCGGCCAATAGTGGCCGGCGAAATTCGCGTTGCCTTCCATCTGCGCCACGGCGCCAAAGAGACAGAGCAAGTTGCCGCTCTCTTCGACCGGCATCTGATTGTTCACGCCGCGCTCGCCATCGCCATATACCTGGCCATTGGCCTGCGGGTAAGTGCCCAGATCGTGCGGGGCGAACGGAAATTTCCAGCGGGCGCTGGCAGCATAGTCCATGAACGGCACGATGAACGACTTGGCCAGCGTGGGACTGAACAGCAGGAACTGCGGCGCCATGGGGTAAAACACGTCCGAGGTGCTGATGCAGCCGTTGGAGTGATTCTCCTTGCAGAACTGCAGCGGCTGACCGTTATCATCGGCCACAAATTTCCCGGCCGCAAAACACTGGCGGTA
>Ga0302322_100002099_pt1 | contig 16720 bp, 9 predicted proteins | sample Fen_T0_2_FD_203757 | JGI IMG/M metagenome (GOLD analysis project Ga0302322, IMG submission 203757) | Peat permafrost microbial communities from Stordalen Mire near Abisko, Sweden - Fen_T0_2 | ecosystem: Environmental > Terrestrial > Soil > Wetlands > Permafrost | place: Sweden: Abisko... | reverse complement strand
ATGGGCGGGGAAGGAATCTTTGTCGGACTGGCAACACTTACAGGTTGGCCGGTTTTTAAATGGTGGGCTGAACAATGTGAGCATGTTCCATGGCATGGATTTCATTTTTATGATATGATTTTCCCTCTTTTTCTTTTTATCGCAGGAATTTCTTTTCCTTTTTCACTGGCAAAACGTACGGCATCCAATGACAGCCGTGCTTCAATTTACAGACATGTTATAACCCGCGGACTGATTCTGGTTCTTCTTGGAATTGTCTACAATAATGGTGTCAATTTTGATTTTGCTCATTTAAGATACGGAAGTGTCCTTGGAAGAATAGGTCTTGCCTGGATGTTCGCCTCCCTTATATTTATGAACACAAAGCTCAATTATCGTATTATCTGGTTCTGTGTGCTTCTGATCGGCTATTGGGTCTTGCTTATGCTTTTTCCTGCACACGACCTGGGTTCTACTGATATCTTCTCCCGCGAAGGGAATCTTGCCAGTCATATCGACCGTCTTCTGATGCCTGGCAAACTCTATCTTGGCAATCACGATCCGGAAGGATTATTCAGTACCATTCCGGCAATCGGAACAGCATTGCTTGGTATGTTTACAGGAGAGTTCATGTTATCTAAATATTTAAATGACAAACCATTACGCAAAGTATTATACCTGGTTCTGGCCGCTATAACCCTGATGATTATCGGAAAGATCTGGAATATTGTATTCCCGATAAACAAAAATCTCTGGACAAGTTCGTTTGTATGTTTTGTAGGCGGACTGAGCCTCCTTCTCTTCTCTGTCTTCTACCTTATCATTGATGTCTGGGGATACAGAAAATGGGCATTTGTTTTTGTGGTCATTGGTATGAATCCTATTACCATATACCTTACCGAAAGAATAGTAAATTTCAGATCTGCAACAAAGTTTTTCTTCGGAGGTTTAGAATCTATTCTGCCTACGACATGGACGCCGCTTATTGAAGGAATAGGCATAACCACAGTGGCATGGGTATTCCTGTATATCCTTTATAAGAAGAAGATATTTTTAAAGATCTGATCCTCAACCCAATGGTTTGAGACAGGCTCGGGTATTGGCGGATGACTTTAATGAAATCTTGTTTTTTCATAACAAGGAATTTATCATTAATTTCTAATTCCCAAACCTGAAGTATAATGTTCCACTGAGCGATGGAGCAGTATCATTGTATATATATTTATTTTTTCCTCCCTGAGGGCCCTCATTTTCCGGTCTTGAAAATTTTGTACCTATAGCGCTGATGCCATGGAGGAATGAAATATTCCCTGATGGAAAAGGAGGATTAAGAACTCCCCTGACACCCTTTCCTGATGAAAATTTTGCTTCTCCCGGGGTAAAGAGATGAAGAAAAAGATCACTGGTGGCTGAAACAATAGTTACCGGAAGTTCTTTGGTCAAAATCTGAACAGCATAAAAATTGGAATAATATCCTTTAAACTCAGGATAAACCCATGTTTGTCCCGTAATGGTGTTGTTATATTGCTTGTTGAAAATTCCAAATTGTGTTCCTTTTAAACGGTTTTTCCAGACATGATAAGGACCATTTGCCAGAAGAATTGCTCCTGTAACAAGGTTCTCAGGATATGAAAAAGTAATACCTGCAAAATTCTGCTCTCCCTTCGGATTATAGACATAATCAAGTTTCAGCCAACCGCCTGGTAACATTGTCCAGATGGCACTGCAGAGACTATCGTATTTTAATTCAACAACGTAGGAATTTTCTACAGCATAACTTCTGATTGCCATAAATTTCGGATTTAATCCGGCAAAATGAAAGCCATTGGAGAATGATATAGTCTTTTTATCGTTTTTTACATTTTCAATTAATCCATTATTCTTATTAAAAGAAACTTCAGTTTTTCCTGAAGAGAGTATTAAGGTACTATCATGCTCTGTCACAATTACCTTGTCGGAATTGGTCACTACCTCCCTATTAACAAAATCTTTTGGTTGTGTTATATTCCACGACCAGGTATTTATATTGCGACCATATTGATCGGTTGCAGTAACATATAGAACATCATAACTTTTCCAGTCATAAGGGAGATCAAGGCTGAGCAATCCGCTCCCTCCGGCCGGAATATCAGGAGGGGCAATTATACCCGGTTTCTTAATTATATCAAATTCAGGAAAGGTTTTTGAGAATTTCATTAATTCATATGAATATTTACAAAATTTAAGATTTGTATACAAATACCTGTTAGCAATGTTAAATTTCCCATTGAAATCAGGCTTCAAAGTTTTGTCGGTGAATGAGACGGGAGACCATATTTCTTTTATTGTATAATAGCTTCCCTCTTTTTCATGATATGGACCAAGTATCCCGTCGGGAGCAGAATTCCCATTTGTATCTATTGAATCATTCACATCTCTGCGTTCAACACCCTCATCAGCAAAAACCCATAGAAAGCCACCCGCTGAAAGGGGTTTTGACATCATTAGATTCCAATAATCATCAAGTCCGGCACCGGAACCTCCATCATAAAGGCCATGTAAAAACTCCGTGGGGAAATAAATCTCATTACCATTGTTAAGAGCATTTTCAACATACTTGTATCCAGGGTAATGCTTTGTATTTGTTCCATTTACAATTGCCCATGGCTCAATTACAGTTCTTTTCTGAGGGTCGTAGAGTGCATAATCCCCCCTGACCTCTTTATTAAAACCTCCCTCATTCCCATTATCCCACAGAACAATGGAAGGATGATTTACATCGCGCACCACTAATTCTTTAACAAGCCGCTGTGCCGTAGGAGTATCATAGAATTTCTGCCAACCTGCTAATTCATCCAGAACAAACAACCCGAGAGAGTCGCAGGCATCGAGGAAATACTGGTCAGGCGGATAATGACTCATCCTTACGGCATTCATATTCATATCCTTCATCAGGTTTATATCATCAACGGCAAGTTGTTTGCTGCTTGTACGTCCTGAAGAAGGCCAGAATGTATGACGGCAAACACCACGGAAGATAATTTTCTGGCCATTTACATAAATACCATCACCGGTTTTAACTTCAATAGTTCGGAAACCAAATTTCTGAGTTATCTGATGTATAACTTTCTTCCCATTTTTCAGGGTAACCATTACCTGATACCTTCCTGGAAATTCGGGGTTCCAAAGTGTCGGATTCTTAAACTGCCCTTTAATTTCAGTTTTGTTACTGTTATCAGTAAGAACCACATCTATGGTGGGACCAAAAGGCTTCCCATCAAGAGTTTGCACCTGAGCTTCAATTATATCAGCCTTGACCTTCCCTTCCGTAAAAACATCCATATTGAAAGAACCGTCAGCTCTGGCATCAACTGCAATACGATCTATAAACCGTTCTGGAACTGCTTCGAGGTAAACCGGACGAAATATGCCGCCAAACACCCAATAGTCCGAAATCCTCTCCGCCCTGTTAATACTTTCGTTTGCGGATTCTTTGCTTACGGTTACTTCCAGCAGATTCTTACCTCCAAAGTTCAGCAGATCTGTTATATCATATTTGAAACGATAAAAAGCCCCCTGGTGAACAGGTCCGGCAATCTTTCCATTAATTCTTACTTCAGTATCTGTCATTGAGGCTTCAAATACAATAAAAATCCTCCTTGTTTTCCAGTTCCTTGAAACAGAAAACTCATATTTATAAAGTCCTTTTTCGTTAGCTGTCAGATCAGTCTTACCGTAGTGATATGATCCAAAACCCTGCAACTCCCAGTTTGAAGGAACGGCAATTTTGCTCCAGTTGCCACTGTTTCGGCCATTTGTGCAAAAGAAATCCCATTGCACGGTATGATCTTTATCAATGCCAGAGAGATATATAACCTCAGTTTTCTGAGCAGTCAGGGAAAGACCCAGAGAAAAAATCAATGTAAATAAAAATATTCTTTTCATAATTCATACGGCATATTACTTTACTGCAATTTTGTAAAAAGAATTTAAAACAATCTGGTTTTTCAATTATATTTAAGAAATATTAATTGTTTAACCGAAATGAAAAGAAAAGTAACCCTTTCTTTTATTGTAGTTTGCATTCTGATTTTAACCTCTCATGCTCAGAATTTGCCTCCAAAAATTACGGACTCAAATACTCCGCTTCATCTCCTTCAGCCAGATTATCCTGTACCTTACGGACCGGCCAAAGTTGAAGATATCACTGCGGTTCTGAACCGGATTTATAATTATCTCGATGTATCTACTCCGGCCAAACTAATCGACCGCCAGACAAAGATGGCTGTCGCTGACATATCAAAACTCACTCCTGGTTCTGTATTTGAACCCGGAGTATTCAGGCTCATCAGTTATGAATGGGGAGTAGCTTATGGAGCAATGCTATTGGCCGGGGAAGCTACGGGTGACAATAAATTCAAAGAATATACAATAAAACGAATGAACTTTATTGCTGATGTGGCTGCGTACTTCAAATCAGTTCAGGGAGCAAATCAACAGGCGAATAATCCGGTAAGGTCAGTGCTGGATCCTCATGCTCTCGATGATGCAGGTTCAATGTGCGCAGCGATGATAAAGACTTTAAACTCCGGTGGAAATCCGGCTCTGCGTTCATACATAGATAATTACATAGATTACATTTCCAAAAAGCAGTTCCGCCTGACAGATGGCACTCTCGCCCGTAACCGGCCGGTACCTAATACTCTCTGGCTTGATGATCTTTATATGAGTGTACCTGCCCTGGCTCAAATGGGTAGATTAACCGGAGATAAAAATTACTTTGATGATGCGGTTAAACAGATTCTGCAATTTTCACGACGAATGTTCAATAAAGATAAGGGACTCTACATGCATGGCTGGGTACAGGATATGAATGTTCATCCTGAATTCTACTGGGCCAGGTGCAATGGATGGGCACTCCTGAGTATGACAGAGCTTCTGGATGTTCTCCCTGCAAAATACCCTGGACGAGAGGAAATCCTTGACCTGCTTAGGGCACATATCAGGGGACTTGCAAATCTTCAATCGGGAAACGGTTTATGGCATCAGCTGCTTGACAGAAATGATTCTTACCTGGAAACATCAGCGACAGCAATATACACTTATTGTATAGCTCACTCAATAAATAAAGGATGGATCGATGCACAGGCACATGGACCTCTGGCCGTTCTGGGTTGGAACGCAGTTCAGACGAAGGTAAACTCTAATGGAGAAGTTGAAGGAACCTGTGTCGGAACAGGATTGTCGTTCGATCCCGCATTTTATTATAACAGACCTGTAAATATTGCAGCGGCACATGGCTATGGACCTGTTATTATGGCCGGGGCTGAGATGATAAAACTTCTGAAGAATTATCAGATTGTAATTAACGATGCTGCTGTAATGTTTTATCCATTAGGAACTGAATGGAACAAATATAGATGATTTAGCATCTGTGATTCTCTGTGTCTTCTACGTGGCTCTCTGTGTAATAATTTTTCAAGAACTTACACAGAGGAGCACAGAGGAGCACAGAGTTACACAGAGAAGAAGATGTCCTGACGTTAGTCAGATAAAGCCTGGTATACCATTGCCCTGAACTTATCAGTTATTTCTGAGTGGCTGAAAGGACTTTGCTGCAAAAATAACAGACAAACAAGCCGTTCTTTTGGATCAGCCCAGTAAGTGGTCGCAAAATATCCTCCCCATGCAAACGAACCTGCAGAGATTCCCAGTTTTGTCTGACCACCTGCAGTTGTGATCTCAAAACCAAGTCCGAATTTATCCATTCCCAGATTCAAATCGCCTATTTGATTTGATGTCATTAACTCCACAGTACGTCTTGCCAGAAGTCTCTTTCCATTATATTCCCCGTTATTTAGCATCATTTGTAGAAAAGTCGCATAGTCCTTAATCGTTGAGCTTAGCCCTGCACCACCTGAATAATAAGTACCCCTTGCAAGAAGAGGATAATTTGCAAAGTCTCCCGGAGAGTTTATTAAGTGATGGTTTTTATCCTCAGCAATAACTTTTACAAGTCTTTGTGCTTTTATTGAAGGCATATAAAAATAAGTGTCATTCATCCCTAACGGTTCAAAGATATGGGTGTGAAAATAATGATCAAGGCTCTCTCCGGATAATATTTCCACAAGGTATCCAAGGACATCCACATTTAGTCCATAGGTGAATCTCTCTCCCGGTTGGTGTACCAGAGGTAATTTTCCAAGTGCCCTGATTTTGTCACCCAGCACCATTTTATTACTCCCAAAACCACCCGGAATACCAGATTTAGCATAAATAGCTTTCATATTTTTAGAACCAATACCTGCATAATCAATTCCCGAGGTATGTGTCAATAGATCTCTTATAGTGACCTCCCGGTTTGCTTTGATAGTAGTATAAGTGCTATCTTTTTCATTGAATTTATCAAGAACCCGGGGATTGGCAAATTCGGGAATATATTTTGAGATAGGGTCATCTAAAAGGAACTTACCTTCCTCAAATAACATCATTACAGCGACACTGGTAATTGCTTTAGTCTGCGATGCAATACGAAATATATCATCTTTCTTCATGGGTGTTTTGGCCTCAACATCGTTTACTCCAAACGATTTATTGTAAACAATCTTTCCATCGCGGGCTATAAATCCTACAGCACCGGCAATCCATCCGCTATCAATACCCTGCTGAAGCATTTTATCGATGCGGAGAAGACGTTCCTCAGAAAATCTTGCAGCTGCAGGGGATTCTTCCTTTAATTCTGTACTCTGAGCAATTGAACAGGAAATAAAGAGAACAAGGGCAACAGACATAAAAACAACTTTTTTCTTCATATCAATGTCATTTAAATAATTTATAAACTTCTGATCCGGCAAGCAGGAAACATCCCAATCCGAAATCCTCAAAATTTGGAACATTTTCATATCCAACAGGCTGACTGTCTTTTGGTTCTTTTCCGGTTCCCTGTACATATCCCAGAAAACCATTCTGATGCAGCGACTCTGCTATAAGCGCATTCCAGGCTTTCATCACAACCGGCTTATACTGCTTTTTACTGATCAGACCTTCATTTATTCCCCAGGCCATGCCGTAAACGAAAAGCGCAGTTCCAGTAACTTCTTTGCCTCCAAAATGAGTTGAATCCTTCAGGCTTACATTCCAGAAACCATCTTTCCGCTGCAGCGGAATAAGTGCTTCAAACATCTCTTTAAGAGTGCCTGTGTATTCTTTCCTGTACTTACTTTTTCTGGGTAAAAACTCCAGAGTCCTTACCAATGCTGCAACTACCCAGCCATTACCTCTCGACCAGTAACAATTTTCACCATTTGGCTCTTTATATGGCGGAACAAAATCCTTATCCCTCCACCAGAGATGGTCTTTAGAACTGTACAGTCCGCTGGTTCCATGTTTGAGTTTGGTATAAAGATACATCTCATTCATCCGGTCAAAGTAACTTTTATCATTGTAAATTGAACCTAACCTGGCAAAGACCGGCATTGCCATCTGAAGAGCATCAATCCAGTGCCAGTCGTCAATTTTCTCAGTTACAAGCATGCTGTCAATACAGGCTTTAATGTCTTTTATTCTTTCCTCCTTATATCTGTCCTGGAGATACAGATCTATATAGGTTTGACCGCAACACTGGTTATCTCCGTTTCTGGTTTTTATCCCATCGCGTAATCCCCATTTATGAAATTCTCCCCATCGCAAAGCATAATTGAGATAAGCCGTATCAGGTTTTAGCTTATTTAAAGCCATCAGTCCCTCATAGTAAACCCCACGAGTCCAGATATTGCTTGGTCTTGGCTTGTCTGTAATGATCAATGTGCCTACATCAGGCCATTTATCCATGAAATATTTATTGGCCAGAACCATCGATTCCATGGTCTGTTCCTTAGAGACCTGCTGAGCATTTATAACATTAAATGAAAAGATGATCAAACCAAGAATATTAATTGCAGTAAATAATTTCCAATTTGTATTCATGTACTTTTGGGATAACTCGTTGTACAACTTAGTGTTACTTTTGTGATCCATTGTGGTAAAATATAAACACAAAGGTGCTCTAAGGATTTCACAAAGGCATACAAATGATATTATAAAGGGTCTTATTTCTTTTTTGCATAATTCAATAACAAATCTGTCAGATTCTCGGCGGCTTTGCGGTTCTCAAAACTTTGCGGAAGACGATCATGATCAATATACTCATTATATATCCATGGGTCACCTATTGCAAAAACATACCCCTTTCCAAATTTATTTTCTGCTATAAGGACTTTCCCCTTTTCAGTCAGAATAGCATGCGCAGTTCCTGAGAGATTAATGTCAGAAACCTCTTTGATATATATTTTCTTTACCCCTTTAAATAGCGGATGATCAGGCAGATTAACTGATGCTCCCATTTCAAAATCAGTACCTGTGACACGATGTAAGGTTACATGGTTAAATGTCATGCCAAACTGCGACATCAGCATATTCAGATGGGTGAACTCACAATTAGGTCCGTCGTTTGCCAATACCGCAATGACACCACCAGCCTCCACCCATTTTTTTATTGAACCTATATCTTCAGGATTTATATAATTCGGAACCGGTGTTTCTGTGGTAGTGTCAGGATCAACAATTATATAGATATTGACTTTACTTAAAACCGCGTCATCAGGTTTTCCGAGAGTTGTAATTTTTGCTCCCCTGCTGGTAAATATTTCTCCCCATCTGGAATAACCGCTGAACGCCGTATCAGTCCAGAGATAATGAAACGGCTTCCCGGTTTTGGCATTGGTTTCATGGTTATACCAGTTATCGAGACCGACTACCGCCTGTGAACACACATCTTGAATACAAAAGGCAAATAAAATCGGCGATAAGAATAATAAATTCCATTTGAGAACTTTTTGCTTTTCCATACTCTTTCAGGGATTAACTATCTCAAAAATATAAAACATTAATGATGATGCAATGATATTCTAAAACATATTCCTCAGTTTGACTTAATAATTATCTTTGATACTGAACTCTAATTTTGGTACCATATGAAAGTAATTTTAAAAAAAGCATTCATCACTGTAGCTTTAATGTTAGTCTGTTTTTCAATTAATTGTCAGGATCTTAACAACTCATTTAAACCCGGACAGATCTGGCCTGACAATGAAGGCAAGCACATTAATGCTCATGGTGGCGGAATAATATATTATAATGACACTTATTACTGGTTCGGCGAATACAGATTGCCCCGGTCAGAAAAAGACAAGAGTCGATATGGTGTAAGCTGTTACTCATCAAAAGATCTTCTGAACTGGAAAAATGAGGGACTTGCCTTAAAAGTCATAAACGATACAGCAAGTATTCTGAGTCCCGGGTGCGTAATTGAACGTCCAAAAGTAATATTTAACAAAAAAACAGGAAAGTTTGTGATGTGGTTTCATCATGAGCTTAAAGGACAAGGTTACAAAGCTGCATTAACAGGCGTCGCTGTAAGTGACAATGTGACAGGTCCTTATAAATATATACGAAGCCTTCGTCCAAATGCAGGTGTATGGCCGCTGAATTTTCCTGAAGAGTACAAAAAGGCCAAAATAAAAGATGGGGATCTTAAAAGCTGGTCAGACGAATGGAAACTTGCTGTAAGGGAAGGACTCTTTGTAAGGCGCGATTTTGAAGGAGGCCAGATGGCACGTGACATGACAATTTTTGTCGATAAAGACGGGAAAGCTTATCATGTCCACTCAGCTGAAGAGAATATGACCCTGCATTTTTCTGAACTTACCGATGACTATCTCGATTTTACAGGAAAATATATCCGTGTCCTGCCCGGAGAATCGAATGAGGCACCTGCGATTTTTTATTCAAAAGGCAAATATTTCATGTTTACATCAGGTACCACAGGATGGAAGCCTAATCCGGCCCGCCTTGCAGTTTCCAAAAAAATATTTGGCGACTGGAAGTCAATCGGAAATCCCTGCAAGGGAACAGAAGATGAAAACAAAATCAGCTTTGGCTCCCAGAGTACGCAGATTCTTCCTGTCTACGGTAAAAAAAATGTATTCATCTATATGGGTGACAGATGGACACCGGATAATCTTTCTGATAGCAGACATATCTGGTTGCCGGTTGAATGGGAAAAGGGAAATCCGGTTATCAGGTGGTATCCCAACTGGAATCTGAATAAACTTTAATAATAATAAAATATGTCTTACTTTTTTTACCTTTAGATTGACAAACAAAACTACTAACTTATAAAGCCATGAAAAGACTAGCCTGTTCAATTACTGTTCTGATGTTTTTTATAATATCCGGGATCTCCGTAAATGGCCAGGGTAAAACACCTGAAAAGAGCAATCCAGATAACACGCTGACTGACAAAGAAACAAAAGAAGGATGGAAGCTCCTGTTTGACGGAAAAACAGGTGCAAACTGGATGAATTATAAAAGTAAAACATTTCCTGTAACCGGATGGACCATTAAAGACGGGATTCTGACTGTTAACTCAGGGACCGGTACACAAAATACCGGCGGAGATATAGTCACTGTAAACAAGTATAAAAACTTTGAACTGAGAGTTGATTTTATGTATACTCCGGGCGCTAACAGTGGTATAAAATATTTTGTCGATACTGAAACTAATAACGGAGCTCTGGCATCCATTGGCTGCGAATACCAGATTCTCGATGACAAGCTTCATCCCGATGCCAAACTTGGAATTAATGGCAACCGGACCCTTGCAGGTCTTTATGATCTTATTCCACCAAAAAACAAGATGGATAATGGACCCGATAAATGGAACCATGCGACTATTATTGTAAAAGGAAATCATGTACAACACTGGCTTAACGGACAAATGACTGTTGAATATGACAGAGGCACACCAGCCTGGAAAGAGCTTGTAGCAACCAGCAAATTTAAAACATCTCCTGAGTTTGGAGAGGTTACTGAAGGACATATACTTCTACAGGATCATGGCAATATCGTTTCCTTTAAGAATATAAAGATCAGAGAGATAAAAGATTAGAAAAAGCATACCACAATGAAATCATTCCGGATAACTAAAAAATTATTTGTTTTAAGTCTGTCAGCTTTTGCAGTTATTTTCTGTTCCTGTAAAAAAACAGTAATAAATGAGGTTAAAGTACCTGATTTTGCAACTCTATCATCACAATTCAACGATCCGCCAAGGGAGTACACCACAGCTCCATTTTTTGTATGGAATGGTGAGATTACCAAAGATGAGATAGACAAAGACCTAATCAGTTTTAAAAATGCCGGCTCATCACAGGTCTTCATACACCCACGCCCGGGACTAATTACTGAGTACCTTTCAGAAAACTGGTTTGAACTTTATGAGCATGCTGTTGAAAAAGGGAAGGAACTGGGAATGAATATATGGATATATGACGAAAACTCCTATCCCAGTGGTTTCGGTGGCGGCCATGTTCCTGATGAAATGCCCGAATCTTATAACAAGGGACAAGGCCTGAATATGTCGAAATTTGATGTATTTCCTGACACATCCGGTAAATATTATTTATGCCTGAAAGAAGAAAATGGGACCTACAAGGATATTACAGCCTCCCTATCAGATGAAAAAGGGAAGAGCGGTAAATATTTTCTATTTTCAAAAACATTTAACAGAAAGTCAGATTGGTATGGAGGTTTTTCCTATGTTGATCTGCTTTACCCCGGGGTGACTCAGAAATTTATTGAAGTTACTATGAAGGGTTATGAGAAGTATCTCGGTACTGAATTTGGAAAAACTATTCCCGGCACCTTCACCGACGAACCTCAAATTGAATCTCCGGGAGGAATTCGATGGACACCAGACTTGTTTGATGTATTTATGAAACAGTGGCATTATGATCTTAAGACTCAGTTGCCTTCACTTTATGAGGAAACTGGCGACTGGAAAAAAGTAAGACATAATTATACACAAACTCTCCTTCAGCTATTCATCGACAGGTGGTCAAAACCCTGGCATAACTATTGCGAAGCAAAAGACCTGAAATTCACTGGTCATTACTGGGAACACGAATGGCCAAATATGCGTCCGGGGGGAGATAATATGGCAATGTATGCGTGGCCCCAGGTTCCGGCTATCGATATGCTATTTAACCAATGGGACGATTCTACAACTAAGGCCCAGTTCGGTAACGTGAGATCTGTTAAAGAACTCGCCAGCGCTGCAAATCAGACAGGAAGACAGAGAAAACTATCCGAAACTTATGGTGGCTCCGGCTGGGATCTCACATTTACAGATATGAAACGTAATGGCGACTGGGAATATGCCCTGGGTGTAAACCTTATGAATCAACACCTTACATATTTCACACTTGCCGGAGCAAGAAAATATGACTACCCTCCCACTTTCGATTATCATGAGCCATGGTGGAATGACTATAAGTACTTAAATACACATTATGCCAGACTTTCGCTTGCATTGTCATCAGGAAGACAAATAAACGACATCCTGATAATAGAACCAACCACATCTTCATGGCTGTATGACTCATACACACAGCCCAATAAAAAGTCTGGTGAAATTGGTCAGACATTCCAGTCATTTATTACAAAACTTGAAAAAAGTCAGGTAGAGTATGATCTGGGTTCGGAAAATATTATCAAGGATATGGGAAGTGTATCAAAGGGAAAACTCAATGTGGGTCAGGCTGGTTATTCGAGGGTTGTTATACCTCCTCTTGTAGAAAACCTCGATCATTCGACTTTTGAATTACTCAGGAAGTTTGTTTCAGATGGCGGCACTCTTCTCTTATTCTCGGTCCCAACTCTCGTGGATGGTTCCGAAAGTGAGGAATTGAAGAACTTCTTTATCAGGAAATCAGATAAGATTATCAAAATAAGCACTTTATCAGGGGAGATTATTAATAAGTACTTCAATAACATTAAGCTCAGCTTCGAGGGAGTGACGGGTGGAACACTTTATCATCACAGGAGAATTCTTTCAGATGGCCAGGTATTATTCCTTGTAAATTCGAGTCTGAGTGAACAAATGAGTGGTTCCCTTAAAACAAACGGGAAAGATGCTCTCGAGATGAATACTCTGACAGGAGAAATATATGGATATCCTAAAAAACTTTCGGGCCAGGATATAATGCTAACCTATTCAATTCCTCCGGCAGGCAGTCTTCTTCTGTTTATACCGGATAATAAAATGCCCGATTATGCAATTCCTCAAAGGGCAGAAAAATATATTTCAATGCTATCTTCCTCTCCATTAAAAATCGCAAGGAATGAGGACAATGTTTTAATGATCGATTTCTGTGACATTGAGGTTGGAAATGAGATCACAAAAGACCTGAATACTTATTATGCTGCAGATAAGGTATACAAGTATTATGGATTTAAAAACGGGAATCCATGGAACACATCTGTTCAGTTCAAAACAAATATTGTAGACAGGGACACCTTTGGTCTGACCACAGGGTTTTCAGCAACATATCATTTCCCTGTCAAGGGGAAATTTGACTTTTCAAAAATCAAAGCTGTTGTTGAACGCTCAAATCTATGGAATGTTACTGTTAATGGAATTGAAATAAAACCGGAAAATAACAAGTGGTGGCTCGACCGATCATTTGGTGTATTTAATATCGGTGCTTTAATCAGGACAGGTGATAATACAATAACGCTTAAAGCCTCGCCTATGAAGATTAATGCAGAGGTTGAACCAGTTTACATACTTGGCGATTTTTATGTAAAACCTGCAGAAAAGGGCTGGAGTATTGAAGCATCATCTTCGGTTTATACCACAGGAAGCTGGAAAACACAAGGTCTTCCATTCTATTCATGGGGCGTAACATACAGTAAGGAATTCAATATTGAGAATGTTGCGGGCAATTGGGAAGTTTCTCTCGGCAACTGGACCGGTATACTTGCTGAAGTATCGGTTAATGGACAACGTGCAAACATAATTGCATTTCCTCCATATAAGAGTGATATCTCAGGATTGATAAAACCAGGTATAAATAAAGTTGATGTAAATGTTATTGGCAGTCTGAAAAATCTTCTCGGGCCTCATCATAATAATCCAAAACCAGGATTTGTTTCACCATGGACATGGAGAAATGTAAAAACTTATCCGGCGGGGAAGGATTACCAGATGATTGACTATGGGTTGTTTGATGACTTTGTCCTTTTGCATGGGATTCAGTAACCTGATGAAATACTCTATCTTTTTTTGATTGTTGCCGGGTGTTGGGTGCTCGGTACCAGCTGAGATCTACCTGGTACTGAGTCCCAGGACCCAGTACCTTTAATATTGCATTCTTCGAATACTCTCAAAGTAAGCGTACAACCAACTAAATATCAATATACTATTTTAGACCTATTGCAGGAAAGAATTATTTTTCTACATTTGAAACAATTTATAACTTGTTCGTCGTATAATATTAATTAATCTAAAACTACTTTAACGGAAAAGGGGGAAGTTGTACTGACTTCAAAATACCCGGTGAAACTTAAACTTAAAACTTAACCTATGAGAAAACTTTTTACTTTTATTGTTGCTATGCTCATTACCGGTAGTCTGATTGCCGGTGGACTGGTTACTAATACGAACCAGAGTGCTGCATGGGTTCGTCTTCCCTCAAGAAATGCATCAGTTGGAATCGATGCTGTTTATTACAATCCGGCAGGATTGATGAAACTGGAAAATGGATTCCATGTATCTATTTCAAACCAGTCAATTCTCCAGAAACGAACAGTAAAAAACTATTATGGAGGACCCGGGGGATTATATGGGCTTAATGAACAAACATACAACGGAACAGTTAATGCACCACTCTTCCCAAGTATCTATGCAGCTTATAAATTGGATAAATTTGCTTTCTCATTTGGATTTAACCCTATCGGTGGTGGTGGCGGGGCTGAATTTAAGAAAGGTTTGCCATCATTTGAAATGAGCCCTTCTGATCTTGTTCCCTCACTGGCTGCTTCATATGGAGCAGATGCTTATAAGTTAGACGCTTATTTTAAAGGTAGTTCCACTTTCCTTGGATATCAGGGAGGTGTATCATATAAGGTAAACGATATGATTTCTGTAGCTGTTGGGTTACGTTATGTTACAGCCAAGAATACTTATGCGGGTCATTTACAGGATATTGAAGTTGAACTTCCTACAGGATGGACAAGGGCCGATGCTATTATGAATGGAATTTCAGCAAGCTATACTACTGCTGCTACAGGCTCAAGTGCTCTTGTTGCCGGTGGTGCAGGTACTCTAACATTTGCTCAGGCACAGGGTCTCGGTATTATAACTGCAACACAAAGAGCTCAGTTTGAAGGTGCTCTTGTCGCTGTCGGATATCCGGCTGCAACACCAATTGCTCAAGCCGATGCAATTTATAAAGGTACCTCAGCAAAATATGGCGCAACAGCCACTCTGCTTGGTGATCAGACGGCAGATGTATCGCAGACAGGTTCAGGAGTTGCCCCTATCTTCAGTGTTAACTTCTCACCATCAGAGAATCTGAATATAGCTGTAAAATTTGAAATGAAAACTAAGCTTGTTCTTACAAATGACACAAAACAGGACTTATTAGTTGCTTTTGATGCTACAGGTGCTCCGATCACGATGTTTCCAAATGGCGCCAAAACTAAAAATGATATGCCTGCAATGCTTTCAGTAGGTATTGATTATAAAGTATCACCCAGTTTAAAGCTTTCACTTGGATCTAATTACTATTTTGACAAAGCAGCCAATTACGGACATACATATGATGATGATCTGAACTCATCAACACCTGCTGTAGCTCTCTCAAACGAACAAATCATTTCCAAAAACGGAATGTCTATTCAGGGTGGGCTTGAGTATAATATATCTCAAAAGCTTCTCATAAGTTGCGGATATGTATATGCGAATCAGGGGGTAAACAGTCTTTATCAGAGTGACCTCAATTACGGTCTTGGAACACAGACATTTGGTATTGGAGGAGCTTATTCATTTACCGATAAAATCCAGGTTAATCTTGGCTTTGGCTATACCAGGTATGAGGGTAACTCTAAAAATGTAAACCACGTTTTTGGATCAACACTTTATCAGCCTATTGAAAGTTATGGCAAAAGCACAAAGATGATTGGCATCGGAGTGGATTTCAGTTTTTAAATTAACCTGATCTATATATTACTAAGGCTGATCCGAAGGGGTCAGCCTTTTTTATTAATTGCCTCACCTCCTCCTGTCCCCCGCATACAGGAGGGCAGGGGATGATAAGTAATGCATATGTTTAAATTCACATATTTGATAATAGTTTATGTAATCGTGTCGGAAATAAAGTCCCTCCCTCCTGGGGGAGAGCATGCCCCGCCAAAGCGAGGGATTTAGGGAGAGGCATTATTATTAGTACTTTATCCCCTTATCATTCAGATATTTAATATACTGATCTACCCTTGGAGCATGTGAAGAGACCATCCTTTTATACCATACAGCCATATCAACATTATTGGCATCCTCAGCTGCCGCATTGATAATATTAATATATAACAGTCCCTCAATACCCAGGTTCTGACTATCGATATCATCAAGAATGTTCCTAAAGAGAATAATATTCCCGGCTGGTTGTCCTTTTGAGGCCAGGTCAAAAGCTTTGTCCAATCTGATATTCAGTTCGTTATCGAGTGTAACTCCATAAAACCAGAAACAATTGCTGATGCAATCTTCAATAATATCAATCCATTTTGTACCCGGCGTGAGCGGTGGAAATTCAAGAGTAAACTGAAGCTTTTCTCCGACACTCTTAAACTTGTAGCTATCGGGACAAACTGGAATGTTCACCGC
>Ga0302322_100002096_pt1 | contig 16725 bp, 8 predicted proteins | sample Fen_T0_2_FD_203757 | JGI IMG/M metagenome (GOLD analysis project Ga0302322, IMG submission 203757) | Peat permafrost microbial communities from Stordalen Mire near Abisko, Sweden - Fen_T0_2 | ecosystem: Environmental > Terrestrial > Soil > Wetlands > Permafrost | place: Sweden: Abisko... | reverse complement strand
TTCGAACGGCGGGTGGAGTCAGCATTTCGTCGCGCCCGGCAGCTCGGCGACGCCCGTCGAGGAAACGCAGCTGCGCGTCGAACGTCCGAGTGACGAGTTGCAGGCTTTGGGCGAGCTAGTCGACCGATGCCAAAAGCAGCTCGACTTGGCGCGCGGACCTCTGGCTCGAGTGCTGCTCATCGAGCGAGGGCCGGATCGCTCGCAGCGCCTTCTGTTCGTCGCGCATCACTTGATCGCCGACGGAGTTTCGTTGGCCGTCCTCTTGGGCGAGCTACGCCAGCTCGATCCGCGGGCGGAAAGCCCGACGCGGCCCCGCTCTGGCTCGCTTCAAGCCTGGGCCAAGCTGCTGCAAAAGGAAGCCGAAAGCCCGCGCGTCTTGGCGGAAAGTGATTACTGGACTGCGGCCGAGCACGCGGACGTACGACCGATCCCCGGCGACCGCGCAGGACGCAATCGCGTCGAAGACACCAGAAACGTCTCCTTGACGCTCGATTCCAAGCTCACTGGGCGGCTGCTAGCAGACCCGAACGGCCGCCCCGCCGCGCACGAGCTCGCGCTCTACTCATTCGCGCGCGCAATCGAGCGCTGGTCGGGACAGCACCACGTTCTCATCGACGTGGCGAGTCACGGTCGAGGCGACCTGGGCCAGCACTTCAACGTGGAACAATTGGTCGGGCGGCTCGCCACCCGTTACCCTTTGTTGCTCAAACTTCCACCGGCGGGCAGCCGACGGGCAGCCCGTGAGGTGTGCGAGCGCACGATTCAAGCGGTACCACGCGGCGGCATCGGCTACGGGCTGTTACGCTACATGACCGGAGACTCGACGGCGGCTCGACGGCTCGCCGCAGCGCCCGCCGCCGAGGTCGGGTTCAACTACCTCGGCCGTTTGGACGGCGTGCTTCAAGCGGGCGGTTGGCTTGCTCCCGCACCCGAGGCCGTCGGTCAAGGCGCGCTCGATCCGCGTGCGTTGCGCCCACGGTTGCTCGATCTGAATGTCAGCTCGCGCGCCGGGGAAGTGACGCTGAGCCTGAGCTACAGTCGTTGTGTCCACGACGATGCCACGATGCAGCGGCTCGTTCAGGCAACGGCGGACATACTGAGCGCGTGCGTGAGGAGCGAAAACGAATGAACCTAGCCGATAGGACTGCAACGAACTTTGACCGGGCGCTGGCGCAGTGCCTATTTTTGGCGGCGTTCACCAGCGTCGGCTGTGCTTCACGCGCCGCCGTCGGGCCTTGTTCGTCGTTCGAGGCGAGCAGTGGCGCTGTGGACCTCGACGGCTCACCGGTGCGCCGATCGCTGCGCGATTTCGTGGTTGCTTACAACTCACGCGACCCGGAGCGGGTTTCCAACTTCATCGCGCAGCGAGTCGCGAACGACTCCGATCAGCCCCCCGCGGCCAGAGCCGGCGCATACGTGCACAACTTCGAACGCACGGGCTGTCTCCAGCCCAAAAAGGTGCAGACCGATTCCGAGGTGACGGCGCTGGTCGTGCAAGACGGCTACGGAGAATGGTCCACGATCGATGCGCGCCCCGCGAGTGGCGCGCGCTCTGAAGCCATCACCCTCGAGATGCGGCCAACTTGGGACCCGAACGCCGGGCGACCCGCGTCCGAGGCCGACCTGATGCGACAGCTCAGCGCGTGGCTTCGCAAGGCGGGAGCCACGGACCGTTTTTCTGGAGTCGTGCTGGTGACCAAAGACAACCAGCCGATTTTGCAACAGGCCGAAGGCTTCGCCGACAGGCAGCGGCGGGTCGGAAACCGCTTGGATACGGCCTTCAATATCGGTTCCATCACGAAGAGCTTCACAGCCGTCGCCATTGCCCAACTGGCGGCCGCCGGAAAGCTCTCGCTCACCGACACGCTGGCCGAACGGCTGCCGGAATATACGGAGGCAGGCAGCGCCTCCGCGACCCTCGATCAGCTGCTAATGCACACGAGCGGGTTGAACGCCGATCTGTTCGGGCCAAGGCACCACCAAGTGAGTGGCGAGACCAAGACGCTACCCGAGTTAATCCGCCAATTTGCCGCGGGCAGCGTGCGTGGCACGGGAGGGCACTTCGAATACAGCAACTTCGGCTACTGCCTGCTGGGAAGAGTCGTCGAAGTGAGCTCAGGGCTCGACTATCCCACCTACTTGAGCGAGCGAATCTTCGCGCCAGCGGGCATGCATCACAGCGGCTTCTGGAATTTTTCCAACAGCGATGCGGCCCACGCCACGGGTTACACGAGCTTCTACCGCGGACAAGCGCTCGCGCCCGGAACGCGCTTGCCCAATGCGCCGGAGCTTCCGCTTTCCGGAAATCCTGCCGGGGGCAGCTTCTCCAGCGCGCCCGATCTCGCCGCGTTCGTGACGGCTCTCAACAACGGCGCTCTGCTCGACCGCCAAGCCAGTCAGGATCTAACGCGCGGACGCGCGGCTTTTGCGGGTGGTCGCAAGAAATACGGCTATGGCTTCGTGGAGTACCGACAAGATGCGGTCGAACAGATCGGCAACGACGGCGGGCTGCCCGGCGCGACCGCTTTTTTTCGCTGGCTTCCCGAGCTCGGCTACACCGTCGTCGTGTTGTCCAACTATGACGGTCCGATGCCAGCGCCGGAGGTCGGTCGACGGATCGTGTGGCAACTTGGTGCGGTCGCAGCCACCAAGCCAGCCGTTGCCCTCTCTCGCTTCGTGCAACCCCCGCCGCCGCGTGGCTGACTAGCGCGCCGCTAGCCGGCCCTCCGCCCCACACATTTGCCGACTTCGAAGCCAGTCGATGACCAAGTCCGCCAGCTCCTCGGGAGCATAGTGCGCAGTCTCGAGGGTGAGCTCGGGCATCTCTGGCGCCTCGTAGGGGCTGTCGATGCCGGTAAATTGTTTGAGTTGGCCTTGCCGGGCTCGGCGGTACAGCCCCTTCGGGTCGCGAGCCATACACACCTCCAGCGGAGCTTTGACGTAGATTTCGATGAACTTTCCAGGGACGAACAGCTCGCGCGCCATGCGCCGCTCCACTTTGAACGGGGAGATGAACGACGCCAGCGTGATCAGCCCGGCATCCACCAACAGCTTCGCGACTTCCGCCACGCGGCGGATATTCTCGACGCGATCAGCATCGGAGAATCCCAGGTCGCGCTTGAGGCCGTGGCGTACGTTGTCTCCGTCGAGCAAATAGGCATGATGGCCGAGCGCCAACAATCTGCGATCGACGAGATTCGCCAGGGTCGATTTGCCAGCGCCCGATAGCCCGGTAAACCACAGCACGCAGGGCTCCTGAGCTTTCTGCAACGAGCGCGCTTCTGCGTCTACCGCCACCGGGTGCCAGTGGACGTCAGTTACGCGATTCGGCGTGAAAGGAGCTGCATTTGATGTTCTGACCGTCACGATGACCTCGTGCTCATCCTCACCCAACATCCAGTCAACGAAGCGAAGCCTACGTTAACACCTCCAATGCTCGAGTCCCAAGCACGCGCGGCGCGATTTGCCTCGTTCGTCACCGCGCGTGCCGTGAGGCAAATGTCACTCTGGGTCCCGCGCCGTCGGTCGCCAAACCGTGATGCCCATGTTAGCGTTCACGCATGCAGCAGCTGAGCCCGCCGCTGGCCAGGGAGCGCAGAGCGCTGTCTTTGGCGTGCGCGCTCCACGCAGCTGCGTTCCTGGCTCTCTGGTACCGGGCGCTGACCCACCACGAATTGCGCCCAGTGAGGACAGCGCGTGTCGAGGACGAGATAGAGCTGGATCTCGAAGTGCTTACGCGGCCGACACCCCCGCCGCCTGCACCCGGGATTGGCACGGCCATCTCTCGAGCCACGCCGGAACGACATTGGAACCGCGCACACACACAGGTGCCGGATGGCGACACGCCCGCCGAGGACACGGATGTGCCCGAATCAAACGCCCAGCCGCTGGCTGCGCCGAAAGCCCCCGCTCACCCCGTCGACCTCGGATTGGGCGCGGACGGCTGGCGCACGTGGGTCCGAAGTCCGACCGCCAGCGCTCCAACCGAAGAAGGCAAGACCAGCACGGAGCGAACGCCGCGACCGGCGAGCAGCACCGGCGGGCTGCAAGAAGGCTTGGAAGCGCACGACCGAGACGTGGGCCTCGGTGCTTCGGGCCCCGTCATCAGCGCGCTGTATCGAGCGGCGCACAACCCCATAGCTCCCGAGACGGGGGTGGCCCACTTTCGCATCACCGTACTCAAGTCCGGTGCTGTCGAGGTCTCACTGAGCGACGCTACGGACCAACTGCCCGCTTGGCGCGCGGTCGCGACCAAAGCCGCCGAAGCATTGAAACGCACGCCGCCTCGCATTCCGGACCCCCGCTCGGGCGTGCGAATGCTGATCGAAATCAGCGTCGAAGAGATATTCCCCAACGGCGTAAAGCAGAAAGAGCTCTACGGTCCTCGGCTCGAAGTGAAGGCGCCGCGCTTTCGCTCCACGGCGGCCGCGCAGGCCAATCTGAAGAATTTGAATCCGCTGGCTGGTGAGCCAGGGATGGAGCCATTGGGCAACGCGAAAGCGAACGTGGATCTGCCCGGCGTATTCGTCGGCGGCAAAGGCAAAGTGTGCAGCTATCGCGCCGGCGTCACACCGCTCGGGCCAGTGCTGCAAGGCGGGTGCGACATCGCCAACCTCGGAGCGAAACCGCAGCGCATGGTGCACACGCTGGTGCGCGAGGAAACGCTGTTCTGATTTTACGAAACGCACGGTTGTCTGATCGACTCCTCATTTAATAGGCTGCGCCCGCATGAACAAGCGGCTCGCGGTCTCGCTCGTTTGGTTCGCGTTCGTCGTGGCAATCGCATCGCCGCGTAGCGCGCAAGCGCAGGCACAGGCGCCAAACATCACGGCTCCAACCCCGATCGGCTCGATCGAAGTCGAGTACCCCGCTGGCGCGCACGGCGACGCCGAGGTCGACCTCGAGCTGCTCTTGGCGGAAGACGGCACCGTCGCCAAAGCCGACGTGAAGCAGGGCGCGCCGCCGTTCGCGGACGCCGCCCGCGTTCGGGCCGCAAAATTCGCGTTCCACCCCGCCACCAAGAACGGCATTCCGGTCCGAGCGCGGATCGCGATCCGCGTGCTATTTCACGAACCACCACCGCCGCCTCCGCCTCCGCCCGAAGCGCCCGACTCGGTCACGCCGGCAGCGCCCCCACCGCCCGCAGCCGCGCCCCAACCCGCCCAGGCGGTCGAGGTCACGGTGCTGGGTGAACAGCGCGCCGAAATCGGCTCGATTCACATTCCAAAGGAAGAGGCGCGGCGAGTGCCCGGCGCGTTCGCAGATCCATTTCGCGTGGTCGAAGTCTTGCCCGGCGTCGCGCCGGTCCTGAGCGGGATACCGTATTTCTACGTGCGCGGCTCTCCGCCCGGCAGCGTCGGCTACCTCATCGATGGCATTCGCGTTCCTTTGCTGTTCCACGTGGGTCCAGGGCCTTCGGTGCTTGCGCCGGCTCTGGTCGAACGCGTCGACTTGTATCCCGGTGGCTATCCGTCACGCTTCGGCCGCTACGCGGGCGCGATCTTCGCCGGGGAGACGTCCGCGCCCAGCGAGCGTGCGCACGGCGAGGCTCAAGCCCGCGTATTCGACGCCAGCGCGATGGTGGAACAGCCATTCGCCAACGGCCGGGGCAGCGTCGCGCTCGGCGGTCGCTATAGCTACACGCAGGCAGTTTTGTCCATCGTCGCGCCGGACTACAAGCTCGGCTACGGCGATTATCAGGCGCGAGTCGCCTACGCGATCACGCCACGCGATCGCCTGAGCGCGTTTGGCTTCGGAGCGTGGGACTCGCTACGCAACACGAAGATCGGTTCGACCCTGTTCGATACCGCGTTCAACCGGCTCGATCTGCGCTGGGATCACGGCTTCGAGAATGGGCGCATGCGGCTGGCCCTCACGGGTGGCACCGAGCGCGTGTCCTCTGCTCCGGATCAGCAAGGTGCCCCCAACTCCGCGTACGATAGCCACGGGCTGCGTTTGCGCTTCGAGCTGGAACAGCAACTGGCTCCCAGCCTGCGCTGGCGGGGTGGAGCCGACATCGGCCTCGAGCGCTTCACGCTGGACCGCGTTCAAAGTGGTCCGACTACCCTGGAGTATCCGCAGCGAACGGATCGAGCTGGCGGGGCTTGGACGGACTGGGTTTGGCAACCGGCTCGCGGCATCGAGCTCGTGCCGGGCATGCGCCTGGACGAGACGCGCGCGCGCGGCAAGAGCTACACCTTCGTCGAGCCGCGCTTGGCGACGCGGACTCGCCTCGCGCACGGTTGGGTGTACCTGGCCACCTTCGGTGTCGCACATCAGCTACCGACCAATACCATCCTGACGCCGGGCCGCCGCCCCGACGTGCTCGAGCTGTCCGAGCAGCTATCCGTGCAAGCCAGTCAAGGCGTCGAATACGCTTTGCCCGACGGGATGCTCGGCCGCACCACGCTCTTTCATCAATGGGTCGAGACCAACGCACCGGTCGTGCACGGGCGCAGCTTCGGCGCCGAGCAATTTCTGCGGCGAGATTTCACTCACCGCCTGGGCGGCTTCTTGTCGTACACCCTCTCTCGCGCACAAGACACCATCGGGCGTGAGTCGGTGTTCTCGTCCTTCGACCGCACGCACACTTTATCGCTCGTGCTCGGCTACGATTTGGGCGCCGGATTCCGTATCGGAGGCCGCGCTTACTTTGCCTCTGGCAGAGCCTATCGCGTCCCCTGCCCGACTCCCGACTGTGGTCCGGGTGACCCGATGGCTCCGCGCATTTATCATCGCGATCTGCGCCTACCCTCTTTCTTCCGACTCGACGAGCGAGTCGAGAAGCGGTGGCAGTTCAACCAAGGCGGCTGGGTCACCGTGGCCTTCGAATGGTTCAACTCACTCGTGGCCTCGGAAGTGGACAATGTCGTCTACACGCCGCAGGGGTTCGTCTATCAGCGCCAGCCCGCGCTTACACTGCCCAGCATCGGTGTCGAAATCGGTTATTGAGCACTCCGAGCGAGATCACAGACCGGCCGCCGTCGTCCCGTTCACCTCGAACGTGACGTTCTTGAAGCTGACGCTACCACTGTCGTTGTCGGCGATCGTCGAGCAGGCCAGCCCACTTCTCGACGCGGCATCAGAAATGGTCCTGAATCAGCGAGGATCGGTTCTGGCGCTCGCTCGCGCCCTCGCCTCGAAGATGGCGACGCAGCCGACGAGCCGCACCTTGACCGCGTCGAAGTGCTGCGAGAGCGCGCGCTCGAGCTCCTCCGGCCGGTCTCCCAAATTCGAGAATATTCCTTTGCGATTCAGGTCCTTCATGACTCGCCGTGCGAGCCAGTGCATGCGCTCGGGAACATTTACCACCGTGCAGCCGAAGAGCGGCGCACTCGGCGCCATGCAGCGCGCGACATTGGCAAACGCGATCGATTTCGTCGCGATGGTACCCGGCAAGCAATGCAAGAGCGCGCTCATGCCGACCGAGCCAAACCGCCCTTCCGAGAACGGCAGCGGAGCGAGGATATCGCCGCAATGCGTCTCCGGTCGATAGCGCGCAATGCGCGAGGCGGCAAAGCCGAGGCTATTCGGGTTCAAATCGAAGAGGCAAATGCGTGGCGTCGCGCTCGGAAAGCGGCAACGGTCGAGGAAGTAGCCTGACCCGACTCCCACGTCGAGGTGCTCGTCGCTGGCCCGCATATCGTAAAGCTCGAGCAGGTCGGTCGGCCTGCAACGCCAAAGCAGACGCGCGTTCACGCCGAGCACCAGCCAATCGTAGACCGCCAAGAGACGAGGCGAGTACGCCTTGGCCCCGGGCACACTGAGCGATAGTTCGGTCATGGCATCTCCAATCCTTCGCAGCCTTCGCAGCTATAGCCCCATGGGCCCGGGTTGATGGCGAATCGTCAAGGCTCCGGTTTCGGGCAAGTGGACCGACTCGAGGTGACCGTCGGCGCCGCCACGCCACTCGACGAAACAAAGCTTGTCGGAGTCGAGATCGTCCGCGAGATCGAACTTCACGCGCGTTGGGCCGACGCGCGTGGAATCGAGCACGGCGATGTTCATGCTCGGTAGGTGGACGCGCGCAAAGCGTGGCAGTGATTCAGGCGATGCGCGCACCAAAGTCTCGAACACGTTGGTCTTGCGCTCTCGCATCGTTCGCAGCGTCAGGCTTCGGGGTCCCGCTCGCGAAACGGAGATGTCGTCGGGTTCCATGCTGAGCACGTGCCACCCCGGACGACGAGTTTGCCCGGCCAGATAGAACGCCATGCCGCTGTACATCGCCACTCCGGGGTCGGAGCCGTTGAGCAACAGAACGCGCGCGTCGTCGGCACAATCCAACTTGGCTCGCCGCGGCATTTCGGACTCGATCCGGCTCAGGCCCGCGAATTGGAGGGTTGCGACGACGCCCGAAAGCGGAGAAAGCACGAGGTGCAACGCGAACAGCAACCATCGCCCCGCGCGCTCCAGCGCTAGGATTGGGCGCGAACCGGCGAGCTCCGGTGAGCGGCTCAACGCGGCTGCGACGAACAGCGAAGAACCAAACATCGGAATCAACAAGATGCGACCGGCGATGACGATCGAGGACGCGAGCGGTAGCATGGTGAGCGGGATCGCGAGCGCTAGCCAGCGGAAGTGCACGCCAGCCGCCCCGAGCCGGCGGGCGCGTCTCAATGCCACGTAAACCACGACCAAGCACGACGAGATCCCGAGGAACCAGAGTGGTTTTTTCGTCGCGGGGCTCAAGACGGAGACAAAACCCGGGATAGCGGTGAAGAGCTGAGCGAGCGAGAGCGGCAGGCGCTCCGCCGCGGCCAGCGCGAAGCGAACCGGCGAGTGAAACGGATCGACGTAGCCCCCCGCTGGTTTCACACCATAGCCGGCGACCGCGTAGGCCGCGAGGTAGACCAACGTCAAAGTGACGAGCGGGGCGATCTTCGCGAGGCGCGCGCGCCGCGACTCGGTCCGGCCGAACCAAAGGTAGCAGAGTAAAAAAGGCACCACGCTGAGCGTGGACTCGCTCGACAGATAGCCGAGCGCGAGTAGCGCTGAGCTCGCGAGAGAGCGCCACACCCCGCGACCGTCGGGGCGCCGAATCTCGTTGTACCACGCACCCAATCCAAAGGCGGCACCGAGCAGCATGTGGCGTGCCGCCACCCAGGATCTCGTCTCGGCGTGCGCACCCGCGAGCAAAAAGATCAACGTTCCCAGACGAGCGATCTGCGCTGGCGCGAGCGCCTGCATGAGCTTCCACACCAGGACTGCGACGCAACCAAACCAAAGCAGCGAATGCAAGTGGGCCAGCGAGGCGTGCTCGCGCAGCACGAAAAAATCGAAGCCGCGCGCGAGGCCCGCGAGCGGCCGAAAGAAGCGCACCTGCGCTTCCGGATCAGCGAACCAAGGCTGCGCGCCGACCTCGGTCAGCCGCGCGTTTTCGAGGCCACCACGCGTGAATTCGTAGAGCGACAGCGCGCTCCGCCGGTAGTCCGGCCAAGCGTGGGCGAGCGCAGCTCGATGGATCAGATCGTCGTAAAAGAATCCGACCCACAATGCGGGCAGGCAGACCGCCAGCGTCAGTACGCCGGCAAGAAAAGGGAAATGCTTACGGTTGACGCCGAGCGCCGCCGGTTCACGCAAACGGGGCGCACTCGAGAAGCCTGCAGCCTCGCCTGCTATGAGCGCGTCGCTCGCGAGATCGCCGCCTTGCCGAAACGATTCCGTCCCGTGTGCCGTGCGCAGCTGCATTTATCCCAAACTCGCTTCCCGACGACCCACTGCGTGCCGACGCCTATCTGTGCAACGCGGGCCAGACGCAAACGGCTCATAGCATGAACACGAACTCCGTCGTTCTCGATGAGACTCGATGAGAACAAAACGTTGGTTCCTCGCGCTTGGCAAGTGAGCACGACACATTTGCGCAGCGATCGCGTTTCGAGCGCGCTGGCGAAACACGCCAGTCAAGCGTCGTCGAGCGAGTACGACATCTTTACCAACAGAGTTCGTTCACTGTTGCTCGGACCTGCGGGCGGCGGTGCTTGACAGTCTGGAACCGGTCTCCTATGCATGTAGCCATGGCAGCGGGGCCATGGGCGGTAGTTCGTGTCGAGGGCCGCGCACGTGTTGGCAAACGCTGCCGGCGAACGGCGCAGAGTGAGGCAGCGGCGTTGTACGGGATGGGCTCTGTTCTGTTAGGAGGAGGAAATCGTGATGGAGATTCGGGAGCCCGCCAAAGGCAAGATCGGGGCAGAGGTCCGATTGGGATCACGCTCATTGGACTTGCCCGAGGATGTGTGTCGCACGATTAAGGACTTGGTCTATCGGCATCGCTTGGTGGTGATGCCGGGAATGAACCTGCAAGCCCGAGAATATGTGGCATTTGCGCGTAATTTTGGCACGCCGCAGGTCTATTTTCAGGATCACTATCATCATCCGGAACATCCCGAGATATTCGTCTCGTCCAACGTGCCCTATAAAGGTGAAAAATTTGGGGTGTCTGGTACCGGCCGCTATTGGCACACTGACTACCAATTCTTCGAGCAGCCGTTGCCGCTGACGATGCTCTATCCACAAGCGTTTGCGGCCAAGTCTCGTGAGACCAGCTATATCGATATGTCCGCGGTCTTGCAGCGCTTGCCAACAGCGCTGCGGCGCGGAGTGGAAGGCGTGCGTGCGCAGCATGACGCAAAGCTTCGTTACAAGATGCAAGCCTGCGACATCGACAAGTCGATCGCGGAGATCTTGGAGGAGGTCGCGAATCTCATTCCCCCGGTGTGGCACCCCGCCATCGTCGAGCATCCGGTGACGGGCGAATCGATTCTGTACGTGAGCCCAGGGTTTACGACGGCGTTGGAGGGGCTCGACTACGAAACCAATCGAGCATTCTTGGCTGACCTGTTCGAATTCGCGACGCGGCCCGAGCACATCCACACCCAGTACTGGAAGGAGGCGGACATTTTGCTCTGGGACAATCGCAGCCTCCTTCATAAGGCAAGCCCGAACCCGTCCGGCGAGCCAAGCGTCAGCTTTCGCATCGGCATTTACGATCATTTGCCGTTTTACCGCGGGCTGCCACCAACTGATGGAGTCAAATCATGACCTCCGGCCGCACGACCATCGCGGTCAGTCAGGACTATTTGGATCAAACTCTGGACTGCTACTTCCCGCACGTGCGCTACCTGCAGAACGCTCGTGTCGAATGTGGTGAGCTCGGCGAGCCGTTCGAGAGCGAGCTGGGTGATTGCGTGGCGGTAGCGCGGGGTGAATTCAGCAGCCGGCCCGCCTGGTACATTCGCGACACCGGCCATTTCAACTCCATCGAGTTCAACATTTGCTATAACCAGATCGCGTTCGTGCTGGTGGGGCAATGCATCGAGCTCGGAGCCGTCAGCGCGCTGTCCGCGCAGCTTCCCAAGCACGAATTTCGGGACAGAATGTTGCCGGACCTGGTCATTTCGCGTTACTCCGTGGGCTTCGAGCGGCCGATGGTGGCGCCTGAATTTTGCGCGAGCATCGGCATCACGAAGGTGATGAGTAAGATGGGGCGGCTCTTCCTGCAGACTCGTTGCTGGGTCGGCCCGGCGCCAGGCCGCTGGTGCTCACGCGGAGAAGTGACGCTCGCGGTCGTGCGGTCCTCGGCCGCAGAGTCGCGCCCGAGCTCCATGGTCGAGGAAGATCAGCGTCGCGAAATGAGCACTCAATGACTGCGAGCCGACCGGCCAGCGCTGGCCGCGCGCAAAATGGCGCGGTCAGCATCGCCGCCGAACCGCGGCCTGCGCCACGGGCGCTCAACGAGGGAGAGTGGCTGTCCGAGCTCTCACGAAGCTCGAGCTCCCGCGCCGTGAAAAGCCTTCAGCGCCTGCTACAGGCGGAGCTTTCGAACACGCTTGGGCTCGACTCGAGCATCGTCGTTGGGCTTCGGGAACGTTTCGTGGACTTGGGGCTGCAATCGTTGATGGCGCTCGAAGTCCGTGACGTGCTCGAAAAGAGGTTGCTCTGCAAGCTCAACAGCACCCTGCTCTTCGACTACCCGACCGTAGAATCGTTGGCTGAGTATTTGACCCGGGAGGTCGTCGGGCTCGAAGCGTCGACGGTCGGCGAGGCCGAGCTTGACGATGCCGAGGTCCGCGAGGACGCCCAAGCGCTGGACAGCGGCGCCTATGACGGCCTTTCGGAGGAGCAGCTCAAGTTGTTGCTCGCGCGCGCGGAGCGCAAGCTGCAGCGGCGCGAGCGGCACGCTCAAATGCCGATCGCGGTGGTTGGCATGGCCTGTCGGCTTCCGGCTGGCATTGCGAGCCCCGATCAATTTTGGGCGTTTCTGCAACGCCAGGGCGACGGCATCACGGAGGTACCCAAAGACCGCTGGGACGCGGACGAGCTGTATGACCCAGAGCCTGGAGTGCCGGGCAAGGTTTGCACGCGCAGCGCAGGCTTCGTCACTGACGTTGACAAGTTCGACGCCGATCTATTTGGCATTTCTCCGCGCGAAGCCGAGCAGGTCGACCCGCAGCAACGGTTGCTGCTCGAGGTCTCACGGGAAGCCCTGGAAGACTCGGGTACGCCTGTGTCCGAGCTGCACGGCGCCCGAACGGGCGTGTTCGTGGGCATGCGCGGCTCCGAATACCACACCGCCTGTCTCGGTCGCGAGCCCGAGGGCATCGGTCCTCACATGGGCACGGGTGGCGCCCCGAGCGCGGGGGCCGGCCGCATATCGTATACGTTCGGGCTGCGCGGCCCTGCCATTTCGATCGACACTGCCTGCTCGTCCGCGTTGGTCGCGGTGCATCAAGCCGTCCAGAGCCTTCGCCTCGGCGAATGCGATTCCGCGCTGGTCGCTTCCGTCAATCTGCTCCTGGATCCGCTCGGCATGGTCGCGCTCTCGCAAGCCCGCATGCTCTCGCCGCACGGCCGCTGTCGAACCTTCGACGCCAGCGCGGACGGCTATGTGCGCGCGGAGGGCTGCATCGCCCTCGTCCTCAAGCCGCTCGACGTCGCTGAAAAAGTAGGTGATCGCATTTATGCGGTCCTACGTGGCAGCGCAGTCAATCAGGACGGCGCGAGCGGTGGGCTCACCGTCCCGAGCGGCCCAGCGCAAGAGGCCGTGATCCGCGCCGCGCTTCGTGCGGCCCAGGTACAGCCTTATCAAATTGCCTATGTCGAGGCGCACGGAACCGGCACGCTGCTCGGCGATCCGATCGAGGTCCAAGCGCTCAATAACGTATTTTCGTCCGATCGCTACCACGGTCTGCCTTTGTTCATTGGCTCGGTCAAAACCAATATCGGTCACTTGGAGATCGCGGCGGGGCTTGCCGGGCTGATGAAGGTCGTTCTGGCCCTACACAAGGAAGCCATCGTGCCGCAGCGCGGGCTCGAGCGCCCGAACCCGCTCATCGATTGGGCCGCGGGTGTTTCGGAGGTGCTGACGGAAGGCCGCGAGTGGCCGCGCTCGGATGTCGAGCGCCTCGCGGGCGTCAGCTCGTTCGGTTTTGCTGGCACGAATGCGCACGTCGTCGTAGCCGAAGCACCGCTGTCGAGCGTGCATCCCGAGTCGATGTCGGTCGACCCGAACGCCGCGCCCCAATTCCGCGTGTTGCCGATTTCCGCCCACACGCCTGCGGCGCTAGCCGCGCTGCTTGAACGCTATAGCAGTTACTTCGAAAGCAATCCCCAGGTTTCCCTGGCTGGTATTTGCCGCGCAGCTGCGCTTTCCCGCGATCACCTCGGCTGTCGAAGCGCGTTCATCGTCGACTCGCTCGGCGCCGCGCAGAAAGCGGTGAGCGGCGCTGCAGCGCGCGGCATCACGAGTAAGCGGCGTTCGTCGGAGAGCCAAAGAGTTGCGTTCCTATTCACGGGCCAGGGATCCCAATACCCGGGGATGGGAAAGGAGCTGTACGCGCGCTATCCGAGCTTCAAGCAGGCCATCGACGCGTGCGCGGCGGTGATGGAAGCCGGGCTTGGCTGCTCGCTGCGCGACCTGATGTGGGATTCACGCACTGGCGATCTCAATCAAACGCGCTACGCTCAACCTGCCATCTTTGCGGTCGAGTACGCTCTGTCGAAGTGGTGGGAGAGCCTCGGCGTCTTGCCTGACATCGTATTGGGGCACAGCGTGGGTGAGTTTGCGGCCGCGTGCTCGGCGGGCATCCTGTCGCTCGCGGACGCCGCCCGGCTGATCGTCGAGCGGGGCCGTTTGATGGATGTGGGCACCGTGCCCGGCGCCATGCTGAGCGTCTCCGCCGATCTCGAGCAAGTTCGCGCTGCAATCCAGGGGCGAGCCATCGCGGTCGCCGCGATCAACGGGGACCGCAGCATCGTGGTTTCGGGCGGCATCCCGGAAATTGAGGAGCTTAGTCGGCAATTGAGCGAGCAAGGCCTGCAATTCAAAAGATTACAAGCCTCGCATGCCTTCCATTCCCCCCTGATGGAGCCCATTCAAGAGCAATTTTTCCGCGTTGCGGAGAGCATGCATTTCGAGGCGCCCGGCTGCACGGTGGTTTCGAGCGTGACGGGGCTGGTGGTCGGTGCCGAAATGACCGACGCGCGCTATTGGAGCCGGCAGATCCGCGAGACCGTGCGCTTCACCGATGCCATCGACACTCTCGCCGGCATCGGCTGCGACGTGCTCATTGAAGTTGGACCGAACGCTACGTTGACGTCGCTCGGCCGCGGTCACCTGCGCTCGCTCGCCAGCGCAGTCTGGGCCACCAGTCTGCGGCCTCCCAAGAACGAGCTAGAACAGTCTCTGTCAGCCGTGGCTGCCGTGTATGAGGCGGGCCTGAAGCTCGATTGGCGAGCGCTCTATCCGGGCGCGCGCAGCGAAGCGCGGGCGGCCCTCCCGACCTACCCTTACGAGCGGCAGCGCTTTTGGTTTGCGAAACGGCCTCGCATACTTTCGCGTGAGCCCAGCCAAGAGCTGCTCGGGCGCCAAGTCCCGTTGGCGCCGCTGAGCGACTCACTCGTGGTGCACGACGCGGTCGTGGATTGCGCGGAGCAGGAGTGGCTCAAGGACCATTGTATGGGGACTGAGCCTCTTTACCCGGCGATGGCGTACGTCATCGCTGCCCAGATGGCCGCTCAGATTGCATTGGCGGGAGCCAGTGCAGAGCTTGGTGGGCTCTCCATTCGCGCCCCGCTGTTCTTGCGAGAGGGGGGTGATCGCCTGCAATGCACCATCGAGGCGCGGAGCGACGAGTGGCGCTTCGCGTTTCACAGCACGCCGCTCGCCAACCAAGACAACGTCCTTTGCTGGACGCTGCACGCGGAAGGCAACATCCGGCGTGCCGAGCGAAGCGTCGGCACACAAAGCGCGGTCGATTTGCAGCAAGTACGCGAGCGCTGCCCCGAATTGGTCGAGGTACAATCGTTCTACGAAGATCTGCAAGCCGCAGGCTTGAGCTACGGCCCGTCATTTCGACTGATCAGCGAGATCCGCCGCGACGGCCCAACTCGCGGTGAGGTGCTGGTCACGGTCGCGCTCGAAGACGACGCCGAAACGCGATCGCCGGGCTCCCGTGATGTTCGCCTCTTGGACTCACTGCTCCAAGGCGTATTCGCGCTTCTGCCCAAGCCCGACAAGGGTCGCGTCTATCTGCCCTTCGGCATCGACCGGGTGCGCCTCGACACGGGTTTCCAATCTGCGCGCTTCGCGCACGGTGTGCTCAGGACCAGCAGCGCGAGCGCGAAAACTCAAATTGCGGACGTGGTTTTGCTGGCTGCGGACGGACGCATCGTCGGACAAGTGGACGGTCTGAGCGCCCGCGCGATGAACCCCGCGGCGCTGCAAGCGGCGCGGCTCGATCCCTCCCGCATCAGCTATCACCTCGAGTGGATCGAGCGCCCGCTCGGACAGCAGGCCAAGGCCGAGCCGAGAGGAACCTGGCTGCTCGTGTGCGACGGTCGAGCCACCGGCGCGGAAACAGTCTCACGCGTGGGTCAGGATCTGGCCTGGGATCTGGAGCAATCCGGTTCGAGAGTGGAGCTGGTTCAGGCCGAATCACTTTTGACTGGGGATGATACGGACGTAAGCGCGCTGATCGCGGAATGCCCGGACGACGTGTGCGGCGTGATCTTCTTGGCCGGGCTCGACGAAGAAGATAGCGCGGAAGATTTCTCGAGCGGCGTGCAGGATTCGCAGACGCGTTCGCATCGGCTGCTGCGCGCGGCGATCGTCTTGGTCCAACGCTTGCGGCCGCGCGCGCTGCCGAACTTGTCGGAGCTCTGGATCGTCACCCGTGGCGCGCAGGAGGTCGAGGGCGAGCCCGTGCAGAACCCGAGCCAAGCCGCCTTGTGGGGCTTCGGCGCGACGCTCGCGATGGAGTGGCCAGAGCTGCGGAGTGTGCTCATCGACCTCGACCCGAACGCCCGCGAGCACGACGCGCGCATTCTGCATCGGGAGACAGGTAGTCCGATCAGTGAAGCTCGGCTCGCCTATCGCGGTGGCCGCCGCCTCGTCGCGCGCCTCGGCAGCGGGCTGGAGCGCACGGGCAAGAGCGGTGCCTTGGAGTTACCGGACTCCGAAGAATTCCAGCTGCAAATCGATGACTACGGCTCGCTCGCTAACTTGTCGCTCGCCGCGCAGGCTGCGCGTGCGCCAGCGCCAAACGAGGTTCGGATCCGATTACGGTCGTGTGGAGTCAACTTCAAGGACGTGCTCTACACGCTCGGCTTGTTGCAAAGTTATAGCGAGGCGCACGGTGTCACGAGCTCACGACAGATCCGTCTCGGCTTCGAAGCCGCTGGCGTCGTGCAAGCGATCGGCGCGAACGTGACGGACATCGCGCCGGGGCA
>Ga0302322_100002095_pt1 | contig 16726 bp, 12 predicted proteins | sample Fen_T0_2_FD_203757 | JGI IMG/M metagenome (GOLD analysis project Ga0302322, IMG submission 203757) | Peat permafrost microbial communities from Stordalen Mire near Abisko, Sweden - Fen_T0_2 | ecosystem: Environmental > Terrestrial > Soil > Wetlands > Permafrost | place: Sweden: Abisko... | reverse complement strand
CGGTCGGGAGCGCGAGGGCGAGGAGGGCGCCGGCCGAGATGAGGCGGCGGTGCCGACGGGCGCGTTGCGTCACGACGAGGAGCACCGCCGCGGCCGCGAGCAGCACGCCGATCACCGCCAGCGTGGTCTGCATCGTGTCGACCAGTCGATCGCGGAAACGCCCGTCGATGTCGTAGCGGGCGAGGTTCGACCGCCGGTCTGCGTAGTCGGTCGAACTCCCGCGGACCACCATCGGGCGGCCCTCCATCGACGAGGGGCGATCGATGCCCAGGCGGTCGAGCGCCGTCGGCGCCACGTCGACGAGGGCGACGAATCCCCCGCGGCGCATCGTCGGCGACCGGAGGTACCCGCCGCGCACACCCGGCGCGTGCAGTGCGGCGATCCCGAGGGCCGAGGGGCCGGACGGATGTGACGGGCTCACCACCAGCACGATGTCACGGGCCAGGTCGACCTGGTGCAGGAGGCGGCCGACGAGGCGGTCGGTCCGCTGCAGCGCCTCCTGCCGCAGGCGCGCGTGCTGCGCGCCGGTCGTGAACTGTCCGTACGTGTCGGCCCGTTCGAGGTCGGACGCCTCCACGAGCACTGCGGAGTTGTCGTGCCACACCGACGTGAACTCGTCGACGACCGCTTGTGGGTCGAGGCGGGTTGCGTACGGTGCGTGCACGTCGGGTTGGAGGAGCGAGTCGCTCACGGCCCCGCCCGGTACCGTGCCCGCCGACCCGAGCAGCGCGATCGCGAGTGCACGATCGTTCTGCACGACCACGCCGGGATTCGGCGTGGGACCGTCGGCGTTGCCGATCACCGCGCGGTGCATGCCCGCGTGCGCCAGCGAATCGCCGAAGGCACCGAGCTCGGCGCCGAACAGCTGCGAGCGGTTGGCGCTCTCGAGGCTGGACAGCCCGAGGTACACGATCCCCCGAGGGTCCGCCGTGCCGGTGCGACGGGTGAACTCCTCGCCGGCCGTGCCCGACCCGTACGGCTCGGTGACCTCGTAGGCCGTGTCGGCGGTCGACGAGCCCGCGGCGGCGCGCGACCCGGCTCCGATCGTGGCGTAGCCACTGATGAGCGAAGCCGGGCCGTCGGCGGTGCGGTTCGTGAGGTCACCCATGGCCGACGAGGCGAAGAGCCGTTCGAGGTGCGGGAGCCGGGTGCCGCCGAGCTCCTGCCAGGTCACGCCCGGGAGCGACAAGATGAGCAGCCGCCGGTGGTGCACCGGCGCGGCAGCCGTGCTCGCCGCCGACGCCGCGCCGGCCGCGACGACGAGGAGACCGACGACGACCAGGGCCGCGAGGGCTGTCGCTCCGCATCGCCGCCCCTGCCATCGCACCCGGGGAGGATACCGGGGCCGTCACTCTCACGCCGTCCTCATCACCCACACGCACAATCGCCGGACACCCGAACGCCCGGAACCCCGAACATGATGCGCGACACTCGTCGTGATGCTCCCTGACGGCAAGGACCGCAACGGTTGAACCAGGTCGCGATCCGCGCCGAATCCGAAGCCCGGACCCGCATCGCCCGATTGGCGTTGCTCGCCACCTGCGTGGTCGCGACGATCCTGCTCGTGGTCGTGGGCGCCCGCCATTCGTCGTTGTCGGTGCTCTACGTGCTCGTCGCGACCGCCGCCGGGGGCGTCCTCGCGATGCTCGAGACGCGCCGCCGCGTCCTTGGGCCGCAGGTGGTCGTGGCCGCGATCGCGATCGTGTTCGCGGCCGCGGTGCTCACGCCCCCGCGCACCTCGAACGACCTGTGGTCCTACACCATGTACGGGCGGATGGTCTCGGTGCACGGCGTGAGCCCGTACGCGCACACCCCGCACGACTTCCTCGGTGACCCGTTCCTCGCCCGCGTCAGCCCGATCTGGCGGCACCGGGCATCGGTGTTCGGACCGCTGTGGGTCGGCTGGTCGGCCGTCGGTGCCACGGTCGCGGGCAACTCCGCCCTCGCGAGCCGGCTGTTCTTCCAGCTGACCGCGGCCGGGATCGCCACTGCGGTGCTGGTCCTCGTGTGGCGCCGGACACGGAGCCCGGCGGCGCTGATCTGGCTCGGGCTCCAACCCGCCTTCGGCGCGGTCGCGGTGAACGGTGGCCACAACGACCTGGTCATCGGACTCGCGATCCTCGCCGCCGCCCTCGCGGTGTCCGGGCGGCGCGCCATCTGGGCCGGGGTGGCGATCGGCGTGGCGGCGTTGGTGAAGGTCACCGCGTTGCTCGCGCTGGTCGGGATCGTGATCTGGCTGTGGCGTCGCGACCGCCTGCGCGCCGCGTTGGTCGCCGTCGCCGCGTGCGCGGCCACGCTCGTGGTCGGCTACCTGCCGTTCATCGCCGACGCGTCGCACGTCCTCTCCGGCGCCGACCACACCGTGACCGCCGGGTCCCCCTGGAACGGGCTCGCCGACCTCGTGCTCGGGAGTGACGCCGGGCGGGCCTTCGCCCATCCGCTGGCGCCGAACGACTTCCTCGAAGCCCTGTTCGTGGCCGGTGCCGCAACGCTCGTGATCGTGGCCCTCGTGGCCGGCTGGGCCGTGGCCAGGCGCGCCCGCGATGCGCGGCGGCCCGCGGGCACCACGACGGCCGCCTACACGATGGCCGCCGAGTACAGCTTCCCCTGGTACTGCGCCTGGGCCCTTCCGTGCTTCGCCGACGGGGCGCCCGATGCCCTCGCCTGGATCGTGTGGATCCAGGGCGCGGTGATGCTGGCGGCACTCAAGTTGACGACCCATCCCAACGGCACCATCGGCGACATCCTCGTCCGGTGGCCGGTCGCCTACCTGGCCACCCCGCTGCTGCTCGTGGCATTTGTCGTCGCCGCCGTCCGTCCGGGGGTGACTGACGCCTCCCGGCCATCTACAATTCACCTTCGATGACCATCGGCCTGCAGCCCGAGGTGGCGGCGCCGGACGAACCCACCGGTGTGAGCGTGACCGCCCCCGACGCCCCGGGGACGCGTACGCGCCGTTCAGCGCGGTTCGGGGCGATGGGTTGGCGTCACCGCTGGTTCGTCCTCTGGGGTGTGACGCTGCTCGCGTTCATCGTCTTCGTCGGGGTTCCCACTTCGCGCACGCAGATCTTCCTGTTCGCCTGCCTCGGGCTCGTCGCCGCCGGTGCCGGGGCGAAGTCGAAGCGGTGGAAGCGCGTCCTCGTCGACTGGGTGCCCTTCTACCTGTTGCTCACGCTCTACGACGCGCTCCGCGGTTCGGCGGGCAACTGGCTCATGCCCCACGCGCTCCCGCAGATCCACGTGGATCAGACCCTGTTCGGCGGCACCGTCCCCACCGTGCAACTCCAGCACGCGTTCTACACGCCGGGCGTCGCCCACGTGTGGGACTACGTGGCCTTCGGTACCTACATGACGCACTTCATCGTGCCGTTCCTCATCGCGGGGCTGCTCTGGCACTTCGACCACGCGCGGTTCCGTCGGTACGCGTTCCTGTTCCTCACCCTCACGTTCGCCGCGTTCGCGACCTACGCGCTGTATCCCGCGGTCCCGCCGTGGATGGCGTCACAGGACCGCCAGATCCAGCCGACCGCGAAGATCATCGACGAGATGTGGACCCACATCGGCGTGTCCAACGGTTCGAACGTCTTCTCGGCGACGGGTCACTTCGCGAACCCGGTTGCCGCGATGCCCTCGCTGCACTCGGCGTATCCGATGCTCATCGTGCTGTTCTTCTGGCCGATGGTGCGCCGTCGCTACCGTCCGCTGCTCCTGCTCTACCCGCTCGCCATGGGCCTCACCCTCGTGTACACGGGTGAGCACTACGTGGTCGACGTGTTGATCGGGTGGCTGTATGCCGCCGCGGTGTACGTCGTCGGGTCGTGGCTGTACGTGCGGCTCCAACGGTGGTGGCGCTCCCGGGCGAACGCTCGGTCCGTCGCCGGCGCCGTGCCGGCACCCGCCTCGGCCTGAGGTCCCTGCTCAGCAGTCGGGCTTGCTCACGGTCCCGTCCGGCATGACCGTTCGGCACTGCGTGGTACCGGCGAGTTGAGCGGCGGTGACCCGTGCACCGGTGAGATCCGCGGCCGTGAGATCGGCACCGGCGAGGCGGGCCCGGCGCAGATCGGCGAGCGTGAGGTCCGCGTAGCTCAGATCGGCTCCCGTGAGGCGGGCGCCGCGCAACAACGCCAGGTGGAGATTCGCACCGCTGAGATCGGCATGGCGCAGATCGGCTCCGGTGAGATCGGCATGGTCGAGCTGCGCGGTGAAGAGCCCCGCACCCGTGAGCTGCGCGCCCTTCATGTAGTTGCCGTTGCACGGCGTGCCCGGCCGGATCTGGCACGCGCCGATCCGCGTGCTCTCCTGTGACTCGCATGCGGTGGCCAACGCGCCGAGCCCGAGCGCGAGGCACACCAGCGCCAGGCGGCGGGGCACCGAGAGGCGGCGCGTCACGACGCGTTCCCCGCGGCGTTCCCTGCGCTGGCTCGCGGCGCGAGGATCTGCACGCCGTCCACGGTGTCGACGACGTGCCATCCACCGCGACGGAGGTAGTCGGCGAACCGCGGGTACTTCGACGGGGGGTAGTGCGAGCCCTGTCGCTGGTTGGCCGACGACATGTTCGCAATCAGCGCCGGTGGGTGGGCTGCGAGATCGTGCATGAAGTCGTCCCATGCGCCGGGTACTGCGTACTGCACCCCCACCCGCCACGGCGGACGGCCGCCGCTGGTCCCGGTGACGAACCCGGTGGTGGCGAAGCGGGTCGCGGGCGTGCGGTCAGACGTCCAGTATGCCTCCGGCGCCTGGCCCCACACGAGGACGTGCTGCGACGGTGCCACGTGCGCGCCGAGATACCGACCGACATCGATCGCGACCTGGGAGTCGCGTGTGTTGCCGTCGGTGAACGCGGATCGTACGAAGTACCCGCAGGTTGCGCACGCGACCACCACCGCGCCGACGGCCACCCAGTTGCGCGCCCGCACCGGGACCATCGTCAGTCCGCCCACCCCGAGCAGCACGAGGGGTGGCAGGAGTTGCAGGTAGTAGTGCGGGAAGAACCGCAGCCCGGTGAACACCGCGACGAAACCCGAGGCGAGCCACAGCCACAGATCGACGTCGTCACGCCACCGCCGCACGGCCGGCACGAGCAACAGCACGAGCGCGGCCTCCCCGAACAGGAACCACCCGGTCTGGCGGGCGCCGAGCGCAGCGACGTAGCTCCAGATGCCGCTCGCGTCGAGGTAGCCGCCGTTGCCGGTGAACACCCAGAACATGAACCGGTCGAATCCGAAGGCGAGCGCAACCGCGACGATCGGGAGCGCGAACGACAGCGCGAGCGTGAGCAGCCCACGCGCGCGACGGCGTTGCCAGGCGAGGAACGCGAGCGGCAGGAGCGCGACCGCCGCCGTCTGTTTCGTGAGCGTCGCGACCGCGAGCGCGACACCACTCCACGCGGTGCGCTCCCGCACCGCGAGCACGAAGGCTGCCGTCATCACCGGCAGCATGAACACCTCGAAGTTGGCCGCCTGGGAATCGGGCGGGCGGAACGCGGTCGCGGCCAGGAGGTAGAGCACGCCTGCGAGCCACGCCGCGTGGCGCCACCGGAACCGGCGGCGGGCCTCGGCCGCGAGCAGGAGGGCGGTCGCGACCTGGGCGAGCAGGGCAACGACCCGGACCGGGCCGAGATCGTGGGTCCCGGTCACGGCGAAGACCGCGGTGTACAGGTAGGGGACGATCGGGGGCTTGCGGTCCGTCGTGTCGACGTAGAGGCGGCCACCCCCTTGGAGGACCTCGGCCTGGGTCGCGAGGTAGGCCTCGTCGGAGTTGAACACCTGGTTGGAGAACGTCGGGATCCGGAGCACCGCGGCCAGCGCGAGCAGCGCGAAGACGAGCAGGACCGTGTCGCGGCGACGCCGATCCCGTGCCGGCGTGGCCGTGGTCACCGGCTCCGAGCCGGTCGCATCCGAGGTCCGGGCCGGCGCGGGCATCGGTGCGAGCGTAGCGATCCCCCCACCGTGGCCGCCGTCGCGGCCCACCCGCGGCCCGCTCGCGTGCCGCGAGCGCCGTCGGCTTCCTAGTATCCGGCCACGATGCTTGTACGCCGCCGACCACCGCGGAGATCGTCGACGTACCCCGTGCTCTCTTCCGTGGCGGTGCTCCTCGTTGCGGCGGTTCTCGTTGCGGTGGTTCTCGTTGCGGTCGTGGGCCCCGCGTCCCCGGCCGGCGCGGCGACCGCCGGACCCGACTACTCCCCGGGACCCCGCGAGGAGTCACCCTTCAGCGGAGCCGACACCTTCTGCACCCCCGACACCGCGCCGAAGCCGGTCGGGCTCGCCGCTGGTGCACCGGGTGTCGAGGCCGGACGCGTGTCGGTCGTCCTGGTGGTGCCTCCGGCGACCCCCACACCCGCGGCCCCGACACCCGCCGCCGTGACACCGGCGCCGTCGCCGGCGGGCGAGCCGGTCCCCGTCGATCCGGCCGCCCGTGCCGCGCACTATGCGCAGCTCGTGAACCACTGTGGCGGGATCAACGGCCGTCGACTCGAGCTGCGGACCATCGTGTCCTCGGGCGAAGCCGCCACCGACTGCGCCGCGGTGACCCAGGGCGGCACCCCGTTCCTCGTGGTGGCGTCGGGTGCCTTCGACGCGGGACCGTGCCTCGCGCAACAAGGGGTGCTCGTCGCCGCCCCGGCGATGTCGGCGCCGAACTCGGTGCTGGCGACCACACACGGTCTCTACGCGGTCGGGAGTTCTCCCGAGGGAGTCATGGAGACGCGGGTCCAGGATCTGGTCGACCACGCCGGCCTCGAGACCGATCAGTTCGCGCTGGTCACCGCAGGGGCCGCGACACCGCTCGCCGAGCAACTCCGCGGGGTCCTCGCCGCCGGCGGGCTCCGCCCCGCCCTCGACACCACGGCGACGCCGGCCACGGGCGCGCGCGCGGCCGCGCAGGCAGTGATTGCGAGCAAGGTCCCCGCAGTCCTGACCGACTCCATGGACCCGACGTTCCTCGACGCGCTCGCCAAGGCGCCCGACCCGCCGTCGGTGTACGTCTTCCCGCCCAGGACCGGCACCGGCGATGCGCTGACGGCCGTGCTCGCCCCGCCGACCGCCGGCGCCCTCCCGATGTTCACCTGGACCGACCCGGCCGCCGCCGCCCGCGACGAGGGGCTCGAGCCGGGTGAGTTCGCGCAGATGTGCGAGGCCGCGCTCCACGAGCCGGTGGCCACCCGGGGTACTACCACCACGACCACGACCACCACCAGGCCGGTCACCCCGACCACCGAGGCGCCGCCGGCCGGGAGCTCGACGTCGCTCACGTCGATCTGCCTCGCGGTGCGGCTCGCGGCGCGCGGCCTGTACCTCGCCGGCCCTGACCTCACCTCGCGTGCCGCGGTCCGCGCGTTCCACAACCTTCCGTACATCGACAATCCGGCACCCAGCGGCACCCCCGTTCCCCGCCCCGGCCAGCTCGTCAACGAACCGGTCCGGCGTGGCGCACACGTGCTCGTGCGGAGTCGGTTCACGACGCCGTGCCCCCCAGCAAAGGACACGCACGCGGGTGCCGCGCCCGGCGCCGCGTCGTGTTGGGTCCCGACGAGCGGCTACGACGACGGGGGTCGTGCGGTCAACGCGGCGCTCATGCCCCGCTGAGCCGGAGCTCGGCGCGGCCGATGCCCGCGATCGCGACGTTGGGCAGCCGCACGACCTGACCCGCGGGTGCGATCGTCTCGAACCGGTCGAGCATCTCCTCGAGCAACACGCGTACCTCGAGCCGGGCGAGGGCGGCGCCGAGGCAGAAATGGCCGCCGAAGCCGAACGCGAGTTGTGGGTTGGGCGTGCGTGCGATGTCGAAGGCGTCGGCGGTGGGGCCGAACACCACTTCGTCGCGGTTGGCCGACGTGTAGCTCATCAGGACCTTGTCGCCACTCGCGATCGCATGCCCGTCGATGCTGGTGTCGATTGCCGCGGTGCGGCAGAACTGGATGACCGCAGTGGTCCAGCGCAGGATCTCCTCGACCGCGCTGTCGATCAGGCTGCGGTCGGCGCGCAGGCGCGACCACTGTTCGGGGTACTGCGAGAACGCGAGGATGCCGCCCGAGATCGTGTTGCGCGTCGTCTCGTTGCCCGCGATGAACAGTTGCAGCAGGAACATCAGCAACTCGCGCTCGTCGAGCGCGCCGCGATCGTCGACGTGGTCGGCGAGCATCGTGATCGCGCCCGGTGTGCCGGTGCCGCGGTGTTCGGCGACCCGATCGAGGAGGAACACCCGCATCTCCTGGACCGCGGCCTGGTCGGCCGCCGCTGCGCCCACGTTGGACGTGCGCACCGCCGCGTCCATCCAGTCGCAGTACTCGCGCCAGTCGTCGGCGGGCAGACCCATGAGGTCGGCCAGCACGATCAACGGGTAGGGCACCGACACCGCGGAGACGAACTCGGTCACCGCGCCATCTTCGACCGTGTCGAGCAGCGTGACGGCGCGAGCGCGGATCGCGGGTTCGAGCGCACGGATCCTCGACGGCGTGAACGCCTCCCAGAGGATGCGGCGGTAGTAGGTGTGCATCGGCGGGTCGGCCGACAGGAGTGACCCGGGTCGCTCCTGGAGGTCGGGCGTGAAGTGCGCGTACATCACGCCGTAGCCCGACACGAAGGTCGCGTTGTCGCGTGACACCTCGTGCACGTCGCGGTGGCGCGTGAGCGCCCAATAGCCCGTGCGCTCGTTGTGCAGCACCGGGGCCTCGCGGCGCAGGCGCGCCAGTGCGGGGTACGGATCCTCGGCGTAGAACTCGGGGACGAGCAGAAGATCGGAGAGGTCCTGCAGCGAGGCGTGCGCGACGTCAACAGCGGTCATGGGCGCATCCTGTCACTGCGCGGGCGGAAGATCACGCAGGCCGGCACTCCGGAGAAACACCACGACGTGCTCGGCGAGCTGCTCGCGTGCACGGTCGGGGTCGCTCCCGCGGGAACACAGGAGCCGCCCCATCGTGCGCACCGGGCCGTCGAGCAGGTCGGCGTGGCCGGCGTCGGACACCACGGTGTGGGCGCATGCGGGGAGCGCGGTCGCGAACACCTCGTGATTGCGCCCCGCCGGCGCGCAGTGGCCGCCGCGCCCGCAACCCAGCACGAGGGCAGGGCCCGACCAGCCGACCGGCGGCAGCGGCGCGGGCTTCGCCCACGGCGGGCCACCGCCGCTCACCGGATCGACCAGCACGAGGGCCGCGGGCTGCACCGCGGCGGCGGCGAGGTACGCCACCAGTCCGCCGCGTGAATGGCCGCCGAGCACGACGGGCGCGGCGCCACGCCCGAGATCCCGAGCGAGGTCGGCGACCCGCCGCGCCTCGGCCTCAGGGGTCGAGCGGCCGCTGGCCTGCGCGACGAGGCTGCCGGCAACGTCGGCCGGCGTGACTGCGATGCCCGCGTCGCGCAACGCCGCGAGGAACTCGCCGTACGCGCTGGCGGGGCACACGAACCCGGGGAGGAAGATGAAGTTCAGCGGTCGAGCCGTTTCGGGTCGTGGGTGCGCGCAGCCTCGGCGGCGAGCCAGGTGCGATACCCGCCGTCGAGGTTGCGCGCGGGGCGTCCGAGCTCGTGCAGCAACGTCGTCGCGGTGTGACCGCGTTGGCCCACTTCGCAGTACACGAGGAACGGCCGGTCGTCGAGCGACGGGAGCCGGTCGCGCAATTCGTCGAGCGGCACGTTCACGCTCCCGGCGATCGCGCCCGCGGCGTGCTCGGCGGGCGTGCGCACGTCGAGGAGCGTCCAGCCATCGGCCACGTGACCCTCGACCTCGAACCACTCGACCACGTCGCACTCGCCCGAGCGGATGTTCTCGGCCATGTAGCCCAGCATGTTCACCGGGTCCTTCGCCGACGAGAACGGCGGCGCGTACGCGAGCTCGAGATCGGCGAGGCGTTCCGCGGGGACGCCGGCGAACAACGCAGTGGCGAGCACGTCGATGCGCTTGTCGACGCCTTCGCGCCCGACACCCTGCGCGCCGAGGATCTCGCCCGAGCCCGGATCGAACAGCAACTTCAGCGCCATCGGCTCGGCGCCGGGGTAGTAGCCCGCGTGACTCATGGGGTGCGAGTGCAACGCGCGGAACGGCCGCTTCGCGTCCGTGAGGCGCTTCTCGTTCCAGCCGGTCATCGCCGCGGTCAGTCCGAACACCTTCACGATCGCGGTGCCGAGCGACGGCGACGAGTGCACCGGTCGCCCGGCGATGTGGTCGGCGACGCGGCGTCCCTGGCGGTTCGCGATGTTGGCCAACGCGATGAGCGACTTCTCGCCGCTGACCCGGTCGCTCTTCTCGACCGCGTCCCCGACCGCGTAGATGTCGGGGTCGCTGGTGCGGTTGTACTCGTCGACGGCGATGCCGCCGCGCGGTCCGAGCGTCAGGTCGGCCGCGGCCGCGAGCTTCGTGTCAGGCCGCACACCGATCGAGCCGACGACGAGTTCGGCGGGGATCGATCGACCATCCGCCAGCACCACCGCGTCAGCGGTGATCTCGGTGACCGCGACGCCCACCTCCACCGCGACGCCGTGGGCGACGAGTTCGCGGTGCACGAGGATCGCCAGCTCCGCGTCGAGCGGAGTGAGCACCTGGTCGGCCGCTTCGACCACGGTCACCGACACACCCTGGTGCGCGAGGTTCTCCGCGGTTTCGAGTCCCACGAACCCGGCGCCGATGACCACCGCGGTGCCGGTGTCACGGGTGGCGCGGGCCGCGAGCCGGGACGCGTCCTCGACGGTGCGGAGGCTGAGCACGCGGTCGTAGCCGGGGATGGGCGGGCGCACCGGGACGGCGCCGGGGCTGAGGACGAGCTTGTCGTACGGAAGCGTGTTCGTGGTGCCGTCGAGCATGGAGCGCACGGTCACCTCGTGTGCCGCGGCATCGATCGCGACGACCTCGCTGTCGACCCGCACGTCGAGACGGAACCGCTCGTACAGCGCTTCGGGGGTCTGCAGGAGGAGATCTTCCTCGTCCTCGATGACGCCGCCGACGAAGTAGGGGAGGCCGCAGTTCGCGTACGACACGTGCCCCGACCGTTCCACCACGGTGATCTGGGCCGACTCGTCGAGACGACGGAGCCGGGTGGCCGCCGACATGCCGCCGGCGACGCCGCCCACGATCACGACCCGCAGGGAATCCTGCCGCGCCTCGTCCATGGTCGCCTCCGGTCCTCGGGTGCCTCACCCGATGGTGCACCCTCGGGCCGGGGGCAGGCGAAATGTGGTTCGAGGGGATCTCGTCCGGATGGGACGATGCGCGCCCGCCCGAAGAGCGACAAGATGGGCGGATTCCGGTCGAGGAGGGCCCCGTGAGTGAACCGCAGACGAACGACGCCGAGGTCGGCACGACCACCGGGTCGGGTCGCCACCATCGGGTGCGGAGCTCGTTCGCCGCGCTGCTGGTGATCGTCGCGTGCGTGCTGGCCCCGTTGAGCGTGCTCGCGCTCTGGGCGAAGACGACGGTGCTGAACACCGACAACTACGTGTCCACCGTCGCCCCGCTCGCGAACAACTCCGAGATCCAGGATGCCGCGGCCACCCGGATCACGCAGCGGATCATGAGCCAGGCGGACGTGATCCAGCAGCTCGAATCGAAGATCCCGCCCCGCATCGCGAAGCGACTGCCGAACGTGCAGGACGCCGCGCAGGCGTTCGTGTACGAGGCCGCCCTGAAGCTCGTGAGCTCGCCGAAGTTCGAGACGCTGTGGGAACAGGCCAACCGGCGCGTGCAACCGCAGGTCGTGGCGGCCCTCACCGGCAGCTCGGGCGGCAAGGTGAAGCTGGCGAACGACGGCACCGTCGTGCTCGACCTCTCGGGTGTGGCCAAGGAGGTGCGGGCCCGGCTCCAGGCGCGCGGCGTCTCCCTCGATCGGGTGCCCGCGGGCTCGGTCGACACCACCATCGAGCTGTTCAAGTGGCCGTGGCTCGGCACCGTGCAGGATGCCGTCGACCTCCTCCAGAAGCTCGCGTGGTTCCTGCCCTTCCTCACCCTCGCGTGCTTCGCCGGTGGCATCGCGCTGTCGACGCGTCGCCGTCGTCTCCTGATCCGTTCGGGCATCGGTGTCGCGGTGGGGATGTTCGTGATCCTGGTCGCGCTCGCGGTGGGTCGCGGCCCCTACCTCGACCTGTTCGCCACGTCGACCGGCCGCCAGGCGGGCGGCGCGGCGTACGACCAGCTGCTCCATGGCCTGCGGCTCGAGACCCGAGGCATGCTGGCCCTCGGCCTGATCGTTGCGGTGGGCGCGTGGCTGATCGGCCGGTCGCCGGCCACCACCGACAACACGAAGGCGATCCGCGCCGGGGTGATCGTGCTCGGCGTGCTCGCGCTGGCTGCGCTCGACGAGATCACGGCGATCGCGGTGCTCGTCGTCGCCGGCGTGGTGGCGCTGGCGCTGGTGCTCGTCGAAGTGGTCGCCCGCCGGCACGCGGCGGCGGAGGCAGGCGAAGCCGACGGAGCCGACGGTTCCGACGGAGCCGACGGCAGTCCGGACCCGCTCAGTCCGGACCCGCTCAGTCCGGACCCGCTCAGTCCGGACCCGCTCAATCCTGATAGGCCTGCAGGTGTGGGTGGTCCGCCAGCGTGAAGCGGTTGGTGACGCCACCGATGAGTTCGGTGGGGCCGACGCGGTCGAGGTCGTCGAGGGTCCAGCCACCTTCCTGGGTGATGGTGGTCTTGGGGCGTGGCTCCGAGTAGAGCATCACCGTCTCGCCCGACACGAAGAACGTGCGGCCGTTCACGCCGCTCGCCGCGTCGGTGCACAACCACACCACGAGCGGTGCGACCTTGCGCGGGTGGATGTCCTCCGGCGTGCGGGTCTTGGTGGACGCGCCCATGGTCACGTCCATCAACTCGCGCCACGGCTTGGTCTGCTCGTGGTACTCCTCGACGCCCACGGAGTGCGCGAGTGGACGGATCGCGTTCGCGCGGATCCCGAAGCGCCCGAGTTCCATCGCCGCGGTGCGGGTGAGGCCGACCACGCCTTCCTTCGCCGCGGCGTACGCCGCGTGCGACGGGTGACCGAAGCCCGACGCGGAACTGGTGCTCACGATCGCGCCCGCCTGTTGCCGGGCCATTTGGGGTGTCACTGCGGCGATCATCGCGAAGTATCCCTTGAGGTTCACCGCGATGGTCCGGTCGAAGTCGGCCTCGGTGTAGCGCCAGAGGTCGTCGTTGCGCTGGTAGGTCGCGTTGTTCACCAGGATGTCGACGCGCCCGAATTCATCGACGGCCTGCGCAACGATCGCGTCGGCTGCATCCCAGGTGGCGGAGTCGGTGTTCGCGACTGCCGTGCCCCCGGCCTCGCGGATGGCGTCGACGACGCTCTGCGCGTCGGCGCCGGTGCGCGTGCCGAGGTCGTTCACCACGACGGACGCGCCCTCCCGCCCGAAGAGGAGCGCGTGCTCACGCCCGATCCCCCCACCGGCTCCGGTGACGATCGCAACTTGTCCTTCGAGGCGTCCCATGCGGCGATCCTGTCAGATCGCGTCAGCCCCGGCCGTGACGGAGGAAGCGACCGGGTGTGGCGCCCGTGCACTCGCCGTCCTCGAAGGTGACCGCTCCGTTCACGAGCGTCCAGCGGTACCCCTTGGCCCGTTGGATGCGCCGCCAATCGCCCGTGGGCTGGTCGAACACGATGTCGTAGCCCTCGTCGGGGTCGAGCGCGAGTTCGTCGAGGTCGTAGACCACGATGTCAGCGGGCGTGCCCACGCCGAGCCAGCCCCGGTCGCGCATGCCCGCCACGTGCGCGGGTAGACGGCTCAGGTGGTAGTGCGCCGACTCGAGCGACAGCGCGCCCTGGTCGCGCACCAGGTAGGCGAGGAGGTCGGTGGGGTAGGCGCCGCCGGTGAAGAACTTGCTGTGCGCGCCGCCGTCGGAGATTCCGGGGATCGCGTACGGGGAGTCGATGATCTCCGCGACCAGCTCGGGGTTGCTCGACGTGACGTCTTTGGCGCTGAACTCGACCTTGAGGTCACCCGCGACCGAGAGGTCGAGGACGACGTCGATCGCGTGCTTGCCCTCCTCGGCCGCGATGTCGCCGACGATGCGGCCGACGTACCGCTGCAGGTCGGGGTTCGTGCCGCATCCGCGCACCACGAAACGCTCGGGCGGGCCGACGACTCCCAGTGGCGACGACACGAGCGCGTGCTCCGCAACCAGCGCGGGACGACGGGCCGGGTCGCCCAGCTTGCGGAGCTTCTCCTCGGGGCTGCCGAGCGTCGCATCCTTCCACGGCTCGCTGTAGTCCCACAGGTTGAAGTGCTCGAACGTGAACAGCGGGTACAGCCGCACGTTGTTGCCCTGGCCGAACATCTGGATGCCGCGCCGGTGGCAGTCGGCGAGCCACCGCAGGCGTTCGCGGTGCAGGTCGGGTATCCCATCGATGACCGCGACGGCGTTGAACAGCACCGGACGCTGAGCGGTGGCGGCGAGGAGCTCGAGGAACTCGATGTCCTTGTTCGCGGTCTCCTCGTCGCCGTTGAAATCGCTGAGCTGCGAAATCTGGATCGAACCCTGTTGTCGCTGGGCCAGGACCTCGGCGAGGGCGAGCACGTCGCGGTCGGCCATGCAGTCGGTGGGCATCGGAGCGCCGTCGTAGTCACGCTGCGCGGAGTTGGGGCCGAACCGCTGCACCGTCCAGCCACACGCGCCGTGGTCGAGTGCCTCGCCGAGCAGCCGGCACATCTCCGCGCGCTCGTCGTCGGTGGCGCCGCGGGTGCGCGCGGCCTCCAGGCCCATCACCCACATGAGCAGCGGCGAGAGCGGGAGGTAGGTGAGACAGTTCACGCCTTTCGGCATTCGGTCGAGCGAGTCCATCCACTCGGGGAACGTGATCCAGTCCCAGAGCATCCCTTCCCGCATCGCCTCGAACGAGATGGCCTCGTTGCGCGACATCATGAGCATCGAGCGCTCGCGGTCCTCCGGCTTCATGGGCGCGAAGCCGAAGCCGCAGTTGCCGAGTGTCACCGAGGTGACCCCGTGCCATCCGGAGATGGTGCAGTAGGGGTCCCACTGGATCTGGGAGTCGTAGTGCGTGTGCAGGTCGATGAAGCCCGGCGCCACGATCGACCCACCGGCGTCGAGTTCGCGTGACGCGCTCGACGCGGGCAGCCGGTCCTCGATCGCCACGACCTTCCCGTCGGCCAGACCGAGGTCGGCCCGGTAGGCCGGGATCCCGGTGCCGTCCACCAACGTGCCACCGCGGATGACCACGTCGTACTCGGGCATGGTGCCCTCCTTCCCCCCGAAAGTTCGAGCACGGTATCCGGCGCTCGATCGGAGGCGCCAGAGCGGCCGGTGCGTGCACGTGCATGCACGCGAAAACGCCCGACGACCTCGCGCCACTGCGCGCCATCATCGGGCGTTCGTTCGCAGCCTGTCGCGGCGCAGCGTGTGCGCCCCGACGTTGGCGCGTCAGCTGGCCGGGTCGAGCACGACCACGGGGATGACCCGGTCGGTGGCCTCTTCGTAACCGGCGAACTGCGGGTAGGCGGCCTTCTGGCGCGTCCAGATGCCGTCGCGCTCGTCACCGAGCGCCTCGCGCGCGGTGAACGGGCGGGTTTCCCGGCCGAGCTCCGCAGTCACCGCCGAGTCGACGAGCACGTTGTGGTACCAGTCGGGGTGGTCGGGCGCGCCGCCCTTGGAGGCGAAGATCGCAACCGAGCCGCCGGCGAGCGCCTGGAACATCAGCGGGCTGATGCGGTCCTCGCCGGACTTGCGCCCGGTGCAGTGGAGGATCAGCAGCGGCGCGTCACCGAAATCGGTCACCTTGCCGCCGTTGGCCCGGAACTCCTCCACGACCTTGGCGTTCCATGCCTTCATCTCGTCACTCATGTGTGCTCCTGCGGGTTGGGGGGAAGGACCCCGACACACTAGTTGCGGTGACAAGTGATCAGGCCAGGCCGGTCAGGCCCGGCCGGTCAGACGAGGGGCGTGAACGTGATGTTCAGCGCGGTGAGGCCACGCAGGATGTAGGTGGGCTCCCAGGAGAAGTGCCGGTCGTCGGCCGGGCCGTGGACCGACTCGTCGATGCGGATGTCGCCCAGGCGATCGAGGATGCGTTCGAGGCTGACGCGCGCCTCGACGCGCGCGAGCGGGCCACCGGGGCACGAGTGCACGCCGCGACCGAACGCCATGTGCTCCCGCAGGTTGTACCGGTCGAGCCGCATCTCGTCGGGGGACTCGAAGTGGCTCGGGTCGCGGTTGGCCGCGCCGTTCATCAACATCACGCACGTTCCCGCGGGGATCGCCACGCCGCCGAGTTCGGTGCGCTTCAGCGCGAGGCGGAAGTCGGCCTTCACCGGGCTCTCGAGTCGCAGGGACTCCTCGACGAGCGCGGGGATGAGCGAACGGTCGGCCCGCACCTGCTCCTGCAGCTGGGGATGTTCGGCCAACAGCTTGACGATCGTCGCGAGCACCCGGGCGGTCGTCTCCTGGCCCGCGGCGAAGAGGAATGTCGCGATGCGCACGACGTCCTGCACCTCGGGAATGGAGCCGTCGGGGAACCTCGCGGTGGCCAACTCGGTGAGCACGTCGTCGCGTGGCTCGCGCCGGCGGTCGTCGACGTAGGTGTTGAACCAGTTGTCGAGGAACTCCAGCGGGTTCGTCGTCATGGAACCCTCGGTCACGCCGACCTCACCGGGTGTGTGGGTGAGCGTCTTCACGAACTCCGTGTGGTCGGCCTCGGGGACACCGAGCAGGTCGGCGACCACGAGCGCGGCGAACGGCTGCGAGTAGGCGCGGATGAACTCGCAGCGGCCGTCGGCGAGGAAGGTGTCGAGCTGGC
>Ga0302322_100002094_pt1 | contig 16727 bp, 11 predicted proteins | sample Fen_T0_2_FD_203757 | JGI IMG/M metagenome (GOLD analysis project Ga0302322, IMG submission 203757) | Peat permafrost microbial communities from Stordalen Mire near Abisko, Sweden - Fen_T0_2 | ecosystem: Environmental > Terrestrial > Soil > Wetlands > Permafrost | place: Sweden: Abisko... | reverse complement strand
GTGCGCGAGGGAACGCGAAGTGGCATGCCAGTTTGATCGTCAACGGTCCGGTCGTTTCCGCAGTCATAATTCGTGTCGCTCCGCCAATTGCGGGCGAGGTTGATGGTTGATTTGCCGCGACGCGCCGAAAATCATCGAACGAACTGGTTCAGGAACGCGCCACGACGGTACGACAGCACGCGCTCACAAGAGCGGATGCAGGAAGGTTGAGGAAACCCGTCGGCAAAGGATATCGCCGACAGGAATGATCTAAAACTTTTCGGCGGGAGTTGTCCAGCAGAAAGCGGAGGGAAATGACGAATGCGGCCGGCAATGATGAATGCCCGAAATTTGCGGCGGTAAAAATTGGGGTGGACACCGAAGCAACTAATTAACCAAGAGTGATTTAAACGCGGATGACACGGATAGGGACGGCAGGTTGCACCGCAAAGCCGCGAAGACGCAAAGTTGGAACTTGGAGGCGGAATTACAAATTGGAGATTTCAAGCCGGCTTGAGCCTGGCAGTTGGCAAATATTCGGGTAACACCCCATGGCATCAGCAAGCTTTTGCCGCCATTTTAACGGTGTGAAATGAACCTGTTTCAGTCTTGGAAGCTCCAGCCTGCCAGTGAAACAGACCCCAAGGCCGGGCATATTCACGTGGCCGGGCAACGCCACTCCGCCTGATATACGTAACGAAGACCAAGCATGTCATTCCGATGAAAAACACAAACATTGAAGATCAGCAGGTTTGGGAATATGAACTCAAACAGCGTTTGCATATTCTGGAGACGGAGCAACAGGCAACGGCGGCAGCGGACAGGCAACAGTTGAAAGAATTGCATTTCATGCATTGCCCAAAATGCGGTCAGAAACTGGCGACGGAAAACCATGGGGCGGTGGAAATCGACGTGTGTCCGAGCTGTCGCGGCCTCTGGCTTGACGCCAATGAATTGGAAACGATCGTCGCGACGGAGAGCGGCTTCCTGAAAGCGTGGCAGAAAATTCTGCGCTGACGCCAATGAAGAAACCAGCCGCATCCCCACCGGCCAACGGCGCGGAAAAAATGGCCGCCAGGCCAATTCAATCAGCGCAACCAGCGAGGCCCTGGTATTCGCCGGCCGGACTCTGGCAGCGGAAAACGGCTGTGATTGCGGCGTTTTCCGTGGCCGCCATTTTGGCGCATCTGGTGTTCCGGTTTGGCTTCCGCACGACGGCGGAAACTTATCGAATTCCTTTGCTGGCGACGCTCGTTCTGGGGGGCCTGCCATTGCTCTATGAGTTGCTGCGCAAACTTATTAGGCGGAAATTCGGGGCAGACCTGCTGGGCGGGATTGCCATCATTACGTCAGTTCTGCTGGGCGAATATCTGGCCGGGGCCATTATTGTGCTGATGCTTTCGGGCGGCGAAGCATTGGAGAGTTACGCGTTGCGGAGCGCGTCTTCGGTGCTGGCGGCGCTGGCCAAACGGATGCCGTCCATCGCGCACCGGAAAAACGGGTCGGAAATCCTGGACGTGGCGTTGGCGGCGATTGCGGTGGGCGACACGCTGGTGATTTATCCGCATGAGATTTGCCCGACGGACGGGGTGGTGACCGAAGGCCACGGGACGATGGATGAATCGTACCTCACGGGTGAGCCGTTTCAGATTTCCAAAACTTCGGGTTCGGCGGTGATCTCGGGTGCGATCAATGGTGAGTCGGCCATGACGATCCGCACGAGCCAGCTGGCGGCGGATTCGCGCTACGCCAAGATCATGGAAGTCATGCGGGAGTCCGAGAGCAAGCGCCCGCAATTGCAGCGGATGGGGGATCGTCTGGGGGCCATTTATACCCCGGTGGCATTAACCGTGGCGCTGCTGGCCTGGGGTCTCAGTGGCGAAGCCGTGCGGTTCCTCGCCGTGTTGGTGATCGCCACGCCCTGCCCGCTGCTGCTCGCGATTCCCATTGCCATCATTGGTTCGATTTCACTTTGCGCCCGCCGGGCGATCATCGTCAAAAGCCCCGTGGTGCTGGAACAAATCGCCCAATGTCGCACGGCAATTTTTGACAAGACCGGGACGCTCACCTACGGCGAGCCGAAGCTGACCGAGCAACTGATCGCCACCGGTCTGGCCCAGAAGGATGTGCTGACGTTTGTAGCGAGTCTGGAGCGTTATTCCAAACATCCTTTGGCGCGGGCCATTCTCGCCGCGGCCAAGGAGGCGGGGATTCAACTGCCGGAAGCGACGGAAGTTGGCGAACAGCCGGGGCAGGGTTTGCGCGGCACGGTGGCGGGCCATAAGCTGCAAATCACGAGCCGCGACAAACTTATCCCGCAGAACCTGCCTGGCACGGAGCAATTGCCGCCGGTTGCCGGCGGCCTGGAATGCGTGGTGGCCATGGACGGGTGCTATGCGGCGACCTTGCGCTTTCGCGATGCGCCGCGGGCGGAGAGCCGTTCCTTTGTGAAGCATCTCGGCCCCAAACATCAGTTTGCCCGGGTGATGATTGTTTCGGGCGACCGCGAGTCGGAAGTGCATTACCTGGCGGAGCAGGTTGGCATCACGGAAATTTACGCGCAAAAGAATCCGGAAGAAAAACTCGCCATCGTGCGCGCCGAGACGGCCAAAGCAAAAACCTTGTATGTCGGTGACGGCATCAATGACGCTCCGGCCATGATGGCGGCGACGGTGGGGATGGCGATCGGCCAGAACAGCGACGTGACGGCCGAAGCCGCGGGGGTGGTGATCATGGACAACTCGCTGGAGAAAGTGGATGAATTCATGCACATCAGCCGCCGGATGCGAATCATCGCGCTGCAAAGTGCGGTGGGGGGCATGGCCTTGAGCATCATCGGCATGGTCTTCGCGGCCACGGGCCATTTGAGTCCGGTCAGCGGCGCGATTGCCCAGGAAATCATTGACGTGCTCGCCGTGCTGAACGCCCTGCGGGCGGCGTTTCCGCCGAAAGTGATTCATGACATCTGACTGGCGTGACGCGGGCCGGGGGCAGCGACGTGAGTAAAAACCCATGAACACTTTCATCATCCGATGCCGCCGATTTCTGGGCCGGTTGAATTTTCATGCCTGGCGCAAGCTGATGATCGCGGTGATGGGCGGCAGCGTGCTGCTGGTGGGGGTGGTCATGATTGTATTGCCCGGCCCGGCGATTATTGTCATTCCGCTGGGACTGGCGATTCTGGCGACGGAGTTTCTTTGGGCGCGGCGCTGGTTGAAGCGGGCGAAGGAAATATTTCAAAGGAAAAAAGCGCAGGCTTCAGCAGCAGGACCGGTGCCAGACAAACTCTGGCATCACCTCGCGCCCGATGAAACGGCCAAACTTTTCGCCGTTGATTTTGCCACGGGCCTGCCCGGGGATGAAGTGTTGCGACGCCAGCAAACCGGCGGGCCGAACCGGCTCACGCCGGCGCGCGGCACGCCGGCGTGGTTGAAATTCGTGCAACAATTCAACCAGCCGTTGGTTTACATCCTGCTCGTGGCGACAGGTGTCACCAGCTTTCTGCGCGAGTGGGTGGATGCCGCGGTGATCTTTGTGGTCGTGATCATCAACGCCATTGTGGGTTATTTGCAAGAAGCCAAAGCCGGCAAGGCCATCGAGGCGCTGGCAAAAATGGTCGACACCGAAGCGACGGTGCGGCGCGACGGACAAAAACGCCGCCTTCCGTCCGAACAATTGGTGGCTGGCGACGTGGTGCTGCTGCAATCCGGCGACCGCGTGCCGGCCGACCTGCGGCTGATGCATGCCCGCAATCTGCACGCGGATGAATCGGCGTTGACCGGCGAATCGTTGCCGGTGGCCAAGCACCCGGCCGGGCTGCCGGAGGACACCATCCTCGCGGAGCGGGCGAACCTGGCTTATGCCGGCACGTTCATAACGAACGGGCAGGGTGAAGGCATCGTTTTCAACATTGGCGACCACACCGAAAACGGCCGCATCGCGCGGCTCATTGCCAGCGCGGTTGAGCTGTCGACGCCGCTGACGCGGAAGATTTCGCATTTCAGCAAACAGGTGTTGTGGGTGATCCTCGGCCTGGCGGTGCTGACCTTTGCGCTGGGGGTCGCGCGGGGGGAAAAACCGGTGAACATGTTCATGTCAGCGGTGGCCCTGGCGGTGGGCGCGATTCCGGAAGGGCTGCCGGCGGCGGTCACGATTGTGCTGGCCATCGGCGTGGCCCGGCTCGCGAAACGAAAAGCCATTATTCGCAAGCTGCCGGCGGTGGAAACCCTTGGCAGCACGACGGTGATTTGCTCGGATAAAACCGGCACGCTCACCAAAAACCAGATGACGGTGCAGGAAATTTTTGCGGGCGGGGAAAATTTCGTGGTGACGGGCGCCGGCTATGAAGCCAAGGGCGAGCTTCAGCTGGGCGGCACGACGGTGAAAGCAGCGGAACATCCCGCGCTCAATGAATGTTTGCGGGCCGGAGTGCTGTGCAATGATTCGCAACTTGGGCAACAAGACGGCCAGCTCAAAGTGCAAGGCGATCCGACGGAGGCCGCGCTGCTCGTCGCCGCCGAAAAAGCGGGTCTGCCCCGCGCGGAAATTCAGCTCGCCGCCCCGCGCCTGGACATGATTCCGTTCGAATCTGAAAACATGTTTCGCGCCACGTTAAACGAGGTTTCCGGCGCCCGGATCATTTATAAAGTCGGGGCCGTCGAACGTCTGCTCGAGAGTTGCACCGATGCACTGGGTGAAAATAACGCCCTGATTCCGCTCGACCGCCCGGGGGTGCTGCACGCCACCGAAGCCATGGCGGGACGAGGCTTGCGCGTATTGGGCCTGGCGCGGCGCCAGGTGGAGGGGCAGTCCGCGAAACTGGAGCCAGCCAGTGTGGCCGCTGGTTTTACGTTCCTCGGGTTGCAAGGAATGATGGACCCGCCGCGCGCGGAAGCGATTGTTTCCATCCGCCGCTGTCAGCGCGCCGGCATCGCGGTCAAAATGATCACGGGCGACCACCTGGTCACCGCGCGCGCGATTGCCGGCCAGATTGGACTGGGGGGAGATCGCCAAACGGGAGCATTGCCCGCGCTGACCGGTCGCGAACTGGAAAAAATATCCGACGGCGACCTGCCGGAAGCCGCCGGGCGCACGGACGTCTTCGCCCGCGTTGCGCCGGAACAAAAACTCCGCCTCGTGAAAGCACTGCAGGCGCGCGGCGAGATCGTGGCGATGACCGGCGACGGGGTGAACGACGCCCCGGCACTGAAACAGGCGGACATCGGGGTGGCGATGGGCATCAGCGGCACCGACGTCGCCAAGTCGGCGGCGGCCATGATTCTCACGGATGATAATTTCGCCACGATTGAAGCCGCCGTGGAAGAGGGCCGGGGCGTGTTTGACAACCTGGTCAAATTCATTGTCTGGATTATTCCGACCAACCTTGGCGAAGCGTTGATGTTGCTGACCGCCATCCTGCTTGGCCTGCAGCTGCCGTTGCTGCCGTTGCAACTGCTTTGGATCAATCTAACGGACACGTTGCTCGGGCTCTCGCTCGCGTTTGAACCGAAGGAACGCGACATCATGCTCCGGCCGCCGCGCAAGCCACAGCAGCCATTGCTGACGATGCCGTTCATGCTGCGCACCGGCCTCGTGGCCCTCATCATGGTCAGCGGAGGATTGGGCTTGTTCCTCTGGGAGTTGCGCGTCGAGCAAGCCAGCCTCCCGGTGGCGCGCACGGTCGTGATCAATGTCATTGTCCTGGTCCAGACCTTTTATCTCTTCAACTGCCGCTCCCTGCACCATGCGGCCTTCACCATCGGCATCTTCACCAATCGCTGGGCCGTGCTGGGTGCCCTGATCATGCTGGGCGCACAAATTCTCTTCACCTATGCGCCGGTGATGAACCGGCTGTTTCACAGCGCCCCCATTCAAGCTGATTCGTGGCTGCGTATTTTTCTGGTGGCAGCGCTGGCGTTTGGCCTGGTGGAAATCGAGAAATGGCTGCACTTCCGCGGCGGCAGCGGCAGTTCGACAAAGCATCTGCCAGCTGCTTCAAATCCAAGTGCCGATAGCGCCGCTTGACTGCGGTTGCGGCCTGGCTGATGAATGCCATGCGCGTTGCTTTGATCAACGCCGTGGTTTGCCGACAACGCGGCGGGCGGGACGGGGCACTTTTCACCAAGCCAAGGCCCTTACGGAGGCCGGTGGCACCATTGTCGGCCGGTGGCTTTTTGACGACAGAATTGGGAAAGTCCGGCAGGAGGGACTGGTAATGTGAAATATTTCACAAACTTTTCTTGCCGCCGGGCCAAACAGTTGCTAAAAACTTCGCGCAGCTTTAGACAATCAACTTTTAATTTGAAGCAGATTTAACTTTTAGACCCAAGTGATTTTTCCGAAATGGACAAACTGGCTGCCGCTGGCGCTGGGCCTGGGAGCTGCCCTGGCAGGCGGTGCCGTGGCGGCGGGGGTGACGATTTATCTCACCCCCAAATACACCCGTGCCGGGTATCAACCGGTGCAGCCGGTGCCGTTTTCGCATCAGATTCACGCGGGCCAGCTTGGCTTGGACTGCCGCTATTGCCATAACGGGGTGGAGAAATCCTGGTTCGCCAACATCCCCGGGGCTTCCACCTGCATGAACTGCCATAATCAGGTGCTGAAAGACGATCCGCGGTTGAAAATCGTACGCGACAGTGCGGAGACGGGCAAGCCGATTGCCTGGGTGCAGATTCACAAGGTTCCTGATTACGTTTACTTTAACCACGAAGTTCATGTCCGCCGGGGCATGGGTTGTGATGCCTGCCATGGCCGGATTGATCAGATGGATGAAGTCCGCCACGACAAGTCTTTCAGCATGAGTTTCTGCCTGGATTGCCATCGCGATCCGGCGGCGAACATCCGGCCGGTGGACAAGGTCACGACATTAGGCTGGCAATGGAGCACAAACGCCGCCGAAGCCGCCCAATTGCAACAAACCGAAGGCAAAAAGCTGGTTGACCACATGCGGGTCGAATCGCTGCAAAGCTGCTCGGCCTGCCACCGATGAAAAATAATTTGAATCATTCAGCCTCACCGGTCACCGGCCGCCGTTACTGGCGCAGCCTGGACGAACTGGCGGATACGCCGGAGTTCAAGGACTGGCTGCACCGGGAATTTCCGGTGGGCGCGAGTGAAATGGTGGAAGACGGCTCCAGCCGCCGCCATTTCCTGAAAATCATGTCGGCCTCGTTTGCGCTGGCGGGCGTGGCGACGCTGGGCGCGGGTTGCCGCCGGCCGGAGGAGCATCTGGAACCGTTCGGCAAACAGCCGGAGAATTATACGTTTGGCGAGGCGCAGTATTTTGCGACGGCCATGCCCACGCGCACGGGGGCGATTCCGCTGGTGGTGAAATCTTACGAGGGCCGCCCGGTCAAAATCGAGGGCAACGCCCTGTTCCCCGGCAGCAACGGCAGCACCGACCGTTATGCGCAGGCTTCGATTCTCGATCTTTACGATCCCGATCGCGCCCGCCATTTCAAGCATGACGGCAAGGAAGTTACCCGTGACGAAGCCCTGGGCTTTTTGGCGGAACTTTCGCGGAAATTTGCTGCGAACTCGGGTGAAGGGTTGTCCTTCCTCGCGGAAAGCAGCACCTCGCCTTCGCGCGCCCGGCTGCAAAAGATCATCGCGGGCAAATTCCCGAAATCGCAGTGGTTTACCTACGATGCGGTTGATTCCGGCATTCACCAACGTGCGGCCACGCTGGCGTTCGGCCAGCCGGTGAAGCCGGTGTTCCATTTCGAGAAGGCACGGGTCATTCTCTCGTTGGATTGCGATTTTCTCGGCGGCGAGGACGACGCGAACAATCATATCCGTAAATTTGCCGCCGGCCGCAAGGCGGGCGAGGGCATGAGCCGGCTGTATGCGGTGGAATCGCTTTTCACGCTCACAGGCGCGAGTGCGGATCACCGGTTGCGCGTGGCGGCGGGTGAAATGCTGCAAGTTGCCGGGCTGGTCGGCGATGTTGGCGGGGCAATTGCGGGTGAAAACACCAAGTTTATTTCGGACTGGATTGCGGAATGCAAAAAGGATCTGGCAGCGAATCCGGGCAATGTTTTGGTCGTGGCCGGGCAACGTCAGCCGATTGAAGTTCATTTGCTGGCCTACAAGCTCAACTCGGCGTTGGGCGCGATTGGCAAGACCATCACTTTGGTTCCCGTGGCCGAAAATTCTGGCGCTGACCTGAAGCAGCTCGACAGTGGCGCCACGGATACGCTGGTCATTCTCGGCGGCAATCCGGCTTACAATTTGAACTGGTCGGCCAAGGCCAGGACCGTGGTTCGCCTGGGTTATTACGAAGACGAGACGGCGGACAAAGCGGGCTGGAATTTTCCGGCCACGCACTATCTCGAAACTTGGGGTGATGCCCAAACGAGCGATGGCACCAGCGTGCCCATTCAGCCGCTGATTCAGCCCTTGTTCGGCGGCTTGATGGAATTGGAATTTCTCGCCCGGCTGGCGGGTGAAGCCCAGGCCGAGGCGCACGAGATTGTCCGTGCCACCTTCGGCGGTGCGGATGAGGCTTGGAAGAAGTTTCTGTTTAACGGCTATCTGGCCGACTCCGCCAACGCGGCGGTGACGGCACAATTTATCGCTGAAAAAACGCCTGCGGTTGACCGTGCTGCGATTGTTCCTTCCGCCAGCAGCCTCGAAGTGGTTTTCTACCGCGATGCGAAAGTGGATGATGGCCGCTACGCGAACAACGGCTGGATGCAGGAGTTGCCGGACCCGATCACCAAGATGACGTGGGACAACGCCGTGCTGGTCAGCCGCAAGACGGCGAAGGAACTGGGCGTGGCCAATGGCGACCTGGTGGAAATTTCCCTGAACGGTCGCAGCGTGAAAGGTCCGATCTGGACGCAGCCGGGCATGGCGGATTATTCGCTGGGGCTGGCGCTGGGTTACGGCCGCGAGCGGGCCGGGCGCGTGGGCACGGGCGTGGGTTTCAACGCCTACAAGATTTTTAACGGCAAGTACATTGAATCCGGGGCGACGATCAAGAGGACCGGCGAGACCTACACGCTGGCCTGCACGCAGCATCACTGGAGCATGGAAGGCCGGCCGGCGGTGCGGGAAGCGAATCTGGAAGAGTTCATCAAGGAACCGTTGTTCGCCCAGGAAAGTTTCCACGGCAAAGAGCCGCCCATTGTTGAATCGCTGTACCCGAACCCGCTCGACGAGGCCAAGAAGACGGCGCTGCACCAGTGGGGCATGACGGTGGATTTGAATGCGTGCGTCGGTTGCGGCACTTGCGTGATCGCCTGTCAGAGCGAGAACAATATTCCGATTGTCGGCAAGGATCAGGTCATTCGCGGTCGCGAAATGCATTGGATGCGCATTGACCGGTATTTTACGACCGATCCGAAACGGAAACATAACGACAGCATTTTTGATCCGAAGTCGGACGCGAATCAGGCCGATGAGAATCAGCAGTTCGCGGAGTGGATTGATGACGTGCAGGCGGTGAACCAGCCCATGATGTGTCATCATTGTGAAACCGCGCCGTGCGAAAGCGTCTGTCCGGTGAACGCGACCGTCCACGACCAGGAAGGTTTGAACGTGATGGCGTATAACCGGTGCATTGGCACGCGGTATTGCTCCAACAACTGCCCGTACAAGGTGCGCCGTTTCAATTATTTGGATTTCAACAAGCGGCCTTTGAAGGATCTCAATGGGGCGTCAAAATTCGGGGTGACGTATTATCCGACAACGCTCACGCATTCGACCGGCGAAGGCGACAAGAAAGAATGGGATCTGCTGCGCTGGTGGAAAGATTCCAACAGCGGGATGCGCACGGAAGATGAATGGGACTTGATCAAGCTCTCGAAGAATCCCGACGTGACCGTCCGGATGCGCGGTGTCATGGAGAAGTGCACTTATTGTACGCAGCGCATTGAGCACGCGAAGATTTCGCAGAAGGCCAAAGCGGGCCAGACCGGGAACGTGCGGCTGATGGAAGCGGAAGGCACCGTGCCGAAGACCGCCTGCCAGCAGGCCTGCCCCGCGGGCGCGATCGTCTTTGGCGACGTCAGCGATCCGAAGAGCTCGGTTTCGGGCTTGAAGGCGCTGCCGCTGAACTACTCTGTGCTGGGCGATTTGCTCACGCGGCCGCGCACGACCTATCTGGCGCGCGTTCGTAATCCGAATCCCGCCATGCCCGATTATCACGCTCCGTTTAGCACGGAAGAATACGAGAGCCAAAGCCTGACGAAGAAAGGGAACAGCTAATGGCTGACTCCGCAACCAACTTGGAAGAATTGAAAAAGCTCGCGCCGCCGGCGGAACTCCGTCGTGCGCCGGTCGTCGAAGGCAAACCCAACCTCGGGGCGCTGACCGACAAACTTTCGGCGTTTGCCGAGGGCAAGACGCCGCTGTGGTGGTGGATTTTGTTTGTGCCCGCGGTCATTGCGGCCACGGTGATTTTCCCGACATGTTTGTTTTACCAGGTGTTCACGGGCGTGGGCGTCTGGGGCAACAACCATCCGGTCATGTGGGGCTTGGACATCGTCAACTTCATCTGGTGGGTCGGCGTGGCGCACGCCGGCACGTTGATTTCCGCGCTGCTGTTCCTGACGAAACAGCACTGGCGCACCACGATCGGCCGCATGGCCGAGGCGATGACGGTTTTTTCCGTGGCGATGGCGGGTTTGTATCCGGCCATTCACGTCGGGCGCGCCTGGTTTGACTGGTTCATGTTCCCGGTGCCGAATTCGAACGGCCTGTGGCCGCAATTCCGTTCGCCGCTGATGTGGGACGTGTTTGCGGTGAACACCTACTTGATGGTGTCCTCGGCCTTCTGGTTCATGGGCATGATTCCTGATTTTGCCGTGTTCCGTGACCGTTCCAAAACGCGCGTGCGGAAGGCCATTTTCAGCGTCCTGGCGATGGGGTGGACGGGGTCGGCCCGCCAATGGCATCATTACGAAAAAGCGTATGTGGTGCTGTGCGGCCTGTGCACGTTGCTGGTGTTCACCGTGAGTTCCATCGTCGGTTTGGACTTTTGCACGGCGCAAATCGCGGGCTGGCACGCGACGATTTTCCCGCTGTACTTCGTCATCGGCGCGGTGTTCTGCGGCTTTGGCATGATGCTGGTGCTGTTGATCCCGCTGCGCAAATGGTGCGGCCTGGAGCAGGTCATCACCAAGAGCCACCTGGACAAGGTGGCCAAGCTCACCTTGGTCAGCGGCCTGATCATCGCCTATATTTATCTGATGGAATTTTTTATCGCCTGGTACAGCGGCGATCCCTATGAACGCTGGGTGTTCAGCCACCGGTTGTTCGGCCATACGTACATGGTCATGGGCTGGATACTGATCATCGTCAACGTCGGGGTGACGCAACTGCTCTGGTTCAAAAAAGTCCGCGCCAACCTGGCGGCGCTCTTTGTGATCGGTTTGCTGATCAACTGCGGCATGTGGAGCGAACGCTTTGTCATTGTGGTCGGTTCGCTGTATCAGGAGTTCCTGCCCTCGAACTGGGGCAAGTACATGCCCACCATCTGGGACGTCGGCCTGTATATTGGCACGCTCGGCGCGTTTTTCATGCTGTATCTGTTGTTTGTCAAATACCTGCCGATGATTGCCATCGCGGAAGTCAAAGGCGTGATGCCGCAGGCCGACCCGCATCATCCGCTCGGCGGCGCGAAGAAGGAGGCCGGCCATGAGTGATAAAATTTATGGCATCATGGCGGAATTCGATTCGCCGGGCGAAGTGCTGCATGCAGCGGAAAAAATCCGGGATGCCGGTTTCCGGCGCTGGGATGTTTTCTCACCGTTTCCGATTCATGGCATTGACAAGGTCATGGGCTACCGCAATTCAAAGGTGGGCTGGTTTGCCCTGGTGCTGGGCGGGGGTGCCTTTGCGCAGACGTTTGGACTGCTTTGGTTTACCAATGCGTTTGATTACCCGCTCATTGTCGGCGGCAAGCCGATGTTCAGCTGGCCGATGTCCTTTGTGCCCTCATACATATTGATGGTCATGGGGGCGGCAATCGGCGCGTTGATCGGGATGTTTGCGCTCAATCAACTGCCGCGCCTGCATCATCCGCTGCTGAACAAGAAGCGCTTTGAACTGGTTTCGCGCGATAAATTCATCATCGTCATCGGGGCGGAAGACGAGCAATTCTCCGCGACCGGAACGCGCCAACTGCTGGAAAGCCTCGGCGGCGCGCGGGTGGATATTGTGGAGGACCAGGACTGATGCGCTACATTCTTTCCATTTTATTGATTGGCGCGGCGCTTGGCGCGGCGACGTTTGGCATGCTCGGGTTGCCCGGCAAAATGTCGCGCAAACCGCCGTTTGAATTGTTCCCCGACATGGACCGGCAGGCCCGGCTCCGGCCGCAGGAACCATTCACGTTTATGGCGAATGGCGTCAGTTCCCAGTTGCCGCCCGCTGGCACCATTGCCCGCAGCGAACCCATTCAGACCGCCAACGGCTCGGTTTATCGTTTTGAAGATTCACCGGTGAACACCGGTTGCGTGGCGGGCACGACGAACTTCGTGGAGCTCAATCCGCTCGCCGTGAATGCCGAAATGCTCCAGCACGGCCGCGATCGTTTTGACATTTATTGCGCGCCCTGCCACGGCAAACTCGGCGACGGCAACGGCATCACCAAGAAAATCGGGGTCATGGCGGCCGTGGCCAATTTGCATGACAAGCGCATCGTCGAAATGAAGGACGGCGAGATTTTTAACACCATCACCCGCGGCAAGGGCCTCATGGGCGCGGCCGGGCCGCTGGTGCCCGTCGAAGACCGCTGGGCGATCATCGCCTACACCCGGGCCTTGCAGTTGAGCTGGCTGGGCACCACCAATGATTTGTCTGCGGCGGAGCAAGCCGCGTTGAAATGAATATGAGTTTGCCGTCCACCAACCTTGCGCCGTCACCCCTCAAAACCACCTTGCCGGTGGGGATGATGATTTTGGGCGGCGGCATTTCGGTCATTGGCGCGGGCGTCAGCCTGCTGCGCGACGGCGGGGCGGCGTTTGGCGTCGCCTGGCTGCTGGCATTTTTGTTTTTTCTGAACATCGCGTTCGGGGCCTTGTTCCTCGTGCTGGTGCATCACCTGACGGACGCCGGCTGGTCGGTGGGCATCCGCCGGTTCTGCGAACATATCGCGGCCCTGCTGTTTCCGTGGCTGGTCCTGGTGTTTCTGCCGGTGGCGCTGCTGGCGCCGAAAATTTACGCGTGGATGACCATTGACCCGGCGACGGACAACACCGTGGCGGCCAAGCTGCCCGTGTTTACCCAGCCCGGTTTCTGGCTCACCTCGGCCGTTTTCTTCGGCATCTGGTGGCTGCTGACCTCGCAGTTGAAGCGCTGGTCGCTCAAGCAGGATGAAACCGGGGCCGCCGAATGCACCCATAAAATGCGCTTCTACTCCGGCTGGGGCATCGTGGCCTTTGCGCTGACGGTGACGTGCTCGGGGGTGTTGTGGCTGAAGTCGGTTGAGCATGAATGGTATTCCGCGATGCATGGCGTTTATTTCTTTGCCAGCAGCGTGTGGGTGGGCCTGGCCACGATTTACATGCTCACCGTGTGGCTGCGCGCGCGCGGCGTGCTGAAGGGCGTGATTCAAGACGGCCATTTCTACAATCTCGGCGTGCTCTTCTTCGCCTTCACCGTGTTTCAGGCCTATATCGAGTTCGCCCAATATTTTGTGGTGTGGAATGCCAACATGCCGCAGGAAACGTTTTGGTATCTCCAGCGCGAAAAAGGTGCGTGGTGGGCGGTCAGCATGATTTTAATTTTTGGCCATTTCCTGATTCCGTTCTTCCTGCTGCTGCCGGCGAAAGTGAAGAGCAACGTCCGGGTCGTGGTGCCGGTCTGCCTCTGGGCCTGGCTGATGCACGCGCTGGATCTGGCATTCAACCTCTGGCCCGCTTTCCGGCCCATGGGGCTTTCCGCCCGGCTGGTGTTGCTGCAATTCGGCACGCTGGCTTTTATCGGCGGCTTCCTGGCCTGGGTCTTTTTGCGAAACTTTGCCAAACATCCCCCGTTTCCGCAGCGTGATCCGCGCCTGCTTGAAGCCATGGGCGTGAGCGCCCACGTCATCACTGACCTGGGCGAGACCAATCCCGGAGGTGCCCGATGAATCTCCAAACGATCAACCGCGCCTCGGGTGCCGCCGTGGGGCTGCTCCTGGTCAGCGTGATTTTTGCCGGACTGACCTTGGCGTTGAAACTGACCCTGCAGGCTCCGTCGATGACGATGGACCGCGACACGCAACGTAGCCAAGCGTTGGCGGATCTCACCGTGGCTGAGGCGACCGGCCTGAGTCAGCCGGCCTGGGTTGACCCGGCTCATGGCGTGGTGCGCCTGCCGATTGAAACGGCGTTGAAACTTGCCGCGCAACAAGGGTCGAACCCTGCCGTTGCGCGGGCTGAATTGATCGCGCGACAGGAGAAGGCCAGCATGGAACTGCCCAAGACCCCCGAAAAACCCAGTGCTTTTGAATGAACCCGAACGAGAATAAATCGTCCGCCAGCGGCTCCAGCGAGGTTGACGCCTCGTTGCGCGTCCCGCTGCTCGCGCTGTTTGGCGGCGCGGCCGTCTGGCTGGTGGTCGGCCTGGTGCTGGGCCTCATTGCGGGCATCAAGTTTCATGCGCCGGAATTCCTTTCCGCCTGTCCGCTGCTGACCTACGGCCGCGTGGCCCCCGCGGCGAACGACGCCGTGCTGTACGGCTTTTGCATCCCGGCCGGCTTGGGCGTGATGCTGTGGGTGCTGGCCCGTCTGAGCCGGATGCCGCTGGTGCTGCCCATGGTGCCGGTCGTTGCGGCCAACCTGTGGAACCTCGGCGTTTTGATTGGCACCGGGGGAATCTTGATCGGCGAAAGCACCGGCCAGCCCTGGCTGGAATATCCGCGCGCCGCCGCCGTGATTCTGTTTGCCGCCTTTCTGCTGATCGCCGTTTCGGCGGCGGGCACGTTTGGCTGGCGGCGGGAGCGTTCCCTGTATCCCTCGCATTGGTTTCTCTTTGCTGCGTTGCTCTGGTTTCCGTGGATCTATGCCACCGCCAATCTGCTGCTCAACACCGTGTGGCTGCCGCGCGGCGTGGTGCAGCCGGTCATCGGCTGGTGGTTTGCCAACAACTTGATTTTTGTCTGGCTCGCGCTGGTGGGCATTGGCTCGGCCTTTTATTTCCTGCCGAAAATTTCCGGCCGGCCGCTGGTCAGCTCCGGTTACGCGTTGTTTGCGTTCCTCTCGCTGGTGTTCTTTGGCGCCTGGTGCGGCATTCCGGCCAGCGCGCCGGTGCCCGCATGGCTGCCGACGGCCAGCGTCTTTGCCGCCCTGTTGACCATTGTTCCCATTGTGGCCATCGCCATCATCACCGTCAAAACGGTTTGGGGCGCGCGCGTTTCCTGCCAGGGCGGACCGTTTTGTTTCATCAAATTGGGGGTGCTGTGCTTTGTGGTGTCCGGCCTGATGTATGTGGCGGCCGCCTGTCCGCAAGCCAGCCGCGTTTTGGAATTTACCTGGTTCGGCGTGGCCCAAACCCAGCTCCAACTGCTGGGCTTCTTCGCCATGATCGTCTTCGGCGCCGCCTACGAAATTCTCCCGAAAATCATGGGCGCGCAACTGCCGTTTCCGAAGCTGGCCAAACTCCATTTCTTTGCCACGCTGCTCGGCGTGCTGCTCTTCATCATTCCGCTGGCGCTGGCCGGCGTGGCGCAGGGCAGGGCGCTGGCGAATCCCGCCATCGCCTTCGCGGATGCCAGCCATGCGGGCCTGATGTTTCTGCGCGTCAGCACCACCGGCCAGCTGCTGATTCTGGTGGGGGCGCTTTGCTTTGCCCTGAATATTTTTGTCATGACGATGAAATGGAAACTGGCGCTGCTCAAATCACTGGTCGCGGCGGTCAAAGCCCCGCTGCCTGAGGCTCCCGCCCCGGGCGATTCGGAGGTGAAAGCGTGAAGAACGGCATCGCCATCTTTATTGCCGCCATCGTGGCGCTCGGCGCTTCCTGGTGCGGCCTGGTGTTGGCACCCTCGCTGCAGTTGGGCCCGGCCAGGCTCACCACCGTGCTCAATTCCACCGATACCTATCCTTTGCAGCGCACCGGCGAGGCCAGTCTGGGCCTGCAGGTGTATCGCGCCAACGGCTGCGCCGCCTGCCACACCGAGCAGGTGCGTCAGGACGGCATCGCCGTCGAGGTCATGCTGACCAGCCTGGGCACTTCCAAGGCGGAGGACTTCAAGGCCTTTGTCCAATCGCTCTTTATCCTGCCCGAACTCGCCCCGGTGACCAACACCATCGCCGACAGCTTGCAAGCGTGGAACGGCGATCTGCCGAAAATCTTTCTCGTCACGGGCGACAAAGCCATTGCCGATGAAATGGTACAGCGCGTGAATGCCGCCGGGGTCAAATCGCAGCTTCGCATTGCTCCTTCCGGGCCTGACCTCGCCCGGGGCTGGGGAACCCGGCGCAGTGTCGCCGCGGATTTTCTTTACGATCAGCCGGTGCAGCTCGGCAGCCTCCGGGCCGGGCCCGATCTGGCGAACATCGGCATCCGGCAGCCGGATGCCAACTGGCAGATGCTTCACCTCTATGCGCCCAAATCGGTGGTGCCCAATTCCACCATGCCGTCATTCAAATATTTGTTTGCCGTGCGCAAAATGGCGGGCGCCGCGCCTGCGCCCGATGCCCTGGCGTTGTCAGGGGAATTTGCCCCGCCCGCCGGGTTTGAAGTGGTGCCGACCGCCGCCGCCCGCGAGCTGGCTGCCTATTTGTTAAGCCTGAACGCCAACGTGCCGCTGTATG
>Ga0302322_100002093_pt1 | contig 16734 bp, 13 predicted proteins | sample Fen_T0_2_FD_203757 | JGI IMG/M metagenome (GOLD analysis project Ga0302322, IMG submission 203757) | Peat permafrost microbial communities from Stordalen Mire near Abisko, Sweden - Fen_T0_2 | ecosystem: Environmental > Terrestrial > Soil > Wetlands > Permafrost | place: Sweden: Abisko... | reverse complement strand
CCTCCGTTCTCCCCACCCGGCACGCAGCTCTCGCGTCCTGGGTCGCCGAGGTCGCCGAGCTCACCACGCCGGACGAGATCGTCTGGGTGGACGGGTCCCAGGAAGAGCACGACCGGCTCACCGCCGAGCTCGTGGACGCCGGCACGTTCGTCCGCCTGCAGCGCAAGGCGGACAGCTTCTGGTGCGCCTCGGACCCGAGCGACGTGGCCCGCGTCGAGGACCGGACCTACATCTGCGCGCAGGACCGGTCCGACGCCGGCCCCACGAACAACTGGATGGACCCCGACCAGATGCGGTCAGTCCTGTCCGAGCTGTACCGCGGCTCGATGCGGGGCCGCACGATGTACGTCATCCCGTTCGTCATGGGCCGGCTGAACGCCGAGCGCCCGTTCTTCGGGGTGGAGCTCACCGACAGCGCCTACGTCGTCGTCTCGATGCGGATCATGGCGCGCATCGGCACCGACGTGCTGGAGCGGATGGGCACGGACGCGCCGTTCGTGCGGTGCCTGCACTCCGTCGGCGCCCCGCTGGAGCCCGGCCAGCCCGACGTGCCCTGGCCCTGCAACCCGAGCAAGTACATCAGCCACTTCCCCGAGACCCGGGAGATCTGGTCGTTCGGCTCCGGGTACGGCGGCAACGCGCTGCTCGGCAAGAAGTGCTACGCGCTGCGGATCGCCTCGGTCATGGCCCGCGACGAGGGCTGGCTGGCCGAGCACATGCTGATCCTCAAGCTGACCAGCCCGGAGCGGAAGGTCTACTACATCGCCGCGGCGTTCCCGAGCGCGTGCGGCAAGACGAACATGGCGATGATCGAGCCGACCGTCCCCGGCTGGACGGCGGAGATGATCGGCGACGACATCTGCTGGATGCACTTCGGGCCCGACGGCCGCCTCTACGCCCAGAACCCCGAGGCCGGCCTGTTCGGGGTGGCCCCCGGCACCGGCGCCTCCACCAACCCCGCGGCGATGCGCGCCGTCGAGGCCGGGCGGAGCATCTTCACCAACGTCGCGCTGACGGACGACGGCGACGTCTGGTGGGAGGGCATGACCAAGGAACCGCCCGCCCACCTCACCAGCTGGAAGAAGCAGGACTGGACGCCGGACTCGGGCGTGCCCTCGTCCCACCCGAACAGCCGGTTCTGCACGCCGATCACCAACTGCGACGTGCTCGCGGAGGAGTACGACGACCCGAACGGCGTCCCGATCTCGGCGATCCTCTTCGGCGGCCGGCGCAGCTCCGTCGTCCCGCTGGTCACCGAGGCGCGCGACTGGGCGCACGGCGTCTTCCTGGGCGCGACGACGTCCAGCGAGACGACCGCCGCCGCCACCGGCGCCGTCGGCGTCGTCCGGCGCGACCCGATGGCGATGCTCCCCTTCATCGGCTACCACGCGGGCGACTACTTCCGGCACTGGCTGGAGCTCGGCAAGGACGCCGACGCGTCCCGGCTGCCGCGGATCTACTTCGTCAACTGGTTCCGCAAGGACGCCGAGGGCCACTTCGTGTGGCCCGGTTTCGGCGAGAACAGCCGGGTGCTCACCTGGATCATCGGGCGCATCGAGGGCACGCGCGACGCCGTCGAGACGCCGATCGGCCTCGTCCCGACCCCGCAGTCCCTCGACACCGAGGGTCTCGACGTCGACGACGCCGACCTGCTCAAGGCCCTCGCGGTCGACCCGCAGGAGTGGCGGCGCGAGCTGCCGCTCATCCAGGAGTGGTTCGAACGTCTGGGCGACCGCGTCCCGACGAGCCTGGTCGACGAGCTGGACGCGCTGCGGACCCGGCTCGGCCTCACGTGATCCACAGCTGATCCACGGAACGTGGCCCGGGCACCGGCCCGGGCCACCGGGGCGAGGCCGTCCGGTCCCGCCCCTCGTCACGCGGAGAGGTCCCGTCACTCGTAGAGGACGTACTCCGGCACCGGCCGCAGGGCGAGCACCTCGGCGGGGGTCATCAGGCGGCTGCCCGCCTCGGTGTCCTCGTCGAAGAAGAGCTTGAACCCCGGCCGGACGCCGGACGGCCGGCCCGCCGAGACCCGGCCCCACGTGCCGATCTTCGCGGCAGGCGGCCCGATGCCGTCCACGCTCTGGACGACGGCCACCTCCGGACGTTCGCCCAGGTCACCGAAGCGGTCGACGATGTCGACCCGCAACTGGTGCACGACCATGACCTTCTGCGGCAGGCCGTGCCCGGTGACCAGGCCGGCGAGGTAGGCCGCGACGCCGTCCAGGTCCGCGCCCGTCGTCCGGCCGAAGACCCGGCCGGGCACCTGGCCGGCGCCCACCGCCCACTCCGGGTCGAGGGCGATCCCGACGTCGGGCTCGACGAGCCACCGCTCCAGCGCGCGCACCTCGTCGAGGAAGCGGGCACGGCCCGGCTGGACGTTGAGCAGCAGCAGCGCCCGGTGCCGCCGCGCGGCCGCGAGGTAGGCGTCGACGACGTCGGGCCCGATCCGCACCCGGTAGGTGCCGTCGCGACCGGGACGCGGCTGGACGACGACCGCGATCAGCTCCAGCACCGGCAGCGGGGTGCGCCCGGCGGCGTACCGGACGGCGAGCCGCTCGATCTCGTCGGCGCGCCCGTCCAGGTCGCCGACGCCGAGCCGCCCGAACGCCGCCGAACCCGGGCCGCCGCTGTACCCGACGAGCCGGTGCGCCGGGAACACCTCCCGCCCGCCGCGCGGCAGGGCGACCGGGACCGGCGGGCGCTGCGGGCGGTCGATCGCGATCGGACCGGCGACAGCCTCCGAGCCGCCCGCCGTCGAGCCCCCCGCAGTCCGGGTGCCCGCCGTCCGGGTGCCCGCCGTCCGGGTGCCCGCCGTCCGGGTGGTGTCGGCGGGTGCGGAACCGGTCGACCGGAGCGGGTCCGCGGACCATCGGCGGGTCACGGCCACCGCTCCGGCGGCGGCTGCGAGAAGGACGGCGGAGGCTGTGGCCCGGCGGGTCACCGCAGTTCCCGGCATGGTCGCGAGGCTGCCATCGGTCGCGCCGGAGGCGACTCGAGACGGCACCCGGGGACGACACCGGGGGCGAGGCGGACACGGAACGGGCCCCGAGGTTCGACTCGGGGCCCGGACTCGGAGCGGAGGCGGCGGGATTTGAACCCGCGATGGGATTTGAGCCCCAAACCCGCTTAGCAGGCGGGCGCCATAGACCGGGCTAGGCGACGCCTCCAGACCTGTTCACTCTAGCGGTCACGGCGGGGGCGGGGCAAAGCCGCATCGCCGCCGGACGGCCGGGCGTCCAGCAGGCGTCCAGGAGTTCACCAGCAGGTGTCGCGCGGGAGCTCCACGCCCGCCACGAGGACGGTCAACGAACCGTCAAATCCTCCGTGGACCGGTCAACACCACGCCGCGACGCGCCGTACGGTGGACCGATCGGGCCCCGTGTCCCGCTGACGTTGTGTGACAATGGTGCGCCCGCTGCCTACGAGTGCCCGTGCCGGCCGACCCCCTCCGGAGGTGGAATTCGTGACCGAGGTCGCCCCGCACGCCGGACGGCGGGCCAGACGGGAGGCCGAGGCGCGGATGGCCACGGGAGAAGTGCCGCAGAACGCCGGCACCCCGGCCTGGCACGCCGACGCGAACGCCTTCGCACCGACCGGTCGCCCAACCGGTCGGCCGATCGGTGGTAACGCTCCGCAGTCGTACGGTCGACCCGCAGCTCCGCCGTACGCCCCTCAGGACCCACCGTACGCGCAGCAGGGCTACGGGCATCCCGAGCCCGCCCCGCACGGACAGGTGTACACGCCCCCGGCACGCCCGGGCGCACCCCGCCCCTCGGCGCGTCCCCCGGCCCCGCCCGCGGACCGGCGCGTCGGCGACCTGGACGGCGAGCTGAGGACCGCGCGTGGCGGTTCGCCCGCCGTCGGCGCGGGCCCACAGCGCGGACGGCACGCCACCGAGTGGGGTCAGAACTTCGAGGGCGTCATCGGCTGGACGCTGCTCGGCTCCCTGATCCCGGGGGCCGGCATGATCATCGCCGGACGGCGCCGCCTCGGCCTGGCGATCGTGGCGTTCTGGGTCCTGGTGGCGGTGGCCCTCGTGACGGTGCTCGCCGTCAGCGACCCGGTCGTGCTCCTCACCCGCCTGCTGCTCACCCATCCCGAGCGGCTCACCTACATCGCGATCGCGCTGGTGCTGGTCGCCGTCCTGTGGGCGGCGCACGTCGTCGTCACGAACCTGTCGCTGCGCCGGTTCGCCACCCTCACGAGCGCCCAGAGCGCGCTGAGCTGGGTGCTGGTCTCGGTGATCGTGGGCGGCGGCGTCGCGACGGCGGTCGCGCGCGCCCAGGAGGTGCAGCTCGGCGGGTCGACGATCAGCACCATCTTCAGCCGGAACGGCGAGCAGCTCTCGGCCACGGCGAAACGTCCCGACGCGAGCAAGCCCGACCCGTGGATGAACACCCCCCGCATCAACGTGCTGCTCATCGGCTCGGACGCCGGGGCCGACCGGACCGGCATCCGCACGGACACGCTCCTGGTGGCGAGCATCGACACCAAGTCGGGGCGGACCGTCCTCTTCAGCATCCCGCGCAACCTCGAGCACGTGCCGTTCCCGCCGAAGTCGCAGCAGGCGAGGGACTTCCCGCAGGGGTACTACTGCGCCCAGGACGCCTGCCTGATCAACGCGCTCTGGCAGTTCGGGGTGGAGCACAAGAACCAGTACTACAAGGGCGACCCCCACCCCGGCCTCACCGCGGTGACCCAGGGCGTCGAGCAGACCCTGAACCTCACGATCGACGACTACGCCATGCTCGACCTGCACGGCTTCATGTCGCTGGTCGACGCCGTGGGCGGCCTCGACATCAACGTCAAGCGGCGCCTTCCCGTCGGCGGCCACAAGAGCACGAAGACCGGCGCCGAGGTCGGCGTGACCAGCTACATCCAGGCCGGCCGGCAGCACCTCAACGGGTACTTCGCCCTCTGGTTCGCCCGGTCGCGCTCCGACTCCGACGACTTCGAGCGGATGCGCCGCCAGCGGTGCGTCATCGCGGCCCTGTCGCAGCAGGTCGACCCGCCCACGGTCGCGATGCACCTCACCGACGTCCTGAAGGCCGCCAAGGACAACATCCGCACGAGCATCCCGCTGGCCGACCTGGACGCCTGGGTGACGCTCGCCCTGCGGATCAAGAAGGCGGGCCACATGCAGAACGTGGCCTTCACCGACAAGATCGTCACCCCGGGCGACCCCGATTTCGAGGTCATCCACAAGCTGGTGAGCGACACGCTCAAGGCCTCCACGAAGCCCGCGCCCAAGCCCGCCGCCACGACGCCGTCGACGGTCAAGCCGACCCCGTCGACGACCGGCGGCCAGAAGCACCGGACCACGCCCACCCCGACCCCGACGCCGGACGACACCGGAGCGGTGGACGTCAACGCCGTCTGCTGACCTCCGCCTCCCCTCGCAGCGATCACTGCGAGGGGAGCGGGGCGTCAGGGGGTCGGGGTCGGGGTCACGTCCAGGCGTCCTGCGGCATAGCGGGCCCGCAGGACCTTCTTGTCGAACTTGCCCACGCTCGTCTTCGGCACCTCGCCCACGAAGGCCCACCGCTCGGGCACCTGCCACGACGCGACGCGGGCGGCGAGGAACGCGCGCAGCTCCGCGACGTCGACGCACGCGCCCTCCTCGACGACGACGGCCGCGAGCGGGCGCTCCCCCCAGCGGTCGTCGGGGACGCCGACGACGCTCGCCTCCCGGATCGCCGGATGCGCCATCAGGTGGTTCTCCAGTTCCACCGAGCTGATCCACTCCCCGCCCGACTTGATGACGTCCTTGGCGCGGTCGGTGAGCCGCAGGAAGCCGTCGTGGGTGAGCGTGCCGACGTCGCCCGTCCGCAGCCAGCCGTCGTCGAACTTCGCGGGGTCGTCGTCGCGGTAGTACGACCCGGCGATCCAGGGGCCGCGCACCTGCAGCTCCCCGACGCTCTCGCCGTCCCAGGGCAGGGTCGACCCGTCCGGGCCGACGAGGCGCCCCTCGACGCCGAGCGCCAGCCGCCCCTGGGTCTCGCGGTAGGCCCACCGCTCGTCGCCGTCGACGTCGGGCGGGGGCACCGCGACGCTGCCCAGCGGCGACGTCTCGGTCATGCCCCAGGCGTGGCGGACGTCGACCCCGTGCCGCTCGGCGAAGGCGCGCAGGAGCGCGGGCGGGCACGCCGAGCCGCCGACGACGACGGACCGCAGGCTCGACACGTCGACCGCGGGCCCCTCGTCGAGGCGGCGCAGCACGTCGGCCCAGATCGTCGGCACGGCCCCGGCGCCGGTGACGCGCTCCCGGCTGATCATCTCGAGGAGCGGCTCGGCCTGCAGGAACCGGTCCGGCATGATCAGGCTGGCGCCGCCGGCCAGGGCGCCGTAGGGCATGCCCCAGCCGTTGGCGTGGAACATCGGGACGATCGCGAGGGTCCGGTCGCCCGCGTGGACGTCGAAGGCGCTCGGCAGCACGAGGGACATCGCGTGCAGGTAGGTGGACCGGTGGGAGTACAGGACGCCCTTGGGGTTGCCCGTCGTCCCGGACGTGTAGCAGAGGCCCGCGGCGTCCCGCTCGTCGAGCGCGGGCCAGTCGAAGGCGTCGTCCTGCGCGTCGACCAGGGTGCGGTAGTCGTGGACGGCGACGCCGGTGCCGGCGAGCGCCGAGGCCACCTCGTCGGGCACGGGCCCGTTGACGATCACATGGCGGACCGTGCGCAGCTCCGGCAGCAGCGCGGCGAAGGGCCTGGCCAGGGAGTTGTCGACCACGACGACGTCGTCCTCGGCGTGGTTCATGACGTAGACGATCTGCTGCGGGAAGAGCCGGATGTTCACCGTGTGGAGGACCGCGCCCATGCTGGGGACGGCGAGGTAGAGCTCCAGGTGCTCCTCGTTGTTCCACAGGAACGACGCGACGCGCTGGTCGCCGTCGACACCGAGCGACCGCAGGGCGTTCGCGAGGCGGCGGCAGTCCGCGCCGACGTCCGCGTACGTCGAGCGGCGGGGTCCGTCGGGGGTCCAGGTGACGACCTCCCGGTCGCCGTGGACCGTGCACCCGTAGTCCATGATCCTGCTGATGAGCAGGGGTGTCTCCTGCATCGTGCTGCGCACGTGCCACCACCTCGTCGTGGGGAGCGCGGGGGAGCCCGCGGGCGGACGGATCCGACGCCCGCCAGTATCACCGATCGACTGCGTCCGGCCAACGGTTCGTGAGCGGGCGATCACTGTTGTGGCAGGCACCGGAGATAACGGAACCATCACGACGTCGGCCCGCGCGCCCTGTCGTCAGGGGTGGACGGAGGCTGGTAGAACGTGAGGAGCCGGACGTGTCGAGGGGTCGCCGGGGATCGTCCCCCGCCGCCGCGAGACGAGGACACGGCATCCATGACCAAGCCCGCACCACCGCCCGACCCGCAGCACCCCGCGGGGCCGTCGGTCGGCATGCCCCTCTTCGGCACGGTCCCGCTCGGGCCCGACGAGCCCGAACTCTTCACCGACGCGATGGAACGCATCCTCGACCACCTGGTCGGCGGCAGGCAGACCCCGCGCCACCGGGCCGGCTGAGGCGCGCAGCCCCGGTCCGCCCCGGCTCCCCGTGGGACGCCGCGGCGCCCGTCGGCGTCAGGACACCTCGACGGACCGCTTGGCGAGGCCGAACCAGTACCCGTCGATGACGGTCCGCGGGGGTGCCTGCGGGTCGTCCGCCGCACCCAGGACGACGAACAGCGGCGCGAGGTGCTCGACCGTCGGGTGCGCGTAGCGGACCGCGGGCGCCCGGTGGCTGAAGTCGAGCAGGTCGTCGAGGTGGCCGCCGTCCAGCGCCTCGGCGGCCCAGGCGTCGAACTCGGCCGACCAGCCGGGCGCGGGCTGGTCCGGCGACTCCATCCGCAGGTAGGGCAGGCCGTGCGTCATGAACCCGCTGCCCATGATCAGCACCCCCTCGTCCCGCAGCGGCGCCAGGCGCCGGCCGAGGTCGAGCAGGGCCTGCGGGTCCTGCGTGGGCAGGGACAGCTGCAGGACCGGGACGTCGGCGTCCGGGTACATCACGGTCAGCGGGACGTAGGCGCCGTGGTCGAGCCCGCGGTCGGGCCGGCTGGCGACCGGCTCGCCGTCCGGCATGAGGGCCGCCACCTGCCGGGCCAGCTCGGGCGCGCCGGGCGCCGCGTAGGTGACGTCGTAGTAGTGCTGCGGGAAGCCCCAGAAGTCGTAGACGAGGGGGACGGTCGACGTCGCACCGAGGGTGAGCGGCGCGGACTCCCAGTGCGCGCTCACCACCAGGACGGCGCGCGGGCGCGGGAGGTCCCGCGACCAGGCGGCGAGCTGGGAGACCCACAGCTCGTCGTCCACGAGCGGAGGCGCGCCGTGCCCCAGGTAGAGGGCGGGCATGCGGGTGTCGGTGCTGGTCCTGTCGGGGCCGGTCATCGGGATCCTCCTCGGTGGTCACCCCAGGATAGCCCGATAGTTGAGCGCTAAACAATACCGGGCGGGGCCGGGGCGGCCCGGCGTTCCCGCGCCTCGCCCAGCTCCCGCGCGAGACGTGCCAGGACGGCGTCCGGTGACTCCTCGACCGGGACGGCGACGGCGCGCAGCGAGACGCCGTCGCCGACCGACCGCGCTTCCAGGCGACGCGACACCGCCGCCGCCCCCGCGACGTCCGTGGCGGGCAGCAGGACGGCGAACTCGTCGGGTGCGATCCGGTACAGCAGGTCGCCGATCCACAGCCCGGCGGCGACGGCGACGGCGACGGCACCCGCCGCGGCGTCGGCGGCGTCCGGGCCCTCCTCCGCCCGCAGCCGCGCCAGCCCGACGACCTCGGCCACCACGAGCGCCGTCGGCAGCCCGTGGACCGGCTGCTCGGCCAGAGTGTCGGCGAGGTCCGCGACGAGCAGGTCGCGGCTGCCGAGCCCGGTCGGCCCGTCGACGGCGGCGGGCTCGGCGGCGGTGTCCCCGGGGGTGGCGGCCGCGCGTTCCGCCGTCCGGTGCAGGCGGGCGCCGCACACCCGGGCCAGGCGGGCCAGCGCGTCCTCGTCCGGAGCGCTGAAGGCCGTGTCCCGCCGCCGCGCGACGACGACGCCCACCGACCCGCCGCCCGCGGGCACCGGCGCGGTGAGCAGGGCCGTCCGGCCGCCGCCCGCCAGCGGGTCGCCCTCGACCGCCAGGCGCACGGGCCGCGACCGGGCCAGCAGCGCGGCGAGGGTGCGCGCACCCCACAGGTCCTCGGCGTCGGGGCCGCCGGGGTGCTGCCACAGCACCCGGGGACCGTGGATCGACCGGACGACCAGCGCGACGGCGTCCGCGTGGACGAGCACCGCCGCCTCCTGCATGGCGGCCTCGGCCACCTCGCGGCGGCCGTCGACGGCCTGCAGCCGGTCCGCGAGCCCGGTCAGCAGGCCGCGCTGGCGCCGGGTCGCGGACCGCTTGCGCGGCGCGGTCCTGACGGTGGCGCGGGGCTCACCCCGTTCCTCGACCGGTCCGGGGGCCGGCTCCACGGGCGGCGGCTCGGGGGCCGGTTCCGGGGGCGGCGGCTCCGGAGAGGGGCCGGGCGGTGGGGGCACCGGCTCCGGCAGCGGGACGGGCGTCCGCGGTGCCGGCACCGGGAGCGCCATCCCGGGCAGGAACGACGGCGACGGTGAGAAGTCGGGCAGCGCCGGCAGTTCGGGCGCGAAGTCGATGTCCACCGGCTCGGAACCCCCGAAGCTGCCGAACCCGAGCTCGTCCCCGAGCGCCGGCGGGAGGCCCGGAGGCGGCGGAGGGCTCACCGGCAGCCGGCTCGCGAGCGGCGGCGCAGGGATCGCGGGCGGCGGCGCAGGGATCGCGGGCGGCGCGAAGACCGGGGGCACGGGCACCGGAGGTGTGAACACCACGGGGGCGAGCACCGGAGGAGCGGTCACCGCCGGGGGTTCGAGGGCGGGAGGAGCCACCGTGGGCAGCTCGGCCAGGGCGGCCGGCGCGGTCAGGACAGGCGGCCCGACCACAGCAGGCGGCGCGACAACGGCAGGCGGCGCGACAACGGCAGGCGGCGCGACAACGGCGGGCGGCGCGGGTGCGTCAGGCTGCGTGACAACGGCGGTCGGCGCGACAACGGCAGGCGCCGGTCGCGGCTCGGACGGCGGTGGCGGCGGCGCGGCGGGTGCGTCCGTCGCGGCGGGGCGCACGGCCCCCGGCAGCACGGTGACCGCACGGTCGAGCGTCGGCCCTCCCGGCGTCCCGGACGCCCCCGGCGTCGACAGCCCCGCCGTCGACAGACCCGGCATCGAGGCCCACGGCGACGGCACGCCGTCGGAGGGGACGGCGACGACGACGGCTCGCGGCCGTCGGGCCAGGAGGCGTCGGGCCGGGCGGGCGCCGAACGCCCCCACGCCTGCGAGCACGCCGGCCACCGCGGCGACCGCGAGCGCACCGTCGGGGGACACGCTGGTTTGTTCGGCAGGGGGCACCGGCAAGTGGAGGGGTGAGGGCGGTCCCTCCCGAATTGCGGTGTGTACCCCGGCGTGATGCCCTGACAGACGTCAGGGTCACGCCGGGCCCCACGGCCCCGAGGCGGAAAAACCCCTGATGAGACGCACGACCGTGCGGTCCACCACGGTACGGGGAGTTGAACCATGTCTGCTTCACGACACAACGTCGCCTCGGACGAGCGCAGGCGCCGGGAGACCGCCGAGCTGGTCGAGAAGCTGCGCACCACGCAGGACGCTGACGAGCAGCACCGCCTGAGGCAGCAGCTGATCGTCCTCAACGTACCCGTCGCGACGAGCATCGCCATGCGGTACCGCAGCCGCGGCGAGTCGCTCGAGGACCTGGTCCAGACCGCGCAGCTCGGCCTGGTCAAGGCGGTGAACGGCTTCGACGCCGATCGCGGGCTGGACTTCCTCGCCTACGCCGTCCCGACGATCTCCGGCGAGGTGAAGCGCCACTTCCGCGACCAGGGCTGGGACATCCGTCCGCCGCGGCGCATCCAGGAGCTGCGCGCCGACGTCGAGCGGGCCTCGGCCGAGCTCACCCAGTCCCTCGGCCGGTCGCCGCGCCTCAGCGAGATCGCCGAGCGCCTCGGCGCCCGAGAGGAGGACGTCGTCGAGTGCGTGGCCAGCGCCGACCTCTACCACGTGCACTCGCTCGACGCCCCGGTCGGCGGGGTGGAGGAGCTGCCGGTCAGCGAGACGATCGGCGACGTCGACCCGATGATCGACCAGATCGACGACGTGCTGTCGGTACGCCCGCTCGTCGAGCGGCTCACCGAGCGGGAACGGCGCATCCTCGCGCTGCGCTTCTACTCCGACTGGACGCAGCAGCAGATCGCCGACGAGGTCGGCGTCACCCAGATGCAGATCTCGCGGGTCCTCGGGAACACGCTCAAACGCCTCAGGGACGGCCTCAGCGCAGCCTGACCGCGCGCGCCTCCCGCCACGCCCAGGCGCGCGCCTCCCCGACCGGCCGGTCGCGCGGGGACGTTCAGTCCCAGCGCCGGCCGGTCAGCCGTTCGTAGACCTCGACGTACCGGGCGCGCGCCGCGTCGACCACCTCGGGCGGGACGGGCGGCGCCGGCGGCTTGCGGTCCCACCCCGTGCCGGCCGCCCAGTCGCGCACGACCTGCTTGTCGAGGGCGTGCTGGGGACGGCCGGGCACCCAACCGTCCGCGGGCCAGAACCGCGAGGAGTCGGGCGTGAGCACCTCGTCGGCCAGGGTGAGGGTGCCGTCCGCCGCCCAGCCGAACTCCAGCTTGGTGTCGGCGACGAGGATGCCGCGCGTGGCGGCGAGGTCGGCCCCGCGCCGGTAGACCTGCAGCGTGACGTCCCGCAGCCGGGTCGCGAGGTCGTCCCCCACCCGCTCCACGAGCTGGGCGAAGGTGATCGGCTCGTCGTGCTCGCCCTGGTCGGCCTTGGTCGTCGGGGTGAACACCGGCTCGGGCAGGCGCGAGCCCTCGACGAGCCCGGGCGGCAGCGGCACGCCGCACACCGCGCCGTCCGCGCGGTACGCCGCCAGCGCGTACCCGGTGAGGTAGCCGCGGGCCACGCACTCGACCGGCACCATCCGCAGGCGGCGCACCCGCACGGCCCGCCCCGCGACGTCGTCGGGCACGTCCGTCGCCGAGATCACGTGGTGGGGCACCAGGTCGGCGAGCTGCTCGAACCACCACAGGGACAGCTGGGTGAGGATGCGTCCCTTGTCCGGCACGGGCGTCGGCAGGACGACGTCGTAGACCGACACCCGGTCGGTCGCGACGAGCACCAGGTCGTCGCCGTCCGCGTAGACGTCGCGGACCTTGCCCGAGTGGAGGAGTTCCATGGGCTCCATTCTGGTCCACCGGCGGCGACCGCCGGGCAGGGGCGTCAGCGCGGCAGGGCGTCGGCGCGGCGGGGCGTCAGCGCGGCAGGGGCTCGCGCTGCATGACCCGCACGGTCGGCGAGTCCGGGCCGAGCGCCTGCTCGCCGAGGGTCGCGAACCCGTGCCGCCCGTAGTAGGCCACGTTGCGCGCCGTCGACGTCTCGAGCGCCACCGGCACCCCTGCCCGGTCGGCCGCGGCGAGCACGGGGGCGAGGACGGCGGACGCCAGCCCGCGGCCCCGGCGCTCGGGGCGGGTCGCCAGGACGCCGAGGTACCAGTGCGGGCGCCGCGGCAGCAGGCCGTCGACGAGCCGGTCGGTGACGGCGATCCGCTCCGGCGCGGGTGCGGGCAGGGTGGCGACGGCCTCGGCGTACCGCGCCTCGACGGCGTCCGGACCGAGGAGGTTGCCGCCCGGCGGGATCCAGAGCGCGACGGCGGACAGGTCGTCGACCGCCCACACCTCGCCGCCCTCGATCCTGGTGTCGAGCAGGACGCCGAAGAACCGCGGCGCACCCGCGTCGTACCCGGCGTCGTCGGGGAAGTACCAGCGCAGCTGCGGGTCGGTGCGGAACGCCTCGACCACGGTGGCGAGGACGGCGTCCCGCTCGCCCGACCGGATGCGACGACTCGTCATCCACCCATCCTGCCCGCCGCCGTTCCCCGACCTGCGCCGGGGTCGGCGGGAGGATCGACGGCGCGAACGGGTGCCGTCCGTAGACGGGCGGTCACTCCTCGCGAATCCGGGTCAATGCTCGATATCGATTCGTCCACAGCTGCCTCAGCCGGTCGGCGCGAGCGCGGCGGGCGGGGTTTCATTGCTCCATGGCCATCCTCCACCGGCGGCGCCGCCGCGCCGTCGACCGGGTGGAGACCCGCGCGCGCCGGTTCTGGTCGTGGTGGGCAGGAGCGCAGGACGGCGTCGCCGCGGCCTCGGACGCCGGTGACGGCCAGCGGGTCCGCCAGCTCGTCGAGCCGCGAGCCCGCACCTACCACCGCGATCTGAGCTGGCACGTGGGCCCGGGGACGCACGCCCGGCGGATGCTCGTGCTCACCGGCGCCCGGCACCCGGCGCTGCGCGGCATCGCGGAACGGTGGCGGCTCGCCGGGCCCGCCGACGACGCCGAGTGGGAGTTCCACGCGGCGCTGCCGCCCGAGCCCAGCGCCTTCTCCGGGCCGGTGCAGGTCGGCGACCGGCGGATCGACCCCGGCGCGGCGACAGCGCTGGCGACCGCGGACGACCGGCGCTACCGGCTCGACCTCGTCGTCCATCACCCCGCGTTCGTGGGCCTGGAGGACGCGGCGCGCGAGCGGGTCGCCGCCGTCCTGGTGGGCTGGGCGCTCGGCGAGGACGAGACCGACCGCTGGATCGGCCGCATCGCCACCTCGGGACAGCCCGCGCTCGACGCGGTGCCGGTGTCGATGCTCGGCGAGATCACCGTGCAGCTCGCCACCCGGTGGGGCGGCGAGCGCTGGGCCACGCTGGAGGGCGCCTTCGACGACCGGCGGCTCATCGCCCGGGTCCGCCACCCCCTGCACCGGGTGGACCACCCGCTCTTCGACGAGCACATCGCCGTCCGGCTGCCCTACACCGACGCCCTGCCCGACGGGCTGCCCGCCGAGAGCGCCGTGGCCGAGCTGGAGGCCTTCGAGGAGGCGCTGCTGGCCCGGCTGCGCTCGGACGCCCTGCTGGTGGCCCGGCAGACGACGAGCGGGGAGCGACTCCTGCACTTCTACGCCAACTCGGCGAGCCGGCGCGCCTACGCGATCCGCGGGATGCTGCTGCGCTACGCGGGCCCGATCGGCAGCGTCCAGGCCGAGTACGACCCGGGCTGGCAGCACATCGACCACCTGCGGGTCTGACGCGCCGTCACGCTTCGGCCGTTCCGGCGGGTCAGCTGTTCCAGCGGCCGATCACGCACGTGCCGCGGTCGTCGCTCAGCAGGCCGAGGCTCGCGGGGCTCAGCAGCAGGTGGCGGGCCAGCGCGACATCCTGGCCGATCCACTGGGTGGCGAGCACCCGCAGGAAGTGCGCGTGGGCGACCAGCAGCACGCGTGCGACGCCGTCGTGCCCCTCGACCGAGCGCACGCGCGCCAGGACGGCGCGGGCGCGGGCGACGACCTGGTCGAGCGTCTCGCCGCCCGGCATCGCCGGATGCGTCCACGGCGACCAGCCGGGGATCGTCTCGCGGATCTGCGCACGGGTGAGGCCCTCGTACGCACCGTAGTTCCACTCCGCCGCGTCCGGGTCGATCGTGACGCCGGTCAGGCCGGCCAGCTCCGCCGTCCGCCGGGCCCGCTCCAGCGGGCTCGCCAGCACCAGGTCGAACGGGCCCGGCGGCAGGCGCACGGCGAGCGCCCTCGCCTGCGCCTCGCCCTCGGGGCTCAGCGGGACGTCGGTGCGGCCGGTGTGCCGACCCTCGGCGCTCCACGCCGTCTCCCCGTGCCTGACCAGCCACAGCTCGAACCGTTCCACGGGCATCATCCTGGCAGCAGGAGGCCGGGTCGGCCCGCGGTCAGCCGGCGTCAGCCCGCCAGGACGGTCACGGCGTGGATGAGGACGCCGACGAGCCCGCCCACGACGGTCCCGTTGATCCGGATGAACTGCAGGTCGCGCCCGACGTGCAGCTCGATCCGGCGGGAGGCGTCCGCGGCGTCCCAGCGGTCGACCGTCTCGGAGATGACGGTCGCCACCTCGTGGCTGTACCCCGAGACCAGGTGGGCGGCGGCGTCGGACAGGTAGCCGTCGACCGTCCGCTGCAGCGCGGCGTCCGCGGCGAGGCGGCGGCCCAGGGACACCAGGCCGTCGTGGGCCCGCTGGCGCAGCTCGCTGCCGGGGTCGTCGATGGCCTCCTCCAGCACCTTCCGCAGGGTCATCCACAGGCTCTGGACGGCCTGGCGCACGTCGGGATGCCCCAGGACGCCGTCGCGGAAGGTGTCGGCGCGCCGCATGGTCTCCGGGTCGGTCTGCAGGTCCTTGGCGAGCTGGACGAGCATCCCGTCGATCGCCCGGCGCACCCGGTGGTCGGGGTCGGCGCGGACGTCCGTCACCAGGTCGAGCGCCTCGACGTACGCGCGGCGGCCGATCCGCTGGTCCACCCAGTTCGGCGTCCACAGCGGCGCCCGCTCGACGACGAGGCGCAGGACGACGTCCTCGTGGTCGAGGAGCCACTCGTGCATGGCCTCGACGGCGACGTCGACCAGCCGCCGGTGCGCGCCGTCGTCGACGATGCGGTGCAGCACCCGGCCCGCGGGCGGTCCCCACGGCCGTTCCAGCGCCTTGCGCAGCAGCACGCTCTCGAGGACGGCGGCGACCTGCTCGTCGCGCAGCACGGTCATCGCGCCGCGGGCGAGGCTCGCCAGCTCGCCGGTCACCCGGGTCGCGTGGTCGGGGTCTCCGAGCCAGACGCCGACGCGGCGCGACACCTCCGAGCGCTCGACCCGGCTGCGGACGACGTCGGCGGCCAGGAAGTTGGTGGCCACGAACTCCTGCAGGTTGCGGCCGAGGGCGTCCTTGCGGGTGGGGATGATCGCCGTGTGCGGGACCGGCAGCCCGAGCGGGTGGCGGAACAGCGCCGTGACGGCGAACCAGTCCGCGACCGCGCCCACCATCGACGCCTCGGCGCCCGCGTTGACGTAGCCGAGCAGGCCGCCGCGGTGCAGGGTGAGCAGGTAGACGACGGCGGCCAGGGCCAGCAGGGCGGCGGCGAGGGCCTTCATCCGGCGCAGCTCGCGCCGCCGGACGTCGTCCGCCGCGCTCTGCGCCATCACCGGGCCGCTGCCGCCCGCCCGGTCGCCGTCACTCACCCGCTCACTGTCGCACGCGGCGTCAGCCGGTGCAGCCCGCCTGGCGGCCGAGGCGGGCCAGGGCGCCCGGGCGTGGCGACAGCGCCTTCAGGGACCGAGCAGCCCCGCCGGAACGACAGCGATCCCGTCCTGGCGGCGGTACGCGTGCGTTCCCGTGGTGATGACGGCGGCATCGAGCAGGTCACTCCCGAGGCGGGACCGCAACCAGTGGAGGTGGGCGACGTCCGCCGGCTGGACCACGGGCGACAGCTTCACCTCGAGAGCCAGGATGCGATGATCGTCACGCTGCACGATCAGGTCCACCGCTACCGATCGCAGGAGTTCTGCGCTACCGATCGCAGCCTTCGCACGCTACCGATCACACGATCTTGTCAGCCGGCGCAGCCCGCCTGGCGGCCGAGGCGGGCCAGGCCCTGCAGGTCACCGGCCTGGTAGCGGGCCGGGAGGTCGTACGCGCCCGAGCTCATGATCTGCCGGCCGTCGCGCGGATGGTCCAGGCCGACGACGTGGCCGATCTCGTGCAGGTAGAGCACGGCCCGGTCGTGGCTCGTCATCGTGCGCCAGATCCCGGCGTCGACGACGACGGACCCGTGCGTCGGCCGCTCCTCGACCGGTGCGCCGTCCTGGCGCCCGACCGCGGCGAAG
>Ga0302322_100002092_pt1 | contig 16737 bp, 11 predicted proteins | sample Fen_T0_2_FD_203757 | JGI IMG/M metagenome (GOLD analysis project Ga0302322, IMG submission 203757) | Peat permafrost microbial communities from Stordalen Mire near Abisko, Sweden - Fen_T0_2 | ecosystem: Environmental > Terrestrial > Soil > Wetlands > Permafrost | place: Sweden: Abisko... | reverse complement strand
CTCCAACATCTGTACAGTTAGCATTTATTGGTGGATATTTTGATGCTGATGGATATGCTTCAGATAAAAAGAAGGGTTATGTTTTTAACAGTATTGATAAAGAATTTTTATTAAAAATTAAATACATATTATCTTCTGTTGGAATTTTAACTAAATTTCACGTTGAAAATAGAAGTGATAAAAATTGGCAAGATATTTATTCTCTTTGTGTTGTTGGTGCAAATGCAAAAATTAAGTTTAAAACAGTTTTAATTGAAAGTTTAAAATTAGAAAAAGCAACATTATTGGCGAATAGAGATTGTTTTTTATCTGTTTATAAATCAAAAGATATTTTAGTTGAAAATTATAATAATTATTCATATATACCAGATAATTCACAATATTTATCAACGAATGTTTTAAGAAGATTAAATGAAAATAATATTGAAACAAAAATATCGAATCCGGTATTATATCAAGATTTCATTAAAGAAATTAGTGATTTTGAAAATGAATCAAATGTATATGATTTAGTTTTGGTGGATACTCATTTATTTTGGGCAAATGGTTTCTATGTACACAATAGTGGCCGAAGAGGCGCTTTAATGTTGTCAACCTCAATTAAACATCCAGATGCAGAAGCATTTATTGATGCAAAAATGATAAAAGGAAAAATAACTGGTGCTAATATATCTGTTAGAATTAGTAATGAATTTATGGATGCGGTTATAAATAATAAACCATTTATGCAACAATTTCCTGTGGATAGTATTAATCCTAATATGAAAAAAGAAGTTGATGCACAGAGAATTTGGAAGAAAATCATACACAATGCATGGAAATCAGCAGAACCTGGAGTACTTTTTTGGGATAAAATAATTGGTGAATCAATACCATCATGTTACGGTGAAAAATGGATTGAACGTAGCACAAATCCGTGTGGAGAATTACCATTACCACCATATGATAGTTGCCGTTTATTATTAATAAATTTATATGGTTATATTGTAAATCCATTTACAAAAGCTGCTTATTTTGATTGGGAACTTTTTAAAAAGGATGTTATTATTGCTCAGAGATACATGGACGATATTATTGATTTGGAAATTGAAAAGATTGATACAATTTTATTAAAAATTGAAAACGATTTTGAAGAAGATGACATAAAATCAGTCGAAAAAAATTTATGGATTAAAATTCGTGAAATGGCTCTTCAGGGTCGTAGAACTGGTTTGGGAATAACAGCCGAAGGTGATATGTTAGCTGCATTGGGATTACGTTATGGAACAGATGATGCAACAGATTTTAGTGTTGAAGTTCATAAAACATTAAAATTGCAAGCATATCGATCATCGGTTATAATGGCTAAAGAACGTGGAGCATTTCCAATTTATTATGCTGAAAAAGAAATGTTTAATCCATTTCTTTCAAGAATTAATAATGAAGACCCTAAATTATATGATGATATGATGAGATATGGTCGTAGAAATATTGCTTTATTAACCATTGCACCTGCTGGTACAGTAAGTTTAATGACTCAAACTACTTCAGGTATTGAATGTGTATTTCAACCCGTGTATATGCGTAGACGTAAAATTAATCCACAAGAACAGGATATTCGTATTGATTTTGTTGATGATGAGGGTATTGCTTGGATGGAATATCCAGTGTTTCATCATAAATTTGAAATATGGTTGAAATTAAATGGATATAGTGTTGATGTAGTTAAATCAATGAATAAAGAACAATTAGATGAAATTGTTAAGCAGTCGCCTTATTATAAGGCAACATCTGCTGATGTTGATTGGGTGAAAAAAGTTGAAATGCAGGGTCGAATTCAAGCAGAAATAGACCATTCAATAAGCGTTACAATTAATGTTGGTGAAAACACACCAGAAGAAATGATTGCAAAAATATATGAAACGGGATGGCGCAGTGGTTGTAAGGGTATGACTGTATATCGTGAGGGTTCACGTTCAGGTGTATTGATTTCAAATACCGAAAAGAAAGAAGTTGTAGAATTTCATGAAGTTCACGCACCTAAACGTCCAAAAAGACTTAAAGGTGAAATACATAGATTTCAAAATAATTTGGAGAAATGGATTGCCGTTGTAGGTGTGAAAGATGGTAGACCATATGAAATTTTTACCGGAAGACTTGAAAATGGTTTAAGTAAATTACCACCCAATGTTAAAGACTGTGAAATAGTAAAAAATATTATTGATGATAAAGATTTAGATGGTAAACCAATAAAAATTAAAAGATATGATATTGAATATGTTGATGCAGATGGTAATAAACAAATATCAACTGGTTTAAATCATGCATTTAATCCTGAATTTTGGAATTATTCTAAATTAATATCTGGAATAATGCGACATGGTATGCCAATAATTAAACAATATGAATTAATTAATTCTTTAAATTTTAAAGAAGATTACATCAATACTTGGAAAAATGGTGTGGTACGAACAGTAAAAAAATACATTAAAGATGGTGAAAAATATAAAGGTAAATGTTTAGAATGTGGTAGTTCCGAATTTATTTTTGCGGAGGGATGTATTCGTTGCGTTCAGTGTGGCTGGTCGAAATGTTCATAATTTTTCTTATTGTTTCATAATTATACAGGAAATCCTTTGATATGTCAAGGGATTTTTGTATTTTTACAAAAAAATTGTAACATTTTCACTTTATCATCGTATATATAAGTGTAAGATATTGTAAAAATAAATAACTGTAATATTAAATTAATTGTATGAAAAATGTAAAATTTGATGAAGGCTATTACCTTGTTGGCCAAGAGGTAAACAGCACTGTAACTGTAGAGGTTGCAAAGAAAACCAACCATATCTTCGTGGTTGACGTATCAGGCTCAATGTCATGGGAACTCCCAAAAATCCGTACACAATTGAAAAATAAACTTTCCAACATTATGAAGGAAGGTGATACCATTTCTATTGTTTGGTTCAGTGGTAGTCGTGACGCAGGAATTCTCAAAGAAGAAGTTGAAGTTAAATCCTTGAAAACATTAAGCGATCTTAATGATGCGATTGACAAATGGTTGCATCCCGTAGGTCTAACAGCATTCTTGAAGCCATTACAATTGGTTAAGGAATTGGTTGCAAGGATCAAAACAAACCGTCCTGAAGGCGTATTCTCGATGGTATTCTTAACAGATGGTTATAATAATGACTGTCCTTGGAATGAAGTAACTAAGGCACTTAAAGACTTAGAATCGGATATCATATCGTCAACATTTGTTGAATACGGATATTATGCCGACACACAAAAATTAACTCAGATGGCCAGCATCATGGGTGGTGAAAAAATCAGTTGTAATGGTTTCGATGACTTTGAACCATTATTCGCAAGCAAAATTTCTAAAACCGTTATGGGTGGAAAGAAAACTTTGGTCGAAATTACCGAAAAATATCTTTACGATTTTGCATTCAGTGTAAACAACGATGGTACGGTGTTACTTTATAACATCAACGACAACAAAATCATGGTTGGTTCTGATGTAAAAGAAATTTATTTCTTCGCAACAAAATTCGTTGGTGAACCATTGAATTATGACCTTCCGCTTTACGCTGCAATCTACGTGTTGTCAGACAAACTTTTGAATGATGATGCAGAAAAAATCTTCTATGCACTTGGCGATCAACATTATTATAAAATGTTGGTGAATGCTTTCGGTAAACAAAAATTGAATGCGTTTAAATCCGCTATCAAAGATTGTATCTCCGATGTATCGAAAAGGTATGTTGAAGGTAAGGGTGCAATTCAGAAGATCGATGAAAACGCATATTGCTTAATGAACCTCATCGGAGACCTTGGAAACATCGAAGGTTGCTTGTTCTACCCAAATCACGAAGCATTTAAATACAATCGTATTGGTCAGAAACGTGTTGCCAGAGGTGAAAATTTAAGCGATGCCGACAAGAAACGCATTGCAGAAGCCAAAAATGTTGAAGAACTCAACAAAATTACTGAAGAACTGAAAGAAAAGAATGTCGAAATCAAATTCGTTAATACTGATCCTCAGAGAGGTTATTCATTAACTGATTTAGTTTGGAATGAAGAACGTGCCAATCTTTCTGTACGTATTCGTATCGAAGGTAAAGCCGAACTTCCAACAAACAAATATGGTCTTGATGAAGTAAGTACCTATAAATACAACACCTTCACGCTTGTGAAAGATGGTATTGTAAATGTTGAGAAACTTCCGGTTTCATATACCGATGAACTTTATCGTATCATCAGCAAAAATGGTTTGAATGCCGAAATCGATGAAAAGGCAGGTACAATTGTATTGGATTTAACTCAGTTGCCAATCGTCAACAAGTCAATGGTAAGTACGATTTCCGCAAATGACTTGGCTGTGCAGGAATGGGAATTACAGAAATTACAAGCCGATAAAAAGGTTTATGATTACTATAGGAAATCATTGTTTCCAAAAACCAGTGAATCATTTGTTGAAATCCTCACCCTTACACTTGGTGCTGAAAAAGCTAGTGAATGTGCTGCATGGTTGAAAGAAATCGGTATCACAGACTTCAATGGCTTCGCTCCAAAAACCGACACCGAAGAATCTACGGACTTCTACATGTCAGTTAACTTGGCATCCAAAATCAAAGGTCTGTCATCTCTGCCAAAAGTTGAAGATGTTGTCACCAAATTAAAGGATGGTAAAGCATTGAAGTTGAATGAATTCGTAATGGCTGATGCAATTAAAAGGTATCAGGCACAAACCGAATCTGAACTTTACAAATCACTTAGCGAAGAAAAGCAGAAGGAAGTACTTCGTACATACCTTATTGCCAAATCCAATGAATTGAATAAGAAAAAGAGAAATGCTATGCAAGCAATTGCACAGATTAAATTCGCTTTGATCTTATCAAAGAAATGGTTCAAGGAATTCAAATCATTTGATGACAATACCCTTGATGTTACATTGGATGGCCAGAATCTTACCTTCGTGTTCGATCTCAGTGAAAAGGAAATTAAAATATAATTTTAATACCGGAATTATAATTAACCTCAGATTTTATTATCTGGGGTTTTTTTATGATGTAAAATAGTATTTATTAGATATAAAATGAATTAAATGATAAACGAAAGCTATAGATTTAATGACTTGTCGGATGATGAGAAAATTAATATATATAATATTTTCAAACAATCATATGAGAATGCTACCGGAACTTCATGGGACTACAATAAGTTTAACAGTAGGGCATATAATTGGATGTTCTTCGGTGATAACGAAGGATTCATCACTATTAGACCACAGGAAAGCGGTTATTATAAACTAACAGGCACTGCAGGAAATATTAAGTCAATAATGAAAGGTCTTCAAGAACTACAAGGTACTGGATATCCTATCTGGGGAATGATGACTAAGGATATGGCCAATATCATGATCAAAAGATATGGATTTAAGTCGCCAAATAGATTTCAATCAATCTTAATTAAGAAATTGATTCCATCAAATGTTTTTGGTAATGTTGATTATAAGGTAAATTCTGATGGTAGTATGACATTTAATTATCCTGATGTTGGTACTTCGACAAAAGTATTTGTTGGTAATGATGCATATTATCAAAAGTTAAAATCTAGTATTAAAGATAAGATGTCATTAAAAAATTTCTTTAATGAAACAGAACAAGTACTTGATGAAAGACGAGCAGTTGACTCATATGTTGAAGATACTTTTGAGGAAGTAAAAAAATATATTGATAATTCTGACATTAAAAACACTTATGTGTCGTTTAGAAAATCTATTCATACGGGATATATCAATAGAAATAATGAATATGATACTCCGACAGGCGTGTATTGTTATCCAATGGAAAATTTTATTAAAAAATTTGAAGATGTTGATAATATTGATGATTTTCGTAAAATATTTCCATATACACCAGATAGTAAATACATTTATTTATTTACATTAAAAAATACAAGTAATATTGTATATTCATTAACTGCAGATCAAACCATAACTAATTATTATGTTGATAAGATTAATCAACAATATGGAAGTCGATATCCTGAGGTAAGTAAATTGTGCGCTGAATTTAAATCAAATTCGTTTAATTTTCATTCAGATGATTTTAATACACATAATTTTAGAAATGAATTTCAAAGGCTATGGTTATTCATTTATCAAGTAGTTATGGCTATGAAAAATACTAGTCGCATGAAAACTGTTGTAAGTAATTACACTTTGCTTTGTGATAGCATTAGGTTATATGGTTTTGTAGACAATGGTTGTAACGGAATTATTCACCCAAATGAACCGTGCCAAGCAGTGTTTTTCACTAAATTCAGAAATATAATAAGCGGTGAAAAAATTATTGAATTATATTCAAAAAGAGGTGATGCTCCGCTTAATATTGATAGCAGTGGTAATGGTGAGTTTAATAATAATGAAGCCATATATAGATTCGAGGCATTTTTAGCTAAAAATGGTAGATTTAATAGTGTTAAAATTATTGACACCCGAAATTTATTACGTAAAATTAAAAATAATATTGCTTTCATGATTGAAGCCGATTATAAATATCTTTATATTAATAAGGAAGGTAAACCTAATCTAAACGGTGTTCGTTATAATGATGGTGATGATGAAATTCACAAAGCTGCATATTTTAATACATTAAATGGTAGTAATTATAGAAGTGTTGAAAATTTTAATGGTGCTGGAATTGCTGTTGCCGAAACATCAGATAATAGAACTATTCTTATTAATAAAGCAGGTTTACCTGCTGATCTTTCACAGATCGATGTTAATGATATTGATAGTAGTTCTATGCGTGCCAGTATTATTAACACTAAATTTGGAACTAATTTCAATTATGTTGATTATTTTAACGATAATGGAATTGCTTTAGCTACTAATAATAATGGAAAAGGTCTTTATATTAATAAAGAAGGTAAACCAGATGTGACAGGAATAAATGTGGATGAAATTGATAATTATGCTCTGAGAACTGATTATATTAATGAAAAGTATGAAACAAATTATAAAAAAGTATATAAATATAATGAATTTGGCATTGCAATGGCGATTTTATCCGAAGAATCTGTAAATATACCGATTAATATAAATAAAGAAGGTCAACCCGATAATGGAAAATTGAATTTCAACGATATTTATAATTCTACAAAACGTGCAGCATATTTCAATACATTATATGGAACTAAGTATGTAAGTGTTTATGATTTTGAAGATAATTCTCTTGCTATCGCCAAAAATTTTGATGGTACATTATTATATATTAATAAAGAAGGTAAACCTGATGTAACTGGATTAAATCCTGATTATATTAATGGTCAAATGCAAAAGGCAGCATATATTAACACATTACATGGTACTAACCTTGATAGTGTTTACGATTTCAATTATGGTCCCAATAATAATATTGCTAGAGCAATACTTGTTAATAGTATACCTATTTTTATTAATAAAGAAGGTCAAAGAGATGTTACAGGAATTGATTATAATGAACTGGGTTCAAAATCAGAAAAAACTGCTTATATAAATTCTTTACATGATACAAATTATACTAATATAGATGATTTTAATGATAATGGAATTGCATTTGCAAAAAAAAGTAATGATATTCCAGTTTTAATTAATAAAGAAGGACAGCCAGATATTGGTAATGAAACACTAGATAATATAGTTAATTCCACTCGTAGAGCTGGTTATGTAAATACTCGATATGGTACTGAATTTTATAGGGTTCTTGAATTTAATGAAAACAATATTGCTATTGCAACTAAAGAAAATGGTATACATATTTTTATTAATTCGGAAGGTAAACCAGATGCTACTGGTATTAATTTTAACGAAATTTATGATGGAAAAGAAAGAGCAGGATATATTAATACCATAAATGGTACAAATTGGGCATATGTTTATCCATTTAAAAATGGTGTTGCTGATGCAGAAACAATATCAGGTCAATCATATGAAATTAATATGAAGGGTGAAGTGGTTAATAAATTATCTGAAAATAAAGTGGTTGAAATTATTAATGATGAAATATTGAAATTTTTGTAACATTTTTGTTTGGTGATCGTATAATCACCAAAATCTAAATTATGAAATACGTTGTATATTTATTAGCTATGTGCGTTTTTATGTGTTGTAGTGCTTCACGACATTCATATAATCAAAAAAAAGGTCTGATGTTGCTTAAAACACATGAACACTCACGAAATTATAAAATAATTACACAAAAACACTTGGGTTCGATAAAACATAAAAGACTGATAAATAAGCGAATAAAATTTATTTTTATTTATTAGTAAAAAAAAAAGTGAAAAAGTTTGCAGGTTAAAAAATTTTTTATATTTTTGCATAAAATTTCTTATATGAATAAATTTTATGCAAAAGAAAAATTTCATCTACTCCTAATAGGAGTTTTAGATGGAGAAGGATTAAAATCACGATTGATAAATGCCTCAATAAATTTTGTTGCTTTAGAAGATGATGATTTTTCTGATGAACAGAAACCATTATGGATTGAGATTAAATCAATCATTACATCAGAAAAACATACTTGTAATTCTAATGGAGATATTATTAGAGGTAGTTACGAAAACTCAATCAATAAATTAGATGAGTTAGAATGTCGAAGATTAATTGAGAAAATATTTTCATTGTATGATATTTTAAAATGGGGTTACGATGGAATTTAAATCGCTAATAATTAACGATTTAAAAAATAAATCAAAAATTAGTGAAAAAAAAGTGAAAAAAGTTTGCAAGTAATAAAATCTTTTATACCTTTGCAAAGTATTTAGAAAGACAGATTAGTTTAAAAACAATTAAAATATAACAATGAAAACGTCAACGAGAAATATTACCAGTATCAGTCCATCGACAATTAGTCGCAATGGAAATGGTATATTCTGTTCAAATTTTGGCAGAGGCAGTACTATCGGGTTACTTTCATTAAGGTAAAGTTAAAAAATTACTTTAAACACAAAGAACCCGATCTCAAATGAGTCGGGTTTTTTTGTTTTATATGTCAGGATAATTTAGTGGTAGAATCCTTGCTTGGTATGCAAGTAACGTCAGTTCGATTCTGATTCCCGACTCCAAAAATATAACCCCACAGGGTTATAAATGCGAAATATAACCCCACAGGGTTATAATGTTCATTGACATGTTGGTTTATTTGTCGGGTTGGCTGAGTGGTTCAAAGCAACAGTCTGCAAAACTGTCTAACCGTGGGTTCGAATCCCACATCCGACTCAATAAAAAAATAAATTTTTAAAAACTCTTGCATGTTTAAAAAATAATGTCGATGTTTGCAGCATCAAAATTGCAACAAAGTTCTTTAAAATATTTAAAAGAAAAATCAGTAGTAAGTGGTTGAGTTACTTCGAAACACAGGTTCGACTCCTGTATTATGCGTATTGCATGATTTGTCAAGTGGTTAAGACAACTGTCTATTAAACAGTCAATAAATGATTCACTCGTCACGTTGTTCTCTGATTTTAATCTCTGGGGAGATAGCAAAAAAAAGAAAAACGCTAAGTCGGCCTTTCTCTGTGTAAAAGCAGTAGTAATTGATTTAGTTACTTCGAAGGTAAAGCAAATAATCGTGAAAATTATGAATTGGTGGTTCAAATCCACCTCTCCCCACTAGGTCATTTTTGTACTGTTACTTCGTAGTTTTTAATTAAAAGTAAATTTATTTACGAAGTAACAGTATTTATACATAAAATATAATTATGTATAATTACGTTTACAGATTAGACCATATTGAAACAAATGAATTTTATTTTGGTAGTAGAACATGTGAAGTTCATCCAACAATTGATAATTATTTAGGTTCTATGAGAACTTGGAAACCAGATAAATGTAAACTGAAAAAAACTATAATAAAAGACGATTTTAAGTGTAAAGAAGATGCAATATTATTTGAAGCTGATTTGATTACTAATCATATTAACGATGAATTAAATAGAAATTATCATATTCCACCAAATAAATTTCACTCATTTGGATTTGTTTCGGTTAAAGATTCGGATGGTAAGATTTTTTCAGTACTTAAGTCAGATAGTAGAATAGCTTCTGGTGAATTAGTTGGAGTTTTTAAAGATAGAAAACATTCGTATATCTCAAGACAAAAAATGAGTGAATATCATAAATTACATAAATCAAATGTTGGTGATAAAAATACTCAATATAATACAAGATGGATTACGGATGGCATTAAAAGTATAAAAATAAAATCAAATGAGCCAGTACCAATTGATTGGAGGTATGGATATGTTAATCAAAATATAATTGGTTATCATTGGATAAATGATGGTAATAAAAATAAAAAATTAATGAAAGATAAAATTTTACCTGAAGGTTGGAAATATGGTAGAATTCTCTCTTTAGAATATAAGAAGTGGTAATGGAAACGGTTACTTCGAAAAATTCGCAAAATTTTAATCAAAATCAACCGTCCCAAATGTTCCCTTTTTAAATTAAAAAGTTGGTCAAGCCTCTACAACTTTAGGTTGCACGTAACCAACCAAAATATAAGTGGTGATTGAAACTGTTACTTCGTTTGGTGAAAATACACAGTTTCTACTATTCCCTTATTTTTATTACCTAAAAATAATTTTAGTGTTAACCTTTTAAAACTTTAAGTCATGTCAAAGTACAATGCAAATGTAAAGACTACAACTCAAGAAGTTGTAAACCACCAAGGTGGTGACGCAATTAAGTTTGCGCCTGAAATGGAATTAGTATCATTATTAGCTACAGGTCTCGATGGCCGTTATTACGAAAAAGAATCTGAACGTGAAGCACGTCTCGTAGCATTAATCAAACAAGTTGGTAAGAAAGACCCTGAATTAGTTGCGAAAGCACTTATTTACGCTCGTACCACAATGGGACAACGTTCAATTACTCACGTAGGTGCAGTAGCTGCATTATCAGTGTTATCCGGTACAGAGATCGCATCAAAATTCTTCGGAAAACGCTCAAGAAAAGAAAATAAAGGTGGTATCGTCTTCCGTTTGGATGACATGTTGGAAATAGTTTCATATTACTTCCTTCGTAACCCAGGAAAACCTTTACCAAACGCAATAAAAAAAGGTTTCAAGAAAGCCTTAGAATCAGCAGACACTTACGAATTGGCAAAATACCAAGGTAATGGCAAAACCATTAAGCTTGTGGATATTGTCAACTTAGTTCGTCCAAAACCATCTGAAACAATGGTGGAAACATTCAAGAAATTGATGAAGGGTGAATTAAAACAATTCAATACTGCCGAAGACAAGAACTCAAAATCTGGTCAGGTAGTTGCAGAAAAAGTTAAAAGTGGTGCGATCACTAAGGAAGAAGCACAAGTCGAATTGAAAGAAGCTAAAGCAGACAACTGGAAACAGTTAATCAGCGAAGGTACTTTAGGTTACTTGGCTTTACTTAGAAACTTACGTAACATCGTGAATACCACAACCGATGAAGTATACGCTCAAGCTTTAGTTATGTTGACAGATGAAAAACGAGTACGTAAAAGTCTTGTTTTCCCACACCAAATTGACTTGGCTTTCGAAGTATTACTTACTGAGGGTATCACAAACCAAAATCGTACTAGAAGTTTGTTAACAGCGATCAACACTGCATACGAACTTGCTATACCAAACTTAACCGATTTATTCTCACACGGCAGAACTGCAGTAGTTATTGATACCTCTGGTTCAATGACATCAGCAATAAGCATGGGTAAATCAAAGATTAACAGTCGTGCAGTTGATAAAGCTGCGTTAATCGGTGCAACACTTGCAAAAGGTATTGGTGCAGACATGTATCATTTCTCAACAAGTGCTGAAAAGTTAAGTTTCAATCCATTGGATTCCGTAAACACCATTAAAAACGTGGTTATTAACCGTAGCTACGGTGGTGGAACAGAGTTTAATTTGATTTTCAAAACCCTTCAGGGTGCATATGACAGAGTATTCGTTATATCTGACATGCAGGGTGGAGATACATTGTTGAGAGGTTCTTCATACCAAGATTATGTAAAGAAACATGGGCAACCATTTATTTACTCAATCGACTTATGCGGTTACGGAACTTCAATGTTCAAACAAAACGAAAAGTTGATTAATTTATTCGGATACTCAAGTGATATCTACGAAATGGTTAAGACTTCAGAAATCAATCCAAAACAAATTTTGAAAGAAATTCGTGCGATTGTAATCTAAAGGATTAATAACTTCAAAATGAAAACTCACTTTAATACAAAGTGAGTTTTTTTATTGTCTCGTGGCGCAATTGGTTAGCGCAAATCCCTGATAAGGAAGAGGCTGGGGGTTCAAGTCCCTTCGAGACAACAAACAAATAGTGACGTGAATGAATGGTTTAGTTACCAGTCTGATACACTGGCTCGAAAGAGGATGTGGGTTCGAGTCCCACCGTCACTACAAACGTTGCAACGTGAAACAATCGGGGTATATAGCATAAGCGGTAATGCTGCCTAGTGAATGGGTGAATTGTGGTTCAAATCCATGTGTGTTTCGATTGTTTTAATTTAAATTTGTCGATGACAGAGTGGTTTAATGTTGATATGATACTAAAGTCGGAGAGTGGTAGTACATTACCCATACTCAAGGACTCGTTGGTTCGAATCCAACTTGATAAGCAAACAATTATTTGGAGTACTCATAATAGAAATTAATAATTTCCCAAATAATTAAGAATCTGATAAAGAAAGTTCCTTGGGCGCAGGACTTATGAGAGGGTATGCTGAAAAGAGTGCATTTTGGGAGGTTCGAGTCCTCACTATCAGATTAATATATGGAGGGTAGCACCCAATGGTGGGTAACCAGATTTGAACTCTGGGCTGTCGTAAAAGGCAAGCGTTCGATTCGTTTACCCTCCGCTCTTGGTCGTTTTTTTGTTTATGATTGAAATGATAATATCTAAATATTTTTTTGATGTTTTTTCTGAAAAATATTTTTGTTGTGATGAATCAATTATACACAATTCAATACCGTGTTCTAAACATGCTTGAAACTTACGTTGGTCATTATTTTGAATTTGATTTAAATTTTCAACACCAAATATTGGTTCATAGTGAAATATACCGTTTAATTCAAAAGCTAATTTTAGTGAAGGTAAGTAAATATCTAATTCTGAGTTAATGGTTTTTTTATTATTAAATAAAAATTCCATGTTTGGATATATTTTAATTAATTCGGTTTCAAGATAAATTTCGAGTTTGGACCTACGAATACATGTTGTTTTATGTGAATTAATATATATTGAAGCACATTTTTGTGAACAAAAATGATTTCCACTTTTTGATTTATTTATTTTATTTGGTGGCATCATAAATTCATGATTACAATTAGCACAATGAACTGTTATTGATGTAATTTGATTTAATCCTCTACATTTATTTGAGCAAAACAAACCATTGTTAATTGATTTAACAATGTGTCTTTTTTGAATATAAAAAATGTTACTACAATATTGACATTCACGAGGTAATTTACTATATGACTTAGTATTATTAAATTCTTGTTCAGTATATAAAATTTTCATGTATTTAGTTTCACATAAATACTGGAATTTTTAAATTAAGTTCGTATTAGATTCTTAAATATTTAATTATTTATTTTATATGGAGATATAGCAAAGATGGTTTATGCAGCGGACTGAAAATCCGAGGATACTGGCTCGATACCAGTTATCTCCACAAGGGTCTGAGGGAGTCCCTGAATGGTATAAATAACCAGTCCCTCTCCATGCAGGTGTCGTATAATGGCTATTACGTCTGACTTCCACTCAGAGAATGACAGTTCGATTCTGTTCACCTGCTCTAAATGTCCCATCCTGCTGTGGGTGTACAAGGTCAGCTAATATATCCTGACTGTTCTTCGGAATCCCTTTGATGTACATGGGACGTTTTGATATCAAAATAAATTTCATTATCTTTACGAAAATTTAATTATTATGGAATTTAAATACGTGTTATTATCATATGTTTACACATATTATTGTCAAGGCACTGAAGAACGAGATAACGCTACAGCATTATTATATGTACCGGAGGATGCTTGTTTTGAGGATGTTAGGAGTTTACTCTTTCAGAGAAGAAACAAATATGGTCACGAAATTGACATCGATAGTATAGTTGATGAAACAATTAAATGGTGAGGTAGCTAAATGGTGACGGCAGTTGTCTTATAAGCAAAAGATGTGTGGGTTCAAGTCCCACCCTCACTACAAAAGGGTTGGAGATGAAAACCAAAGGCGGTAACCTTAAATAGTAATCCATGCCCCCTACGAAAAAAGATGTAAATTTACCGATGAGCATTAAGTAGTAGTTATTTTGTTAGCATAGCGGATAGTGCGACTTGCGTGGAGCAGGGAGAGAATGGTTCGAATCCATTACAAGACCCAAATGTTCGATTAGCCTAGTGGTCGAAGGCAGCAGACTGTTAATCTGCCGTGGACAAAATCCCAATCGTAGGTTCAAATCCTACATCGAACTCATAGACTTCATTAATTCAAGGGTAGAGTACGTCTCAATGACGGAGATTGGGGTTCGAGTCCCTAGTGAAGTGCAATTATTAAATGTCTGGTTAGCCTAGTGGTTAAGGCAGCAGTCTGTTAAACTGCCGTGGAGAAATCCCATCGTAGGTTCAAATCCTACACCAGACGCAATTATTTTAACATATGATTAAAGAATGTAAAAAACACGGATTAACAGAATTTGTAATTCGTAAAGACGAAAGTTGTAGATGTAAAAAATGTGCTGTTGAAGCAGTTCAAAAACGTAGAAATGACTTGAAATCGTTGGCTGTTAAATATAAGGGTGGAAAATGTGAAAAGTGTGGATATGATAAGTATGTTGGAGCATTAGATTTTCATCATGTTAATGATGATAAAGAATTTAGTGTTGGAATGAAAGGATATACACGAAGTTGGGAAAATGTTAAATTAGAACTCGATAAGTGTGTATTACTTTGTGCAAATTGTCATAGAGAAACTCATGGTGGAATTATCGATATTTCTGATTTAAATGTGAAAAATCATATTGAAGTATCAGATGTTCATATATTAAAACAGACGTATTGTATTGATTGTGGTACTGGAATTGACCGAAAGGCAACTAGATGTTTAAAGTGTAGTAAATTATTTCGTGCTAATAAAAATAAACCAAGTAAAGAAATATTAATTGAAGAATTAAAAAACACTTCATTCGTTACACTTGGAAAAAAATATTCTGTATCAGATAATACTATTCGAAAATGGATTAAATAAAAATTAGAATATGGGTAGAAGAGTTTTTAATAAGAGTGCTTATGATAACTTTGATATGCCAGCTAAACAGAGACTCGTAGAAGTTATTGAGGCTCAAGGAATTTATAAATTAGCTAGTGATATTAATGCTGAACTCTATAAACAAGGTGATTTAGTTTTCACTAATGGAAAGCATGATGTGATCTTTGAAAATGAAGTTAGAATTAATTTCGATACGATTGTCAATAAGTACACTACCATTCATATTCCAGTAAGAAAAAAAAATACTCCTGCAGATTTTTATTTAGTGTGGAGAACAGATTTATGGCAGTTTATTATGATTAAACGCAATGTTCTACGTAAGTATATGAACACTTGTGTTGAAGTCACATGTAATCATGAAATGAATCAGGATGGCGCATATGACGAGTATTTTATCGACATACCAAAAGAAGAAACCCAATGGTATGTAATAGGGGAAGGTTTTAAATTAACAAAAGTAACATATGATTAAAATTGAAGTGTTTAAAGAATTGAGGACGGTTATCGATGAGAAGATATTTGTAATTGACTACAGCGAAAATAAAATAGTTAATTCAGATATAAAAATCGGTGACAGGATTGAAATTAAGAATGTTGTTTGGATTATCAAAGATATTGTATTATCTTCGAATCCCAATACAATTTGTTTGGTTGTTAAATAAAAATGCCAGTGTCGCATAGTGGTCGATTGCGCCAACCTTGTAAGTTGGAATTCCACATCGGGGGTTCGAATCCCTCCACTGGCTCAATAACAATAAAATGAAAGCGAAAAATTTGTTCTTAGCATTAAAGGAACAGCTACCGATTAAACGGGCATTTAGGAATTTCTTTATCACAGGTAACGCATGGGGATTGTTTCATTTAAATTCTCATCAACGTCAGGATACTGGAAAGTTAAAGGTCATGTATAATACCAAAGCAAGTGCCGATAAAGCTGCTAAGAGTATGGAAAAGAAACAAGGGAAACATTTTAGTGTGTATAAATGTGCATACTGTGATGGTTATCACTTGGGTAAAAACAGAGACAATAAATAAAAATTGAAATCATGAAACTGCAGGAACAATTTCAGAATGACCTCAAGGCAGCAATGATTAAGAGAGATTCAGAACTCATGTCTTTCTTAAGAGTAATCCTTGGCGAAATTAACCAAAAGGGAAAAGATGTTTCAGATGAAGTATCTACTAAGATTCTCAAAACAATGAGAAGTAATGCTGAACTGATGAACAACCCTTACGAAATCGAGGTGATTGATAGGTATTTACCTGCAATGTTCACCGAAGATCAAATTAGAGAAGTTGTTGTTAAAATTCTTAACGATAACAAGTTAGTAACCATTAAAGATATGGGTAAAGCGATGGGTTTTATCAAATCGTCTGAATTCGCATCAAGAATCGATGGAACCATATCAAGTAAAATAGTAAAAGAAATATTGTCTGTTGTTCAA
>Ga0302322_100002091_pt1 | contig 16737 bp, 7 predicted proteins | sample Fen_T0_2_FD_203757 | JGI IMG/M metagenome (GOLD analysis project Ga0302322, IMG submission 203757) | Peat permafrost microbial communities from Stordalen Mire near Abisko, Sweden - Fen_T0_2 | ecosystem: Environmental > Terrestrial > Soil > Wetlands > Permafrost | place: Sweden: Abisko... | reverse complement strand
CTTCGGGCAGCGTATCTCTGGTTTCGGCTACGACGTTAACGTCAAGATCCACCACAACCAGATCAGCAAGAATGGCACGGTGGAGGCGCAGGCCGGGCAGGGCGGCGCGGGTGGCGGCATCGCGATCTGCGCGGGCACCGACAACTACTCGATCGATCACAATTTCGTGTGCGGAAATATGTCGGCCTCGGACGGCGGCGGCATCGGCCACCTGGGCTTCAGTCAGAACGGCACCATTGCCTACAACCAGGTGCTATTCAATCAAAGCTTCCAGCAGACTTCCTCGACCCATGGGGGCGGCATCGCCGTCATCGGTGAACCACCGGTCGCGGGCGCGCTTTCCTTGGGAACCGGCGACATCACCATCGATGCAAACCTGATTCGCGGCAACTTCGCCGAGGGCGGCAAAGGCGGCGGCATCCGCCTGCAGCAGGTCAACGGGGCGGACGTGGCTCGCTTTCCGCAGCCGGCGCGCTGGCATCGCGTGACGCTGACGAATAACATGGTGGTGAACAACGTGGCTGGCTGGGCGGGTGGTGGCATCTCGATGTCGGACACGCTAAGAGCGACCATCGTCAACAACACGATCATGTCGAACGACAGCACGGGTATCGCGGGCGTGGTGCTGGCCGGCACGGTTGCGCTGCCCGCGGCAACGCCGGGGCAGGCTGGCGTGGGGCGGCCGAGCCCGTCGGGCCTGGCATCCGAGACGACCAGTGCGGCGCTGCTGGCGGCCATCGCGAACGGCGGTTTGCGGGTGGGAAATGAGATCTCTCAGCCAACCGAGCTTGCCAACAACATCGTCTACCAGAACCGCTCGTTCTACTACTCGGGCGACGGTCGGCTGTGCGTCGGCAACACGCTGACAGCGCCGGGCGGGACGTGCACCACGCTGCCGATTCAGACCGCGACCGGCCAATGTCCGCAGGGCGCCACCTATTGGGATCTTGGCGTTCTCGGCGATGCGAGCCCTGCGCCGGGCCCTCGGCGCCTGAATCCGATTGCGTCGATTCTGACCAGCACCGCTGGCTACTCCGGTCCAGGCAACCAGTCGACCGCGCCGGGACTCGACGACTCGTACTGCAATGGCTCACGGGTCATGCCAGAGCTGGGCAGTGTCACCAATCCGCCCACGCTTTTTGGCCTGCAAGTAGCTGCGACCGTGGACGAGGGCAACAACTATGTCAACCTTCGGTACGGCCCCCTGTTCACGGAAAACCCGATGACCAAGGCAACCTTCGGCGACTACCACATCTTGAACACAGCCTCGGCAGCGTACAACCGGGGAGTGGGCCTCGGCGCTCCCAACCACGATGTCGACGCGCAGCCACGCCCGCTGGGCGGCGGCTTCGATGTCGGCGCGGACGAGTTTTCCAACTGACGGGGGATCCAGAACGGATGCAGGTTTTCACCACGGCGCTCTTGGCGGTCCTGCTCTCGGGGCAGGTGGCGAGCGCGTCGGCGGCGGACGTGCAACTTACCAGGTCCTCACTCAAAGGTTCGCCGACGAAGGGCGCCCGGGTCAAGCCGAAGCCGGAAACCTTGGCCAGCTGGCAGGCCCGCCACGGTCTGTTCTTCCGTCGCAATTGGGGCGTGGAAATTGTCGGGATTCGACGGGTGTCATCGGGGCTGATGCTTCGCTTTAACTACCGCGTGCTCGACCCGGCTCGGGCTGTCGCGCTCAACGACAAGAAGGCTCGCGCGTACCTCATCGACGAGGCCACCCAGACGGCCCTGTCGGTACCCGCCATGGAGAACGTGGGCGAGCTGCGACAGGTCGCGCCGTATCAGCCCAATCGTATCTACTTCATCATCTTCGGGAACCCGGGCGGACTGGTGAAGCACAATAGCCGGGTCACCCTGGTGGTCGGCAACCTCCGAGCCGAGGGACTGGTGGTCGAATGACGAAGCACGAGGCGTGGATTTCTCCTTCTTCTGGTGCGGCGCTGTTCGCCTTGGCGATCGTGGCGGGCGCGTGCGGCCCGTCCGAATTCGGGGCGCGGAGAATCGCCGATCGAAATGCCAAGGCGCGCGGTGGCCTCGATGCCTGGCGTGCCGTGAAGACCATGTCGATGACCGGGAAGCTCGATGTCGGCGTGCCGCGCGACCCTGCCCGTCTGGCGAAGGACTATCAAGCCCGCAACGCGGCCGGGCCGCGGGCGAAGGCGATGGGTCTTCCTGCTCTGCATGCGGATAAACCGTTGCAGGTTCCATTCTTGATGGAGCTGGCACGCCCGCGCAAGTCGCGCTTCGAGATTCAGTTTCAGGGTGCGACGGCTGTGCAGGTGTACGACGGCGAACAGGGCTGGAAGCTGCGGCCCTTCCTCGGGCGCAACGAGGTCGAGCCGTACAGCGACGAGGAGCTCGCCACTGCCTCCCAGCAGGATCAGCTCGATGGAATTCTCCTCGACTACACCGCCAAGGGCAGCCGACTTGAACGGGCGGGGACCGAGAAGGTGGAGGGTCGGGACGCCGACAAGATCAAGGTGACCCTGGCCAACGGACAGATCCGCAACGTCTGGGTAGACCAGCAGAGCGGCCTCGAGGTGAAGCTCGACGGCACCCGCCGCCTCGATGGCAAGTCGCACGCCATGTGGACCTTCTTCCGCGACTACCGGAAGGTCGAAGGCCTGATGATTCCCCACGTGCTCGAGACGGTCGTCGACGGAGTGAACGGTTCGGAGAAGATCGTGATCGACACGGTCGCTATCAATCCCCTGCTCACGGCCCCTCGCTTCGAGAAGCCGAGCCCGCGCGTGGTGCTCGCCGCAACTGCGCTTCGCCCGGGAACCGGCGCGGGCGACCCGGCAGAGGAGCCAAGCCCCGCTTCCCCCAAGCCGAAGCGCGCGGTCCGCTCCACCGCATCGCTCACGCTCCCGTCGGTGAGCCTGCTTCGCGACGACGGCAAGGCAGTTTCCTTTCCCCACGAGATCGACGACGGAAAGCCGGTCGTACTCAACTTCATCTTCACGTCCTGCGCGTCCATCTGTCCCGTCATGAGTCAGATCTTCTCCCAGTTGCAGGATCGGCTGGGGACCGAGCGCGGGAAGGTTCACATGGCCTCGATCTCCATCGATCCCGAGCATGATCGCCCGGCGCGCCTGAGCGAGTATGCCAAGCGCTTCCATGCCGGGCCGCAGTGGCACTATTACACTGGCACCGAGCAGGCGAGCCTTGCCGTGCAACGGGCGTTCGAGGCATATCGGGGCGACAAGATGGACCACACCCCGGTCACCTTCTTGCGAGCTCGACCGGGAGGACCTTGGGTTCGCTTCGACGGCTATGCCTCGCCCGATGACCTAGCCAGTGAAGTTCGCTCGATGCTCGCAGTCCGCTGATGCGTCCTCGGTTCTGGCCTTGTTTGATCGCTTGCGCTTCCGGGTTGGCAGCATTCACATCGATGGCCGAGGCCGCGCCCTCTGCCGGAGAGCTGATCTACCGCCAGGGAATCTTGCCCTCGGGACGGCCCTTGCAAGGGGAGCGTGACGCCGGGCAACGGATCGCAGGGGAGTCCGCTACCTGCGTGACCTGTCACCGAAGGAGCGGGCTTGGCAGTTGGGAGGGACAATCGGTTATTCCGCCCATCATTGGGCGTTACCTGTTTCGCCCCGGCGCCCGGAACGTCGAAGATCCGAATCTGCCGCACATTCAAGGCTACGTCCCGCACCGCGAGCCCTACACCGATGCCACCCTGGCGCGAGCGATTCGCAAAGGTGTCGATCAAGGCGGACGCCAGCTCAGCTACCTGATGCCGCGGTACAACCTGGACGATGCCGCGATGGCGGCGCTCATCGCGTACCTCAAGTCGCTGACCTCCGGAGAAGTCCCGGGCGTCGTCGGAGACACGCTGCACTTTGCGACCATCGTGACCCCTGACGCCGACCCGGTTGCGCGCAAAGGGATGCTGGATGTGCTGCAACAGTTCTTCGCCGACAAGAACGCCGGCTACCGCGCGAGCACGCCACCCTTGCAGTCCACCCGCGGGGTCATGTATCGGGTCAACCGGCGCTGGCAGCTGCATGTGTGGGAGCTCTCCGGGCCGCCCGAAACCTGGGACCGCCAGCTGCGCGCCCGCATGGCCGAGACGCCGGTGTTCGTCGTCATCTCGGGCATCGGTGGCCGAACCTGGGCGCCCGTGCACCGCTTTTGCGAGCGCGAGCAGGTCCCCTGTCTTTTGCCCAACGTCGAGCTTCCCGTGGTCGCAGAGCAGGATTTCTATCCGGTCTACTACTCACGGGGCGTGTTGCTGGAGGCCGACCTGATGGCCGAGAGACTCCTTGCCCCACCGGGCGGCGTGGCCGTGCACAAGGTGGTGCAGATCTTTCGTGAGGGAGACATCGGCAGCGATGGTGCTCGTGCTATCGCCAGCGCACTCGCGACCCGGCAGCTCACCGTGGTGAACAGGTCCATAACCAGCGGCACCGATCCGCAGTCGCTAGCGGCCGCCTTGGCCGACGTGAGTGCGGATGCGGTGGTGCTTTGGCTGCGGCCGGCGGATCTCGCGCGGCTGCCAGCTCCCCGGGCGGCTGCGACGCTCGTCCTTGCGTCGGGGCTGATGGGCGGCATGGAGAACGCCCCACTCTCCGGGCCCTGGCGTGCGGTGACCCGACTGACTTACCCGATGGATCTGCCCGACGTGCGACGGGTGCACATGAACTTCCCGCTCGGCTGGTTCCGCGTCCGCCACATTCCGGTCGTGGCCCTTCGGGTCCAGACCGATACCTACCTGGCCTGCGTGATCCTCTCGGAGACCACCGGGCACATGCTCGATAGCTTCGTGCGCGACTACCTCGTCGAACGCGTCGAAGTGCTCCTTAGCCACCGTCTGGTCAACGCGCACTATCCACGCCTCGGCCTTGGGCCCGGGCAACGCTTTGCCTCCAAGGGCGGCTACCTGGTGCGGTTTCCCGACGCGAGCGGAGCCCGCCTGGTGGCCGACAGCGATTGGGTCGTGCCCTAGCGCCGGCGGCGGTTGCGCTATCGCGCATCACACGTTCGGGTTCACAGACCCTCGAGAGCAGGCTAGACTGCGCTTTCTGCGATGCGGGAGGCGTATCGCGCTGTCGCAGCGTGACTCTTGCACGGGGGCTCTGGATCAACGTATGTCTTACGCGCTGCCCAAACTTTCGTTTTCGGTCCTCGCGGGCGTAGCTCTGTCGTTCTCCGCGATGTCTGCCCGCGGCCAAGTCGTCGGTCCCGAGCCGTTGCCGAGCGAAGGGCCCAAGCCGCCGTGGCCATGCCGTCTCGACAGGACAGGTCGGGAGGGTAACTTTCACGGGCTCGGGCTGGTCGATCTTACCGTGTGGGATCCCGAGCCCGAGGCTCCTGCCCCGGTGAAGGAGGAACGCTTTGCGCCAGCGCTCAACCAACTCTGCTCGAGTGAGCTGTCGTACCAGCAGTCGACGCAGTTCGCGCAATGGATCGTCGAAGCGTCGCGGCGCTACAACGTCGACCCGTTCCTGCTCGCGTCTCTCCTGTACCAGGAGAGCCGTTGTGCCTCGGCGAGGTCCCATCCGGCGGGCTCCATTGGCCTTGCGGGGATCGACGCCGCCATGCATGCGCCATTCTTGCGGAACGGGCAGTACTCGTACTGGGTCAAGCAGGGCAACGAGTGGCTCCCACGACAGGTGGATGTCAGCCCTTATCTGTCGTCGGTGCAAGCCCTCCACCAGGACAAGGCGAACATCTTCTTTGCCGCCGCGCTGATGCACGCCTTCGAGCAGCAGTGCCCCGACATCGACGGGGCCTTTCGGTCAGTGCCTCATCGCCACGCGGTCTCGCACATGCTCTGGGGGGATCGGGTCCTCGAGACCGACGGTGAGGATCGACTCTTGCGCACCCGCCGAGCCATTATCGAGTACTACGTGACCGGCCCGCCGGTGTCCCGGGTACGCTGGAAGAGCATCGAGCTCTTCTGTCCCCTCGATGGTTGTCCGCGCAAGATCACCGGTGTGCTTGGCGATATTCGCGAAGAGGGCAAGCGGGCGCACAAGGGGCTCGATTTCGTTTCGGTGCAGGGTGAGCCGGTGCGCGCGATTGCCGACGGCTGGGTCGTCTATGCAGGCGTGGATGCCCCAGGCAAGGGCGCGAGAAAGGTGACCCTCGACAAATCCGGCGCCATTCGCAAGAACAGCATGGGGCCGGGGGGGCTCTTCGTGCAGATCCAACACAAGGACAACCTGATGTCCGAGTACATGCACCTGCTCAATTACCTGGTCCAGAACGGTCAATGGGTCAAGGCCGGGCAGATCATCGGACACGTCGGCGACACCGGCATCAAGATCGACGTTCCCCACCTGCACTTTCAAATGCGGGACAACGGCGAAATCATCGATCCCCTCGTGCACTTGCGGCCCTACTTGATTGGGCCGAAAGAGACCTACCGGGGCCAACTGGTCAGCGCCTCCATGCCAGGTCGGTGGCGCGAAGCAAGGTCGCGCCTGCGGGCTCTCGCGGCTGGCCGACGCGCGCGCGGCCAGGACACCGACGAGACAAACTCCGACGAGGTTCGCGAGCGGCCGGCCGTTCCCGAGGCACCTGCCAGCAAGGACACGCATGCAGCCGACTAGTACGATCTCCGGTTGCGTTCTGACGGGGCTGGTCGCGGGTTTCTGGGTGACGACGGCCTATGCGCAGACGGATGGGGGCGATCACCTCGATGCCGGGGCAGCCCCCGCGGCATCGGTCGACCGCGGGGTGCTGGTCCCGTCGGGCGAAAGCATCGATGACATCGACAAGATCATCGAGACGCTCGATCGGCAGGCGCCGGTCAACGCGGTCGCGTTCAGTCCGGACGGACGCTTCGTGGCATCGGGCTCGGAAGACCCCACGGTGCGCATCTGGAACCGTGAGACGGGACGCCTCGTGCGGCGTCTCGAAGGACACACGTCCGCAGTCAACGCGGTTGCCTTCGCTCCCGACGGCAGCACCCTAGCTTCGGCGTCGAACGATCGTACGGCGCGCCTGTGGGACGTCCGCTCGGGTCGTTTGCTGCGGACTTTGCAGGGGCACGTCTATCACGTCTACTCGCTCGCTTTCGATCCCCGAGGACGGTGGCTGGCGACAGCATCTTGGGATCAAACGATTCAGCTCTGGGATCTTAAGAGCGGCGAGATGGTGGGGAAGCTGAGGGGACATTCTGCCGCCGTTCGCGCGATCGACTTCAGCCCCGACGGCAAGTTGCTGGCTTCGGGCTCCGACGATCAGACGGTTCGTCTGTGGAATCTCGACACGGGCAAGGAGTCCAAGGTCCTTGCCGGGCATGCGGGACCGGTGAACGCCGTGCGTTTTAGGCCGAATGGCGAGAGCCTGTTTTCTGGTTCGAGCGATCACTCGGTGCGCATGTGGCACCTGCCGGACGGCGCTGGCGAGCGCATGCTCGGCGATTGTGGTGCGCCGGTGCTTTCCCTTGCGGTCTCGGCCAATGGACAGATTCTCGGGGGTGGCTGCGGTGCCCGTGGTTCGGTTCTCTGGGACGTTGGGACAGGAACCGAGCTGCGCCGAGGTCGCGGTCGCCCCATCGAAACCCGAACGATTGCCTTCAGCGCCGACGGAAGAATGGTGGCCACCGCTGGTGCGGACGCTGCCATCGACGTCGAGGACGTTGCTACGAGGCGCGCTGTCGTGGTGCTGGCCGCGAGCCTGACCCATCTCGATTCGGTCGCCTTCAGCCCCGACGGCAGCACGCTGGCGACCGCCTCGCGTGACGGTCACGTCCTGATCTGGGAGAACACCGGCGAGCACAAGCGGCTTGGTCGGGTGCTGCAGGGTGAGGCGGTGCCAACCCGCACGCTTGCCTTCTCACCCGACGGCAAAAGGCTTGCAACTGGCCACGCCGGGAGTGTGGCACTGTGGGATCTGGCGGGCGACACGGGGGCGCGCAGACTCAAGGGCCACGACGGGGTAGTCAACGCAGTGACCTTCATGTCCGACGGGCATACCCTCGCGTCAGCCGGCGAGGATGCAACCGTGCGTCTGTGGGATCTTCGGAAGGAGGGGGCCGTCAAGGTGCTGAAGGGCCACCGTGCTTCGGTTCGTGCGCTCGCCCTTAGCCCCGAGGGCGACGTGCTGGCGTCGGCCTCCGATGACGAAACCGTGCGGCTGTGGGATGCAGCGACGGGGCGAAGCCTGGCGGTGCTCGGTAGTCACCGTGGCCCGATTACATCGGTCGTCTTCAGCTCTGACGGAAGGTTTCTGATCACGGGCGCTTCGGACCGGACCATCGATCTGTGGTTGCCTGCGAAGGGCAAGTTGCTCAAAGGCATGCGCAAGGAGTTGCCCGCTGGCGTGGTCGCCCTGGCCATGCACGGTCAGCAGATTGTTGCGGCGTCGTCGGATGGTGTGCTGAGCGTGTTCGATATCACCGGCAATCGGCCAGTCAAGCAGTCGACCGTTCCCGGCGGTGCGCCGGCAGCACTGGTAGTCGCGCCGGATGGAGCCACCGTGGCGTCCGCTTCGCGCGATGGGGTCCTGCGGATCTGGGACGGAGGGACACTCGGGCGACGCTGGTCGCTTGCCGGGAGCTCGCCGGAACGCTGGTTCGCTTGCAACGACAGTCGCACCTGTTGGCGCAACGAAGACGGGAGCCTACTCGGCAGGACCACTGGACAGGGCGACATCGTGTCGGTTTCTCCGTCCGACGACCAGCACAGAACCACGATCGCTGCCACCGTCGACCGAAGCAAGCTCGGGGACACCCTCGAGCTTCGGGAGGGACGGGCAGTGGCCCTTCCGATCCGCATCGAGAACCGCGGCAACTACCCGGCATATTGGATCAACGTGGTGCAGTCGCCTTCGCGCACTGCTGCCAGCAGGGGTTCTCTCCTGCTCATTCCGCCGCGCACCCTGACCAAGCTTGCACCCGGCGAGCACGCCGACATCGTAGGTGAGGTGTCAGCGCTGACGGATTACGAGAACCCTCGGCCACATTCCGAGACGTTGCGTCTATTGGTCACGAGTGCCTCCGCCAGCGCCTCGTCCGAGACCTTCTCGCTCGATGTACCGGTTTGGGTCGATGCCCCACATCTGCAGCTACGCCATCTGACCGTCCTGCGTGGTCCAACTGAGGCGGTCGTCGCCTCCATGACCGAGGTCTCGATGGCCGAGCTGGAGCCCATCCTTTTGCAAGGCAGCCTGACCTTGGAGGGCCGAGGCCCCACGAAGATTGCACCTGTCGCGATCGAGCAGCCCTTCATTGGACAGGATTTGGCCTTGGCGTTTCCATTGCCCGACGGTGTGGCGCTCGATCGGAAGAGTCGAGCGACCTTTACCCTACGGAAGAGCAGCCATCCGGTCCACCGCTGGATTTTTTCCCACACCCCGGTACGCATTCCGCTGCCGCTGTGGCTTTGGGCACTTGCCGCGGGCGGCCTGCTCGGACTCGGCTTCGTGATCTGGCGTGCCCGTCTGTACGCGCATGCGAGGCCGGTCGGACGCGCCGGCAGGCGATTTTACCGACTGACCGTGGCTGTGCTGCTGGCGCTGGGTAGGGCGCTCGTCGCGTTGGTGTGTTTTCGTTCGAGCTTGCGTTCCTTGGTTGCCCGTCTACAGCGTCGTGGCATCGCGGCCACGTTCTTTCGCTTACAGCCGGAGACCCAGTGCTCGCACCTGGCGCGGCAGCTGGGGGCCTCTTGGGCGCCGCTCGGCGGTGGCCACCAGCCGCTGTTCGATCTGCACCTCGGTCCGGAAGTTCCTTTGAGCGTCGAGCATTGTCTGCTGGCGCTGCCGACGGTCGATGCTACGGCTTCCACCCTGGCCGAGCTCGACGGCATCGACGAAGGCCCCGACGGTATCACGGTCGTGCTTTCCGAGCTGCCCCGGTCCGAGCTGGCCGGTCAGCTCCGTTCTCCGCGTCGGCTGGTGGTGTTCAGCAAGGCGGCGATGTACCGGGTCTTGCACGCGCCGCGACCCGCGCTGGCCTTTGCGCAAGTGGTGAGCGATCAGATCGATCGCGCGTCGCTGTCCCTCTACCGCTCCGCGGTGCTAAACAAACAGCGCCAGGCGTTCTACGGCCGCAAGAGCGAGTTGCGCCGGATCACGTCCGACCCGCACCGGAACTACCTCATCATCGGTCCTGACGGCATCGGGAAGACCAGCCTGCTCGACGATCTCCATCGACGTTTTGGGGTCCACCCGACGGTCGAGTGTCTCTACCTTTCACTCGCCGACGGTGATCTGACGACCGCGCTCGCTGATGCGCTGGGCATGTCGGGCGAGCGATTGCTCGACGTCTTGCTCGAACGCCTCGCTGATCGGCCCAAGGGCAAGCACATGGTGGTGCTCTGTGATGATGCCGACGCATGGGCCACGCTTGACGCAAGCCGCGGCGGAGCCCAGTTGCAGACCCTCAGCCTGCTCAACCAAGAACACGCATGCTCCTTCGTGCTGGCAGGTTTTCTCGGGCTCCTTTACGCGGCTCGGCCCGTGCGTGGGCGCAAGCGCTTCGGCGACGTGGTGAGGCTGGAAACGCTTGATGCCGAGGCCTGCGCGGAGCTGGCCACCTTGCCCATGGCGGCGCTGAACGTGCAGTATGCCAAAGTCGATGTGGTCGAGGAGGTCGCACGGCAGAGTGCCGGCATGCCGGGCTTGCTCTCGGCTGTTTGCGACCAAGTGCTCGATCGCCTCCAGTCCGACCGACGCATTGTCGAAAGCTTCGACGTGGAGAGCGCTTGCAAGAGCGAGGCGGTCGCGCGAACCATCACTGCGTGGCGGCCTCGTTTCGGCCTACAGGAGCCACGTTTCGCGGCCCTCGACCAGACGGTCATGCTCTCGGCCGTCTTCAAACCGCGCTTCACCCTCGAGGAGCTGCAGTCGACCCTGGCCGGCCTCGGCGTGCAATCAACGGCTGCCGAGATTCGGCACTCGGCCGACCGGCTGGTTGCGGCCTGCGTGTTCGAGCACTGGCTCGGGCATTTTCACTTCCGAGTCCCTCTGTTTCAGTCCGCTATGCAGGAGGCCACCTTGGCGCGAATGATTGTGCCCTTGACCCCTGATGAGCCGCCTCCATCTTGAAGACGGGCAAGACCATCGCCTACGTGTCGCCGAGCACGCTGCGCACCATGGGAATGAGGTCCGCGCCCTTGTAGGGTTTCTGTACGAAGCCCGCCAGTCCCTTGCCCACGAAGCGACTGACCACATCTTGTTCGTTGTAGCCACTGGTCATGATGACCTTGACGGACGGGTCGAGCCGACGCAGCTCCCGGTAACAGGCTTCACCGTCGAGGTGAGGCATCGTCAAGTCGAGAATTACCAAGCTTATCCTTCTACCGTGTTGTCCGAATACCTCCAGAGCCTCACGCCCGTCAGCGGCCACGACGACCTCGAAGCCGAATTTCTCCAGCAGGCGCCGGCCCATGCTGCGAATGCTCTCCTCATCGTCGGCCAATAGTACCAAGCCTTTACCCTGCCATGGCTTGTCGGGCACGACACCGGGCTCGGTCGCTGGGGCCGGCTGGAGGTGCGCCGGCAGCATGATCTTGAAGGTCGTTCCACGCCCCTTTTCCGAGTAAACGCGCACAGCTCCCTTGTGGCCGCGAACGATCCCCAGCACGGCTGCCAAGCCGAGACCGCGTCCGGTGAACTTGGTGGTGAAGAACGGATCGAAGATCCGGTTCAGCGTTTCAGTATCCATGCCGCACCCCGTGTCCGACACCTCCACGTAAACGTACTGGCCGGAGGGATGGATCTCGTTGTCGTCGACCGCGCCCTTGAGGTACTCGTCGTCACAGTCCATCACCCCCGTCGACAGCGTGACCACACCGCTCACCTCGGCGATAGCCTCGGAGGCGTTGGTGATGAGATTCATCACTACTTGTCGCAGCTGGGTTGCGTCGGCCTTCACGCTTGGAAGGTCGGGGAAGAAGTTGTACTTGATGACCACCTTCTTGCTAATCGAGACCGACAGCAGATGGCCCATCTCGCGGACCAGCTCGTTCAGCGAAATCGGTTGGACGACGAAGCGCCCCCTGCCTGAGTAGGCGAGCATCTGCCGACACAGGTCCGCGGCACGCCGGCTGACTGTTTCGATGTCTTCGAGATAGGGGCGTGCCGGGTTGGTGGGCGCGAGCTCGGTGAGCGCAAGGTCGGCGTTGCCGAGGACGCTGGTGAGCAGGTTGTTGAAGTCGTGGGCGATGCCGCCTGCCAGAACGCCCAGACTCTCCAGCTTCTGCGACTGCATGACCTGCTGCTCCAGTCGCCGGCGTTCTTGCTCGGCTCGCCGAATCTCGGTCAGATCCTGGACCAACCCGTGGACCTTGTGGGCGGGGAGGGCGCGATCGTCCTCCACCTCGACGATACCGAAGCAGTGGCGTGTATCCCCTTTCGGCCTGACCACACGGAACTGGATCTGCTGCGCCTGGCCCGACGACACGGCCGCGGCGAAGGCGGCGTCGACGCGCCCCAGATCGTCGGAACAGATGAATTCACGCACGGAATTTAGGGTGGGTTCAAACCGGTCGGGATCCAGCCCCGCGATGTGAAACAGCTCGCGTGTCCAGGTCACCGATCCCGAGCGAAGGTCCAAGCTGAAGTGGCCGATGTGGGCCAGCTCGGACACCGAGAGCAGTCGTTCGCGACTCTGGGCTGCCGTACGCTCCGCCACGCGCAGCGCGCTCTCGTCGAGCCGACGCTGGGTGATGTCTCGACCGGCGAAGATGATGGACGTGGTCTCGTCGAACTGGACTTGTGCTGCGGTGAACTCCACGTGGTGGCGGCCACCCTCCTTGTCAACCAGCGCGACCTCGAACGCCTCGACATGGCCGTCGCGATTCAGACGAGCCATCAGGTCGTCTCGCGTTCGCGCTCCTTGCCACAGCTCGAACTCCTCCGCTCTTCGGCCGACCACTTCCGACCGTTGGTGTCCAACCAGCTCGCAGTAGGCCTGGTTGACGAAGGTGATCTCTCCCGCCGCGTTCGTCACTGCAATCGGATCCGGCGCCAAATCGAGGATCTGGCCAAGCTTGCGTTCACTTCGCAGGCGCGCCTCTTCGGCACGCTTTCGTTCGGTGATGTCGCGGGCGATGCCGGTGGTTCCGACGATGCTGCCGTCGGGTTCGAACACGGGCGACTTGTAGGTCTCGAACCATCGTGTTCCGTCGACGTCGGCGATCTGCTCCTCGACGACTTTCTGGCGGCCCAACGCCATCACCACCAGATCGTCGGCGCGGTAAGCCTCTGCCAGGGCCATCGGCCACACGTCGGCATCGGTCTTGCCCACCACCCACTCGGCGTCGGGTTGCGCGCATGCCTGGGCAAACGCCCGGTTTACCGCGAGGAAACGCCCTTCGCGGTCTTTCAACCATGCCAGGTGGGGCTGGTTGTCGAGGAGCGCCCGCTGCGCGAGCCTGCTATTCTCGAGGTCCTCGGTTTGCGCTTTGGAAAGCGTGACGTCCGACAGAATGGTCGCGAAAGATCCTCGCCCAATCGGGGCCACCGAGACGGAAAGAAATTTCTTGAGCCCCGGAAGCTGGACTTGACGATGCCAGGACCTGCAGCATCGAGGACCATCTCGTGCAAGGCAACCCCCTCTTGCATGTGCTCGAACAGTGCAACGAATCGCTCGGCAGTCGACCGGTCTTTCGGGTCTTTCGGGTCTTGTTGGTCGGTCGCCGCTGCTCCGCGTTGGGGCATGCCCTATGGTAGGCGCGAAGGCGGTGACTCGCAACGGGCGTTGGTCGTGTTTGGACCACGCCACTTGCGGTGGCGGAGAGGAATCGCATAAACAGATTGGCCGTATGGACCAATCATCACCAGCGCCTTCGAGAGGCCGCGAATGGGGCTGGGCGCTGCTGCTGCTGGCCGTCACGATTCTCGCGTACGGGCCCGCATGGAGCGGTCAGCCGCTGTGGGACGATGCCGCGCACATGACGAGGCCGGAGCTTCGATCGGTCGCAGGCCTCGCGAGCATCTGGACACGGCTGGGCGCCACGCAGCAGTACTATCCGCTGTTACATTCGCTTTTCTGGCTGGAGTATCGCCTGTGGGGCGAATCCACCGTCGGACCCCATCTGGTCAGCATCCTGCTGCACGGACTGGCCGCTCTTTTGCTGGTGAGGATTGTACGGAAACTCGAACTGCGTGGCGCCTGGCTTGCCGGCGGGGTGTTTGCCCTTCACCCGGTGATGGTCGAATCCGTCGCATGGATTACCGAACTGAAGAACACCCTCTCCGCCATCTTCTTTCTGACCGCGGCCCTCGCGTACCTCGATTTCGACGGCAAGCGAAAGGCAAAGCCCTATGCCCTTGCGCTGACGCTCTTCGTTCTCGGCCTGCTTTCCAAGAGCGTGATCGTCACCTTGCCTGGTTCACTGCTCGTGGTTCTCTGGTGGAAGCGCGGAAGGGTGGGGTGGAAGCGTGACGTCGTGCCCTTGCTGCCGTTCTTCGTCATCGGAATTGTCTCGGGCCTCTTCACGGCGTGGGTGGAACGCCGGTTCATCGGCGCGGAAGGCGGCCAGTTCTCCTTCGGCTTCGTCGAACGCTGTCTCATCGCAGGCAGGGCCGTGTGGTTCTACCTCTACAAACTGGTGTGGCCAGCCGACCTGGTCTTCATCTATCCGCGCTGGAACATCGATTCGACCGCGATGTGGCAGTACCTGTTTCCGGCAGCGCTGGTTGTGGTCTTGCTAGTGTTTTGGCGTCTGCGCAGTTGCTCGCGGGCACCCTTGGCGGTGCTGCTGTACTTCGCAGTAACCCTGTTTCCCGCGCTGGGCTTCTTCAACGTCTATCCATTCATCTACTCATTCGTGGCGGACCACTTCCAGTACCTGGCCAGCTTGGGACCGATCGTGGCTGGCGTGGCCGGTCTAGCAGAGGGGATGGCGCGCCTGCAGACTCGCCTGCGAAGGCCTCTGAAACCGCTGCCGGCGCTTCTGTCAGCCCCGCTGCTCGCGGCGCTCTTCACTCTTAGCTGGCAACAGAGCCGGATGTATTCCGATGCGGAGACCCTGTATCGGACGACCATCGCCAGAAACTCGAGTTGCTGGATGGCGTATACGCATCTCGGCCTCCTGCTCATGGAGAAAGGACGACACGACGAGGCGCTGGCCCAGTTGTCGAGGGCCTTGAGCCTGCACCCCAATCAAGCCGACGCCCACAACAACCTCGGACTTCTCTACATGGACATGGGCCGGACCGACGATGCCAGGGCACACCTGTCGAGGTCGCTAGAGCTCAATCCCAACGAGGCTGATGCTCACAACAATCTCGGGGCGCTGCTCTCCAGAGACGGAAGACGGGATGCGGCTCTGCCACACCTGAAGCGGGCGCTGGAGCTGCATCCGAATCACGCGGAGGTCCACTACAACCTCGGCGATCTGCTTGCGGCGGAGGGGCGCACCGACGAGGCCATGGTTCACTACCAGAGGGCACTGGAGATCGATCCGGGCTATGCCGACGCCCACAGCAACTTCGGCCTGCTACTTGCGCAGTTGGGCCGCGCTGAGGAGGCCGTAGCTCATTTCCGAAAGGCGTCCGAGCTCGATCCGAAGCATGCCAACGCGCAGAACAACCTGGGGGTCATGCTTGCAAAGATGGGAAAGCCCGACGAGGCCATTGACCACTACCGCAAGGCGGTGGAAATCGACCCTCTTGAGCTTGGCCACCTCGACAATCTCGTGCTTGCTCTCGTGAAGGCGGGGCGATGGAACGACGCTTCGGCGATTCTCGACCATGCCCTTTCGTTGGCAAAAGCGGCCGGCGACGAGCCGCGGGCCAGGGCGATTGCGCAGAACCTGGCGCGGCTCGGGCAAGCAATCCGCGCTTCGCAAACGGGCTCGGACACCCGAGTCAGGTAAAGCGGCTCGGGCTGCCCGCACGAGATGCTCTGCGGCGAATCCGTGGCCAAACGCCCCGGAATACAAAACTACCCCTCGGAAGAGTGATCACGATATCCGGAGGTGGGAATAGCCTTGAGAGGATTGATGCCAAGGATGTCCCATGAAATATAGCGTCGTGGTCTCGGTGTTTGCTGGATTCGCCGTCATCTCTGCCTGTTCCAAGGGTGCCAGTTCCGCTGGCCAGCCAGGCAGCGGCGGCGCGACCGCGTCAGGGGGACAAAAGACCGGCGGGGCCGGTGCGGGTGGCGCCGGAGGATCCAGCCAGACCCTCACCGCTGGCACAGGCGGTCAGGTGGTAGCTGGCGGATCTGGCGGAAGCGGGACACTCGCTGGTCAGGGCGGCACCGCGGCCGGCGGCGCGGCTTCCGGGGGGAAGCTGACAGGCGGCAGTGGTGGTGGACAAGGCGGAGTCGTGGGTGACGCAGGCGCCACGGGCCCCGGTGGATCGTCACAAGTGCGCGACGCTGCGGTGGGTGGCGCAAGCTCGGGCGGAACCGCGTTCGATGGCGGCGCAACGGTACCCGGCACCGGAGGCGTGGTCGCGTCCGGAGGCGTGGTCGCGTCCGGAGGCACGGCCCGCGGTGGGAGCACGGGAGCGGGAGGCTCGACTGCGACGCCCGGCGCTGCGACTTTGGTTTCCTGTCCAGACCTGCCGGGCGCTACTGCGAGTCCTCTTTATGCGCTGACCGTCGGCGGCAAGCCGCTCTTTGTCGAAAAGCTGAGCAAGTTCTCGCCGGAGATGCAGGTGCACTATGCCCACGGCTCGTTGGCCGGGACCGGCACCGCGACCATTGCCGTGACCGTCAAGGAGACCTTCAACTCATTTACACTGAGCCCCAAGAGTCGGAAGATCGCCGCGACCAAGAGCGGGAGCACCATCACCTTTGACAGCGGTCCCAACTACTTC
>Ga0302322_100002089_pt1 | contig 16739 bp, 2 predicted proteins | sample Fen_T0_2_FD_203757 | JGI IMG/M metagenome (GOLD analysis project Ga0302322, IMG submission 203757) | Peat permafrost microbial communities from Stordalen Mire near Abisko, Sweden - Fen_T0_2 | ecosystem: Environmental > Terrestrial > Soil > Wetlands > Permafrost | place: Sweden: Abisko... | reverse complement strand
GCCCCCGCAGAAATTCGTCAATGCTTTCACAGGCAGGAGAGGAGGCAGGGGAGGGCCCGCGAAATCCCCCGGAACCTAATCCCTCGCCCCGCTCGGTGCCAGGGTCAGTTTCAGGCCACGTCGGCTGAGGGGCGATTGCGGCCGACGTTGTAAGTTATCGCAATAATTGTCGAATCAGCTTGTTTGGTCAGCCCGGCGAGGTCGGTCGGGCGGCCAAGAATCGCCTGGCTCCGGTGATCGCCGCTTCTTCACGTCCTCCGACCCGGAACCCGTGACGGCGCGAATTAATTCCACTCCTCGAGCCCTCTCGTCGTTCAGGGGCTGCTCATTACCTCGGGTGGAGTCGACCTGCGCTTTTTGTCGGCGGCGCGCAGAGCCGAAGAAGTGCCGCGCTGGCGGGGACTGGGCGCACGTGTCGCTGGTGGCGCCTGAGCGGAAACATGCTGCCCTGGCAACGACCCTCGCGGGTCATCTGAATCATCGCGTGCCGGCGCGCGCGTCGAACAGAAAACCTGAGGGCTAAGGGCCCGCGAATGGCCAAGTCGATCGATCTCGCGCCCGAGGCATCCCGGCTTCCCGGCTGGCGTCGTTGCTCCTCAGTTACATACCCGCAGTATGCGACTTCGTCGCGCCTCGCCATCCGGGCGCCAGGGCCGCGATCTTCGACCGACTTAGCCATTCGCGGGCCCTTATCGGAATCGCGGGTCGTGAACTACGCGCTAGGCCGAGAGTGCTGTGTTCTCGGAGTTGGTGTCGTCCATCCGCCTGTCGGCGCACCGGTGACGGCGCGGTGAAAGATCTGCTTCATACTGATGCTGATCGTAAGGCAACTCACTGAGATCTACACAGCACCCCAATGGCGATTCTCGTCGCCAACTCGTCGATGTGCGCGACCGTCTCCGACGTCCTCCGGCGTCACGGTCGAGCGCGCGCAGCGCCGAGCAATTCTGGGTTCGCATCGCGAAGGCGCCAGTGCCACACAGGCTTTCCTCGAGAATTGCGGGCGAAGCCAATTCTGTCTCCCGTAGCAAATGGGCGCCAGCCCTGGGTAGTTGAAGACTACGCCCATTGTCGCCGATACCCACTGTCGCCGATAATCAATCAACGCGGACACGGAGAACAGGGAGAGTGAAGCAGAAATGTCGTGCTGTTCGACATGGACAATTGACTATATTATCGACTCCAGGCTTCGATTAACGGTTCAGTAGTCAGCGGCGAAAAGCGACAGTGGCGGCCGCGACACGCTGATGGTCGCAGCGGTGGACGGGCAAGGTAACATTCTGTTCATGAACACCCGTGCTCCACGATCTGCGTTGACGATTTTCTGAGAAAGTTGCTGGGTTCATGATGGTTGCATGTAGAATGAGTCTGGGAGACTGGTGGCGCCCGCGAAGCGAGGACTTTGTGCGTATTGCCTGCACAGAACACTAGCTGACTCGCGGTGAGGTCGATTGATAGGCGGTGATATTAAATCGAGTTCATGGGTTTGAGACTGACTCGGTAGTCCGTCGCTGCTGACGCGCGGTGGCGATAACCGTCGCTCCGTTCGGTGAGTATTGGCTTAGAATTGCATTGTGTTTTCAATCCGAAATGCGGGTTATGACAAGTAATTGGACCGCTCATCAGTCCTTGGTACATTTGTTACGTGAGAACGCGGTCCGATATCCGGAGCTGCCGGCCATTACCTACTTGCGTGACGGTGAGGAGGAGGAGGCGCGGCTAACGTACGCCGATCTAGACGCGCGCGCGCGCGCCATTGCGGCAATGTTGCTGGAAAAAGGGCTGGCGGGCGAACGTGTCTTATTGGCATACCCGCCGGGCGCCGAATACATCTGCGCGTTCTTGGGATGTTTGTACGCCGGAGTAACGGCGGTGCCGATCTATCCTCCGCGCGGCGTGGGTCGGGAGTCGAGTCTGGCTCGAATTCGAAATGTGGCCGCCGATACTCGCGCGCCGCTCGCACTGACGATTAAGAGCGTACTGGAGTCCATGCAATCATCGGCGGAATCCGCCGGCCAGTCACTATTCGGAACTCCACTGCAGGCGACTGACGATATCCCCTTGGCACTGGGCGAGCACTGGCAATTGCCTCGGATCGACGGGAGAACCCTCGCATTCCTCCAATACACCTCGGGCTCTACTTCCGCACCCAAGGGCGTCATGGTGAGCCACAGCAACATCCTCGCGAATCAGGACATGATTGGGACGGCGATGCTCCTGCCCCAACACGTGACCGTAGTCGGGTGGCTGCCCGTGTACCATGACATGGGCCTGATTGGGAATGTCATTGCCCCACTGTGCCGGGCGGGCCACGTAGTGGGCATGTCGCCGGTCGCCTTTCTCCAGCGACCGTTTCGCTTCCTTCAGGCGATCACGCGTTACCGAGCCTACGCTGGCGGGGGTCCCAACTTTGGATATGCCCTCTGCGCGCGCAAGGTGAAGGAAGAGCAGAAGACACTGCTCGACCTTTCACACTGGCGGTCAGCGTTCAATGGGGCAGAGCGGGTGAGCGCCGACACGCTGGATGCGTTCGCGTCGGCATTCGCCTCTTGTGGTTTCCGACGCGAGGCCTTCCTGCCGTGTTTCGGCCTCGCCGAAGGGACGCTGCTGGTCTCTGGCGGTCCTGTTCAAACGGGCCCTATCGTCAAGCACCTCCGGGGAGCCGAGCTGGAGCAGGGCCGCGTGGTGGAGGCGGCTCCGAACGCGGAACGATGCGTCCCTCTCGTCTCGTGCGGGAGTATCCGGCAGGACGTGCGTATCGTCGATCCGGAGGGGCGGCGGGAGCTCGAGCCGGAGCGCATCGGCGAGATTTGGATCAGTGGAGGCAACGTGGCAGCCGGCTACTGGAATCGGCCTGAGGAGAGCCGGGAGCTCTTCCAGGCGACCTTGCTCGATGGAACGGGCGAGCGATATCTGCGGACGGGCGACTTGGGCTTCTTGGACGCGAACGAGACGCTCGGCCCGCAACTCTATGTCACCGGTCGCATCAAGGATCTCATCATCATCGACGGACGGAACCTCTATCCGGAGGATGTCGAGCGCTGTGTGGAGCGAAGGCATCCGGAGATCAAAGCGGGCTGCTGCATCGCATTCTCCGTCGTTTCAGGTTCCTCCGAGGGCCTAGTCGTGGTGGCCGAGGTCGAGGGGAGTTTCTTGCGCGCGACCAAGGACGTCGAGCGCGGGCGCGATGAGCTCGTTGCTGATCTCGTAGAGTGCATCAAGTCGAGCGTGTCGGAGGAGCACGAGGTGCGCGTGCGCGACGTCGCGCTCGTGGCCACTGGAAGCATTCCGAAGACTTCGAGCGGAAAGCTGCAACGTGGCGCGTGCCGGGCGGCGTTCCTGCAGAACGAGTTACCGCGCATGGGCACCAAGCATGTCTGACGCTGCCACCGTCAAGCGTTGGCTCGTCGACCACCTTGCGGACCAATCAGGAGTTTCCGCCGAGGCCTTCTGGCGCCGGTGCGACGAGGGTCGGGGCGCGATCTCGTGCCTGCCGGCCCCGCGCGGGGATATCGAGACTTGGCAACTGAGGAATTACCATGTTTGATGCACTCGAGATTGAGCGCCGGCTTGTGGCTCATATTGCCGACGAGCTCGGGATCTCTCCGCAGTCGGTCTCCCGGGACAAGCCCCTCACACAAATGGGGCTCACCTCGGCCCAGGCCATTGGGCTCAGTGGTGAGCTCTCCGAGTTGCTGGGGCGGAACTTGCCTCCGTCGATTGCCTATGACTACCCAACCGTCGCCGCACTGGCAGCCTACTTGGCAGAGCCGGTTTTTGGCTCAGGACCCGAGGTGGCGGACTGCCTCGAGACCGCCTTACGCGAAGACGATATTGCCGTCATTGGGATGGGCTGTCGTTTCCCGGGCGGCGTGCACGACCCTGAATCCTTCTGGCGGCTGCTCGAAGAGGGTCGAGATACCATCGCTCCCGTTCCAGCGTCGCGCTGGGACGTTGACGCGCTTTACGACGCAGATCCGGACGCCGCGGGAAAGATGACGACGCGCTTCGGTGCGTTCTTATCGGACATTGACCAGTTTGACCCTTCGTTCTTTGGCGTGTCGCCACGAGAGGCGGAGAAGATGGATCCGCAACAGCGCCTCGTCCTGGAAACGAGCTGGGAGGCACTGGAGCATGCGGGTCTGGCGCCCGACGGGCTCATGGGCAGCGATACGGGAGTTTTCGTTGGCCTCGCCTATCAGGAATACGGACGAGCTGCGGCAGATGACCTAGCGCAGCTGGACGGCCACGTGGTGACCGGCAGCTCGGGAAGCGTTGCCTCCGGGCGAGTCTCTTACCTCTTGGGACTGGAGGGTCCGAGCCTAACCGTCGATACGGCTTGTTCGTCGTCGCTGGTGACAGTGCATCTTGCCTGCCAGTCCCTTCGTCGCGGGGAGTGCTCGCTCGCCCTCGCCGGCGGTGTGACCGTCATGCTGACGCCGACGATCTTTGTCGAGTTCAGCCGGCTTCGCGGCCTCGCCGCGGACGGGAAGTGCAAGTCCTTCTCTGCTGCGGCAGATGGCGTGTCGTGGGGCGAGGGCTGCGGGATGGTGGTGCTGAAGCGACTGGACAGCGCTCAGCGCGACGGCGATGCCATCCTAGCGGTGATTCGCGGTTCTGCCGTGAACCAGGACGGGCGTAGCAACGGCCTAACTGCGCCCAACGGGCCATCCCAGCAGAGCCTGATCCGACGTGCACTGGCCGAGGCTCGTATCTCTCCCTCCGCGGTGAGCTACGTCGAATGCCATGGCACGGGCACCGCTCTTGGGGACCCGATCGAAGTGCAGGCGCTGGGCGCGGTGATGGGTAAAGGGCGCCCGCTGGACCAGCCGGTGCTCATCGGCTCCGTCAAGAGCAACATTGCGCACACCCAGGCTGCTGCGGGCGTGGCCGGGTTGATGAAAGTGGTTCTGGCGCTCCAGCACGAGCGAATCCCGAAGAACCTCCATTTCGACGCACCGAGCCCGCACATCGCCTGGGAGGAGCTGCCGGTGCGGGTGGCGAAGGAAGCGGTGGTGTGGAAGCGAAACGGGCAACCGCGGCGTGCGGGCGTGAGCTCGTTTGGGCTGAGCGGAACGAACGCGCACGTGGTGCTGGAAGAGGGTCCCGAGCCGCCGAAGACGGCAGGGGCGCCGGAGCGCGGGTTGGAGTTGTTCGTGATCTCGGGGCAAACCGAGGGCGGCGCCAACGCGCAGGCAGCGCGGCTTGCGGCGCACCTCGCGAGGCACCCCGAGCAGGCGTTGGGGGACATCGCGTACAGTCTGGCGACGACGCGGACGGCGCTGGACTCACGGGTCGGTGTGGTTGCTGGCACTCGCGAGGAGCTGAGCTGCGCGCTTGCGACGGTGGCGAAAGGGGAGACGCCGCCGGGAGCCCTGCGAGGGCGAGCGCGTACGGAAGGAGCCTTGGCGTTTCTGTTTACAGGGCAGGGAGCACAAGCCGCTGGGATGGGGCGAGGGCTCTACGAATTGTGGACGGTCTTCCGCGAGGCGCTTGACCGATGCGTGGAGCTGTTCGATGCCGAGTTGGAGCAGCCGTTGAAGGCCGTGATGTGGGCCGGTGCAGGGGATGCCGAGGAGGGGCTCCTGGACCAGACCGCGTACACGCAACCAGCGCTGTTCTCGCTGGAGTACGCACTGAGTAAACTGTGGCGATCGTGGGGAGTAAAGCCGGCCCTCGTGGCAGGGCACAGCATCGGCGAGATCGTGGCCGCGTGCGTGGCGGGCGTGTTCTCGTTGGAAGACGCGGTCTCTGTGGTGGCGGCGCGGGGGCGGCTGATGCAGGCGCTGCCCGCGGGCGGCGCCATGGTCTCGATTGCGGCGAGCGAGGCGGAGGTAAGCGCAGCCATGTTGGGACGCGAGGCTGAGTTGTCGATCGCAGCGGTGAATGGGCCTGCACAGGTCGTAATCGCCGGGCTGGAGAGGACTGTCGAAGAGGTGGCTGCGGAGTTCGCTGAGAGGGGGGTGCCAACGAAGCGGCTGGTCGTGTCTCACGCGTTCCACTCGCCGCTGATGGACCCGCTGCTGGATGAGTTCAGGCGGGTCGCGGAGCGCGTCCGCTATGCGAGGCCGACGATTCCGATACTGAGCAACGTGACCGGGAAATTAGCGGGGGAGGAGATCGGCACACCGGAGTACTGGGTGGCGCAGGTCCGAAGCACCGTGCGCTTTGCCGACGGAATAAGGGCGCTGCACGAGGCTGGGGCGCGAACGTACATTGAGATAGGGCCGGGGGGAACGTTGGTCAGTGCGGTGCCGGCGTGCGTGCCCGAGGCGTCGCCGCAGCTTCTGGCCTCGCTGCGCAGAGGTCGCGACGAGACGACGGGCGTACTGGAAGCGCTGGCTGGGTGGTGGTCCGCGGGCGGCAAGGTGGATTGGGCGGAGGTGTTCTCTGCGGGTGGCCGGCGGGTGCCGCTGCCGACCTATCCCTGGCAACGCGAACGGTGCTGGCATGACCTCCCGGCTCCTTCGAATACGGCAGCCGGCGCGCCCGTCACTTCAGCGTACTACGACGCCTTGGCTCATGAAGGCAGCCCCGACGGAAGTGAGAAATATCTCACCTTCGGACCATTCCGCGAGGTCGTCCCGGGTTTCTCCTGGTTGCTATTCTTCGAAAATCCGAAAGCTCACGAGGAGTACGCGCAGCTCGCGCTCAAAGCACAACGAGAGCTGCGTGCGGTTCTTTTTCGGCACGTTGATTTCTCGAACTGCAAGACGGTGTTTGATTTCGGCTGTGGCTACGCCACGGACTTGATCACCCTCGCCCAAAAATATCCACACTTGCAGGTCGAGGGCTATACCATTTCGGCGGAGCAAGCCAATCTCGGGGGAGAGCGCGCGCGTCAAGCGCACGTGGGGGACCGCGCTGGGATCTACCACCGAGACAGCGCCAAGAGTCCGTTCCCGCGGAAGTATGACTTAGTCTTTGGGTTCGAAGTCGCGCATCACGTGCGCGACAAGGGCGCGTTGTTCGCCAACATTGGGGATCACCTCACGGAGGGTGGCCTACTGGTGCTGGCAGATTTCAAATCGAATACGGGGTCTGACATCGAGCACGAGAAATCATCCTCGTACTTCATAATCAGGGAGCAGTGGGTCGAGCTTCTGTCGCAAAACCAGCTGAAAGTCCTTGACTGCGTCGACGTCAGCCAGGAGATCGCCAACTTTCTGTACGACCCGAACTTCGACGGCAACCTCGAGCGCTTGAGCCCTCGCAATCCGGACGAGAACGTGCGCACCGCGTTCACGTCCTACGACCGGCTCGGCAAGTTGCTGCGAGGCGGCCTGGCGAGCTACATCCTGCTTACCGCGCAAAAAGTCCGAGACATCGAGCCTGAAGAACTGAAGCGCATCAATCGGCAAGCTCTCGATGAGATGCTGCCGTACGCGTACTTCGACGGACGAGGAACGCTCCGGCCCGAGGAAGACAACTGGTTCCTCGAGCTCGCCTGGGAAACCGCGGCGCTGCCCGCATCGCAGCAGCCAATGGCCGGGCGGTGGTTGCTGCTCGGCGGAGGCGAGTTGGGCGCCGCGCTGGGCAGGGTGCTCGAAGGTGTAGGGCAGCGGGCGGTGCACGTGGCGGCGGTTCCGAGCCGCGTGACGGAGATGAGTGCCTTGCTCGCGCAAAGCCTGGGTGGGCAAGCTCCGACGGCGGTGGTGCATCTGGGCAGCCTCGAGGGCGGCACGTCGTTCGACACGGCGTCTGTCGAGGCCGCGCTGGTGTGCGGCCCGGATAGCGTGCTCTGTACGGTGCAAGCGGTGGCAGCCATGGGTTATCGAGACCCGCCTCGGTTGTGGCTCGTCACGCGCGGAGCGCAGCCCGTGGGTGTCGGCGTGGTTGCGGTCGCGCAAGCTGCGCTCTTGGGCCTTGCACGCACCATCGCTCACGAGCACCCGGACTTGCGCTGCATCCGCGTGGACCTCGACCCAGCGCGGCCCGAGGGCGAGGTGGAGGCGCTGGTCTCCGAGCTCTTGGCCGACGACGGCGAGGATGAGGTGGCGTGGCGAGCTAGTGAAAGACGCGTGGCCAGACTGGTTCGTCGCGCCCCAGACGCAGGACGGGGCGAGCGGTTGGAGCCGGCGGGCGAGCGACCTTTCGGGCTGGAGATAGACGAACCCGGTGTGCTCGACCGGCTGGTACTGCGCGCGATGAATCCCCGTCAGCCGGGCCCGGGTGAGGTGGAGATCGCCGTCGAGGCGGCTGGGCTCAATTTTCGCGATGTCCTGCTGGCCCTGGGCGTCATGCCCAACGCTGTCCCGGGCGCCACCGATCGGCCGATGCTGCTCGGGGGCGAGTGCGCCGGACACATCGTGGCTGTGGGCGAGGGCGTGAGCGGGTTTGCGCTGGGGCAGCCCGTGGTCGCGCTCACGCGGGGAGCCTTTGCGTCTCGCGTCATCACGCACGCGAACTTGGTGTTGCCCAAGCCGGCCAAGCTTTCCGCCGTCGAGGCCGCCGCGGTTCCGGTCGCGTACCTCACCGCTTGGTATGCGCTGGCGAAGGTGGCTCGACTGGAGCGAGGTGAGCGGGTTCTGATCCATGCGGCGACCGGAGGGGTCGGTCTGGCCGCGGTGCAGTGGGCGCAGCACGTGGGGGCGGAAATCTACGCTACGGCCGGCAGCGTGGAGAAGCGGGCCTATCTGGCCTCACTCGGCGTCCGATACGTGAGCGACTCGCGCTCCGATCAATTTGTGAACGACGTGCTCGAGTGGACGAAGGGCCAGGGTGTAGACGTCGTACTCAACTCTCTCTCCGGCGAGCTCATCGCGAACAGCTTCGGGCTTTTGCGCTCACACGGGCGCTTCGTCGAGATCGGCAAGCGCGACGATCACGCCGACCGCCAGCTGGGGTTGCGCCCCTTCTTGCGCAACTTCTCGTTCGCGCTGGTTGATCTTGGAGCAATGCTGGTCGAGCGACCGGATTGGGTCCGGGACCTGTTAGCGGAGCTGCTGCTGGTCTTCGACGCGGGTGTGTTCACGCTTCCGCCCATCGAGACGTTTCCGATGTCGCGGGCCACGGAGGCGTTTGCGAAGATGGCGCACGCCAAGCACGTGGGCAAGCTGGTGCTGGTGCCCGCTGAGCCAGAGGCCCGCGTCTTGGCGCCTGCCGCGAAGGTCCTCGTGCGGAGTGAGAGCAGTTATCTCGTCACGGGGGGGCTGGGAGGTTTGGGGCTGTCCGTTGCTGGGTGGCTCGCCGAGCAAGGGGCGGGACACCTGGTGTTGGTGGGGCGCTCGGGGGTGGTCACAGCGGAGCAGCAGGCTGCGGTGGCTGCGCTGCGGGCTAAGGGCGCTCGGGTGACCGTGGCCGAGGCGGATGTTGCGAACCGGGCAGCGCTCGAGCAAGTGCTTGCGGACATTCGCACGACCGGAATGCCGCTTTCGGGGGTCGTGCACGCGGCTGGATTGCTAGACGATGGCTTACTGCTTCAACAGACGCCGGAGCGTCTGAGGAAGGTCATGGCGCCCAAGGTCTGGGGTGCAGTCCATCTCGACGAGCTGACCCGTGGAGAGGCGCTCGACTTCTTCGTGCTGTACGCCTCGGGCGCCGGGCTGTTGGGTTCACCAGGGCAGGGCAACTACGCGGCGGCCAATAGCTTCCTGGACGCGCTTGCCCAGCGGCGTCGAGCTCACGGGCTGCCGGGGTTGAGCATCGATTGGGGCGCCTTCTCCGAGCTAGGTCTGGCTGCTGGAAAGGAGAACCGTGGGGTACGGCTCGCGTCGCTTGGCATGCGCAGCTTGACGCCAGCGGAGGGCCTTTCGGTGCTCGCTCGCTTGCTCGACGGCGACCGCGCGCAGGTGGCTGTAATCCCCCTCGATGCGCACCAGTGGCTGGAGAGCCACCCGACGGCGGCATCGTCACGGATGCTGTCGCGGCTCATCTCTGGCCCACGAGTCCAGTCCAAAGGGGACCCGGCTCTGCTCGAACGACTGGCGGCTGCGGAGCCAGAGATGCGAGCGGAGCTACTAATCGAGTGTATTCGCGAACTCGTGAGCAAAGTGCTGCGCATTCCGGAGGCCAAGCTCGATGTCCTGGCTCCGCTAAGTGGGCTGGGGATGGATTCGCTCATGGGGCTGGAGCTGCGGAACCGAATCGAGGATCTGCTGGGCATCAAAGTCCCGGCGACCCTGCTCTGGACCTACCCAACCGTCACCGCGCTCGGTCTGGAATTGGCTGGACAAGCCAACTTTGCCAGGCGCGACGGGCGGCGGTGGGAGCCCGTGAAGTCGTCTGCTGCAGAAGACGACAACGGAGCCGCCCAGCTCGATGAGCAAGGGCTGTTGGCACTCCTCGAAGAGTCCCTTGCCCGCGCAGGGAAGGATGTCGTTACGTGAGCCAACGAGATGGTCAACTCCTGGATCGCTTGCGCGAAGCGACGCTCGCCCTGCGGAGGACGCTGAACGAACGCGACAACCTCATCCTTGAAAGAAGCGAACCAATCGCCGTGATCGGCATCGGCTGTCGATTTCCCGGAGGCGCAGAAACGCCCAGTAAATATTGGGAACTACTTGAAGAAGGGCGTGATGCGGTGGTGCCGCTCGAGCCGCGCTGGGCGCTGGCGGGCGAGCCGTCGCCGGACGATTTCCCAAGCTGGGCGGGGCTGCTCAGCGGGGCGGTTGACGGCTTCGACGCGGCGTTCTTTGGCATCTCGCCTCGGGAAGCGGCGACGTTGGATCCGCAGCAACGCCTGCTGCTCGAGGTTGCCTGGGAGGCGTTCGAAGACGCGGCCGTCCTGCCGGCGTCCCCGGAGGCCACGCGCACCGGCGTGTTCGTCGGGGCCTGCGTGAGCGACTACGGCTGGCTATCGGAACATCAGGCTCAGCCGGAGCAGGATGCCTACTCTGTCACCGGTAACCTGTTGTCCTTTGCGGCGGGGCGTATCTCCTACACATTGAGTCTCCAAGGGCCAAGCCTGACGGTCGACACGGCTTGTTCGTCATCGCTGGTGGCCATCCACCTTGCTTGCCGCAGCCTGCGGAGCGGGGAGTGCGACCTCGCGCTGGCGGGTGGTGCCAATCTCATTCTGTCGCCGCACACGATGGGAGGGCTAGCGCGTACCCAGGCGCTCTCACCCGACGGGCGCTGCCGCACTTTCGACGCGTCGGCCAATGGATTCGTACGGGGAGAGGGGGTTGGGCTGGTCCTGCTCAAGCGGCTCCGCAATGCCCAGCGCGATGGCAATCGCGTCTGGGCCGTAATTCGCGGCTCGGCGGTCAACCAGGATGGTCGCTCGGTTGGTCTCACCGCGCCCAACGTGCTGGCTCAGGAGACGTTGTTGCGGGAAGCGCTGGCCGATGCGCGAATCGAAGCCGAGGCAATTGGATATATCGAGACCCACGGTACCGGTACCTCGCTCGGTGACCCAATCGAGATTGAGGCGTTGCGCTCCGTGCTCGGCGCGCCGCGTACTTCGGGGGAGTCGTGTGTGCTCGGTGCAGTCAAGACGAACATCGGTCACCTCGAGGGAGCGGCCGGGGTGGCCGCGCTGATCAAGGCAGTGCTTGCTCTCCACCATGAGCGCATCCCCCGAAACCTCAACTTCCGCACCCTCAACCCGCGTATCCGTCTCGACGGCACGCCGCTCCGTCTGGCGACTGGGGAGGTACCCTGGCCCCGCCGCCAACAGCCACGCTTTGCGGGGGTGAGTGCGTTCGGGATGAGCGGCACCAATGCCCACGTGGTGTTGGAGGAGGCGCCAGCCGCGTTGCCCAAGCAGAATGCGTCCGAGCGGTCGGCTGAGCTCCTGGTGCTATCGGCCAAGAGCGAGCAGGCGTTGACGGCTGCTGCGGGGCGGCTGAGCGAGCACCTCGGCGCGCACCCTGAACTGTCGCTCGGCGACATCGCCCTGAGCTTGGCGACGACGCGCACTCCAATGGAGCATCGGCTCGCTCTCTCGGTCCACTCGCGATTGGCAGCCTGTGAGATCCTGACCGCCGCGGCGCAAGGCCAGCTTCCGACCAACCTGGTCCGGAGCACCGTCACGTCGCCACGCACGAAGGTCGCGTTCTTGTTCACTGGGCAGGGCGCGCAGCAGGTTGGCATGGGTCGGGGCCTGCACGGTTGCTTTGCCGCGTTCCGCGAGGCGTTCGATCGCTGTGCCGCGCTGTTTGACGCGGAGCTCGGGCAAGAGCTCGTGAAGGTGATGTGGGCTGAGCCGGGCAGCGCCTCTGCAGAGCTGCTGGACGAGACGGAGTACACCCAGCCGGCGCTGTTCACTCTGGAATATGCGCTGGCAGCGCTTTGGCGCTCGTGGGGCGTGGAGCCTGAGCTCTTGGCAGGGCACAGCATCGGCGAGCTGGTCGCGGCGTGCGTGGCCGGCATCTTCTCGCTCGAAGACGCCGTAAAGTTGGTGGCAGCGCGCGGCCGGCTGATGCAGGCGTTGCCTTCGGGCGGCGCGATGGTGAGCATCGGCGCTGCCGAGGCCGAGGTGGCGGAGGCCGTAGCGGCGCACGCCGCTACGGTGTCGATCGCGTCGATCAATGGCCCCCAGCAAGTCGTGATCGCCGGGGACGAGGCGGCAGTGGCACGGATCGCAGCGGCGTTTGCGGCGCGCGGCGCACGGACCAAGCCGCTGCGGGTGTCGCATGCGTTCCACTCACCACGAATGGAGCCGATGCTGAATGCCTTCGCTCGGGTGGCGGAGTCGGTCAGCTACCACGCGCCGTCGCGACCGCTGATCAGCAACGTGAGCGGAGGCCTCGCGAACGGCGAGCTGTCGACGGCCGCCTACTGGGTCAGGCACGTGCGTGAGGCGGTACGCTTTGGGGATGGGTTGCGGGCGTTGTATGCCGGGGGTGCGGGGACGTTCGTGGAGATCGGGCCTCAAGGGACACTACTGGGGCTCGTGCCGGCGTGCATTCCCGAACAGGCGACCCCTAGGCTCATTGCCTCGCTACGAAACGGTCGAGACGAGGTGGCAAATGCGCTGGAAGCGCTTGGCGCGCTGTGGGCCGACGGGAACCGGGTCGATTGGACGGGCGTGTTCCCGGCGGGTGGACGGCAAGTGCGGCTTCCGACTTATCCTTGGCAGCGTCAGCGCTATTGGATTGAGGGGACCTCCGCTGCGGTTTCGGCCGTAAAGGATCCTGTCGACGACTGGATCTGGGAGTTGGCTTGGCGGACCAAACCGTACGCGCCAAGAATTGAATCCGCTCCGAAAGGGGCGTGGCTGATCATTGCCGACTCGGGCGGCTTCGGCGCAGCGCTGGCCGAGCTTCTCTCGTCGCGCGGACAAACCGCGGTCCTGGCGGTAGCTGGCGAATCGTTTGCTCGGCTCGGGCCCAAACTTTATCGAGTCAATCCCGCGCAGACCGACGACCTCGTCGCGGTCTTACAAGATGCCTTCGATCGAACGCGGTCCTGCCAAGCTGTGGTGCACCTCGCGAGCCTCGATGGAACCCCCTGGGACCGAGCCTCCGCAGATACGGTTGAATCCGATCAGCGGCTCGGCTTCGCCGGTGTCCTGCACGCCGCGCAGGCGATCCTGCGCGGGTGTCGCCGGGATCAACCTCGACTGTGGGTGATCACGCGCGGTGCGCAATCTCTGGAAGGCGAGCTTGTTCCCGGCGTGGCTCAGGCGACCCTCTGGGGCCTGGGCAGGACCCTGGCCATCGAACAGCCCGAGCTTTCGTGCACGCTCGTCGATCTAGATCCCGCCCGCGATGCGGAGGGCGCAGCAGATCTGCTGACCGAGTTGCTTGCGTCCGATCATGAATCGCAGGTCGCGCTCCGGGGCGGCTCTCGACGGGTGGCGCGCCTAGCCCGCAGCCGTATCGAGGCGGCGTCGACACGGCCTTTCCAATTCCAGGAAGACGCCAGCTATCTGATCACGGGTGGGCTCGGCGGCTTGGGCCTGTCGGCGGCGGCGTGGATGGTGGAGCAGGGAGCCCGGCATCTGGTGCTGGCGGGCCGGCGGGCGCCGAGCGATCAGGCGCGCGCGGCAATTGAGAACATGCAAGCCGCTGGTGCGGAGGTGCGCGTCTGCTCGGTGAACGTGTCGACGCAGAGCGATGTAGAGCGGTTGATGGCGGAAATCGCGGAGCAAATGCCTCCACTACGGGGCGTGCTGCACGCCGCCGGGGTCGTAGGCCTGCCGAGATCGCTCTCGGAGCTGGACATCGATGAGGTACTGGAGGTGCTGGCCCCGAAAGTCATCGGAGGCGTTCATCTTCACGCGGCAACGCGGATGATGCCGCTCGATTTCTTCGTGCTCTACTCGTCGGCGTCTGCCTCGTTGGGCCTGGTCAGGCAGGCTGCTTACGCCGCCGCGAATGCCTTCCTCGACGCCATGGCACAAGCGCGCATGGCGGCTGGTCTGCCCGCGACGAGCATCGGGTGGGGGCCATTCTCGAAGGTGGGAATGGCGCTGTTGGGCGACCTGGGCGACCGCATGGCGCGGATTGGGAGCCAGGAGTTAACGCCTGAGCAGGGCTCGGAGGTGTTGGGCCGGTTCTTGGCACGGCCGCGTCCTCACGCGCTCGTAGTTCGCCTATCACTCCGCCAGTGGTTCGAAACTTTCCCCCAGCTCGCCGCTAACCCGGTATGGAGCGAGCTTGCGGAAGGCTCGTCTGCGGAGTCGCCGAAAGCGAGCTCCGGGCGCATGGTGAGCTTCCTCGAGGCAGCGGCGCCGGAGCAGCGAGGCTCGCTGCTGGAGCAGCACGTGCGCGAGGTGCTGAGTGGCGTGCTACGGCTGGATCCTGCTCAGATCGGGCGCCTGACCCCATTCGGCAGCCTAGGCATCGACTCATTGATGAGCCTCGAGGTGCGCAACCGCCTCGATGCAACCCTGGAACTCAGACTCTCCGCCACACTGTTGTTCACGTACTCGAACCTGGCGTCATTGACGGAGCACCTGCTAGAGGCGGTTGATCTGCATCGGCCCGACGACCCTGTTCTTGCGGTCACGCCAAAGGAAGTGGCTGCAACGGCGAGCGAAGCAATCGCGGTCATTGGCATGGCGTGTCGCTTCCCCGGCGGGGGCGATGACCCGGAGACATTTTTTCAATCGCTGAGGGACGGGGTAGATGCCGTTGTCGAGATCCCGTCGGAGCGCTGGCCCGAGACCGCGCCGGGCGCGGATAGCCCAGGGGCACGATACGCAGCGTTGCTTCACGGCGTCGAGGACTTCGATGCAGCGTTTTTCGGGATATCGCCACGGGAAGCCCAAAGCCTCGACCCCCAGCAACGGCTTCTGCTCGAGGTCGCCTGGGAAGCGTTGGAGCACGCCGGGCTGCGCGCCGACCGCCTAGTGGGCAGCCAAACCAGCGTCTACGTTGGGATCACCGCTTTGGATTACCAGCGGCTGCTAGCGGAGGGGCACTCCGCACGAGATTTATACCAGGTCACCGGCAATATGATCGCCACCGCGGCGGGGCGCCTTTCTTTCTCTCTTGGGTTGCAGGGCCCTGCCATCGCCCTGGACACGGCCTGCTCGTCCTCGCTCGTGGCGGTACATCTCGCGTGCCAGAGCCTGCGCCGGAAGGAGAGCGAGCTAGCGCTCGCGTCAGGTGTCAACCTCATCCTTTCTCCAATGTCCATGGCGATGGCTGCTGAGCTGCAAGCGCTGTCGCCGGATGGCCGATGTAAGACGTTCGATGCGCTGGCCAATGGGTTCGTCCGGGGAGAGGGGTGTGGGGTCGTTGTGCTCAAGCGGCTCGAAGATGCAGAACGCGACGGCGACTCCATCCTGGCCGTGGTTCGTGGTTCCGCAGTGAACCACGACGGTCGATCAACGGGGCTCACCACACCAAACGTGCTCGCGCAGCAGGCACTCCTGCAGCACGCGCTTTCGGACGCGAAGGTTTCCGCTTCGGAGATAGGGTATGTAGAAACGCACGGGACCGGCACCCCGCTCGGCGATCCGATCGAATACGAGGCGTTGCGTTCAGTCTTCGGTGCGCCGCGGATCGACGGATCTGCATGTGTGTTGGGTGCGGTCAAGACGAACGTGGGGCACCTCGAGTCGGCGGCTGGCATGGCGAGCTTAATCAAGACGGTGCAGGCGCTGCGGCATGAAGTCATCCCGGGCAATCGCCACTTCCGAGTGCTAAATCCACGGATCTCGCTGGAGGGTACGCCCTTCGTGGTTCCCGCCGGCGATGTGGCGTTCGGGCGGAACGGCAAACGTCGGATTGCTGGGGTTAGCGCCTTCGGGATCAGCGGTACGAACGCGCACGTGGTGCTAGAGGAGGCGCCGGCCGCGATACCCAAGCCGAGCGCGGCTTCGCGATCGGCTGAACTGCTGGTGCTTTCGGCCAAGACTCGGGCAGCACTGTTGCTGGCGGCTCGGCGTCTGGGCGAGCACCTTTCGGCGCATCCCGAGCTGTCGTTGGGGGACTTGGCGTTCAGTCTCGCGACGACGCGCAGCCCCATGGAGCACCGGCTAGCTTTGGCGGTGGCCTCGCCTCAGGCCGCGTGCAACGCGCTTCTGCAGACGGCCCGCGGGCAACCTTGTCCTGGAACAGCCCTGGGCAAGGCGGCGTCGCCACGCACGAAGGTCGCGTTCTTGTTCACTGGGCAGGGCGCGCAGCAGGTTGGCATGGGTCGGGGCCTGCACGGTTCCTTTGCCGCGTTCCGCGAGGCGTTCGATCGCTGTGCCGCGCTGTTTGACGCGGAGCTGGGGCAAGAGCTCGTGAAGGTGATGTGGGCTGAGCCGGGCAGCGCCTCTGCAGAGCTGCTGGACGAGACGGAGTACACCCAGCCGGCGCTGTTCACTCTGGAATATGCGCTGGCAGCGCTTTGGCGCT
>Ga0302322_100002087_pt1 | contig 16747 bp, 14 predicted proteins | sample Fen_T0_2_FD_203757 | JGI IMG/M metagenome (GOLD analysis project Ga0302322, IMG submission 203757) | Peat permafrost microbial communities from Stordalen Mire near Abisko, Sweden - Fen_T0_2 | ecosystem: Environmental > Terrestrial > Soil > Wetlands > Permafrost | place: Sweden: Abisko... | reverse complement strand
CGTGCTGGATGCGGTGCTCAACAACGCCGACCGAAAGGGAGGCCATCTCCTGCCACTCCCAGACGGGCGAATCCAGGGCATCGACAACGGCCTCTGCTTCGCGGTTGAGCCGAAGCTGCGGACGATCCTGTGGCGCTGGCGGGGCCAGAGCCTGACGGACGATGAGCGCGACGTTCTGGGGCGGCTCCAGGCCGGCCTCACAGGCCAACTCGGCGAGGAGCTGCGACCGCTGCTGGCGCCAGAGGAGATATCCGCGACCGGCGGCAGGATCGCGACCTTGCTCGAGTCGGGGGTATTGCCTCGCCCGGACCGCAACCGGCCCGCGGTCCCCTGGCCGCCCTACTGAGTCGAGCCGGCCCGTGGTGGCGCGACGCGGGCCTTTGGCAGGCACAGCCGGAATCTCGCAACGAAGCGCGCCCGCCTCGGGCACAATCGACCCAGGAGGCCCTCATTTGCTGAGCTACTTCGACCTCAAGACGCGGATCATTGCTTCGGTAGCCGTCGGCGCGAGCGTCGCCGCACTGTTGCTGCGTCTCGGCGGCGCCCCCGGTGTGGCCGTCTTCGTCGTCTCGGCGATCGGGCTGGCCGGTCTGGCCGCCCTGGTCGGCGTCGGCACCGAACAGCTCTCGCACCGGCTCGGACCCAAGGCGACCGGCGTCCTCCAGTCGGGCCTGGGCAATCTGCCCGAGTTCTTCATCGGCGTCTTCGCCCTGCGCGCCGGTTTGCTCGACGTGGTCCGCGCCGCCCTCGTCGGCTCGATCCTCGCCAACACGCTACTGGTCCTCGGACTGGCATTCCTCGCCGGCGGGCTGCGCCACGGAAGACAGAAGTTCGGCGCCGACCAGACCAAGATGATGGCGACGCTCCTCGTCCTGGCGGCGGCCGCCATCGCCATCCCGACCATCGCAACGTCCGCCGGCGGCCCGGATTACGGCCACGACGTGGAGTTGTCCGTCGTGGTGGCGATCGTCCTGCTGGTAGTCTTCGCCGCGAGCGTGCCATTTGCCATCGGCAAGGGAAGCAGCGGCGCGGCGACGGCGACGGCCGAAACCGGCGCGACCGTCTGGCCGCTGCCGCTCGCCGCCACCACCCTGCTGATCGCCGCGGTCGCCGCCGCGTTCGTCTCCGACTGGTTCGTCGAAGCCCTCAAGCCGGCCATGGGTTCGCTCGGGATGTCCGAATCGTTCGCCGGCCTGGTAGTCGTGGCGATAGCCGGCAACGCCGTGGAGAACGTCGTCGGCGTTCAGGCAATGCTGGCCGACAAGGCAGATCTCGCGATCAGCGTCATTCTCAACTCGAGCCTGCAGGTGGCCCTGGCCCTGGCGCCGATACTGGTACTGGTAAGCCTCGTGATGGGCGGGGCAACCCTGACGCTTGTCGTGTCGCCGCTCCTCGTTGCCGCCCTGACCCTGACCGCGCTGCTCGCGGCGCTGGTCGTCATCGACGGCGAGTCGACATGGCTCGAGGGCGTGGCCCTGATCGGGCTGTACGTGATCCTGGCCGCCAGCGTGTGGTGGGGCCCGCCGATCGGCTGAGCTAGGTGCCGGCGTGCGGCCCGGCCCGGTGCCGCGCCCCGTGGGGCATCTGGCCGTCCACCGCCGGGACGTCGCCGGATGGGGGCGCCGGCAAGACGCCGCGGACTTCATCCTGGGAAGCGTCCTCGGCGGCGGCCGGCCCAACGGCCGTGTCGAAGGCCGGACGATCGCCCTGATTGCCCGTCTCTTCGGGGTACAGCACGTGCAGAGTCACGTTGATTGCCGCGGCGACCGGGACGCCCAGAAGACCACCGAGAACGCCCCAGGCGCTCAGCCCCACCAGAACGGCGAAGATCGTGATCACCGGGTGGAGATGGACCGCGCGGCCGATGACCAGGGGCATGACCACCTGATCTTCGACCTGACGGACGACCAGGTAGACGACGAGCACGACGATTGTCGTGTCGGTGCCGTGGGTCGCGAACGTGACCGTCCCGGCGAGCGCGGCGGCGATCATCGGACCGACCAGCGGGATGATTTCGAGAACGCCGCTGACAATCGCCAGCGTCAGCGCAAACGGCACGTGCAGGATCGGTCCGAGGATCACGTACAGGACCACCGCCACCAGTCCGATCAGGACCAGCTGACCGCGCAGCCAGCGTCCCAGGACGACATGGATCTGATGGGCAAGCCTCAGCGTCTCGACTCGCTGCTCGCGGTCCAGAAAGCGCAGCGCGAACTGGCCGAAGCGGTGCCCGTCGAGCAGGAAATAGAACGTGATGATCAGGCACAGGACGGCCTGGAGCACGAGGTCAACGGCGCGCTCGGCCATCTGGACGGCGCCCGACGGCGAGTCGAATAGGCCGACGAAGGCCAGCTTGAGCTGGCGGGCCAGGTCGTCGACGTTGTACTGGTTGCCGGCCACGACGACCGAGTCGCCCAGAAGCTTGTGCATCGCCGACGCGACGACGTCATGCCCGCCCGACGATAGTTCGGCCAGCTCTTTGCCGGCACGGTCGGCCGCGATGAAAGCCAGGACACCGACGGTGCCCAGGAAGAGCAGGTAGCCCATCAGAATCACCGCGGCTCGTGGCAAGCGGGTTCGGTTCTGGACGACCGACACCACGGGCGTGAAGGCGTAGGCGAAGACTCCGGCGACCACGAACGGTCCGATGATCGCGCGAGCCAGCCACAGGATGGCCAGAAGGCCCAGGCCGAGAGCGACCAGCCGAACAGACTGGTCGGACCACGTGATGCCCAAGCGCGGCGGGTTCGATATTGCGGATGGCGCGGTCCGGTCGGGTCTACCCGTGTCGGTCGCCATCGAAACCTCCAGCTGTGCGATAGGTTCGCATACGGCCGGGATCAACCGATCCCGCAGCCTCGCCGGCGAGTCCTAGAGATACGAGCCCGATGCTTCCGGCCGAGGCCTCGGGAAGGGATACTAGTGCAACACACAGCCGCGAGCCACGAGGAAACCATGACGTCGCCCTCAACCATGGCCATCGAGACGAAGGACCTCAGGAAAAGCTACGGCAAGCAGATGGCGCTCGCCGGACTCGACCTGAACGTTCCGTCCGGAGTCGTCTACGGGTTCCTGGGACCCAACGGCGCCGGCAAGACGACCACAATGCGCCTTCTGACGGGCCTGATCCGGCCGAACTCGGGCACGATCTCCATCATGGGCCGGAGTTTCGACCGGTCCAAGCGCGACATCCTCTACGACGTCGGTGCGCTGATCGAGGCCCCGTCGCTGTATCCGCACCTCTCCGCTCGAGACAACTTGATCGTCATCGGCGCGACCGGCCGCAAGGTCTCGAGAGCCCGCGTCGAGGAGTTGCTCGACCTCGTCGGTCTGCGAGAAAGGGCCGGCGACCGCGTCTCGCGATACTCGATGGGCATGAAGCAGCGGCTCGGGATCGCCGTCGCCCTGCTCAACGACCCCAAGCTGCTACTGCTCGACGAGCCCGCCAACGGCCTGGACCCGAGTGGCATCGTGGCGTTGCGCGACACCCTCAAGGGACTGGCGGCGAGCGGCAAGACGGTATTCATCTCCAGCCACATCCTGCCCGAAGTCCAGCAGATGGCCGATATCGTCGGCATCGTCGCCGCCGGAAAGCTGGTCACCCAGGGTCCGCTCGAGGAACTCCTTACCAGCCAGGCCCTGGTACGGGTCAAGGTCCGGCCCGACGAGGCGCAGCGCGCCGCCACACTGCTTGCCGGTGTCGCCGGCGCCGATCACGTCTCGATCACCTTCCCGGACATCGCCTGGCTCGTGGCCCGCATGCCGGCCGATCGCGCCGCCGAGGCCAACCAGTGTCTGGCCCAGGCCGGCATCTACGCCTCGGGTCTGGAAGCGGGCAGCGACCTTGAGTCGCTCTTCCTGGAACTCACCTCACCGCCGCCACCACCCCAAGCCGCGGCCCGGCCCGGCGCCATTCCCGGCTGGAACAGCGGAGTTGCACAGTGAGCCTCGCCATTACCGGGATCCGGAAGTTCTGGACCCGATCTGCCACGATCGTCTCTTTGCTCATCGCGGTCGCCCTGGTGGCTCTGGAATTCGTTCTGGTCGGCGTCAGCTATCACACGGCCTCGACGCAGACGGGCGTGGACATGTCGACCTACACATGGCTGCTGACATTCCCCAGCGCTTACGACGCCATCCTGGCCCTGTCATTCGAGTTCCTGGGAATCATCGGCTTGATTTACGTCGCCACTGCTTCGGGCTCGGAATGGAGCTGGGGCATGGTGAAAGTCGCCGTCGCGCGCGGGCAATCCCGGTGGCAGTACACGGTCAGTACCTTCGCGTCCCTGGCGATTCTTCTGCTCGTGGCGCTCCTGATCACGTTCGCCGTTGGTGTCGTGGCGGCCGTCGCCGGCTCGTCCGTTGCCGGCCTCAAGATGGGCAACCCGGCCGACATGTCCGTCCTCGGACCGACGCTTGTCAAGCTCGGACGAGCCTGGATCGCCCTGGTTTCACTGACGTCGCTGGGCTACGCCGTGGCGATGGTGGCAAAGAGCCAGATGGCGGGCATCGGCACGGTGATCGGCTACTTCATCGTCTCGATCATCGGGCCCGCGCTACTGCCCGACTTCGTCAAGGAAATCTTCCGATACCTGCCATTCAGCATCTCGTCTGATGCGATCGGACTTGCCGGGCCTCCAGGAACGGCTCCGGCGACGAACGCCATCGACCCGAATGTGGCCCTGCTCATCACCCTGGCCTGGCTGGTCGGACTGCTGGCCGTGGCATCGCTGTCCGTAGAACGGACCGAGATCACGAACTAGGATTCCGCGCCCTGATGGTCCGCCAGTGCCCGGCCGGGCGTCCTTTCGGCCGTCGATGTTACGCTCAGGCGGATGAACGAACAGAGACCCTCCGCCACCGAAGAACGAGTTAAGCCCACCGGCGACCGCGCTGCGGAACCCGGCCGGGCCGATGCTGCGTTGACGCCGGCGGCCGAAGAATCGTCCGGCGGCATCGTCAGCCACCTGCAGAATGTCGCCGGGCCCGTAGCCGATGTCATCGGCTCGCTGGTCGAGGCGGCCGGTCAGGCCATGGCCGCCGCCGGAGATTCGGCAATCGCCCGCCGGCTGGGACTCCACCCCGAAGAACCGCTCGCGAACCTGTACGAGCTTCACCCCGAAGTCCGCCAGGCGTCGCGCCGCGAGCTCGGGCTGCGGTTCGTGCCCATCGAAAAGATCCGCGGCACGGCCGTGGCCGGGGCGGATCAGCGTGGCGGTGACTTCCTGCCGCTGAAGGCATTCCGAAGCGAGAACTGGGTGGCGCGATGGGAACGCATCCGCGGGGCGAATGAGCGGCTCAAGACCCTGCCGCCCGTGGACCTGATCAAATACAGGGGCGAGTACTGGGTCGAAGACGGCCACAACCGAGTGGCCGCGGTCCTGTACGACAACGGCGTCGGCGTCGACGCCATGGTTACCGAGATGGTGCCGCTCGACGGACAGGTGAGCGAACGGCCGCGAAACCTGCTGTCGTACCTCGGCGAGAACGCAGAGCTACGCGCCGCCGCCGGCGGTGACCGACCGGCGTTTGGCCTACGGCAGCTGGAGCAGGCTTCGGCGGACGAAGCAGCCGTGATAGCGCGGGCGACCGAGGATGAGTCGAGCGACATCTGGTCGGACGAGGAGTGGCCCGACGAGGAAGAGTCGGGCGATTGGTCATGGCGATGATAGGACGGGGACGACCGAAGTGACCAAGCGACTGGCGATCGAGTGGCCCGACGCGGCTCCATTCCGAGACCGCGACGGCGCGCCGATTAGGCTGCTGGCCGTGTCCGACATGATGGAGCCGACGCTCCTCGACATCCGAAACCGCGCTGCGATGGGACCGGTGGATCTGATCGTCGGCTGCGGCGATCTCGACTGCGACGACCTGTCCTACATCGTCGACTGCTTCAACTCCCCCATCGTCTACGTCTACGGCAACCACGACACAGAGGATCGCTGGAAGCAGTGCGGCGAGTTCTGCCCCGAGGCGGTCCAGTCGACGGCGACCCAGCGACGCGCCGGCCTATCGATCTCCGGCCTGACATGGCCCGGCCGGCGTGGCAAGGCGGGCAATCGGAGCGATCCGATAGCCTGGGAGCAGGCCATCAAGATGGCCACTCGCCGGCTGGGGCACCTCGATCCGATGATCGTCTTGAGCCACGTGCCACCGCTCGGCTTGGGTGACGTGGCCACGGACCCATACCACCGCGGCTTCCGGAGCTATCGCTGGCTGCTCGACCATCTGGAGCCGACACTGTGGCTCCACGGCCACACACCGCTGGCCGCCAACAGTGAGTGGCACCTCACCTGCGGGGTGACGACCGTGGTGAACGTCACCGGCGCGGTGCTCATCGATCTGCTGCCGCCGACGCCGGAGACTCTCGCCGCTCGCCGCCGGCACCTGAGTCTTCGAGCGAGGTCATCGAAGGCGGGTTCTCAGAATGGACCGACCACGCGGCGGTAGACCCGGCCGGGCGGCAGCCCGTCAGAGATCCCCCGTCACAGATCCATCGGGTCCGGGTCCGAGACTTCCACGCCCAGGTCGCGAATCGCAGCCTCGACTTCGGCTGCCGGAATCTTGCCGTCGCGCGCGAGCCCGGACAAGGCGGCCGCGGCTATGTGCGCCGCATCGATGGCGAATAGCCGCCGCAGCATCTCGCGGGTGTCGGAGCGGCCGAAGCCGTCGGTTCCCAGGACGATGCGCGACTGCGGTAACCACGGTGCGACCAGATCCGGGTAGCCGCGGATCCAGTCCGTGGCGATCACGATCTGGCCGCCGTCCGCAGGCAGTATCTCGGCCACATACGGGGTTCGCGGCTTTGCGGCGGGATTGAGACGATTCCAGCGGTCCGTCGCCAGGCCGTCGATACGCAGCTGCTGGAAGGACGTGGCGCTGTAGACCTCGGCCGGGATGCCACGCTCGGCCAGTAGGTCCCGAGCCGCTACGACCTGCTGCAGGATGGAGCCGCTGCCGACGAGCCGGAGCGGCTGAGTCAGGCGAGCCTTCTTGCCCAGGGCCGGGGCTTCGAGGAGCCGGTAGATACCGCGCGAGATCTGCTCGTCGGTCAACCCGGCCGGCCGCGCCGGCATCGAGTAGTTCTCGTTGTAGAGAGTGACGTAGTAGAAGACGTCTTCGCCGCGGGCGTACATCCGGTCGATGCCCTCGCGGACGATCGATGCCAGCTCGTAGGCGTAGGCCGGATCGTAGGCTCGGATGTTCGGGACGACCGAGGCCAGCACGTGCGAATGCCCGTCATCGTGCTGGAGGCCTTCGCCCATCAGAGTCGTCCGGCCGGCCGTAGCCCCCATCACGAAACCGCGGCCACGCTCGTCGGCCAGCGCCCAGAGCTGATCGCCGGTCCGTTGAAAACCGAACATCGAGTAGAAGATGTAGAACGGGATCAGCGCGACGCCGTGAGTGGCATAGGCTGTGGCCGCGACCTGCAGCGATGCCATTGCGCCGGCCTCGGTGATGCCCTCCTCGAGCACCTGCCCGTCCTTGGCTTCGCGGTAGCTCAGGACCAGGTCGGAGTCCACCGGTTCGTAGCGCTGGCCGCCCGAGGCATAGATGCCCACTTCCTTGAAGAGCGGGTCGAGGCCGAACGTACGGGCCTCGTCGGGGACGATCGGGACGATGCGCCGACCCAGCTCGGGGTCGCGGATGAGATTACGCAGCAGACGACCGAAAGCCATGGTCGTGCTGACGGCCATCTCCGAGCCGGAGGCGAACTCGCCGTCGACCTCCGCCCTCGGTGCCGGCAGCGGAGCCGACCGGACCACGCGGCGCGGCATCGGGCCGCCCAGCGCGTGGCGCCGTTCCAGCATGTACCGGACCTCTTCCGAGTCGGGGCCCGGGTGGTAGTACGGCGCGTCGTGGAGCTTGTCGTCGGGGATCGGGAGTTCCAGGCGGTCGCGGAAGACGCGCAGCTCGGCCTCGGACAGCTTCTTGGCCTGGTGGGTGATGTTGCGTGCCTCGACGCCGGGACCAAGCGCGTAGCCCTTGACGGTGTGAGCCAGGACGACCGTCGGAGCACCGCGGAATTCGGTAGCGGCGCGGTAGGCGGCGTAGACCTTGCGATAGTCGTGGCCACCGCGGCGGAGCCGGGCCAGCTCATCGTCGGACAGATGCTCGGCCAGCTTGCGGAGCCTGGCATCCGGGCCGAAGAAGTGCTCCCGGATGTATGCGCCGCCGGCGACGGAGTACTTCTGGAACTCGCCGTCGACGGTTTCGTTCATCTTGTTGACGAGAACGCCTTCGACGTCGCGGGCCAGGAGATCGTCCCACTCGCGACCCCAGATGACCTTGATCACATTCCAGCCCGCGCCGCGGAAGAGACCTTCCAGTTCCTGGATGATCTTGCCGTTGCCACGGACCGGACCGTCGAGCCGCTGCAGGTTGCAGTTGATGACGAAGGTCAGGTTGTCGAGGCCTTCGCGGGCAGCGAGCGAGAGCGCCGTGATCGACTCCGGCTCATCCATCTCGCCGTCGCCCAGGAACGCCCAGATCCTGCTGGCGGAGGTGTCGGCCAGGCCGCGATTGCTCAGGTAGCGGTTGAGACGCGCCTGGTAGATGGCCGCGATCGGGCCGAGGCCCATCGACACAGTCGGGAATTCCCAGAAATCCGGCATGGTGCGTGGATGCGGGTAGCTCGGCAGGCCGACGCCCGACAGCGCCTCCTGACGGAAGTGGTCGAGGTTCTCCTCGGTCAACCGGCCTTCCAGAAAGGCCCTGGCGTAGATGCCGGGCGCGGCGTGCCCCTGGTAGAAGATCTGATCGCCCGACTGGCCGTCGTCCTTGCCGCGGAAGAAGTGGTTGAAGCCAACCTCGTAGAGCGTGGCGGCGCTGGCGTACGAAGCCAGGTGCCCGCCGATGCCGGGATGGGCGCTGTTCGCCCGCAGCACCATTGCCACCGCGTTCCATCGGATCAAGCGCCGGATGCGCCGCTCGAGCTCCTCGTCGCCGGGGAAGAACGGCTCCTGCTCGGGGCTGATCGTATTGATGTAGCGCGTTTGAGTCAGGGGCGGCAGGCCGACGTGCAGCTGGCGGGCCCGCTTGAGGATCTTGTACAGCAGGAACCGGGCGCGCTCGTCGCCCTCCTGGCTGTGAATCTGGTCGAGGGCATCAAGCCACTCCTGGGTTTCGGCAGGATCGATGTCCGGGAGCTGGTGCTTGAACTCGTCGATGTACATGGCTCGGTGATTCTCCAGGCCGAGTGCGGGACGCAGGCCGCGTCGGATGCGGGTGACCTTGGCGCCAGGTTAGCGGATCGGGCGGCGGCGGTGGCCCGGAAGTGCAGGTCGGGCCGCAGCGTGGGCGATCCCGCGGCTCGCGAAGTCGTCGCCGCGTCCGGGTTGACGCGAATGCGGCGCCTGCGCCCGAACCCCTCACGATTGCCTATCGCGTTGTTACTTGAAACGGCGCACAGTAGCGCCGCACGCCAATCGGATGGCAACCTCGACGAGGAGTGGTTCATGAGCACCCAGCCCCTGGTTCTGGTCGCCGACGACGAGCAGCGCATCACCAAGCTCGTCTCGATGGCCCTGACCGACGAGGGGTTCCGGGTCGTGACGGCGGCGGGCGGCGAGGAAGCGCTGGCCAAGGCGGAGGAGATCAGGCCGGACATAGTCCTGCTCGACATCGTCATGCCCGACCTGGACGGAATCGAAGTCATGCGCCAGATCCGCGAACGACGACCCGTCCCGGTGATCCTCCTGACTGCCAGGGGCGCAGCCTCCGAAAAGGCCAAAGGCCTCGACCAGGGCGCCGACGACTACATCGCCAAGCCGTTCCATCTCGACGAACTGGCCGCCCGGGTGCGAGCCGTGCTCCGGCGAGCATCAGGAGCCGGCGCAGGGATAGGGACTGTGCGTTTCGACGACATCGAGATCGACCTCGAGCGGCGAATGGTCATTCGCGGCGGCGAAATCGTCGAACTCTCCCGAACCGAGTGGCTGCTGCTGCAGCACCTCGCCACCAACGCAGGCAAGGTAGTGCTCCACACCGAGCTGCTCACCAAGGTTTGGGGTCCCGAGTACCGCGACGACCTCCAGTACTTGCGGGTCTGGGTCAGCCGCGTCCGACGCAAGCTCGGGGCCAAGCCGGGCGAACCGGGCCGTATCAAGACGTTCCAGGGCATCGGCTATCTGCTGGACGTCGAACCGGGCCGGGCCGAAGAGCACCGAGACGGGCGCGGCGGCAGGTTCGCGGCGGTGGGCGAGAATGACGACCCGCGCGGCCCCTCGTCCGGCGCACGCGTGAACCAGGATCAGGCCCGCCACGACTCAGGCCGGGAGAACAGCATCGCCGGCTCCTGATCGGCCGCACATCCAGACCGGGGCGCCAGCGCAGAAGCCAACGAAGGCATCCGGTCGCGACGGGGAAACGACAAGCGGCCCGAGGAGGGGGTCCCGGGCCGCTTGCTTAGTTAGAAGACGCCCCGTCACCGGCGTCTCCATATGGGAGTTGTCAGACAGGATGTGGAATACCGCCAAGGTTAGCGGCCGCCACCTGACGGCCGGTCTTTGCTTGCCGGGTCAACCGTTGCATCCGCGTTGCAGTCATTGCGGGCGTCACAACCTCCGGCCGAACGGGTCGCTTGCGCAGACCGCCCGTATCGCTTACAAAAGGGCCCATGGGCTCGATGGCACGAGCCGCCACCACCCGACAAAGGAGCACCGGCCGATGGCAGGCAACTGGAAGCCCCAGCCACGCGGCCCATGGGACGCCGCCGACCGAGGTGTTCGGTACGGCCCGCAAGTGGCGCTCGTAGTAGTAGATCTGCAGAACGACTTTGCCGATCCGGGCGGCAGCCTGTCCGTGGCCGGTGGCGTCGAGATCGTGCCCGTAGTGAACGATGAAGTGGCCATGGCCTTGGCCGCTGGCGCCGTGGTGACGTACACCCAGGACTGGCATCCCGCCCACACGCCACACTTCGCGCAGGACGGTGGCATCTGGCCGGTCCATTGCGTGCAGGATTCCTGGGGTGCCCAGCTCCACCCCGATCTCAGGGTCGAGGGTCCGATCGTGCGAAAGGGAACGCACGGCGAGGACGGCTACTCCGGGTTTTCGATGCGGAGCCCAGCCGGCGGGATCCCGGTCCCGACGGAACTCGACGCCGAGCTGTCGCGCGCCGGAGTCAAGCAACTGGTCGTGTGCGGCCTGGCCACCGACTATTGCGTCAAGGCGACGGCCCTCGACGCCGTCAGGCTCGGCTACGAAACTGCCGTCCTGATCGATGCTGTGCGGGCGGTGGACCTTGCGCCCGGCGACGGTGCGCGCGCCCTGGACGAGATGGCCGAGGCGGGAGTGAATCTCGTCGGAATGCGACCCGCAACCAGGTAGGAACATCCCGCGCGGGCAGCCGCGGACGGGCTACCGTGAGCCGATGCAGATCCACCTCGTCGATGCCACATACGAGCTCTTCCGAGCCTACTACTCGCCGAGGCCCGGCACCACGGCCCCTGATGGGCGCGACGTGGGCGCCGTGGTCGGGCTGCTCTACACGCTGCTCACGCTGCTTCGGGACGAAGGCGCCACTCACGTCGGCTGCGCGACGGACCACGTGATCCGGTCGTTCCGCAACGACCTCTACGCCGGCTACAAGACCGAGGCCGGTGTGCCGCGCGAACTGCTAGACCAGTTCCCTCTGGCGGAGCGTGCCATGGAGGCGATGGGCCTGGTCGTGTGGCCGATGGTCGAGTTCGAGGCCGACGACGCCATGGCCACGGCCGCCGCTCGATGGGCCAAACGGCCGGACGTGGAGCGGATCTGGATCTGCACTCCGGACAAGGACCTGGCCCAGTGCGTACGCGGCGACCGCGTCGTCCTGCGCGACCGCCGCCGCGAGCGCACGATCGACCGGGCCGGCGTGGTCGAGCGGTGGGGAGTCGCGCCCGAATCCATCCCCGACTACCTGGGGCTCGTCGGCGACTCCGCCGATGGCTTCCCCGGCCTGCCCGGATGGGGCGCCAGGTCGGCGGCGGCGGTTCTGGCGCGTTTCGAGCATCTCGAGTCGATCCCCGCGAACACCGCGGAGTGGCACGTAGACGTGCGATCGGCGGCAACGCTCAACGCCACACTTCGGGCCAGGTGGCCGGATGCGGAATTGTTCCGAACCCTGGCGACGCTGAGAACCGACGCTCCCCTGCCCCAGCGTGAGCCCGCGGAGCTGCTCTGGCGGGGTGCGCGGCGCGAGGCTTTCACCGCCCTGTGCGAGGAGCTGGGCCAGGCCCGGCTGGCCGAGCGCCCGCACCTCTGGCAGGACTGACGAACCCGGCCGGCGGCTTGGATCCGGCCGGCGCCGCGATGCCAGCGCCGATCTACTTGAGCATCGCCAGCATGGCCGCGTGGTGGCGCGGCGAGGCGGCCAGACAGGACCATTTCTTAGCCGGATAGGCCAGGTCGAACCACGGCCCGCCTTCAAGACTCGTCACCCTCGCGCCGGCTCGCTCGGCGATGAGCCCTGCCGCCGCAACGTCCCAGGCCGAAAGACCGGCTCCCTGGGCATACACGTCGAACCGGCCGCAGGCGATGTACGAGAGCGTCAGCGAAGCCGAGCCCATCGAGCGATGAGCTCGCATTGCACTGATCGCCTTATGGCGCTTCCGAACGGTGCCCCTGCCCCCGACGGCGATGGTGACCACCAGGTCTGCAAGCAGTTCCTTGTCCCCGACCTGAATCGGAATGCCGTTCCGCAGCGAGGGGCCGTCGATCGCGCCGGCGAAGGTCTCGTCGCGGGTGGGGTCGTAGACGACGCCGACGACGGGCCGCCCATCCGCCACAAGGGCAATCGAAATGCAGAAGAACGGGATGCCGTTGGCGTAGTTGATCGTGCCATCGAGCGGATCCACGATCCAGACCCGACCTGACCCGGCCGCGCTCAGAGCGGCGACTTCACCGATCTCTTCGGCGTAGAAGCTGTCGCCCGGGTATCTCTCCTGGACCGCCCGCATGACCAGGTCCTCGCACAGGTGGTCTACCTCGGTGACGACGTCGCGCGGCCCCTTGGCCCGGATCTCCTCCAGATGCTCATACCGTTCCATCTGGATTCGACCGGCGCGGTGAGCCATGTCGATCGCGAGGTCCAATTCCGCACCGTATGCGTCGGACCGGCCGAGCCGCGCGCCGGACGTCATGAGCCGGCAATCCCGGCATCGAGGGCGATCTCGATCGTCCGCTCGATGGATCTGTTGAGTTCGTCGAGAGGCAGGTACGACTCCTCGGACGTCGCGTCCTCGGACAGGATGTCACTGACGGTCAGGATCGTTGCCGCGGCGACGTTCCCACCGGCAGCGAAGGCCCTCGAAGCGAGGTAGTAGAGCACGGAAGACTCCATCTCGAACGCAAGCACGCCACGGCTGCGCCACTTGGAGAAGTAGTCCGTGTCCGGGTTGTAGAAGACGTCAACGGTGGCCACCTGTCCGACATGGGGCGTCTGGCCGAGCTTGGCGGCCGAGTCGACCAGATCCCGGACCAGGCCGAAATCGGCGGTCGGGGCGTACGCGTCGCCGTGCAGGTAAGTGCGCGTTGCGCCGTCGACCGGAGTAGCCCCGGAGGCGATGACGATCTCCCCGGTCTTGATGCCGCGGCCGATGCCGCCACACGTCCCGACGCGTATCAGCCGCCGGGCGCCGAGCCGGAGCAGCTCCTCGGTCACGATTGCCATGCTCGGGGCGCCCATGCCGCTCGTCTGAACGCTGACAGGCACGCCCTTGTAGGTGCCCGTGTATCCGAGCAGACCGCGGTGGTCGTTGACCTGCCTGGCAGCGCCAATACCGCCGTCGAACTTGCCCGCAATCCACGTGGAGCGGTTCGGATCGCCCGGCAGGAGCACGATCGGGGCGTAGTCGCCGACTTCGGCGCGGAGGTGGATCTGCGGCATTGGTGGACTCCAGATCGGCAGCGGGAGGTCGCATCGTTTGATGTCTAGCTTGCCGTGATTCTAGTCGGCCGGGCGCCCCGGGGTCGGTTTCGGGCGCCGCGCGCGCAAAACGCCGCCGGCACTTGCCCGTCCAAGTGGGGATAGTTGCGTATTGACAATGCGAGTGCTGTGGACGCCAAGCAACAGATTCATGCAGCCCACCCGATGGGGTTGGGACCCATCTGGACACGATTGGTGCAGTTAAGTGTGGACAGATGGTGCAAAACCTGACATACATATGCACGAATCGCCCTTGCAAGGCGCCTAATTCGTCGTATGGTACGGATATCCCAGTACCAGACCGTACCGTTGGGTGCAAGGACTGGTGCAAGGACTGGCACAAGGCAGAGCTACATAGCGAGACTCATTCAGGCCTTCCATTGACCGGCTCCGTCTCCCGGTCAAGGTGCCCGCCATGATGGCCTGAGGTACAAGAGGGTTACGTGCGGTTCAGTCGAGCTCGATTGGGGGCGGTCGAGCGCATTCTGTGGTCTCGGGACAACCGGCTGATCTCGCTCATTGCCGCGAGCCTGCCGCATGCCCGCGTCATCGAATTGGCCGAGTCTGGCTGGTGCATCGTCGCGGGCGCCGCCGACCTCACCGAAGCGGTCGTGCTGCCGCTCGCCCACACCTCCGCGTATGGCCTGGCCGACGTCGATCCGGCTCTGCCCGCGGCCGAGCGCTACGTATCCGCCCTTGGCAACGCCGTCCAGGTATCGGGCCTGGGCGACCGCATCGGGTTCGACGAGACCCCCGAAATCGCCAAGCGCAAGGTGCTGGACTACTTCTTCTCGCTCAAAGACAACCATCACGTCGAGTTCCAGCCGATCGTGGATCTGCGGACGATGCTGGCCCACGAATGGGAGTGCCTCTTCCGGCCCCACATGCCGATGCTGCCGCAGACGATCAGTTCCATCGTCGATGCCGCGCTCGTGGCCAAGCGCCCGGTGGACTTCGATATGTTCGTGGTCGAGGCCACGCTCGCCCGGATCGCCGAGGTCGCCACGCCGGGGCCGATCGGGATGCGCACGCGCTACAGCATCAACCTCCTGCCGGCCAGCCTTCTGGCTCCGCATTTCGAGGCTTCCGCATTCGCCGACCGCGTCCGCCGAGTCGGCCTCTCGCCTCGCCAGATCGTCGTGGAATGCACCGAGCAGCAGGCCATCGTTGACATTGCGAGCCTCAAGAAGCAGGTTCGGGCTCTCCGCCGCCTCGGCTTCGGCTTCGCCATCGACGACGCGGGCGCCGGTTATGCCAGCTTCAACGTCATCGCCGCCCTGGAACCGTCGATCATCAAGATCGACCGCGAGATCGTTTGCCGCATAGGCAACAAGGACGGCGAGGCCAAGAAGGCGCTGGTCGAAGCATTCGTTTCATTCAGCCGCCGCATCGGGGCCACCGTCGTTGCCGAGGGAATCGAGAACCGCCGCGATCTCCTTGCCCTCCAGGAGCGAGAGGTGGACTTCGGGCAAGGGTTCCTGCTGGGCCGCTCGTCGCTCGTGCCGACGCAGCCGCGCCACTTCCGCGGCGCGCGCAAGCCGTCGCCGGTAGTTACCACCGTGGCCGGTTGGGAAGGTCCCATATCGACACACGCAGCCTCGGGCCGCTGACGGCCGGATTCGCGGTTCGACCGCCCGAGCCTGTTCGGCGCTAAGATCGGGTCCTCATGAAGACCACGCTGTCCGCCGACGCCAAGCGCTTCCTCGAGGAGCCGCGGTTTGCAGTTGTGGCGACTCTCAACCCTGACGGCACGCCCCTGCAGGCGGTGGTTTGGTACGCGCTCGACGGCGATGCGGTCGTGTTCAACAGCCGGGTCGGGCGGCAATGGCCCACGAATATCGTCCGCGACCAAAGGGTCTCCTTCATCGTCGCCGACGGCTACGACTATGTTGAGCTGCGCGGCCGGGTCGAGATCGACGAAGACCCGGTGCGCGGCCAGGAAGTAATCGCCGGTCTGACCCGCCGGTATCACGAAAACGATGAGTCGCTCGAGGCGCGGATCGCGGCCTTTGCGGCCCAGGTGCGGGTGACCTTCACCCTGCGACCGGAGCGCATTTTCGAGCGCCTGCCAAACGAGCGGAGGTAGCGGCGATGGCCAAGGCGAAGATCGGATACGCGGCGATGCTCGAGCAGTTCGGCCCGACCGAAATCCTCGATCTGTGCGGCCTCGCGGACCGGGCCGGTTTCGACGGCGTTATGGCGGCCGATCACTTCCAGCCGTGGACGCCCTCACAGGGCCAGGCTTCGTTCGTGTGGGAGGTTCTGGCGGTCGCCGGCGCCCAAACCCGCGGCGACCTGGGGCCCGGAGTCACGTGCCCGTCATTCCGGATGCACCCCGCGATCGTGGCTCAGGCGGCGGCGACATTGGAGGTCATGTACCCCGGGCGAACCTGGCTCGGGCTCGGCTCCGGAGAGGCCCTGAACGAGCACATCGTCGGCGGCTACTGGCCCGAGGCCCCGGAGCGAATCAACCGCATGTTCGAGGCCATCGAGATCATCGGCAAGCTCTTCACCGGCAAGGACGTCAAACACGACGGCCGCTACTTCAAGATGGAGACCTGCCGGCTCTGGACGATGCCCGAGAAGGCTCCGCCGATCTACATCGCCACGGCCGGCCCCGTGACATCCAAACGAACCGGGCAGTTCGCGGACGGCCTGATCACCGTCGGCGCACCCGAGGAGAAGATCGAGATGGTCTTCGCCAAATTCGCGGAAGGAGCGCGGGAGGCGGGCAAGGATCCGGCGACGATGCCCAAGATCCTGCAACTGCATCTGTCCTGGGCAGAAACGGACGAGATCGCCGTCGCGAACGCCGTCGAGCATTGGCCCAACGGCGGCATG
>Ga0302322_100002086_pt1 | contig 16748 bp, 11 predicted proteins | sample Fen_T0_2_FD_203757 | JGI IMG/M metagenome (GOLD analysis project Ga0302322, IMG submission 203757) | Peat permafrost microbial communities from Stordalen Mire near Abisko, Sweden - Fen_T0_2 | ecosystem: Environmental > Terrestrial > Soil > Wetlands > Permafrost | place: Sweden: Abisko... | reverse complement strand
AATGGAGATAACGGATATGCGCAAGTTCGCGATGGCGATTGCGATCGGGTTGCTGGCTTCGGCCGGCAGCTTCGGTTTGCCCGCCCCGAAAGCAGCTGCCGCCTCCCGGCAGCTCAAGGTCGTCATCGTCGTCGGTCCCGTGGAAGGGCAGACATCGTCCTATAGGGCCGATGCGAACGCCGCCGCCGCCGAGTTCCTCAAGTTCACCAGCAACGTAGTCAAGGTGTACTCGCCGAATGCGACATGGCCCGCAGTGGCAGCCGCGGCAGCCGGAGCGGCGGTGCTGGTCTACCTTGGACACGGCAACGGCTATCCCAACCCGTACAACTCGAAGCTGTACACGGACAGGGACAACGGCATGGGCCTCAACTACAGCAGCGGACCCTATGCCCGGAGCGACTCCTACCACACCTACTTCGGTGCGGACTACGTGTCCCAGCTGAACCTGGCCCCGAACGCCGTCGTGATTCTCAACCACCTCTGTTATGCATCCGGTGACAGCGAGCCCGGCAAGGGCAAACCGACTCTTGCGGTCGCCAAGACGAGGGTGGACGGTTTCGCGGCGGGCTTCATCCGCGCCGGCGCTCAGGCCGTCATCGCCGAAGGCATGAACGGCCTGAATTCCTACATCGACGGCATCTTCACACCGCACCTGAGCCTGGACTCGATCTGGAAGAACTTCTCCGGGAGCCACGGCAACTACTCCCAATGGAGCAGCTCGCAGAGCCCCGGATATCTCTCTCAGATCGACCCCGATATCAACCATCCGCAGAGTGATGGCGATATCTACTACCGGTCGATGGTGTCCTTGCCGGGCTTCATGTCCGACACGGTCGGTGTGGGAATCACATACAGTCCGACAACCTATACCGCTATCACGCCGGTTCGGGTGCTCGACACGCGCAGCGGAATCGGGAGTTCCGGCAAGATCGCAGCGAACACTCCGAGAACATTCCAGGTAACCGGAGGCTCGATCCCAAGCGCAGCCACTGCTGTGACCGGCAACGTAACGGTGACCGGCCAGTCCAAGTCCGGAGCTCTGGCCATCGGGCCGACCGCCACCTATTACCCCAGGACATCAACGATCAACTTTGCGTACGGCGACGCCCTTGCCAACGGCGTAACGGTCGCCTTGAGTTCGACCGGAACTCTGAGCGCGACCTACATGGTGAGCAGCGGCAACACCACCGATCTGGTTTTCGACGTGACCGGCTATTTCACGACAAACACGTCCAGCGGGGACACATACCACCCGCTGACTCCAGCTCGGATCGTCGATAGCCGGATCGGCGTCGGGCTTACGACCGGCAAGCTGGCAGCAAATACGCCGGCCGCGTTCAACGTCTGGCTGAAGGGTGGGGTCCTGTCCGGCGCCAAGGCCGTCACGGGTAACGTCACCGTGGCCAACCCCACTGCCGCGGGAGCGGTCTATGTCGGGCCACAGGGCCTCGTCAGTCCGGAGACGTCGACGATCAACTTCAAGGCGGGCCAGGCGATCGCCAACAACCTCACCGTGGCTCTCAGCCCCACGGGGACTCTCAGTGCCACATACATCGCCTCGGACGGAAACACGACCGACCTGATATTCGACGTCACCGGCTACTACACGGCCGATCTGACCGGATCTGTGTACGTGCCACTGACCCCAGTCCGACTGGTTGACTCGCGGCTCGCCTACGGCCTGTCGAGCAAGGTCGGGGCCGGTACGCCGCGTGGCTTCCAGGTCACCGGCCTGGGTGGCATTCCGAGCGGCGCCACGGCCGTCAGCGCCAACGCGACGGTGGTCAACGAAACGGCCCGCGGCGCCATATTCGTCGGTCCCACCGAGATCGCAAACCCACCGACCTCAACGCTCAATTTCGGCCGGGGCGAGATCAGGGCCAATGGATTGACCGTGCCTACAGGTAGCACCGGCGGCCTCGCCGTGACATATCTGGCGGCCGCGGGCGGCACGACGGACTTCGTGTTCGACGTTACCGGCTACTTCCAGACTTCAGCCCCATAGGGACCGCAGCAAACGTGGACCGATAGACGAGCCGCGGAGTAGCCTAGCCGAGTCCAGGTCATCTCGACGCCTGGCGAGGCCGTCACGGATAGTCGAGTTGGACAGAGGGTCAGCCGTGTTCCGGTCGTTGTCGGTTTCGAGGTGGATCGCTGCGTCTGTCGTTGCGGCGGCTCTGGCGGCGACTTCGCTGTCGGGGCCGGTGCAGGCGAAGGCTCCGGTCGCCGCGCCGGCCGTCGAGTCGGCCTGCTCCGCGCCGGCTCCGGGAGCGGCCCAGTGCCTGGCCCTGCGCCGCATCGACCTGGGGTCCGTGGCGCCCTCTGCGATCACGCCTCAATCTGCGCCCAGCGGGTTCGGACCTGCCGATTTGCAGAGCGCCTATGCGCTGCCGTCGTTGACCGCGGGGTCCGGGATGACCGTTGCGGTCGTGGATGCATACGACCTGCCCACCGCTGAGGCCGACCTGGCCGCATATCGGGCTCAATTCGGCCTGCCGGCCTGCACCTCGGCCAGCGGCTGTTTCCGCAAGGTCAACCAGAGGGGCGGAACTTCGTACCCGGCGCCGGATTCTGGCTGGGGACAGGAGATAGCACTCGATATCGACATGGTTTCGGCCATCTGCCCCAACTGCAAAATCCTGCTCGTAGAAGCCGACTCGGCCAATTACTCGGACCTTGGGCCGGCGGTCAACAGGGCGGTCACGATGGGAGCAATCGCCGTTTCGAACAGCTACGTCGGCTCCGAAACCAACTTTGAGACCGACCTGGACAGCTACTACGACCACCCAGGGGTGGCAATCACCGCTTCAACCGGCGATTGCGGCTACCTCTGTACCAGCGGCAAGTTCGGCCCCAAGACCGTCGGGTATCCGGCGGCTTCTCCGCACGTAATCGCCGTCGGAGGAACGAGCCTGGTTCGCAACTCGAGCCCGCGTGGTTGGAGTGAGTCCGCCTGGGGCAACTCGTACGGTGGCGCCGGCAGCGGATGCTCGAAGTACGAACCCAGGCCGGACTGGCAACCAGCCGGCGTCTGCGGCGGATTCCGAACGGAAGCGGACGTCTCCGCAGTTGCCGATCCGGCGACCGGCGTGGCCATCTACTACGACGGCTTCTGGTATGTGTTCGGGGGCACCAGCGCTTCGTCGCCGATCATCGCCGCGACGTACGCCCTGGCCGGCGGTCCGATGCCCGGGAAATATCCGGGGGAGTGGCTCTATTCGGCTCCCGCCGGCCTCAACGACGCGATCGGCGGCAACAACGACGTGACGTTCCACACCTGCAGTCAGCCGATCCTCTGCAACGGAGTGGCAGGTTATGACGGGCCGACGGGACTGGGCACACCCAACGGTATCGGCGCATTTACGCCGATCCCCACGACATACACGCCGATCAGTCCGGTGCGGCTGCTCGACACGAGGGTCGGCATCGGCAGCTCAGGCGCGATAGCCGCCAACACGCCGCGCACTTGGCAGGTCGGCGGCCTCGACGGTATCCCATCGGCCGCCACTGCGGTCACGGGCAACCTGACCGTGACGAACCCGTCCAAAGGGGGCGCGGTCTATGTCGGACCGTCCCCCAACGCCCATCCGCCGACATCCACCATCAACTTCGCCCTCGGCCAGACGATCGCCAACGGGGTCACGGTAGCGCTGAGTAATACCGGCTCGCTGAGCGCCACTTACATGGCCAATTCGGGCAACGTGACCAGCCTCGTCTTCGACGTGACCGGCTACTTCACGGCCGACACGACTCACGGCGACACGTTCCACGCGCTGACTCCAGCCCGGATCGTGGACAGCCGGACCACTGTCGGGCTTGCCCAGAAGCTCGTCGCCAACGAGCCCGCGACATTCGATGTCTGGCTCCAGGGCGGAGTTCTCGTCACGGCGAAGGCCGTTACGGGCAACGTGACGATCGTCAACCCGACGTCTCGGGGAGCCGTATACGTCGGACCGGACCCGATTGCGGAGCCGTCCACATCCACGATCAACTTCACGGCGGGCCAGACCATCGCCAACAATCTGACCGTCGCCTTGAGTGGCACGGGGACACTGAGCGCCACGTTGATGGGCGCCACCGACAACACCACCGACCTCGTCTTCGACGTCACGGGCTACTACACCGCCGATTCGAGCGGGTCGGTGTTCGTCCCGATCGTCCCGGTCCGCCTGGTCGACACCAGAGTCGCCAACGGCATCGCGAGCGCGCTTCGCGCCGGCGTCGCGCAAAGCTTCCAGGTCAACGGACGGAGCGTGGTTCCGGTTTCGGCAACCGGAGTCAGCGCCAACGCCACCGTGGTCAACGAGACGATTCGGGGCGCTCTCTTCGTCGGGCCCAATCCAGTCTCAAACCCTCCGACATCGACGCTCAATTTCAGCAAGGGCGACATACGAGCCAACGGCCTGAACGTGGCAACCGGGTCGGGTGGAATCCTCGCCGTGACGTACCTGGCGGCTGCCAGGAACACCACGGACTTCGTCTTCGACGTCACCGGCTACTTCGTGCCCGCAGCTCCGTAGAAGGCGTACATCTGCCGGGTGGGCGCCCCGCCCTCAGGCTAGGATGGCACCCGTGATTCTCATGGGAGGAACTCGTTGGATCAGCGCGCGCCCCTCGTCTCGATCGGGCTACCCACCTACAACGGCGGCCGACACCTCGCGCAGTCGCTCGACGCGCTGCTGGCTCAGGACTACCCCAACTGGGAACTGACCATCAGCGACAACGGTTCGACCGACGAGACCGAGAGCATCGCTCGCGAATACGCCGCAAGATGCCCCCAGATCCGGTACGTACGGCAGGAGAAGAACCTGGGCGCCCGGGCCAACTTCAACTTTGTACTGGGTCGGGCCACGGGCGAGTATTTCATGTGGGCATCGGATCACGATCTGTGGAAGCCAACGTTCATCACGAAATGCGTTGAAGCGCTCCGCTCGGATCCGGCCGCCGTCCTTGCCTATACGACGGTCGTCATCGTCGATGAGAAGGGAGACACGCTGGAGGAAGTCGATGACGGCATCGACTTTCGGCGTTGTTCGGCCGCGACTCGCTACAACAAGATGCTTTGGGCATATGCCAGCAAGGTCTACGGGCTGTCCCGCAGGGAGGCGATGGCGGCTACGGGCGGTTTCTCCGAGACGCTATCGCCGGATCGACTTGTCCTGGTCCAACTCGCGCTCCTCGGCGACATCAAGAAGGTTGATGGCCGGTTGTATTCAGCCCGACGGAACCGATCCCCCGAGACCTCGGACGAGACTCGCTTGCGCACGATCAAAGACCTCGATCCCGCGAGGGCATCAGAGCTCTCGGCAAAGCCCGGGCCCGTGCTTTACCGCGACCTGCGTGACAAATGCATGCAGCTGATCGCGCATTCGCGGCTTTCGCCTGCATCGCGGTTGCATGCCCGGCTGGCGACGCTCTACGTGTTCCACATGCGCTACCACGTCCCCTCGAATCTGGTCAGGGTGCTCCGGGGCATTGCCATGGCGACGAGGCAGGTCGCTCGCTTGGAGCGCGCGTTCGGTAAGGTGGCTCTGGGCGCGGCGGAATCTACGCGCTTGGGCCGGGCCTAGCGCCCTGTACCGGCCAGGACCGCCGGAACCGTCCGGGCGATGATCTTGAAGTCCAGCCACAGCGACCAGCTGTCGATGTACTCGAGGTCCTGTTCGACCCAGTGATCGAACTCCGGGCTGTGCCGGGCCCTGATCTGCCACAGGCCGGTCATGCCGGGCTTCATCGACAGCCGGCGGCGATGCCACGTGTCGTAGTTGGCGACTTCGGCCGGCAGCGGAGGTCGCGGGCCGACGAGGCTCATCTGGCCACGCAGCACGTTCACCAGTTGGGGCAGCTCATCGACGGACGACCGCCGCAGGAAGCGGCCCACCCTGGTGATTCTTGGATCGTCCTCGAGCTTGAAGGCATGGCCGTTGATCACGTTCTGATCCTGTAGCTCCGGGAGCCTCTCCTCGGCGTCGTTGCACATGCTGCGGAATTTCAGGACGTTGAAAGACCGGCCGTGCAGCCCGACGCGCTCCTGGCGGAAGAGGACGGGCCCCTCGCTGTCGAGCTTGATCGCCATCGCCGCCAGAGCCAGCACCGGCGACACCACGACCATGGCGGCCGTTGCTCCGACGACATCGATGACTCGCTTGAGGGCCAGCCCGATGGCCCGGTCGGGGCCGTTGGCCAGCGAATACACCCCCACGCCGTCGATTGTCTCGAGGGAGCCGATGGCGACGAGCCTCTCCATAGGGGCCACCGGCATCCGGACGACCTTGCCCTCCTGCTCGCACAGCAGGGCCGCCTGCTCGATCATCTCTTCCATCGAGAACGGCAGGCAGATCGCCACCTCGTCCACGATCTGGCTGTGCAGGACCTGCTCGAGGTCGTCGACCATGCCCAGCAGCGGTCGATCGAGGACGACGCCGGTGTCTGACGCGTCCGCCTTGAGATGGCCGATGATCACGAGGCCGAGCTCGGCGTGCGATTCGACAAGATCGGCGAATGCCTTTGCCCGCGGCCCGGCCCCGAGCACGAGCATGTAGCGGACGTTGCGGCCGTGATCGCGGGCCAGAACCAGGATCTGGCGGACCACGATCCTGATTCCGATCGCCGCGACGGCCAGGGCCGGAAATGTCACCGCCAGCAACAGACGGCTCACGTCCGGTAGCTTGAAGATCCACAGCAGGCTCAGGGTGGCGACCAGCAGAACGACGAGAGCCCGCAGGACAGTGGCAATGTCGCTGCGCCTCGTCCATCTGGCCCGGCTGCGATACATGCCGTGCAGCCAGAGCACGAAGATCCACATGCCGATGAATACGGCTACGGCGAGTTGCGGGTCCGGCAGGGAAGGGGACTCGTCCAGAGGCCAGCCCGACGCTTGTCCGAATCGAAGGCTGGTGGCGCCGATCACGACAAGCACGGCCAGGATCGTGTCTGCGACGGCGAGCGACCAGCGAGTGACCGCGGCGTAGCGGCGGATCAAGTTTTCTCCCCTACACATCGGGACGGCGGAGGCACGCCCCTGGTGGATGAGTATCGCGCTGCATGGGCGATGCCGCAACGGCGATTGAGTATTCTTCAAGTTGGCCGGCGGGCCGCAGGACGCGGCCGGCGGAACCGCAGCGACCAAACCCACGCTCCTGGCGTGGCACCGCACCATGACTTGGAGCCTCAACCCGATGCCCTTCGCAATAGAACCGACGGCCCTCGACGCAGTCAAGATCGTCGTGCCCGAGCGGATGTCCGATGGCCGGGGCTTCTTCATGGAGGTCTTCAGACAGGACCTTTTCGCCGGCCTCGGCCTGCCGGACTCATTCCGCCAGCTCAACCATTCACGCTCGGTGAAGGGCGTTGTTCGGGGCCTGCATTTCCAGTGGGATCCGCCCATGGGCAAGCTGATGCGGGTCATCTCGGGTCGGGCATTCATGGTTGCGGTTGACATCAGGGTTGGCTCGCCGACACTCGGGCGGTGGGTCGGCATCGAGTCCGACGCGGACGAGCCGCGCCTTCTGTGGGCTCCGGCCAGCTTCGCTCGAGGCTTCTGCGTTCTCTCGGACACGGCCGAGATCGAGTACCTGACGACCGGCACGTACAACAAGGCGACCGAGTCCGGAATCCGCTGGAATGACCCGGCCATCGGCGTCGAGTGGCCCGTCGATCGGCCGACGCTCTCGGCCAAGGACGAGTCGGCGCAGAGCCTCGCGGATTGGCTGGCGAGGCCTGAGGCGGCACGATTCACGTACTAGAGCCGCCTCGCGGGGGGCTGCTTTGGGCGTCTACGGCGCTGCGATGCCAGGCAGCCGGGGGTTCCGGGCCAGCTGTGATAGAGTCCTAAGACTTTGAACACGACTACCGCACCGGCATCGGATGGGGGGCGATCGCCCTCTATTGCGGCATTCCTCTCGTTCCTGTGGCCAGGTTTGGGCCAGCTATATGCCGGCAACCGCCGGCTTTTCGCCCTGTTCCTGGTTCCCAGCCTGATCGTCATCGCGCTCGTCGTATACGCAATGCGCCAGGGGCCGATCGTCTTCGGGGCCCGCTTCGCCGACCCGGCGTTCGATGTGGCCGCTCTGGTCGTCGTCGTCCTGTTCGGTGCCTGGCGGCTCGCGTCCGTCGTGCAGGCGTTCACGGCAGGTCGGCAGCGCCCGGACCGCCGAGTCGTGGACCGGGCCGTGCTGGCGGCCCTCGCCGTCGTCATCGTTGCCAGCCACGGCTTTGTGGGCACGGTCCTGGCGACGACATACGGCGCCACGTCCAACGTGTTCAGCTCGAGCAACGATCTGATGGCCGGCGACCTCGAGACGCCGCTGCCGAGCGCCACGCCGACTCCCACCCCCGGCACAATCCAGACATCTACCCCTGCGCCGACCGCGACTCCCAGCGGCCGGGTGACGATGCTGTTCACCGGCGTGGACTCGGCCATGACGCGCTCCACGCGGTCTTACGACTCGCTGATGGTCGTGAGCTATGACCCCAAGGACAACACCGTCCAGATGGTCAGCATCCCCCGCGAGATCGCGGCCTTCCCGTTCTACTGGGGCGGCCGGGACAAGGCTTCAGACTGGATCACTTACATGCCCAACTACCTCCGCAGCGGCCACATCAAGGGCGCGCCGGACAGCAACTACATCGCCCTGGTCAAGGAGATCCAGTTCCTCGTCGGTGTCCACATCGACTACTGGGCCGTGATGAACCTGCAGGGATTTGTGCAGATGGTCGACGCCATGGGCGGTATCGACATCAACGCCCAGGCAGTCACCGACCCGGTCTACGACTGGCTCGACATGAAGCACTTCGGCGTATTCATCAAAGCCGGCCAGCAGCACCTCAACGGCGCCTACGCCCTGGCCTACGCCCGATCGCGCCACAACTCCGGTGGTAGCGACTACCAGCGAGCCGCTCGGCAGCAGCAGGTCATGCTCGCGCTGCTCAAGACGATGTCGCAACCGGGCATGATCTTCCAGCTCAACAACCTGATCTCCAGGGTCGGATCCAACGTTGAAGTCGGGTCCACGGACGCGAAGAAACCGTTCAAGCCGAGCATGGTGGCGGACTACATCGCCGATGCCGAGGCCGTCCCGTCGAACAACTTCACCAACCTCGTCCTGGGACCGCCTTACACGTCCTCGATCCCGCACGGCCTGTCGGGCGGCAAGTCCTCGATCTGCCTGAACATCCCGATGGTCGCGACGCAGTCGATCAAGATGTTCGGCACGGACAGCCTCTACTACGGCAAGGCCAAGCCGGCGAACACCTGCCCCTAAGGGTCAGCACCGGCCCGGTCTCAGGCGAAGGAGCTGCGCTATCCTAGTAGCCATGTCGCGCCGACTCGAGCTGTCCGTATCCGGATTCGGCGTCGCCGGGCTTCCCCTTTGGGTCGAGATCGCGGCGTGACCCCACCTCCGACATCGGGAGCCGGGCACCGCAGGAACGGCGTTCTGCTGTACGGGATGTACGACCCGGCGGGTTTGGACCGCGCGCCGAAGGTTCGCATCGAGATGATGACGCGGGCCCTGGCGGATCGGGCCCACACCGAACGAATCGTCGGCAGGAACGGTCGGGCGCGCGCTGCCGCCAGCATCAAGTGGCTCGCCGGTGGAGGGCTGAGGCGCGTGGGCGCCGTGTACGTCGAGTCGGCCACGACAACGGCGATGCCCAACGACCTGCTGTTCCTGCTCCTGATGCGCCTGTTCAGGAAGCCGGTCGGGGTCTACTTTCGGGATGCATACCAGCTCTACCGCAACGTCTATCCCCGGCGGCGCCTGCGCATAATCGCGGACTGGGCGTGGCGTCTGACCACCCCGATCCTGGCCCATATCGCCGTCGTCCGCTACGTCCAGTCGGTCGGGCTGGGCAAGGTCCTCCACCTCCGTTCGCCGCGGATGCTTCCCCCCGGAACCGACCCGGAGTCGCCATTTCTCGGTGCGGGCAAGCAGCCGCTTGTGGCCTACGTCGGCGCCACCGGCTGGGCGGACGGCTACGACACCCTGATCGAGGCAATGAGCCTCGTGCGCGAGCGTTGCCCGGAGGCGAAGCTGCTGGCGGTAGGCCGGATTTCGCCGGAGCGGCAGGCGGCTTTGCCCGATTACGTCCAGGCCCGGCAGGCGGGTCGCAACGATCTGGTCGAATTGCTCCGGGACGCGCGCGTTTGCGTGATTCCCCGACCGATCATGGAGTACACGAGCTTCGTGCTGCCGATCAAGCTGTGGGACTACCTCAGCTACGGCAAGCCCATCGTGGCAACGGCGGCGATCGAAACCGTGCACTTGCTCGAATCGAGCGGCGCGGCAATCTTCACGCCGGACACTCCTGCAGGATTGGCGGACGGGATCGTCCGGATGCTGAGCGAGGACGGCCTGGCCGAGAGCTGCGCCACCGCCGCCCGCGCTTTCGCCGTCGCTCCGCAGAACACCTGGGCTGCGCGGGCGGGAACGGTCCTCGAGTCTTTGAACGTGGCCGACGGCTCGGCCGCCGGTGAACCGCCGGACGTGAGCCCATCACCGCAGCCCCCGGCCCGAATGTGAGCGCGGCTGGGACGGGGCCGCTGCGGCTGGCATTTCTCGGCGACGGCAACAGCGTTCACCTGCGGGAGTGGCTGGGCTATTTCGCGTCACGGGGTCATGAAGTGACACTGCTCGTGCCCGAGGCTCGCGAGGTGGACGAGGGGCTGCCGGCAGGTATCTCGATCGAGCGGTTCGTGCCGTTCAATCACCGCAAGATGCGCCTTGTCGGCGCCCTGGACGCCCGTCGATCGCTGCGGCGTATCCTGGCGCGGATTCGTCCTGACGTCCTTGAGGCTCAGTACCTGACGGTCAACGGCTGGCACGCGCTCATGTCCGGGTTCCACCCGTACTCGGTAGCGGTCTGGGGTTCGGACGTGCTGGTAACGCCGCGAACGTCGCCGATGGGGCTCGTCTATGCCCGCCTCGCGCTGCGCTCGGCCGATCTGGTGATCGGCGGATCGGAAGCGCTGATCGGCGAAGCGGTGCGTCTGGGGGCGCCTCCGGGGCGTGTCCACGCCATCCCCTACGGCGTCGACCTGACCCGTTTCACGCCCGGACCGGATCCGGCGGGGCTGCGGTCACGCCTGGGCCTGGAGGGGCGCCGCGTGGTCTTTTCGCCGCGCGCGATGAGACCGCTGTATCGCCACGGTCTCGTCGTCGAGGCCCTCGCCCGTCTCCCCGGCGACGTGGCGGTCGTGATGGTGAGCTACCTGGCGGATCCGGTGGAGCTCGAGTCGGTCCGGCGGCGTGCCGTCGAACTCGGCGTATCGGATCGGTTGATCATCGTGCCTTCGATCGACCATTCGGAGATGCCGGACTACTATCGGCTGGCCGACGTGATTGTCTCCCTGGCAGCGTCGGACTCCACCCCGATCACGCTGTTCGAGGCGTTGGCCTGCGGACGGCCCGTTGTGGCGGCCGATCTACCGGCTGTGCGCGAAGTGATGGGCAGGCTCGACCCGGCCTCTCTCGTGCCCGCGGGCGATGCCGCGGCTACAGCGGCTGCTCTGATTCGGATTCTGGACATGCCGTCCGGCGATACGGCAGCTGCTGCCATCAGGGGAGAAGCGCTCGTCGCGGAAGTCGCCGATCGGCAGAAGAACCTGCGGTTGATCGAGGACTTGTACCGGGCGCTGGCCACGACTCGCCGGCCCGCGCGGAAAGAGCGTCGGCATGGGATCTGAAATGCCCGGCACCGGATCGGACCCGATGGACGATACGATTCTCGAGCTGGAGATGAGTGGCACTCCGGACGGGCCGGCTACGCCGCCGGAAGCCAAGTCCGCTGCCGCCCCACCGCGTGCCGCGACCGGCGTCTTCGCAAAGCGGGTCGCCGGCGTTCTCGCTACCCGAGTCACGCTCTTCGCGATCGCGTTCTTGACCTCCGTTGTCCTGTCGCGCGTGCTCGGGCCGTCCGGTAAGGGTTCTTATGTGGCGGTCGTCGCCCTCCCGGGGATGCTCGCGGCGCTGGGAATGTTCGGCCTGCCGAGCGCCATCAACTATTACGCCGGCAAGGGCGCTTCCATGCGGAGCCTGGTTCGAGCCGTCGCGATCTTCACAGTGATCCTGTCGGCGCTGATGATCGCGGTCGTTTGGTTCGCACTGCCGCTGCTCGAGACGTCGATCCTCCGCGCGGCGCCGGACAACCTGCTCCGCGTGGTTCTGCTGACCGTCCCGGCCGGGATGCTGGCCTCATTCGGCGGAGCGATCCTGTACGGCCGTCATGCCGTCAAGGTCTACAACTTGATCCAGCTGTGGCTGGCAGGGGTTTTGTTTGGATTGGTCGTGATCCTCGTCCTGGTGATGAGGTTCGGGATCAACGGTGCGGTTTGTGGTTCGGTGATCTACAACCTTCTTACCGCCGTGGTCGTGATCGCCGCGGTCAGGCGGCTGGGCCGTACGAGCCCCGGTGGCGACCCGGCGACGATGCCCGAGCTTCTTTCCTACGGCGCCCGGTGCGCCCCGTCGCTGTTCGCGGGTTACTTCAACTATCGAGCCGACACGTATGTCATCCAGGCCGAGATGTCGAACTACTCCTACGCGCTCGGCCAATACAGCATGGCCGTCACGATGGACGAGCTCATCTTCTACGTCCCAGATTCGATCGCCACCATCCTGTTGCCGCGCGTCGCGGGAGCCACTGCGGAAGAGGCCAACAGCTGGGTAGGGCGGGTTGGCCGTTTGACGACGCTGCTGTCGATCGGCCTCGCGCTTGCCCTGATACCGGCGGCGTATGTGGGCATCCATCTGATCCTGCCGCAATTCGTCGATTGCCTGCCGGCATTCCTGGTCTTGTTGCCCGGGGCCGTGTCGATGAGCATCGCCAAGGTGCTTGGGAGCTACGTCGGGGGCCGGGGCCGGCCCGGGCTGATGGCCGCAGGGATGATTGCCGTGCTGGCCATAAACATCGCCCTGAACATTGTCCTCGTCCCCAGGTTGGGGATCGTGGGCGCGTCACTCGCGTCGTTCGTGTCGTACACGGTCCAAGCGGCATTCGCCGTCTTTTTCGCCAGCCGTGTGTCCGGCCAGCGCGCCCTGTCGCTCTTCATGCCCGGTCGGGATGAGCTGCTCCTCGTGGCGGCCACCGCACGGCGTCTGCTGCGGCGCGTCGCAGGCGCCATCAAGCCCGGGAACCGCGTCTAGGTCTGACAGTGGCCGCGAAGCTGGGCCCGGACTGGCCGCTTGCCGTAACTCGAATCTATGGGACGTCGGGTGATGCCCAACCGGCGCCGAGGCGCAGGACCTGGTTGGCTCGTCGAACTCGGCCGCGCGAACTGTTGACCGTGTCCACGATCAGGTCCGCCCGCTCGAAGATCGCGTCCCAGTCCAGCTGGTGGTGGGCCGTCACTACGACCAGCAGATCCGAGCCCGACAGGAGCTCCTCGAAGCCGTCGGACTTGTGGGTCTTGCCCGCGGCGTCACGCAGCTCGGGCACGAGCGGGTCGTGGAACGACACAATCGCGCCGCGAGCGGCGAGAAGCGCGATCACGTCCGAGGCCGGGGTATTGCGGGCGTCCTGAACGTCGGGTTTGAATGCGGCACCCACGACCCCGATCCGCGAGCCCTTGAGCGAACGACCGCGCTCGTTCAGCGCGTCGGCGGCCAGATCCACCACGTGGCGGGGCATGCCCAGGTTGATGTCTCCGGCCAGCTCGATGAAGCGCTCGACGAAGTCGAACTCGCGGGCCCGCCAGGACAGGTAGTACGGATCCACCGGGATGCAGTGGCCGCCCACGCCGGGCCCGGGCCGGAACGCCATGAAGCCGAACGGCTTGGTCGCGGCGGCGTCGATGACTTCCCAGACGTCGAGGCCCATCCGCTCGCACAGCAGCGCCAGCTGGTTTACGAAGGCGATGTTGATGTTGCGGAAGACGTTCTCGAGGAGCTTCGCCATTTCGGCAGTGTCCGGCGAGGACAGGGCGATGACGGTGGTGTTGATGTTCTCGAAGAGGCGCTTCGCCCGGGCGGTGGACTCGGGCGTCAGGCCACCGACGAGGCGCGGCACCAGCCGGCCCGAACTTGCCGGATCGCCCGGGTTCACTCGTTCGGGGGCGAAGGCGAGATCGAAGTCGCGGCCCGCGACCAGCTTGGTCTGTTCGAGCACGTCTCGGAACGGGCCGGCGGTGGTGCCCGGGAACGTCGTGGACTGCAGGATGACGAGCTGACCCGCGCGCAGCGCATCGCGGACCAGCGCCGCGGCCGACAGAACGGGGGTCAGGTCGGGGTCCTTGGAAACGGTGATGGGGGTGGGCACGCAAACGACGATCACGTCCATGCCACTGAGCACCGACGGATCCGCGCCCGAAACCGAGAACCCGGCGGACATCCCCTTCGCCAGACGATCGTCGGAAATGTCGTCGATCGGGGAGTGGCCTGCGTTGAGTTCGGCGACCCTCGTTGGGTTCGCGTCGACGCCCGTGACTTTCAGTCCGGCTTCGGTGAATCCCAGGGCGAGCGGCAGCCCGACGTAGCCCAATCCGATGACGCCGACTGAGAGGTCCTTCTTCACTGTCAGTTGTTCCTCCGGTGTGCCCGCTTGCCCCGCCTCGAGTCGTGACCGGTTACGCCGGCCCGTGATTCGCCGACCAGTCCAGCCCGCGAAGAATGTCGATTATCCGGTCCGCAGCATGGCCGTCCCACAACGGCGGATGCGAACGAACTGCAATTTGCTCGGAGAGTACAGCCTCCGCGGCCCGAACCGCAGATTCCGGGTCTGCGCCGACAAGTCTGTTGGTCCCGACGTCGATTGTGACCGGGCGCTCGGTGGACTCGCGCAGCGTCAGGCAGGGCACGCCGAGCATGGTCGTCTCCTCCTGGATTCCGCCGGAGTCGGTCAGGACGAGCCTTGCCTCGGACACGAGGCTGATGAACTCCACGTACGGCAGCGGCTCGGTGAGGCGCAGCTTGGATTCCGCCACGAGCGTGTCGAGCCCGGCTTTGCGGAGCCGCTCGGCGGTTCTCGGATGAGCCGGAAAGACGAGCGGCAGCCGCGACCCGATCCTTCCGAGAGCATCGACAAGCCGGGCCAGCTGCGGCCCGTCGTCCACGTTCGACGGCCGGTGCAGCGTCACGACGCCGTACCCGCCCTTTTCGAGGCCGAGCTCGGCGGCCATGTGCCGCTTTTCGATCGCCGGCAGGAGGGCGTTGAGCGTGTCGATCATCACGTTCCCGACCATGAAGATGCGTTTCGGGTCGGCACCCTCGTGGCGCAGGTTCGCGACGCCGGACTCCTCGGTCACGAAGTGGAACGACGCGAGGCAATCGGTGACGATGCGATTGATCTCCTCCGGCATGCGCCGGTCGAAGCTGCGCAGCCCGGCCTCGACGTGAGCGGTGGCAATAGAGGCCTTGGCGGCGACGACGGCGGCCGCGAGAGTGGAGTTGACGTCGCCGACGACGAGCATCAGGTCGGGCTGCCGATCGGCCACGACCTCCTCGAGGGCGACCATGATCTTGCCCGTCTGGGTGGCCTGGCTGCCCGGTCCGACACCGAGATGGATGTCCGGCGCCGGCATGCCGAGCTGGGCGAAAAACACGTCCGACATCACGGCGTCGTAGTGCTGGCCGGTGTGGACGAGGATCGGCTCGAAGTCGTCCGGCCGCCGGCGCATGGCCGCCAGAAGCGGAGCCATCTTCATGAAGTTGGGTCGCGCGCCGACGACGCATAGGACTTTTCGGGGCATTGGTTCATAGTAGCGGCCCGCGCGGCCCGGCACAGGTCGGCCGCCTGGCGACTGAGCGAGGCGACTGAGCGAGGCGACCGAGCGGGGCGACGCGCGGCCGTCGCGGCCGGACGCGGGCCCTGGCATCATTCCGGTCATGCCCGACAGCCGCGCTCCGACCCGGATCCTGGTCGTGACCAACATCTACCCCACGCCGGACCGGCCCAACATGAGCCCGTTTGTCGCCCGCCGCGTGGCCGCCTTGCGCGAGCGAGGGGTCGAAGTCGTCGTGGCCGGCCCCGCGAGCTACCGGAGCAACTCCCTCGTGCGCCACATCGGGATCACCCGGCGCGCGCTTACGGCTCGAGGTCATTTCGACGGCGTCGAATCGCATCCGGTCTACATCGCGGGAGTGATCGGGCTGCTGGCCGCGCGACTGCGCCGCATCCCCATGGTCGGCTACGCTCACGGCGGCGACGTCGCCGACTACGCCATGCGCAACCGGGTCCACGGCGCGCTGGCGCGCTGGGTCGTGCGTGGGGCCGGCGCAATCGTGGCCAACTCGCGCGACACGGCCGGGTTCGTCGAGCGGCTCGGCGGCACGGCTCGTGTCATCTCGCCCGGGCTCGACCTCACGCTGTTCCGGCCCGCCGGCCGCGCCGGCGCCACGGACACGGCGGCGGACCGCGCGCGTCTCGGGGCACCGAGCGGGCTCCTGGCCGTCTACGTCGGCATGCTCACCGACCGCAAGGGAGCCGACGTCTTCGCCGCCGGCCTCGAGCTGGCCGCCGGGGCCGGCTGGTCGGGCGTGATGATCGGCCAGGGTCCGCTGGCGGATTCGATCGCGGCCCACCACCCGACCGTCAAGCTGATCCCGCCCATGCCCCCGACGGACGTGGCGGCGTGGATGCGGATCGCCGACGTCGTCGTCGTGCCGTCGCGTCGCGAGCCGCTGGGTCTGGCCGCGGTGGAGGCCCTCGCCTGCGGCACGCCGGTGATCGCCTCTGATACCGGAGGCCTGCCGGAGGTGGTCCGCGACGGGGCCAACGGCCTGCTCGTCCGGGCCGGCGATCCGGCCGCTCTC
>Ga0302322_100002084_pt1 | contig 16755 bp, 11 predicted proteins | sample Fen_T0_2_FD_203757 | JGI IMG/M metagenome (GOLD analysis project Ga0302322, IMG submission 203757) | Peat permafrost microbial communities from Stordalen Mire near Abisko, Sweden - Fen_T0_2 | ecosystem: Environmental > Terrestrial > Soil > Wetlands > Permafrost | place: Sweden: Abisko... | reverse complement strand
GGACCTTGGTGTTCAGGTCTTCGGCTTAGGTCGGTGCGGAGCAACTGCGGCCCCTCGAACGCTACTCTCACGCTGTCGAACAGGGTTTGAGTCTGTTCGTTTTGCGTTCCAGAGTTGTTCGAATGTGGGCAGGGAGTTTCCTCGGAACTGAATCGATCGCTTCGTCGCGAGCACCATGCTGCTACTGCTGAATAGGCTCTGTTCCCTCACTTAGAATTTTCAAGTAGCGTGAATATCCGAAGAGGCGGGCTCGGCGCTTTCCGGTGACTTCCTTGGCAATTCCGAGACGAACCAAGTGGTTCAGAGCGACCGTCACCGTGGGCACGGATAGTTTGAGCGCATCGGCCAGGGGGCCGATGCCGGCGAGTGGTTTCTTCTGCATGTACTCATGAACACGCAGCGCAGAAGACGCCGCTCGCCCGATTGTCTGGATTCGGTCTCGGTCTTTGGCGAAAAGTGTCAGAATCTGTTTTGCGGCTTCCGCAGCAGCGCGGGCCGTGATCTCCGTTCCTTCCAGAAAGAAGGCCAGCCATTCTTCCCAAGCACCGTCTGTCCGGACGCGTTGAATCAGGTCGTAGTACTGTTCGCGGTTTGTTTTGAAGTATAGGCTGAGGTACAAAAGCGGCTCGCGCAAGGCCCCCTTCGAGCAAAGTAGGAGCGTGATCAGCAGCCGCCCAAGTCTACCGTTGCCGTCGAGGAAGGGGTGAATCGTCTCAAACTGCACGTGGACTAATCCGGCTTCAACCAGAACGGGCAGTTTGTGTTTCTCGTCATGCAGAAAACGCTCAAAATTGTCGAGACACTCCATCAATCGCTCTGGCGGGGGCGGAACAAATGCGGCGGTGCCAGGACGAGATCCGCCAACCCAGTTCTGTGACCGTCGGAACTCGCCCGGAGTTCTGTTGGCTCCGCGCCCGCCGCGCAACAGGATGGCGTGGATCTCGCGAATCAGCCGGAGCGAGAGGGGGAAACCACCTGCTATCCGCCGGAGCCCATGTTGCATCGCAGCCACGTAATTTGAGACTTCTTCGACATCATCGATCGGAACTCCTGGCTCTGCATCACTCTCAAAGAGCAAGAGATCAGAAAACGATGATTGCGTCCCCTCTATCTGGGACGACAACAGTGCCTCTTTTCGGATATACAGATAAAGAAAGAACTTGGTATCCGGGAGCAAGGTTGTGAGACCATCGAGTCGGCCCAATGCCTGATTGGCTCGATCAAGATGTTGGTACAGCGCGCCCAATTCCAGTGGCGGATCGGGCGGGAGGTTAGGCGGAATGAACGCTCGCACCGATTCTCCGGCCACACTTGTCGTGACGTAGGTGCCGAGCCTCGGTTTGTTTTCAGTTGCCAAAGGTGTTGTGAAGGGTTCCTTTAATAAGCCCTCCTGCTATTAAAGGATATGGCATTATGTCTTAATAAGCAAGGACGCGGCACCTCTCTCTCCCTGGCAACCTTAGCCTCGTCTCAATGGTGCTTTGCATGTCGCTGCGGAGGAGGCTGTTGCGGTACATCTGGGACAACAAACTCCTGTTGTGACTGAGCCGTGATTGGTTTCTCCGTTGTCGCTTGCCGTTCGTTGGCAAACCACGTACCCAATGCGAATCCCACCGCTAGTGCAGCACTGGCAACGACCGGCAGCCAAATCGCCCAGACCTGCTTTTCCAGCGTACCAAGCAAATAGTCCATCTGTTGAGCTCTTATAGTCATGCTCCTGAGAAGCGACTCATTGGCGCTCCTGACCTTCGCGATTACTCCGATGTCAGGGTGAGCTACTTCTCGCAGTACGTTTACAAGTTTCATTTGAACGGAGTTCATTTCAGAGCAAGACTGATCAAGCGCTCTGGCCGCATCCGGCAATCCAGACTGCTGGAAACGCTGTCGCAGGCTCTCTCCCAAAAGCTTCGCGATTCGAGGCGGGTCCAACCCTGTTTCCAATTCCTTCGGCAATTGTGTGATGCGCGACTCAAGCCGTGACGTGTATGCTGCCATTCGCTTCTCAACCTCATCGGCATTGGATAGGGTACTTTCTAGAATCTTCTGCAGAGACTTTCGTTCTGCTGCGATCGCCGTAGGCGTTTCTCGGGTCAGAAGCGCCAGAATGCCCATCGCTTCCAGTACGCGGAGCATCTCGTCGTTTGGACTGAGGGTGCGAGTGTGCGCGATGACTCTGTAGTATTCCGCCTGCCGTTCAGGCGGCACTAGCCCTGCCAGTTCATCGAACAGAGTTTGGCTCTCGCACTCCGCTCGCGCCAGATTCCTGACTTCCTGATCGGCGTTCATGGGAGAAACATCTCCTTTGCCCGGTCGAATTCAGAGAAGAGCCGCCGCCGGTAACTTTCGGCACGCATCACGATCGAAGCACGCTTCAGTTCGTTGATTGCATTTTGCCTTGTGGCAACCTGGCCAAGGCGGATACCGTGTTGACGGGCTGGGTTCTCCAGTTCTGCCAAGCGAAATTCCATCCGAATCACGGTTGGAGACAGCGATTCGCGGAAACGAATGGCTTGCTCAGCTGAGTCCCAGTAGCTGAAGTCCGCCTGGGGACTTGTCGCATTCTGGACAATCAGATATTGCGCTCGACTCTGCAGTCGGTTCGCCCATGCGAGGACACTCTCAACGCTTGCCGGGTCTGACGTGACAACACCCACAGCGGTGAAACGCGCGCCGGTAGTCGCGACATCCTCGTACATCGCGTCGAACCAGTCACTCGCTACTTGCCCCGAACCGGCTCCCATGTCGGCGAGGACGATCGCCGCGCCGGATTCGAGATGATCTACGAACGCGTCGAGGCCGGCTGGCGTGTGAATATTCACCTTGGCTACTGACCCATTGAAGAAGTGCTTTAGCGATCCGCGAGATTTGTTCTCGGTATCGAGGTCAAGCAATGTAAGCGGGATCTCATGTGCTTCGAACCATTCCGCTAGGGCAACCATCAGTCCTGTTTTGCCCACTCCGCCCTTACCGCCCATGGTGAAGACAACGCGCTTATTTACCTTCTCGGTGTTCATCGAGATCCTCCTTGATTGATGAGCTTCAGCGGTTCGCTCTCTTCGAAATGAAAGTGTTTAGGTTTTGCTTTCTGCACAACTGGTTTTGCTTTCAGTGCCGCAATTCGAGAGGCAACGTCGTCGCGACTCATACGAGTGTTCACGGACGATTCCAGTTCGAGTGGTGGGAGTTCGTACTGCACCTGCTTTCGGTGCTTGGCGCGAACTTTTACGAAGGAATGAATTGTGCTAACTGCCACATCGAGTCCGACGCGCTCGTGAAGGATGCGAACGATGTCGCGATACGTGCAGCCTTTGCGGCGTAGCTGGCGAATCAGTTCGCGGTGAGTTTCGAGTTTGGAGCGAGGTGGTTTCTGCGGGATCGAATCCAGCAGGGAAAGAACGGTCGGGTCCATGATTTTCAGGCTCCTTAGCACCTGGCCATCACAGTCCGTTAACAGTCCGATAACCCGTTTCCACAGTCCGATAAGTGCCCCAGAGCGCTATCCGTACCGTTTAGTTTCAATCGGTTACGAGCTCTAGGACGACTTTCACGGCGGTAACACGGGTTCAAATCCCGTCGGGGACGCCAAATCCTTCAACAACTTGCTGCGGGTCTTTGGCGAGCTATAGTTTCGCCGCTCGATCACTCCCGATGCGCATTGCACTTCTCTTCTGCCATAGCTTCGACGTAGACATTTATCGACCGTAGCGAAGGTGGACAGTGTCAACACCAATTGACGTGCCGAAACCTGTTTCGCCAAAGTCCAAGGCGGCAAACTGACTTTGAAGGCAGAGCCTAAGTCGGTCGCCGTGATCTCCGTGAGCAATAGCACGGTTGCGCGTGCCTGCCCTGCCGAGGTAGACGCTATTGCGATACACTAGGCCCGTTCGGGAAAACGATTACTGCGGTCGCGTTCTTCAAGGGCGCAAGGGCCATCGGCGCCGTGACCAGCAAAATAGCCAGAACCCAGAGTTGCAATTGGGAGAGAACAAATGAAGCATGTCGCAATCCTAACGATCCTGTTATTCGCCAGTTTGTGTTGCGCGCAGTCTGAGGATTTCCAGCCGGCTACGACGAATGTTTGGGGAGCAGAGTATCCCCGCGTTGATAGCAGCGGGAGAGTTCAGATCCGAGTGAAGGCCCCTGACGCCACAAAGGTCAAGTTGAATTTCTGGAGCGGGCCTAAAGTGGATATGGAGAAGCAACCGGACGGATTTTGGACTGTCACCACACCTCCTCTCGTTCCCGGTTTGCACTATTACACGCTGATCATTGATGGCGCCGAAGTCAGCGATACCAACAGTCATGCGTTTTTTGGCGGAAGCAAGTACGCGAGTGCGGTGGAAGTTCCGGAACCGGCTTCGATCTATTATTCGATTCAAGACGTGCCTCACGGACAGGTGCGTGAGGTTTGGTACAACTCGAAGGTGACGGGCACGTGGCGGCACGCGCTCGTCTATCTTCCGCCCGACTATGACGCCCAGACCAAGGTGCACTATCCCGTGCTCTATCTCCAGCATGGTGGCGGAGAGGATGAGACTGGGTGGGTGCGGCAGGGTCGAGCGAACTTCATCCTTGACAATCTGATAGCGGCACGAAGCTGCAAGCCGATGATTATCGTCATGGCCTATGGGTACGCCCGGCGTGCCGGCCAAGCTCCGCTGGATTTGACCGGCAAGCCGTTCGGTTCTCCCGAAATGATGAAGGCGATGCAGGACATGGCTTCGGCATTCGAAGATGACGTGACGCAAGCCCTCATCCCCTACATTGATTTCACCTTCCGAACACTTCCGGATCGAGATCATCGTGCGATGGCTGGTCTTTCGATGGGAGGAATGCAGACTTTCCAGATCACACTCAACCATCTCGACCTGTTCTCCTACATTGGCGGATTCAGTGGAGCGGGCGGGATGCTGGTGCTTGGAGACCGGAAACTGGATCCCAAGACCGATTACAACGGCGTATTTGCCGATCCAGCCGCGTTTGCGAAGAAAGTGCACTTGCTCTGGCTCGGCGTCGGCACCGTGGAACCCGAAAGAATGCGCGCGGGTCTCCAAAGGCTGCATGCCTCCCTCGACGAAGCGAAGATTCAGCATGTGTTCTACGAATCGTCGGGGACAGATCACGAGTGGCAAACCTGGCGCCGCGATCTCAAGGACTTTGCCCCGAAGCTCTTCTAAGAACACACATGCCAAGGCTCCGAACCGTTCACGATACGATGATTGAAGCGAGTAAGCGTTTGCTCACCGTTGCGACTGGAGGTTTCCGACGTGCATTGGAAGGCTAAGAATCCAATCATTATGCTTTCGGCATTGCTATTCACTACTCTCTGTACTGCTCAAATTCAGCCAGTTCATGCGACCATCGACGCGTCCAAAACCAGCGTTCCGATCTCGAAATACATTTATGGGCAGTTCCTTGAGCATATTGGCGGGATCGTGAACAACAACATCTGGGCCGAGATGTTGGACGACCGCAAGTTTTATTTCCCGATCAACTCGCACCCGCCCGCCGAACCATCCGGACCGGCCTGGAGACGCGCCGCGTTGCGCCATTGGGTTCCGATTGGCGCGGATGAATTCGTCAGCATGGACGCCGACCATCCCTATGTCGGCGAGCACACGCCCTTGGTGAAACTAAGTTCCACGGAACCACACGGAATTCAGCAAGCAGGGCTCGCAGTACGCAAGGGAAAGGACTACGTCGGTCGCGTAGTCTTGGCCGGAACTGCCGGCACAACAGTGAAGGTTTCGCTGGTCTGGGGAAGCACTCCGGTTGATCGCCAGACTGCCATCGTCACTAAGGTCGGTCCCAACTACCGCAAGGTTTTCCTGAGTTTCCAAGTCAAGGCGGACAGCGATGACGCGCGCCTAGAGATCGCAAGCACAGGCACGGGTACGTTTCATGTCGGAGCAGTCTCGTTGATGCCGTCCAATAATATGCAAGGTTTCCGCGCCGAGGTTATTGCCGCGCTGAAGCAACTGCATTCCGGCGTGTACCGCTGGCCCGGGGGCAACTTCGTTTCCGGACATGAGTGGCGCAATGCGATCGGCGATCCGGACAAGCGTCCTCCAATCATGGATCCGGTCTGGAACGCGGTTCAGCCCAACGACGTCGGTACCGATGAATTCATGACCCTTTGCCGCCTACTAGATGTTGAACCTTACGTGACCGTCAATGGCGGCTTTGGCGACGAATGGTCGGCGGCTCAACTGGTCGAGTATGCAAATGGTGCCGTCACCACGCCCATGGGAAAGCTGCGTGCTGCCAATGGTCATCCGGAGCCATACCACGTCAAACTTTGGGGCGTGGGAAACGAACCGTGGGGCGAATGGCAACTTGGCTTCATGCCTGTCGCACAATGGGAACTGAAACACAATATGTTTGCGACGGCGATGCGAAGAGTAGATCCCACGATCATGTTGATTGCCGCCGGTGCAATGCCGGACGCAATGACCGGCTCGAAGCAGGCGAAGCGCCTGAACGGCCAAGTCGTCCCTGACTACCTCTCTCCGGGAGATTGGAGTGGCAACTTGCTAGCGCATTGTCTCGACAACATGGATATGCTCAGTGAGCATTTCTATTCCACCGGTGGGAAGCGAACCGACCTTCAGACGGGTGAAAAGATCGATACTGGTCCGCAGAGCCTGATCGAGTGGGAGCGGGCGCCAGCGACCCAGGTCCGGTCAAAATACGAGCACTATCAGGAATACTTGAAGCGCATCCCCGAACTCAAAGCAAAGCCGGTGCCAATCAGTCTCGACGAATGGGCCTATATCGGTGCTCCGCCAAATTCTTACAAAGTGGTTCCCGCCTACGCCTGGGCTTTCCACGAGATGTTCCGTCATTCTGATCTGTACCGGTTGGGCGCGTTCACATTTGCCACCGCAATGATCAGCGAAGACCGCACCGACGCGGTTCTGAATCCGACCGGTCTTCTGTTCAAGATGTATCGCGAACATTTCGGGACGATTCCGGTGCAGGTATCCGGAGACTCGCCGCAGCCCAAGCCGATTTACCCAGCCGGCGGGGACCAGCCTGAGATCAACCCTGGAAGCGATACCTTTCCGTTGGATGTCAGCGCGGCTCTGAGTGATGACCGTAAAACGGTCACGTTCGCTGTGCTGAATCCGTCGGATTCCCAGCAACAGTTGAAACTCGCGATCGATGGCGTAAAGCTCGCAAGCCAGGGTCATGTGTGGCGCATGGCTCCGTCGAGCGTGGAAGCCACCATCACCGTCGGACAGAAGCCGGGAGTTGAGGTGCAGGAGCAAGAACTCACATCGATGCCCGATACGATGGCCGTTCCCCCATTTAGCGTGAACATCTATTCATTTGCGGTGCAGTAGTTTGGTGAGCGCAACACAATGCCTCATCTCATAGGAGATCGCCATGAAAACAGTTAGTCGCCGTGAGTTCGTCGCTACCGCCGCTGTTGTTGGCGCAAGTGCGGTTTTGCGCGCGTCTTCATTCGCGTTGGACGGCCAAGACTCTGCCGCGAGTTCCGTCACCACAGCCAAAGCCATGAACCACGAGCGAGTTGTGCCGCAAGCGAGTCCGTTCTCGTTGAAGGATGTGAGACTCCAGCCAGGAGCATTCAGCGCAGCTGCGGAGGCGAACCGGAAATACTTAAAGACGCTCCCTCCCGACCGGTTACTGCATACGTTCCGGCTCACTGCCGGGTTGCCTTCTTCCGCGGAGGCATTGGGTGAATGGGAAAAGCCCGATTGCGAACTGCGCGGACACTTCACGGGGGGACACTATCTCTCGGCTTGCGCGCTGGCGTTCGCCAGTTCGGGCGACGATGAACTTAAGCACAACGGCGATCGTATGGTTGCTGAGCTTGCCAAGTGCCAAGCGCAACACAGAAACGGCTATCTCAGCGCATTCCCGCAGGAATTGTTCGATCGACTGCGTGACGGAGTAAACGTCTGGGCTCCGTTCTACACCATCCACAAGATCATGGCTGGTCACCTCGACATGTACACACTGACGGGCAACGAACAGGCTCTGGACACAGTCGAGAAGATGGCCGGATGGGTGCGGAGCTGGTCCGATCCGTTGAGCGAACAACAAATGCAGCGCGTGCTCCTGGTGGAATACGGCGGCATGGGTGAAGTGCTTGCCAACCTCTACGGTGTGACGGGAAGAACCGAGTACTTGAACTTGGCTAAGCGGTTCGACAAGAAAGGATTCTTCGATTCGCTTGCGGCGCACCGTGACGAACTCAAGGGGCTGCACGTGAACACACACGTCCCGCAGGTGATCGCCGCTGCCCGATTGTACGAACTCACGGGCGACAAGCGTTATTGGAACATTGCCGATTACTTCTGGAATGAAGTTACGAGCGAACGTTCCTATTGCACCGGAGGTACCAGCAATTTCGAGGTTTGGAGATCCGACCCTGGCGTGCTCTCGACCGAACTCAGTATGGATACGGCCGAAGACTGCTGTGTGTACAACATGATGAAGCTGACGCGGCACCTGTTCGCATGGTCGCCGCGAGCGAGCTACATGGACTACTACGAGCGGGTACTGCTCAATCACCGTCTGGGAACTATTGACCCCGAGACTGGGACAACCGTCTACTACCTGCCGCACGGGAATGGATACTCCAAGATCTATGCCAAACCCTTCGACTCCTTCTGGTGTTGCAGTGGCACGTGCGCGGAGGAATTTGCCAAGCTCACGGACACGATCTATTTTCATGACGACAATTCGATCTTCGTCAACCTTTACATCGCCTCCGAGTTGAACTGGGCAGAGAAAGGCATTCGCATCGTCCAACAAACTGATTTCCCGGAAGAGCAGGGGACTACTCTGCTTGTGTTGGCGACAAAGCCTGTGGACCTCGATCTAAAGCTGCGCATCCCGTACTGGGCGAAAAGCGGCAGCGTGAAGGTGAATGGGCGCGCGGTGCCGGCTTTTGCGGATCCCGGAAGCTACTTGGTTCTGCGTGGGCCATGGAAGAACGGAGACCGCATCGAACTGAGCCTTCCGATGCACTTGCACGCTGCGCCCATGCCCGACAAGGAAAGTCTTCAGGCTGCGATGTACGGCCCTCTGGTGTTGGCAGCGCGTTTTGAAGAGGAAACTCGGGAAAAGTGGTACCGGCACTTCAGGGACGAAGAGAAACAAGTGCCCGGACCGACACTGCAATTCAAGGGTAAGCTCGACGATCCGGCGAGTTGGCTTGAGCCCGCTGGTGGAAAGCTCACGTTTCGCGCAGCGGCACACAATCAAGCCGTACCGTTTGTACCTTTGTCGAGCATTGTGCATGAGCGGTATGCGGTATACCACGAAATTCATGAGGGTAATTCCTGATGGAGCAAGTCTTTCCGTCTACGAAATTCTTTCGGCACATTAATGGAGAAATCATGAAGATATCTAACTTGCGATTGCTCTCGATTGTGATCGTTCTTGCAGTCAGCGTGCTGCACGCCCAAAACGCCGCGCAGCCTGAATATTTGAACCGCACCTTGTCGCCGCAGCAACGAGCGGCGGACCTTGTCCATCGCATGACCGTAGAAGAAAGAGTGACTCAGTTGGTCAACCAGTCTCGGGCGGTGCCGCGTTTGAATGTGCCGGACTACGACTGGTGGAGCGAGTCGTTGCATGGTGTGGCCCGGAACGGGACCACCGAGTTTCCCGAACCGGTCGGTCTGGCCGCAACTTTTGACACGAATGCGATCCACCGGATGGCCATTGTGATCGGTACCGAAGGGCGTGCCAGTTACGTCCGGGGCATGCGCGATGGGCACAGCGACATCTTTGAAGGATTGGACTTCTGGGCCCCCAACATCAATATCTTTCGCGATCCCCGTTGGGGACGTGGTCAGGAAACTTACGGCGAAGATCCGTTTCTGACGGCGCGCATGGGCGTTGCGTTTGTCACGGGCATGCAGGGTGACGATCCGAAATATTATCGCGTGATTTCAACTCCGAAGCACTACGCCGTTCACAGCGGCCCTGAAACTACACGCCACACCGCCGATGTGAAAATCAGCAAGCATGATCAACTGGACACCTACCTGCCGGCGTTCCGTGCGACGGTCACGGAGGGGAAGGCCGGTTCGGTGATGTGCGCCTATAACAGCATCAACGGGCAGCCAGCTTGCATCAACGAGTTTTTGCTGCAGAATCAGCTGCGCGACAAGTGGGGCTTTCAGGGCTATGTTGTTTCGGATTGCGAGGCCGTCATCAACATCTTCCGGGATCATCACTTCACCAAGACCCAGCCTGAAGCTTCTGCGCTGGCCGTGCAACGGGGCATGGATAACGAGTGCGTTGACTTCGCCAAGGTAAAAGACGACCACGACTACAAACCCTACCTCGATGCCTACAAGCAAGGATTCTTGAAAGAAAGCGAAATTGATACGGCACTTGTTCGCCTGTTCACGGCGAGAATGAAGCTGGGTATGTTTGACCCGCCGGAGGCGGTGCCTTATTCGCAGATTGACGAAAAAGAACTCGATACTCCTGAACATCGCGCGATGGCACGCGAGCTCGCCAATGAATCCATGGTGCTGCTCAAGAACGACGGCACGCTTCCTCTGAAGGCGGGACCACAAAGAATCGCATTGATCGGTCCACTCGCAGATCAGACCAAATACCTGCTTGGGAATTACAACGGAGTTCCGACACGCACGGTCTCCGTGCTGGAAGGACTCAAGGCAGAGTTTCCTGAAGCGCAGATCAGCTTTGTCGCGGGCACACAATTTCTGCGCAACGATGGCGATGCGGTGCCCGCGTCGGCATTTACTGCAACGGACGGGCAGCCGGGTCTCAAACTGGAGTTTGCCACTGGGGAGATATTCGGCGGAAAGCCGACCGTTCTCGCTACTCGCGCCGTAACCATCGTTGATTTGAAGGCCGAGGACATTCCCCAAGAGGCCGCAGGCAAGTATCCGATGCGAACTGAATGGACTGGTTTCCTTACGCCCACCGAGACAGGAGACTACAGCATCGGCGTGCGCTTTCAAGGGGGATTCGCGAAAGTCTCCGTGAATGAGAAAACCGTCGCTCAAGGGTGGGGCGGTGCCGACGACAGTGAGGTAAAGGTCGGGCACGTTCATCTCGAGCAGGGGAAGAAGGTCTCGCTCAAAGTGGAATATGCGAAACCCGAAGCGGGTCCGATACGAGCGCAGCTGATCTGGTCGAAGTACGATCCCAGGCCCAGCCCCGAGGCGATTGCAGCGGCAAAAGCCGCGGATGTCGTCGTCGCGGTGTTGGGAATTACGAGCGAACTCGAAGGCGAAGAAATGCCAGTGAGCGAGGAAGGTTTCAAGGGCGGCGACCGCACGAGTATTGATCTTCCGAAACCCGAAGAGGAGTTGCTCGAAGCGGTGACCGCGACTGGAAAGCCTGTTGTCCTGGTACTCGCCAACGGCAGCGCGCTCGCTGTGAACTGGGCCAGAGAACACGCGAATGCCATCCTAGAGTCCTGGTACGCAGGCGAAGAGGGCGGCGCGGCAATCGCGGAGACTCTTTCGGGCAAGAACAATCCAGCCGGGCGACTTCCCGTCACGTTCTACACGGGCGTCGATCAACTGCCACCGTTTGAAGACTACGCAATGAAAGGGCGTACATATCGCTATTTCGAGGGCAAGCCGCTTTATCCATTTGGATATGGCCTGAGCTATACGACGTTCTCTTACAGCGGGCTGACCCTACCGAAGAGCGCAGTTAAGGCGGGTGATCCTCTCACCGCAGAAGTGACGATTACCAACACCGGCAAACGAGAGGGAGATGAAGTCGCGCAGCTATATCTCACATTTCCACAAGTCGCAGGTGCGCCATTGCGTGCGCTGCGCGGATTCAAGCGCGTTCATCTGAAGGGTGGCGAATCGCGGACAGTGCATTTCGAACTCGGAGATCGTGACTTGAGCCTGGTCACCGAAGCGGGTGTGCCGATCGTTGCGAACGGTAAATATTCCATTTCGGTTGGGGGTGGCCAGCCGAATACCGAAACGCCGTCGGTGTCGGGAACATTCCAAGTGAAAGGCTCCAAGACGCTCCCAGAGTAAGCATGGCGGAGACTGCAGGATCAGGGAACTCTGGAACCGCAAGCGCTTGGCAATCGAGTCCGGCACGGTACTTCAATGCAGTTCGGTGTAAAGCACCGAACCTAGATTGACCGGGAGGAGACCATGAGGTTGCATCAATTGTTCTCATCGTTACTGGTTCGTGGGTTCGGCGGTGTTAGAACATAGGTTTGCTAGATTTCTAGAAAGGCGTATCGATGATAACGACACACGTATTTCGGGCAATAAACGTTGTGAGAGTCATTGGTCCAGGGCTATGCAGGGTCAGAAGTTCTCTTCTTCTCGCGATGTGCAATATCGTCTGGGTGTCCGCCGGGCACGGTGCCTCGACCGCACTAGTGGCCAATCCCGACAAGACTGTGGCGTACACCGGGAAGGCAATGTCGGTAGTGGAACCGTGAAATCGTGAGAGATCCGCGAGGAGGGTATTGATGAGAACGAACAAATTCCTTTGTCTGATAACGCTGGGTGTGGTCGTCAACCTTGGGCCAGGCCTCACGGCGCAAGTTCCGACCGACGTGCCACCTGTCGTGGCAGGGGCTAAGGCTGTCACGGTCGAGCGCATAAAGATCCACGGCAAAGCTCTCGAAGGGAATTTAGAGGGCGACGCTGTTGACCGCGACGTGCTGGTGTTCCTACCGCCGAGCTATGCCAAGGAGAAGTCGCGCCACTATCCCGTCGTGTATGCACTGCACGGATATTCTATCGGCGCAGAACAGTGGTCCCACGAGATCCATGTGCCCCAGACCATTGAAGGCGCTTTCGCCCAGGGAGCGAAAGAGATGATCGTCGTTCTGCCCGATTCGAAAACGTTGCACAACGGCTCCATGTATTCGAGTTCGGTTACGACTGGAGACTTCGAGAGCTTCATTGCGTATGATGTTGTTGCCTACGTGGATGCGCATTACCGGACGATTCCCGAGCGACGCAGTCGCGGTCTGGTTGGTCATTCCATGGGAGGCTACGGCGCGACGCGCATCGGCATGAAGCACTCCGATGTGTTTGGGAGCCTGTACATCATGAGCCCGTGTTGCTTATCGCCCCGGCCCGCTCCGGACCCGGAGATGGACAAGGCTCTCGAAGCCGTGAAGGCGCCGGAAGATTCAGCCAAGCTGTCTTTCTTCGCGCGGGCGACGCTGGCCACGGCAGCAGCATGGTCGCCTAATCCGAAGAATCCGCCGCTATATCTTGATCTGCCAACAAAAGACGGCCAACCCCAGTCGGATGTCCTCGCGAAATGGACGGCCAACGCGCCGCTCGCCTTTATCGACCAGTACGTCGACAACCTTCGGGAGTATCACGGCATTTCGATCGATGTCGGCGACCAGGACGGATTACGCGTCGACACCGCTAAACTGCACGAGGTTCTTGGTAAGTATGGAGTCGCAAACAGCTTCGAGGTGTACGAGGGCACTCACACGAGCAAGGTCGCCGATCGCATTCAGAACCACGTGCTGCCGTTTTTCAACCAGAATCTCTGTCTTCAGGCGGGGTGTAAGTGACGCTGACTGTAACACGGGTTCAAATCCCGTCGGGGACGCCAAATTTTATCAGACAGTTACAGACGGCAGTCCCTGTTATCTAGCGTGCTTCCCAACGCTTTCCCAAAAACCGGATTTGAAACGGAATTGTCGCAGGAAGCAAGGCCAGATCCCGCTCGGGGCTTTTTGGGGGCTTTCTTCTCGATATCGGGCCGCCTACTGGACGGCGGCCCGCGCACGGATACTCAGATGTGCCACTTCCGCCGGCTTGCGAGCTGTCCTATTTTTGCTGGTTGTGACCAGGTCAAACCGTGTGAACTTCGTCCAGTTGTGCCGTTCCACGTCAGTTCCAGGTAGTCCAGCAACGGCGACGCAACCCGGACTATCATTCCAACTGTGACTGTAAGGTCAAGGACGCACATCAAGACTCTGCTCCGGACGCCCCTCCTCCAGTGCTGTGTTCGATGGCTGGTCATCGGTCTGGTGGCCCTGTGGTCGCTGGCCGCGGTGATTCTTGTGGCCGCGCGGTGGATTGATCCACCGACAACCGCGGTGCACATGCAGCGCCGCGTGCAATCGTGGATTCACGGCACGCCGTATCACGAGCGCTACACATTCGTGGCGCTCAGCCAGATCTCGCCTGATCTCCAGCACGCTGTCGTCGCCGCTGAGGACTCGCGCTTCTACCAGCACCATGGATTCGATTGGCAGGAGATCCAGATTGCTGCCGAAGACGATTTGGAAGGCGAGCGCAGCCGCGGAGCATCTACGATTACGCAGCAACTCGTGAAGAATCTATTTTTCGGAACGGGCCGTTCGATTCTCCGTAAGGGCGCAGAGGCGTCGCTGGTGCCGGTCGCCGAATTCGTGCTTGGCAAGCGGCGCATTCTGGAGATTTATCTGAACGTAGTCGAATGGGGCCCGGGTATTTATGGGGCGGAGGCGGCGTGTCGTCGCTATGACGAAACCTCTGCCAAGAGCGTTGGACGCGAACAGGCGGCCCGGCTGGCGGCAATTCTGCCGGCACCGCTGCGGCGGCGGCCCGAGCGCATGAATCGCTATGGCGCCATTATCCTTCGGCGGATGGAGCAAATGGGTTGGTAGCCGCGGCTGAAATTTGACCGCGGCTCCGATACGCCCTCTACTCGATGCCAGCTACGGCTGCATCGACGGCGTCAACGTCGGCGCCCATATCCCGGCCATCGGAGGCTGCACCGGCGCCTGGTGACTTTTTGTTGCAGCCGGGGCCTTTCTCCTGGCAGAGACGAGGATCTTTGGCGATACCGTCTTTCAGGTCGCGCACGCCCAGATCTCTCGGATTCCCCACGGTTACATTTCCTTTGGGGAAGTTGCTGCCGCGTTCGATGGATATGAGGTTGTGTTCGAACTTATAGTTGGTGAAGCAGGCGTCAAACACAGCCTGAGGGCCTTCTTTTGCTGCTGCCACGGCGCATCCGCCGGGGCCGGCTGAGACAACCGGTTGGCGAGCCCCGCCTACGGCAAAGACGCTATTGGTGATGGCAAAGTTGGGCATTTTCTCGCCGCGATCCTGGACTGCCATCAATACGCCGGGTCCGAAGGAAGTGACGTGGTCGATCAGGACGTCGTGAAAGATGACCTGGGCGGAGATGTACTTCAGAAAACCTCCGGCACCTTTGTAGTCCTTTTCGTGGATGTCGTCGGCAATCAGATCGTGAACGCTGATGCGGCCACCGTCAGCGGGGCTGCCACCGCCTTTTCTTTCCGGGGCGTGTTTGGTTGCAATGGTCAGAACTCCGGCTACATTGCGAATGCGGTTATAGCGCAGCGTGACGTCGTTGACTCGACAGTTTGGGCAATGACTGGATTGGCTGGATGGTGTCAGCAAAACGGAGAACCCCGTTTGCGTGAAACCGCCCCAGGAATTCTCCAACAGGTTGGCTTCAATCAGGACGCGGATTCCACTCTTCAGCTCGAGATTGTTTTTGACAATGTAGGGTTCGCCCTTGGAACTCGCCACGTATCCGGGAGCATCTTCTTTCCAGATCATGGGCCGGAACAGGTGATTCCGGCGGATCTCGATATCGGTGGGATTGAACTCGGAGCCGCCACCTCCAAACAGGATGTCTTCCCCCGAGGCTTCGAGGAAATTGTTGTAAATCTTGAAAGTTCCAAATGGCTCTGAACTATGAGCGCCGCCAAGGGCGGTCGCGTCCGTGCAATGTCCCTTGCGCGCGATGCAATTGAAGCCGCTCAGATAGGAGTTGATGACGGCGATCTTGTGGCTGCCCAAAATCATGCCGATGCCGTGACCGTCTTCGGAGCCTTCCCCGGCGTGAATGTAATTGCGATCGAAGATTACGTTGTCACTGTGATCGGTGTAGATCATGCGGCTGATTGGTTCGCCGGGCGGAGTGGTCCATTCGATCGCGATGAAGCGAAGGTGGTCGCCAACGACCACGCCATTGTTGGGCCTGACCACAAGGGTGGCCATGAGTTTGGCCGCGCCGCCGGCAGGTTGAGCAAACGCAGGACGTCCAGGAAGGCTCGCCACTCCGGCCCAAGCCGGGGAGATGCGTGTTCCTTCGGCGGGGAGTTTGTTGTCTGGGATGTCGGTGCGGATCGTCAGGTAGTGCTGATCGTCACATTTCTTTACGGGAATTTCTCTGACTTCGTAGCTTGCCCCTGCCGGGAGAAGCAGAGTGTCTCCGCACTTCGCGTCCTTGACGGCCTTTTCCAGATTGTCATTGGGGCTCACGCGAATTTGTTTTCCAGGAGATGGAGTCGCATCGAGGGCCGTGTAGTAACAGGTCTTGGGCAATTCTGCCGGGCCGTCTTTTTCGGCACCGAAGTGGGGCACGTCGCCTTTTCCACAATAGGCATTCTCGCCCGTTGGAGGTCCGGCTGCAGCGGCGAGTACAGTGGATAGAATCACAGTCGCGAAAAGAAAAAAGTGGTAGAGAACTCTTGGCGAGGGGAGTGAATTTGCAGATCGTGGTTGAAGCTGAGTCATTGCCTTATTTCCTCCTGGAGCACGCCCCGTGCATGCCGCTGGGAAATACTGTTGAAGTAGCCTCGGTCCGGTGGGGAGGCTGTTGCTATGAAAGGACAACCCTTTGTTGGAGTAAGGGCCATGCTATTTAAGGTCTTGAATAGCGCTGGATCGAGCATACCATGCTGTGTGTGATCTGGCTCCGAGAGGTGGGATGGCTTCATTGGCGCGGTTTTCCCCTGGTTCGTCCGCAGTCACAGCA
>Ga0302322_100002083_pt1 | contig 16757 bp, 10 predicted proteins | sample Fen_T0_2_FD_203757 | JGI IMG/M metagenome (GOLD analysis project Ga0302322, IMG submission 203757) | Peat permafrost microbial communities from Stordalen Mire near Abisko, Sweden - Fen_T0_2 | ecosystem: Environmental > Terrestrial > Soil > Wetlands > Permafrost | place: Sweden: Abisko... | reverse complement strand
GAGCGCAGTGCCCGCGCTGAGGAAACTACGCCGGCGATTGACTTCGCCAGTTCGAAAAGCTGTGCGAAGGTCTTTCCATTCGCTACTGCTGGAACGTCATAGGTGATTGTGATGTCACTCGCCTTGCTGTCCGACTTGAGGATGACATCGCGTACTCTGCGATCCAGTTCTGTAGCATGCGCGTCAGACGCCACGGCGGCAATGGCTACAGACCGCGTCAGACTCAGCAAGTCCAACGGTTCCAGACCCAGGTCGGCCGCCGTGACGTTGCGGGACAAAGCGACAAGGGCGCCGCTAATAAAGTCGACTTTACAGCCGACTTTGCTGAGGTCTCCCAAAACGCTCCCCACCCATGTGTGCAGATAGGGCTCGGCTTTGCCGCGCGGATTATTGCCGGGAAGCACGCCAGGATCGTCGCCCAGCACTACTGCCAGCCGGTGCGTCAGCGATGTACCGCCGCGGGGCTGCTGGACGACTGCCGGGTCGGGAGCAGGTTGTCCGATCGCCGTATCAAAGGCGGCTGACGCCCCTGATGTATTGCTCTGCACCAGGTGATAAACCGACTCGGCCATCACCAAGTCTGACAGGCTGTCGAAGACCTCGTTGAGTTGTTGCAGTTGGGTTGTAAGCTTGGCGCGCTCAGCGGCGGTGGGGGGAGGAACCAGCGGGGCAAACACATCGGTTCCACCCACAAAAGCGGTACGTAATCGCAGTCCATCGACCACGTCGCGCGCCGCGACAGCGTCGGTGGGCAAACCGGTGTCCGTGGCCGGATTCGATTGCAGCGGGAACTGCGCGCGGAAATTATCGATGAATTGATCGAGCTGCTGCTCGTGCAAGTTGCTTTCGAAGGTGTACCCGAGAACAGCGCCCACGGGCTGCCCCTGTCGTACCCCATCAAGGACAAACGTTGCTTGCCGGACGCGCGCCGAAGAAAGATCGATCTCGTAGCGCTGGCCGTTTCCGCCAGCCTGGCTCAGGTAGGCATTGCGCAGCACGGCGGCCGCCGAGGCGTGTGTCATGGTAGGGGCGTGGATGTAGCCGCCGTTATCGATTTGCGCGACCACCTGCCGCCCGTCGGGAAGCGTGACCGGAGTCGTACGTTGGTCAAATCTCGATTGCAGGTTTTCCACCCAGGCGTAGGCGCCGAGATGCACGCCGGTAGGCGTTTCCTCACGCATGGCGTCGAGCCGGGCAGAGTACAACCCGGTGATCCACGCGTCGATGCGGTGTGAACACACGTCAAGGGTCTCGGTCAGCAGGCGTTCCAGTTCGGCAGTCGGCAGCTTCTGCAAAACGCCCAGTGCCTCCCGGTACGACGTCATGTCCGTATTGAAGGCTGCTCGCTCGCTGAGCGCGGCGTCAGCGATGAACTTGCCTGAAATTGCTGGTACCACAGTAGCCATGCGCTGCCATGTGGTAGGCGCGGCCGTGACGGTCGTTGCTACTGCCGTAAATTCCGGTTCAATCCGTTCACTGACGGTCGCCAGTTTGTAATCCACAAGGGTGTTGAAGACCACGCGGTAGTTTTCGCGCAGGGTCGCATGCCGTAGAAGTTGATACAGCAGCGCTGTGGGTTCCTTGTCGTTGTAGCCCGCCAGGATCTGATCGACCGTGGTGGCCGACGCAAGTTGGGCGATGTAATCGCTGGCATCAGGTAGCGGATCGGTCTCCGACAGGGGTTTGTCGGTTACGAAACTGTACCGGAATTGCGTCGCGTCTTTCAGGCTCATCAATTCCATGGCGCGGATAATCCATTCCGGATGCCCGAGCGATGCCAGCACGTTCGCGGTGATTATCGCCTGTATTTCGAGGAAGATGGTTTGCGGCAGTGCGCCAAACAAGCCGATCACATTGCCCACCACCATCTTCCCCGCGAAGCTGCGCACCCACACTTCGCGGGCGCTCGCTTCCATGGCAAGAATCTTTGCCATGTCGCCGTCCGGATCGCCAGTTTGTCCCACATGTGGCGCCTGGTTGACAGCGCTTAACCAGTAGGGAAGCAGATGGCGTAGCAGGTCAGGAAGATTGTGTTCAGCCGACGAGGTCTCGCGGTCCGGGAACCAGCTATTTAACGAACTTACGGGCAGAATTCCGTAGGGAACAGCGCCGACACGAAATGCGGGCAACGACCCACGTGCCCGCAGGTGGTTGTGAAAGAACTCTCGTGCCGCGTCCACCACTTCGTCGCCGAACTGCGGCGACATCATCTGTTCGAGGAAGTAACCCATCGTGACCGGGAACAGCGCCTGGTTCATCGCATGCGCGGGGACCTGTTCGGTGATCCCCGCATTCGCCAAGTGAGCGGCGGCATCCGGACCCAAGCCCAGCGCCCGCATGAATCGCACGCCATCGGAATCCGATGTCAGGCCCTGGTCCTGGCGCTCCACTGCGAAGCTGATCGCACCATTTGGGTCCGGCGGCGGGAAGCCCGAGGGTTGGCCCGAAGTATTGTTGGTCGGTGTCCCTTGCTTCACGAACGCGAGACCACGCGTGTAGTGATGGTTGTCGAGCAGGTTGCCGAGCGAGGTCACATTTGCCGCTGGAGTAGCAGAAGGCTTTACCCCAAACACCAGCAAGCGATCGAACCCGAGCGGAATTTCAGAAGGCTCGATCGGCATCTCGAAGGCCATGCCCAACGCGCGGGCCGCGTCGAAATCAATCGTCCACTGCAACTCCCTGGCAATCTTGAACCCGTCGCCGTAGGGCTCAACTTTGTCCGCTGGATTGGAGTTCGGGTTCAGCGTCAGCACCAGCGGCTCGATAATGGGTGGACTGATTGCCTGGTGGATCAGCGTGCCTCCGCGGTACGCCTGGGCAATCCAGCGGTCGGGCAGGACGCGGGCTTCCACGCCACGTGTCCACACATCAGGACGTAGGGGCGGATCCTTAGAAAAGTCCGGGACGCCCGCGGGGCGCGTTGCCCAATTGCTTGGCTGGGTCTGGATGGCCACCCATGCTGCCCGCTGCGGGCTGCGAGTGGAAATCACTCCTTGCCAGGCCTCGAGCGTTTCGCCCTTCGGCCAGCTTGCCGTCCAATACGTGTGGCCGTCGTTAATCTCTTGCTGGGTAAGCGAGGGCTCGTGCGAGTCCGCCAGAATTTCGTCGGGGTAAACGCGAATCTGCAGGCGCGGGTTATCGGTAACTATCTGGAAGCGTGTCTCGATGCGTACGGGAAAAAGGGCAATAGGATACTGCGTGCTCAGTGCCCTGAAGTCGCCATCTCCGGCTTGGCCTACATACTGTCCTACCAGGTTCTGCAGCGCGGTCTGCCTGCTAATGACTGCACCGTGGGATCCCTGCCAGTTGCGGTCCGCTTGCGCGGCAGCATTATTTAGTTCACGCAGGCGTTCATCGTCAGGGTCGAGTCTTCGCGCCGCGCTGGCGGCGAGGGCCTGCGACGCCGCGCGTTGTTGCAGCAACGTGTCCCGTTGTTGCAGAGCATCGGCGAGAGCCTTGCGTGCCGCTTCGATTTGTTGAGGCGTAATCTCTGGCATAGGCTAACTCGGAATCATTTCCTTGGCGTGATAGGCCACGCGAGTAGGCCGTCGCAGCGTGTAGTGGGCCACGTCCGCGGACGTCGCACCCCAACTCGGTGTGCGTGGCCCCAGCGTTGCCAAGAATGATTGGATCGCCGGAGAGGCCTGCTTGAACGACAAATAGCCCGGAGTCGCGGCCGCTGCGCCAACTCCCGGCGTTCCCAGCACCATGTTCCACGTGACTTCCTTGAACGAAACCAGCGCTGACTGGCTCTTCACTTCAAATCCAAACACTGGTTCGCCTGGGTGCTGCTGCAGGACGAAAAACCATCCGTCTCCGGCCAGCGCCTCAGTAATCGGCAGTGCAAATCCGAAAAAGCGAATGTCGGGGTCGAGTTGCCCGTGGAAAATGGGATCTCTGTGGAACCTGGTATCGCCGTCCAAATTGCCTGGAGGCAGAATCAACGCCGGCTGATTCGGATCCACCGGGTTCTGGTTCTTTACTGCCTTCGCCGCGTACACGATCGTAGTGGGATAGCGCAACAACACTTCGCCGCGGACGAACAGCACCACGTCATCCTGATTCGGCGCCTCATGACGGCCTGTGTTGGCTCCGAGTTGCTTACCACCCCAAGTGTGAATGGGTTTAATGTCATAGAAATCCTGCGGCGAGGTATCGGCGCCCGGCACACCGCGCGAATCCCAGAATTGCTGGAAATAGGTGAAACGAAGGTCGGTTGGGTATTCGTTATATAACAGCGTGCGCGACATTTCATGGTTCGCGCCCACCATAAACGACTCCACGGCTCTCTGGTTGGTAACGACCAACGACGCCGTGTTGGCCTCCGCCTTGTCGACGCCCGGCAAAATCCAGTCCTGTGACACTTCTTTAATGGCATCGTAGAACGGCTTCGGAAAGCTCGGACCGGCGTTGATTTGCGCCGTCGCCCCGTCACCAAGCTGGTAGGCGACTCCCGACAGTTGAATCTCGTTCCTGAACATTTCAACGATTGTGGTGCGCGGATCCAGCGCGACCGTCAGTTTCCCGCGCAGGTCGTCGAAGGAAACCATGTATAGCGGCGGCGGATCAAACGGCACGATTGAGATGTTGTCGAAGAAGTTTGCCGCCCCCGAGACGAAGTTCCGCACCACCAGGGTTCGCGTCGCCGCGGTTGCCATCGGTGTCACCGTCCCGCTGACACCGGCTGCATAAAATGACGGAACAAAACTGGCAGGAACGCTCGCTGCCCGAATCGTGTCGCCGGTAATCGTACCGTCGGCGAGTGCCTCACGTGCCTCCAAGCCTTGCACCCAACGCCGTATGGCGAAGCTCGCACCCACTGCGACCACGCCAATCACCAGTGCGATCGCTCCCGCTGCAGGCCCGACTGCAATGAACAGGATCACGGCAGCAATCAACAGGAGGATGGCCAGCAGGATTAGAAGGAATGGCAAACGCTTCAGAAATTTCAGCAGGCCCGGGGTCAACCAACTCGGAACGAGGTCTCCCTTGAAACGTCCAATCGTCGATACTCCGCTCGGTGTTGGCGGCGGAGGCGCCGGATTGAACTCACCTCGGTTCATGCGGTCGATCAAGGATGGCGCTGTGGGCGTGGTACCGCGGGTCTGTCGCCGTGCTACAGGGCCGCGCGGCCGGGTGATTCGGCGGAATGACGGCGACAGCGCGCCATCTGTAACCGGGCTGCCCGCCAGTAAGGCAGCAATCGTCATTGGGCTTCCCATCACTCGAGTCAGTACCGGCGCGGTGAACCGCATCAAGGTGTCGGGCCGTGCTGCGGTCGTCGATAGGAGTGTCTTTTCATGTAAACGCGAACTGATCTCTACAGCCAACTCAGCCCAGCGTGCGCGTTCATTCGCAGCCCGCACCGCGCCGACCTGGTCCCATGCTCCCGCGAGGAGCTCTTGCTGTTCTCTCTGTACCGCTAAGGTGGATGCACCTGCCTGGACGCGCGTGCGCGGATCCTCGTTCAGGTCCTGGAACCAAGGCGGCGACGCAGGAACGAGCTCTGGCTGTGCAGCATGCCAGTGCCCATAGAGCGGCGGCGTCGCCAGCGGCTTGGTTGGATCGGTTTTGAACATCTCGCCCGGCTCGTTCAGAAGTCTTGTCAGGTACTGGAGCCAGGTGTCGTGCGTCGGTCCGATTTGAGGAGGGGAGACGATCTCGGGATAGCGTTTCAGCGCGCCCTCCACCGGCAACGCCGTATCCGCTGCGGGAGGCAATCCCAAGCCGGGAGTGGCGACATCCATCTCGCGGAACCCGACAGCAGGGGCGAGGGGCTTCGGGTGAATCTTGCGCACCAGGGATCTGAAGTCGCCCTCTGGACCGGTTGCAAATGACCACCGGTAATAGACGGGCAGATTGGCTGTACCCGCACCAGGCGTCCATGCGAGCGTCATTCCCGACACCTTGCTGTTGTCGAGGCCAAGTCCTTTCAGGCGGCCCGCCTCAAAGACCGGCACTACGTACGCGGTGTACTCCGTTTCTGGCGTCAAAATATTGAGCGAAAGAATGCGGGACGAAAAGTAGCTTGGCTGATTGTCCAGGGCCTGCGCCAGCGCGTGGTCGTCGGGAATATCAGGGCCATGCATTTGAGCGTGCGCCCACAAGTCTGACTCGCTCAAGTCGGGCAAAAGCGATGCACTGACGTTAAGTACTGCGAGGGGTTGACCGGGGCTCGGGTTCGATACGACCGCCGCCCCTGTGGGAATCGCAACCACGCATAACCAGGGCTTTATGTTGTTTCCAGCGGTCGTCTGTGGACTATAACGCCAGGGCAGGTCAGCCTGGTCAAATTCGATCAGCGGCAGATAGTTCGCCTCGGCATTGCGCGCGCCAGCCTTCGGCCATGTGCGAATTACCGAACTTACGATGAGGTTCTTTACATCACCGGGTCCGAACAGGGCCAGGGTCACGGACGAAGTCTTGGCGATTCCGCTGATGTCCACCTTGATCTCGACACTAGCCCGGGGATCCGTATCCTTTAGCAGCTTCTGCTGGGTGCCCAGTCCGCGCCTCAGCCATGATCGGAATGTGAGTTGGGCGTTGGGATTATCAGCCATGCTCAGGCTCCCGCCGGTTGGACTTCATGTGTGGGAAGAATTTGAATTGTTCCCTTGGCTTCGGGGTTTGCGGCAAGGTAAATATTCAGCGCGTCATAGGCGAGTGTCTTCGACACCGGGCCCGTAACGTGCGGTTGGGCCGACAGGTCGGTGGTCGAAACCACCGAGTACGATACCTCGTTTACCGCGACCGCCCGGGGCGCATTTGGCGGCAGGGCGTACTTTCGCGCTCCCATCGTTTGCGAAGGCGCAAGCGCACTCGGTGCGGTCGCAATCAATGCCTTTTGCAGGAAACTCGACATAATGTAGATGGTCAGCCCCGCCGCGGGCTCGAAATAGTCCGTGTAGTAATCGAGCACGCCTGGCGCGAAGTTGGCGGCTCGTGCCACGCCACTCCCCACAGAGAAGCCTGCATCCAGCTTTGTAAACGAGGCTTGCGAAAGCTTGTCTTGATCGCTCAAGTCCTCAAATTGCGCGATCGCGAAGTTGTCCTGCTGAGTACGCAGGTCAGTCAAGGGAACGTCGCCGGCCGTCACCTTTTGCAAATTGAACTGCACTGGCCCCGGAAGCTTGGTCTGCGCGAAACGCGTGATGGTCTTGTTGAGCGGCAGTACGCGTTCCGTCAGCGAGACGCCGCCCAGCGGATTCACCAGCACGGTGTCCTTTGATGCAGCTGGGCTTATCACCGCAACTTCGTTGCCGCTGGCCGGCAACACCGCAGCCCAATTGTGCGCGTCGCTGATCGCCGCCGCCAATGGCAGCGATGGATCGGGCGCAGCCGGCACGGACTCGGGCTTTGGGTCTCCGACTGTCGCTGAAAAGCCGACCGATGCGTCGAAGAACAGTATCGAAATTGATGCTTCACCTTCGGCATGCCACGGCTTTGGACCGCTCAAGGTCGCCGAAAGATGTACACCAGCCAGAACGTTTTCGTCCTCGCGGAAATCAATGCCGGCGCTGAAATCGACGATGAAATACAAGGGCGACAGGATGAACAGCGCATCGAATTCGATCCAGCCGTGTACATTGAACGGTCCCGCGGCGGCATACAACTCGCTCTTCGCTCCAAACTGCAGGGTGTTCGAAGTTACCGCGAGATAGTTCTGCATCGAGATGCGCGGGTTGTCGCCGAATCCGATATCGAGACGAAGGCGCGCAATCGACGGCACGCCAGGAGGCGGCACGAAGTGGGGATTGAATCCGCCCAGCGAGAACAGGAAGCTGGGCGACGCTCCCCAGTTCAGCATGAACTCCATCTGCCCAGACAGTGTGTAATACAGGATGTGCGAATCGTGGAGCGAGCCGGTCAGTTCCAACGTGCTATGTCCGGGATCGAGGGTGCCGGCGATGTCGATGTGGACCTCCACGATCGGCGTAGGCTTGACTGGCAGGTACACTCCGACACTTCCGAGTAGCGCCAGAATGAACGCCGGAAGATCGAGCACAAATCCCAGTTCGGCCTCAATGATGACCGGAGTTCCCCACCCAACTCGCACAATCGGACCGAAGACGTATTCGTCGCGGGTTGGCGGAAACACGGCGCGCAAATCGCTGATGATCGCGGGGGCGTTCTTGATCGGATCGGTAGGAAACAGCAGGTGGTCGAGGTTGTTGCTCAAGACCGCTGAACGCAGCGCATCGGTGTTTACGCTGCGGAAGATTCCGAACACTCCGCCGACGCCGGTGAGCACGAATCCAAAGCTCAGTTGTATTCCGCCGATCGCCTCGAAGTCTGCGAACACCAGTACCAGGAAAGAAAATCCCGATTCACCCCCCGGGAGCTTAGTGTCGATCAGCGCGAATCCTTCAATCCCTAGGCCGAACAGCGATATCTGCACAACCGCCGCGTAGCGTCCATTCGGCGCGTCGATGGAGAGGAACCCGCCGCCGACGATCGGCCCGGCGTTGAGCACAATTCCCATTCCCGTTGGCGGCAGAAAGCTGACGGTCAGCGTCAACTGGCCTAAGGCCGCAGGTGTCAACTCCAGCTTGACGCCTACGTTTTCGAACGAGACTTGCAGCGGACCAAGACTGCCATCACCGGTAACCCCCGCGTTCAGCACGAAACCGCCGCCCGTCACCTGGTAAGCCAGTTCCAGTGTCTTCAACTCAACTACGCCGGCATTCACGTTCAGCGGTACCGTAAAGTGCGAGCCTGTTAATCCCGACAGGCTGAACCCTGACACTGACGACCATTGCGGTGGCGCAGGAAGACGCAGGTCCGAAGGCGAAACGCCGAGTAGGGTTTGCAGGAAACCGTCTGCTTCATTGAGCGGGAGCGACAGAGTAGACGAGGCACCGACGGTGATCTTCAGTTCGCCGCCCGCGCGCTGAACTGAGAACGTCGTGCCTTCTAGTGTGAAGGTGATCGACGGGAAATCTCCGGCAGGAATATTGCGCGAATCCAACGATCAAGTCCTGTGTCGCCGACGCCGTAGAGGATCCGTTGGATCGGCGTGGGTCTCCAGCGGAAAGTTCTGAATCGAACGAAAAAGCTGCGAGCCTTTCGCAGACTGACCTGACGGTTGGCGCCCCAGGAGAATGACAGGTACGTTAGGACGGGAGGGAGACGGTGTCAACTGAAATCGAAATATTTGTCGGTAGCACATGATATGTCCGGTTGAGATAGCAAGTGATCTGTCCGCTTAGCGGGCGGCGAGAGTAGGAGACCATGCCAAGCATGGAGTCTTACTCGAAGGCCGCGATGGAGCGGGCGATGAAAGTCTAGAAAGTGATTCTTCGGACCACGTCGGCAAGGGTGCGATTGCATGTTAACTCATCAGTAAAGGGCTGTAGGCAAAATTGTAATGATCAAATCCTCCGAGAGCCACAAAGTTCAATAGCCTTCAACTGCTGGCCGGCAACAGGTTCAATATCAATCACTTAAGAACAGCAAATTTCAACAAGTTTCACTAAGCATTGGAATCTGGTTCGGGATTAGATGAGTTACCTTAATCGGGCCTCGGCTACTTATGCAGCAAATGCGATGAGACCTCTCACACTGCCGTCCGGCGTCCACTCACCAGATTGATAATCAGAGTCACGAGGGCCAGTAGCAACAGAATGTGGATAAAGCCCCCTAATGTATAGGTGCTAACAACTCCCACTAGCCACAGAACCAACAGAATCACAAATATTGTCCAAAGCATTACAGCCCTCCTTTTCATTCTTGCGCCTGAGCTACTTACCGAAGCTTGTTACCGGATGCAGAGTAGCAACCTGGAGAGCGCGCCGCCATCCGGTCAAACCCGTAGTCTGAGCCAGTAAAGTGCTGGCTTTCGCTATCTTGACTCCCAGATCCTATTCGGCTTGAGTAACTTCGTCGCAGCCGATTGCCGAGTTTCCACGAACGTTTCCACGTATCGCTGGACCGGCGGCGATTGGATTCACCGGTGTGACCTGAATAGTGGGACGGTCGAAGTCGGCCCACTCCTACCGCTACCGCTGGACGCCGGATCTAAGGAGATTGCCTGATTTCCTTTCGCGTGGCAGGGTGTTTTTCTTGAAGGGCGGGCGAGGCGGGGTGTTTTTCGATGAGTCGGGGCCGAATCGCCGACAACGGAACACCGGCCCACGCTGCCAAGATTGGACCTCAACTATTCAGCAGTGTGGTAGAGTTCCTCCTCTCGCCAGGCGCGCAATTTATGTGGACTCTCTCCCCAAAGTCTTACAAAACGGCCTTCGCGGCGATTTTTGCCACCCTCGTGGGTATCGGCATCGCCTCGTATGTGATGTCTGACCGCTTCGCCACCAGCGAAGAATCGGTCATCCACACCCACGAAGTGATTTTCGAACTGAAGAGCGCGTCCGCTGACCTGATCGAGGCGGAAGACGCCCGCCGGGGCTTTGTCATGATCGGCGACAGAACGCTACTCATTGACTACGACGAAGCCGTCCACAATCTCCCTCAGCGGCTTAACCGCCTGGAAATCTTGACGGTTGACAATCTCCGGCAACAGCAGAGACTGGTTCAGCTCCAGCCCCTCGTAACCGCGAGACTGGCGCTGTTGAACGAATCCGTCCAACTACAGCGGCAAGATCCCACCGCCGCGGAACGGCAGTTAGACTTCACCCGCCAAGGCGTCATGTTGACCGACAAGATCCGGTCGCTGCTCGACGCCATGGAGCAGGAAGAGAACCAATTGCTTCGTGCTCGCTCCCGCGTCTCAGCCGCCAGACAGCGCAAGGCAACGATGATCCTGGTGCTGGCCTTCTTGTTGGCGTCCATGATGTTGGTGTCCTTATTCTTGCTGATGAGTTCCGAGGTCACCCGCAGGACCTGGGCCGAGCAGCAGGCCAGGGACAACGAGGAGAAATTCCGATTGCTGGTCAACGGTATCCAGGACCACGCGGTCATACGGGTTGACCTGCAAGGACGGATTACGACTTGGAACTTAGGAGCGGAACGTCTGTTTGGCTTCCGCTCTGTGGAGATCCTGGGAGAGCCCTTCCACAGTCTTTACAACACCTGCGAATCGGACACCCCGCAGCGACATTTGCGTGCAGCCCTCGAACAAGGCCATGTGACGGATGAGTGTCAGCAGATCCGAAAAGACGGGACTCACTTTTGGGCAACTGCCGATGTCACTCTCTTACGAAATGAACAAGGTCAACCGGGTGGTTATGCCGTCATCACCCGCGACATCACCGAGCGGAGGCAACAGAGGGAAGAAATCGAGCAGCGGGAAGCGCAGCTCAATGCCTTCTTCTCCAATGCTCCGGTGGGGCTTGCCATTATCGACAAAGATCTACGTTTCCAGCGGATCAACAGCCCCTTTGCCGAGCTCAATGGGCTGGATTTCCGCGACCAGTTAGGGAAACCGCTACGGGCCGTCATTGCCGACCTTTCGCACCAGATTGAGCCGCTGCTTCGCAGGGTGGCCAGCACCGGAGAGCCGTTGCTTACACAGGAGATCAAGGGCCCCATACCGTACACCCCCGGTGTGACGGGATGGTGGCTGAAGTCACTCTTCCCCATTGCGAAAGATGGTGATGCGGTGACGCAAATGGGGATCGTTGTCCAGGACATCACCGGGCTCAAGCGAGCTGAGACCGCTGTGCGCCGCCTGAGTGGGCGCCTGCTGCAAATCAGGGACGATGAGAGACGGCGCCTGGCGCGCGATCTGCACGACTCACTTGGGCAGACTCTTACAGCGGTAAAGATGAACCTGTCCTACCTCGGACGTGACACCTCAAGATTGGATGAGCGCGGGTGTAACGCTGTGGCCGAGAGCAAGGAACTGGTTGACAGCTCCTTGAAAGAGGTCCGCACGCTATCCCACCTATTGCATCCTCCCATGCTTGACGATGTAGGTTTGGTGGCTGCCCTCCGCTGGTTTGCCAATGGATTCTCGCAGCGAAGCTCCATTCAGGTTGAACTCGACGTGCCCGCTGACTTGCCCAGACTTTCGACAGAACTGGAGACTGCCGTCTTTCGGGTCGTTCAGGAAGGCCTGACCAACGTCCACCGACATTCCGGGAGTGCGACCGCGACCGTCCGCCTGGAGACGGAGGCTGATCTACTTCATCTGTACGTGATTGACCAGGGACGGGGTATATCTCCCGAGAAGTTGTCGTTCCGCCAGGAAACCGCGACACTCGGGGTCGGCCTGCTCGGCATGCGAGAGCGGTTGCGCCAGCTTCGAGGCCAGTTAGAGATAGACTCCAACAGTCAAGGAACTAGCGTTCACGCCATAATTCCCATGAAGGAGGCTCCGTGAGCCCATTGAAAGTGCTAATAGCCGACGATCATGATGTAGTTCGGAAAGGCCTGAAAATGCTCATCGAAGAGCACGCGGGCTGGCAGGTCTGCGGGGAAGCCCGCTCCGGGCGTGAGGCTGTGGAAAAGTGCTCTCAGTTGAATCCTGACGTCATCGTCATTGATGTCAGCATGCCCGACCTGAATGGACTGGAGGCGACCCGGCAAATTCGGAAGGCATGTCCCAGGACCGAAGTGCTGGTGATCACTCATCATGATTCCGATGAAATGGCCGCAGAAGTCATGGACGCGGGAGCGCGTGGATATGTTCTTAAGTCCGACTCCGACACCGACCTGGTTCGTGCGGTCGAAGCCCTGAGCCACCACAAACCGTTCTTCACCTCCCGTGTTACCGAAATGTTCCTCTTCAATCGCGGAAGCCGGGTGACCGACCCTGCCGAGATGATGCGCAACCGACTGACGATGCGGGAACGCGAAATCCTCCAACTCCTCGCGGAAGGCAAAACAGCGAAGGAAGTGGCTACAATTCTGGGAATTGCTATTAAAACATCCGACACCCATCGCACCAACATCATGCGGAAGCTGGATGTGCACTCAGTTGCCGAATTGGTGCGTTATGCCATCCGAAACAAGGTCGTGGAACCGTGAACCGCAATATACGTAGATCACCGTATGTTCAGCGGCGTAATAATGCGATGGAATGAAATGTGTCGGGCCGGTCTCATGTCATCTACTCGGGTATTGTTAGCTGACGATCACCCCTTCGTACGCCGCGGCTTGCGCACCATCCTCGAAGCCACCGATCACTACGCGGTGTGTGGTGAAGCCGCCGACGGCCGCCAAACTCTGGAATTGGCCGCGCGACTGACCCCGGACATACTGATCCTCGATATCTCTATGCCTCCGCCCAATGGCTTGGAGGTGGCAGCGCAGCTCCGCTTGTCGCATCCCAAAACCAGGATCTTGCTGATCACCATGCATGACTCCGAGGAAATGCTACGGGCGGCTGCGGCGACCGGCGCATCCGGCTATCTCTTGAAGTCGGACGCCGAGGAGCTTTTAATGGTCGCATTGCAACGGGTGGAGCAAGGCCAATTCTTTGTGAGCCCGGCCTTTGACGAGGCATTGGCCGAGCAGCTCTTTGGATAGCGATCGTCTAACGCCGGTGCTCGGGCCAGTGCCCTTCCATACATCACATCCCACTGCTGCTCATTGCGATTGATAGGGGCTATCTTCCCGGCAGCTACGGCCTCCACCCGATGGCCGTTGGTCTCGCCCCACTCTACGATTGCCTCATAAGTAGGCCTTCCCGGCCACGATCACAGAGGAAGCCCGATGGTGTTGCTATCGGGTTCCATACATGACGGAAGAGGAGAGGAAATGAAAACGAAATCAATTCTACGGATCGTACTTTCTGGCGCTGTCCTGATGGGCTGCGTCAACCTGGCGTGCGCGGATGATCGCGAAGACGAAGTGAAGCGAGTTCAAGCCGCCGCGGCAGTTCTGGATGAGATCATGGCGGCACCAGACAAGGGAATCCCGCAGGACATTCTGCAGTCCGCGTTTTGCGTCGGCGTGGCCCCATCGCTGAAGAAAGGCGGGTTTGTGTTTGGCGCGGAATACGGCAAAGGCGTTGCCACCTGCCGCACCTCGACCGGATGGAGCGCTCCAGCGCCTTTCAAAGTGGTCGGCGGTAGCTGGGGTCTTCAGATCGGCGCCGAAGCCGTTGACCTGGTAATGCTGGTCATGAACAAGGACGGCATGGAGAAGCTGCTTTCGAGCAAATTCAAGTTGGGTGCGGATGCGTCCGTAGCTGCCGGCCCGGTCGGCCGTCATGCGGAGGGCGAAACTGACTGGAAGATGCGGGCCGAGGTTCTGACCTACTCACGTGCCCGTGGCGTGTTCGCTGGTTTGACGTTAAATGGAGCCGTCATTCAACAGGATGCTGATGCCACGAGTGCCTTCTACGGTCATCCGACCTCGTTTCGCGACATCTTGCAAGGCGGTGTGGCGGCCCCCAGCGGCTCCGGTCCCTTTCTTGCTGCGGTGAAGAAGTTCTCAGCCAAGGCCGAAGCGGCCAAGCTCAATGACCGTAAGACCAACGGAGCACAGTAGCTCACCTCGGGTTGGGGCGAATCGGGCCGCTCTCCCGCGTGGGAGGCGGCCGATCGCCCCACCTTGCCGATCACCCGAAGCTATGAACAGACGGAGAAGTGAGCCATGGTCGGATGGGGCAATCGCGGCGAATGGGAGTCCCACTGTGAAATCGGAGGTACGGACGTGCTTTGGACAATCTTTGTAATTCTGCTGCTGTTGTGGCTCGTGGGTGTTGTCAGCGCCTACACATTAGGCGGATTCATCCACATCCTGTTGGTCTTGGCGTTGGTGGTCATGTTGATCCGCGTTATTCAAGGACGCAGCCCAGCCGTCTAGGAACCTGAGGGTTGCGACCCCCGGATGGGGCCTGACCCTAAGACCAACAGCGACTGTTGTGCATAACCTGCTCCGGGATACGGCTGGTGTTCAATGTCCTGCCATTGTCATCCATTGCGCGGGCTAATACTTGAAGTCCCGGCACCGGAGAAGGAGGTCGTTCTCCTTCGGTCGGAACTCGACCGGATTGGCACTAATTTCGAGAAGGCGAGTGAGTCGATTAAACGTCGATGATTTGTTTGCCGATGGCGAAAAGCTCGAACATGGATCGCGCCAGCCGGTCGATGCGCGTCGCCAACATCTGATCGCCCGCCGCAAGGGATTGCAAAAGTTTTCCGAGTTCCTTGCGGTCACCCGTGTTTATCTGGGGTATGTTTTGGCTGCACTGACCAAGCCGCTGGCTCGTCGTCTTTGTCGGCTTCAGCCGCCGCCGCCGTCGCCTGCACCTTGTCGGGTGTATGGTGGGCGGGCGCGTAGATCGCATAGACCTGCATCGGCGTCGTGCCGATATTGGTGATGTTGTGCCAGGTCCCCGCCGGAACGAGGACACACCAGCCGTCTGACACTTCCTTTTCAAAAGTCAGTTTATCCTTCGCGGGTCCCATCTGCACTCGACCGCTGCCGGCGTCGAGGCGCAGGAACTGATCAGTCTCCGGATGCGCTTCAAGGCCAATGTCGCCGCCAGCAGGAATCGACATCAGCGTCACCTGCAGATAGCGCCCGCTCCAGGCGACCGAACGGTAATTTGTGTTTTCCTTTGTCGCGCGTTCAATGTCGAACGATTGCGGCTGGGGCCCAATGTCTTTGATCCTGTCAGCAGTGCTTACCATGACTTATCTCCTCAAGTTTGCGGCGATGCGCTATCTCGCATGGTCGCCGCGATTTGTTGCCTATCGCGATGACAATATCGCGGCATCCATCGACAGCGAGTAGGTTCGGAAAATACCCATTCAATGCCGCACTAAATCTTGAGCGTTTCGGCGGACCACTTCGCCAGAGGCGATTGTGGCGTCTTGATAAGCTTCGCCGGGTCGTATCCAAGTTCCTCTACTCTTCGGGTGATCTTCTCGTATGTTTCCCCGCTCATTTGTGGTGTCCGGCTCAAAATCCACAGATATTTTCGGCTTGGTTCACCGACGACGGCGTAGCTGTAGTCGGCCGCAAGGTCGATGATCCAGTACTTGCCGTAAAAGGGTTTGAAGAACGCAACCTTCAGCTTGGCGTGGGTCGCCTTATCCTCAACCTTGGCCTCGCCCTTGGACGTCTTGATCGTTCCGTCGGCTCTGCGGCAGGAGTTCACAACCGTGATCTTACCGTCCTGGCGTGGGGTGTACTCGGCAGTGACGTCGCCGACATCTTCCTTCTCAAACCAGTTTGGATATCGCGCTATCTCGTACCATTTGCCGACGTATCGGGTGAGATCCACGCTCGAAACGGTAGGTAGCAGGGGTTTCGAATCCGCCAGGACCAGTTTCGTGAGGATCACGCCTGCACCGACCGCGAGGAGTACCTTCCACTTCCTGTCCATTTACCAGATCCCTTTCCAATACGAGGCTGGATTCCGCGTTCCGGCTGACGCAGGAGCGTGGAACTACCGCGACCATATGGAATACATTTGGGCCGATGATGCTGCCTTCTAACCAGCCGTGGTTAGAAGGCAGGCATCCTCTCGCCTTCCGCAGAAAATCCCCCAAGTTGTTGACTTGACACAGCGAGTCACCTGCAGCCCGCAACGCCCGCCGTTGCGTCAGCGCAACGGCCGATAACGACGGCTAGCCCTCGTCGCGGCTAGCCATCGCTGTTCAGCGTGTGCCCTTAGTTCCAGTAGGGCTTGGCGCCGTAATACGTGTAAACCTTGGCACCCCAGGCACGGTCAGCCATGTCCGGCCAGTGCTCCTTGTCGAAACCGGGAGCGGCCTTGAGCAATTCCTTGTCGACGTTCAGAACGAACCGATGTTCATCCGTGTCGACCTTCAGGGAACTCCACGGAATGGCAAATAGCTTATCGCCCATGCCCAGGAACCCGCCGAACGAAAGAACCGCGT